>Ga0302120_10000067_pt1 | contig 36615 bp, 26 predicted proteins | sample AG5_Bottom_MG_FD_203118 | JGI IMG/M metagenome (GOLD analysis project Ga0302120, IMG submission 203118) | Marine microbial communities from Western Arctic Ocean, Canada - AG5_Bottom | ecosystem: Environmental > Aquatic > Marine > Oceanic | place: Canada: Western Arctic Ocean | collected 2017-10-01 | reverse complement strand
ACCCAGATGAATTATGGCAAGATGAAGAGGAATAATCAGCATCCGTCGGCTTCAAAGGGGGCTCTCGGCTCGCCCCGCCCATGCAAGGCTTACACCGTATTCCCCAGGACCGCATCGCGGTACTCATCGGGGTTGGTGGAGAAACACGTAAGATGCTACAGAAAGCATCCGGATGTAAGCGACTGGGAGTCGATTCAGAGAGCGGGGATGTTTCAGTCATCTGGGGTGAGCCGGGAAGTTTTGACCCGGTCAAAGCGATGAAACTCCCACATGTCATCAAGGCCATTGGGCGTGGAATGGCACCTAAGAAGGCACTCAAATTGCTCGATGATGAAAATTTCTTCGCCTTGGTAGACCTAAAGGATTTCATCAGTAAGCGTACAAATCAACAGCGCCGAGTACGAGGTCGAATCATCGGCAGTAAAGGAAAGATTCGTCGGCTGATCGAGTCACATAGTGGTTGTGAAATCACCGTCTACGGTTCTACTGTGGTCATCGTCGGCGACGAGATTGGCCTTCCCTTGGCGCAAGATGCCGTAGAGCGAATTGCCGCTGGAAGTGAGCATGGCTCGGTAATAAAGGGATTGGAGCGCGAGCGTAAAAGGGCTAGACTGGCGGGCAAGACCATCGATTATATCAGGGCGCAAGACAATATTGATGATGATGGCTTTGATGCACTTGTTCCCGGTTTCGCCGACCTTTCACGACGCCGTAATCGCCGCCTGAAGGCCTCGCAGATAGACCCCAAAGATGAGGATGGAGTAGCACTAGCGCTCGAATTGGGCGAAGATGAGTCAATCTCTTGGGAAGAAGAGTAATTCCAACCCGGCTTACCAAACCCACTGGCCAAACTGTCTACAGTACTGCTAATGCCGCATTGTAGCACAGGGATATGAGGTGGTCTGACCAAACGCCGAATACCACCGTACCAATCGCACAAGCCCATATCGACAAGCGTAGGAACCAAGCCTTGTTGAGCGGCTTACGACGACCCTCGCTTGGCACCTCGAAGAACATGATTACCCCGATGCGCAGATAGTAGAATAGTGATAGAGCGCTATTGAGGAATACCGCCGCCGCCAACCAAAAAGTCCAGTGCATCTGTCCTAAACTCCATCCTTCTCCGGCGGCGATAGTGGCAAATGCATCTCCTGCAGACATCTTCACAACTCCGGCGATGAGGAGGAATTTACTCATGAATCCAGCCAACGGGGGGACCCCGGCCAAGGAGAGCATGAAGATGAACATCGATACTGCGATTATCGGGTCACGGCGAGCCAGACCGGCAAGAGGGGTGGTATCACTGACCTCGCCTTCGGTCTCAAGTAATGCAAGCACTAGGAAGGCGCCTAGTTTGAAGGTGACCAAAACCACTAGATGGAAGATGATGGCGGTTAGTATCCACTGGCCGGCACCGGTTGGGGACGAGGAAATAACGTCGCTTTCTCCACCCCATGCCCAAGCACCGAGTGCGGCCAAGGCCGCCAGCATGTAACCGGCGTGTGCGATACTGGAATATGCCAACATGCGCTTTGGATTGGAACTAGTCAGTGCCGCCAAATTACCCCAGGTCATCGTCACCACGGCGATGATTCCGAGACCGAACATCCACACCGCAGAGCCATCCTGAGGGGCAGCCAGCATCACCAAGACACGGATCAAACCGATGAATCCCATCGCCTTTGAGGCAGTTGCGAGAATTCCCGCAACCGTACTACTGGCGCCAGAATATGCATCCGGGGCTGCGAAATGGAATGGAGCGGCACTGACCTTGAAGGCAAACCCGACCAAAACAAAACAGAATGCGATAAGGGGAAGGCCAATCAGAGAATCCATCTCAGCCCATCGCTCGACCAAACCAATTTGGCCGGTGGCCGAATTTGACATCAATTGCAAGTTTCCATTCCACAGGTAGAGCAGGGAGATGCCATACAGTGCAACCGCACTCGAAACCGCGCCGACGATGAAATACTTCACCCCACCTTCTGCACCCTCGGGAGTTTCCTTTTGGAATGCAACCAGTACGTAAATTGAGAGACTAGCGATTTCCAGACCGATGAACAGAACAAACAGATCCATCGACATCGAGACGATGGACATCCCGAATGCGGTCATCAAAAGGAGGAGATAGAAATCGACTTGACGTCGATTATCGATTAGTTGTTGGATTTCACCACCCGCGGAACGGCGCGCCGGCAGCCGGTCGACGCTGGCGACCGCGGCCAACAGTAATGCACTGTAGAACATGATTTCGAAAATCCTACTGAAAGCATCAACTTTTAGGAGGATATTCGCCTCGGCACCGCTCCCAGAGGTCAGCAACCAGGTCTTGGCATCGGCTCCTTGGCTGATGAGTGCCTGCCACAATGCCAGTAGCAGGGTTGCGATGGCGAGCATTGCCGGAAGTCTTGGATCGCTGGTAGCGGCGAAACGACGACCACCGAACAGGACTGGGATACGCACCTGAGTAAGTGGAATGCGCCACTTCGCATCTCCAATATTAGGAACGATGAATAGCAGTATCAAACCGCTCAGCAAGGTCACTTCGGGTGCCAAGGCCAACCAGGTATCCCCACCTTCGCTGAATAATTGCACTTGCATCATTTCAGCCATCTCAAGCACCCCCACCAATTACATTCAACAGAATGCCATCGAATAATCCATATGCATATCCGGTCATCATATCGAAGAAAATCCACGGCAAGACGCCAAATAATACCGTCAACATGGCGAGTAACATCATCCCCGAAACCTCCCACAATGAGATATCTGGTGCTGGCGCACCACCTAGGCTCTCGGGCATCTCGCCATCATCGCCACCCTCGAAAATCGTCTTCTGCATACTCCAAAGATAGTACGCAGCGGTCACAATCAGGGTGACTCCAGGCAGAATCACCCACCACCCAAAGGCCTTCCAAAAGGCGATGAGAACGGTAATTTCAGCAACGAATCCAGCTAGAAGCGGCAGTCCTAGGCTGGCCATCCATCCAAACATCATGAAGGTCGCCAACCACGGACTGTGCTTTGCCATCCCTCGCATCGAGCCGATTTCCAGCGTGTGATAATGGTGCTTGAAGGCACCGGCGACGGCGAATAGCAGAGGCGAGATAATGCCGTGCGCGAACATCATGAAGATGGCCCCGGCAAAACCGAGAGGTTCCATCGTCGCAATTCCCAGCAGGATAATTCCCATGTGGCTGACCGATGAAAAAGCGACCAGGCGCTTTAGATTGGTTTGTCCCAGACATACGAAACTGCCGTAGACCAAACTGACCATGCCGATGGTCAGCAATAACCATTGATACTCGAGTAAGGCTTCAGGGAACAGGGTTGTGCAGACCCGGAACAACCCATAGCCACCCATCTTCAACATCACACCAGCCAATAACATCGAACCGGCGGTCGGGGCCTGAACGTGAGCATCGGGCAACCAGGTATGGAACGGCACAGCAGGCAATTTAACCAAAAACCCGAGCAGGAACATAAGGAATAGCGCCTTCTGCATATTAATTCCCAGCCAGGCGATGTCGGCATTAGCTGACTCTTGGGCGCCGATGGCCATCTGCGTCATGTCGAAGGTTCGCCCGGTGAGGACACCTTGGTCGATGAGGGCTTGCGAAGATGGCTGGAGGAAGTATAGGGTTACGATACCCAGCAACATCACAACCGATCCTGTGAAGGTGTAAATGAAGAATTTCTGTGCCGCATAACGACGGTCTTCACCCCCCCACTTGAGGATTAGGAAGAACATCGGTATCAGGGTCAACTCCCAGAAGACGTAGAACATGAAGAAATCAAGTGCGACGAAAACTCCGATTAACGCCCCGCCCATCATCAGAATCAGCGGGTGATGGTACCAACCCATCTTTTCCTCCCAGGTGGTAATCATTACAATAGGAATCAATACTGTGGTGAGCCAGACCATCGAGAAGGAAAGACCATCCAATCCGACGTGCCAAGAAACCCCTATTGTCTGCATCCAGGAGTATTCAAATTCCAATTCGTAGCGATTGTATCGGCTAATATCCCAGTCGATGGATTCAAGCCAGCCGAATAATAACCCACTGCTTATTCCCAGCATCATCAATGCGAAGACCACAGAAATCAGTTTTATCGGCTGACCGATGCGGTCCTTCAGGCGATACGGCTGCATGCTGGCAAAAGCCATCAACACCGCGCCGGCGATGATAGGGAAAGCGACCAGTGGTAGCGTAATCCAATCGATTTGACCGGCGCTATTCTCAACCGCAATACTAGGGAACACATACATCAAGACCGCAGATATTGCCAGCAATCCGGCTACTAGAGCGAATTCTCGGTCACGCATCGTCATGTTGGTATTATCAGCCATTCAAGCCACCCCCCAGATTAACAAGAAAATCGCTAATGTCCCAAGTGCCGCCATCATGATGTAATCACGACCAGAGCCAGTGGTCAGTCGGCGGATAACCGAACTTCCTTCCTGACTTCCATATTCGATTCCCTTAATCGCCCCGTCGATGATGTGCTGGTCGAACCATGCACAGGCATTGGCGAAGGGAACGACTATCTTCAGCATCGCCGAATCATACCAAGCATCGAAATGTAGGCGTTGGTGCAGGCTCTCAGCAAGGCCCGAATTAGCCCAAGTGCTATTATCGAAGTGATTGTTTTTCCGCACCCTCGCTGAAAGCGACACCAACCATGCCAGCCATGGCTTAGCCTTCTCGCCCTTCTGCAAGCGGCCACCATACAGGGCCATAGCGGTGCCCGGGCCGACGATGGTAGAGATTACAATCGTCAACATGGTGACCAGATATATCAGTCCGCCATTCTCCTCACCACTGGGCAGGAATGCATGTGACATCTCAGCACCGATTCCACTCAATACGTGGGAGAAATGCATCTCGGCATGTCCATCGGCGACCCAGTGAACGAATTCAAAGCCTGCAAAGACAATTCCACCCAACGTCATCACCGTCAAGGTGACTAGCGGAATTGGGATGAATGGAGTCTGCTCTACAACCCCGTTGGCTACAGGGGTCTTTGGTTTCCCAGCGAAGGTCATGAACCACATTCGACTCATGTAGAATCCGGTCATTCCCGCAGTGATCAGAACCAATAATGCTGGCCCGAGCATCCACGCTCCTCCGGGGGTCAGACATGCCTTCCATGCTGCTCCGACTATTCCTTCCTTCGACCAGAAACCACCGATGAGCGGAATGCCGATAATCGAGGCAGAGCCTACAGCCATCGCAGTGGCGGTTATCGGCATCTTAGAAGCCAATCCACCCATATTCGACATGTCTTGAGCATCGAAGTGGTCATTGTCACCATGCCCCTCATGTTCGCCGTCATGGTGGGCGACTTCGTGGTGGGCATGATGCATTTCGTGAATGACCGAGCCGCTTGCCATGAAGAGCATCCCTTTGGCCATGGCATGATTGAAGAGATGGAACATCGAGGCTCCGAAGGCGAGCAAGGCAATCTCCTCATGACCTGTATTGGCAAACCATAGAGCCGCTCCCAATCCGGTAAAGATGTAAGCTAACTGACTCATCGTCGAGTATGCGAGGACCTTTTTGATATCCTTCTGCACAAAGGCTATCAGCGCCGCCATGAATGCGGTAATGCCACCGATCCAAGCGATTAATATCGCCAAATCAGTGAACTCACCCGACATCGCCGGTGAGGCAAAGAAGGGGTACATTCGGGCGACTAGATACAATCCGGCATTGACCATCGTGGCGGCGTGAATCAATGCCGATACCGGAGTAGGACCTTCCATCGCATCGGGTAACCATACGTGCAATGGGAACTGCGCTGACTTACCGACCGCACCAACGAACATCATGAAGAGAGCGATTTTCAAGGTTCCAGCATCGACCGCGGCGATATTATCCTCAGCCCATACGACAGAGAAATCAAGACTACCGAACAGATTCCACAATATCAACAACCCAATCAAAAGGAAGACATCTCCTACGCGGGTGGTCAGGAATGCCTTCTTGGCCGCATAAGAGGCACTTGGGCGCTCGTAATAGAAGCCGATTAACAGGTAGGAGCACAAACCCATAATCTCCCAGAAGATGAATAACCACAGGAAGTTATCAGCCAGCACCATTCCGAGCATCCCGGCGCAGAATAAGAGGAACTCAGCGTAGAATCGGTGGTTGCGGTCGAGGTTGACCGGGTCTGAATTCATGTATCCCAAACTGAAGATGGCGATAAGGAAACAAAGGAAACTAGCGACGAATAGAAGCATTACCGAGACGTGGTCGAGGTACATTCCAAAGCCAAAGGAATAGCTGACGAGATTGCCGTTCTCGACCATGTGGAAAGAAAGCCAATTACCGACCTGGCCAACCGACTCATGACCGGTTACCTGACCGATATAGCCGATAATCAACCAGATGGAAAGACCGAGAGATGTACCCATGACCACTGTGGCTATGGTGCCGCCTTCCTTCCACCTGCCACGCCATGCATCCGTTCCCTTGAACACATTGCCCAAAAACAGAATAATTGGGAATGCAACAATTGGCAGGACCGGAATCCACAAAGCGTAATCAATTGCCCCTGACATCATATCACCTCAATGTTTGAGCAACTCCATCTCATCGAGACTGATAGTCTCATTATGTCCGTAAAAAGAAAGGAAAATGGCTAGGCCGATGGCGACTTCAGCAGCCGCAATTGCAATTGCAAATACGGTGTATACCCAGCCGGTGACGTCGCCGTGCTGGGCCGCTGCAGCGACGAAGTTCAAGTTGACTGCATTGAGAATAATCTCGATGCACATCAGGACGATGATGGCATTCTTTCGGGTCACTGCACCCCACAACCCGATGGTGAACAGACAAACTCCGAGCACTACTGCCCACATCGGGTCAATCATTCCTCTTCACCTCTGATTTCGTAGAGTTGGTTCTCCATTCTCTCATCGCGCGCCAAGTAGGCCGCGCCGACCATCGCCAAAGCCAGCAGAGCGCCGAGGATTACCAGCGCGAATGACCAATCTATCAGCAGGCCAGCAGCAAGGTCTTGGGTGGTGGGTGAACCCACCGCTTCGCTTTCCCACATCAAGTCAGAGGTGATGGTGGTGATGAGAACCAACGCTAAGCCAAGAAGGCCAACACGGGTGATTATACTGAGCATTTTCATTCAAAATCCTCCTCAAGGATTTGCCGACGTGTAAGCATTATCGCAAACAATACCACCAACATCACACTGGCCAGATATACGAGTATCTGGATAGTGGCAATGAACTCAGCTTCGAGTAAGAGAAAGACACCTGCAACCGCCATGAATGCGAAAATCAATGACATCATCGAATGGGCGACCCTTTGCGCATACACAGTTCCAAGCGCTCCGAGAATCGCCATCGCTGCGAAGACAAAAAATACAGCTTGTTCAGCAACGGTCGCCGGCTCCATTCTCAAGCCTCCGCTTTAACTTTGGCCGCCTTTTTCTCTCGCTTAACACGCTCTTTGGTGGCCCGCTTGGCGAGTTCAGCATCGACCACCTCTTGATGTTCGCCGATCAATACCCGGGTGCGAGCTGCGTCGAACCACAATTCCTGACGGGTAAATCCAGACATGCCATCGTATTCATTTGTCATGAAGAAAGAGGTGAAATGGCACGCTTCCATGCACAGTCCGCAAAACATGCAACGACCTATATCGATGCGACCAGAGATAATCTGGTCGTCAGCCTTGAGTAATTCACCACGCTCGACGATATCCTCGCCCCCGGTATCATTCCAGCGAACGGTGGCGGTGTCTCCACTAAGGTCGATTACCTCACCAAAACGGAACTCATCGATTGGAGCATCATGCGAAGTGACGGGATTGCGAGTCTCTTGGAATTCCTTGGCCCCAGATACTTCTACCGCTGCCCATCCTCCTACCTCAAGATTGCTACCATAGCCGGCATTTTCTCCTTCAGCACCATCGAGAATGTCGACTCGTAACTCGGTCGACATGTGTAGACAATCATTGGGGCATATTTTCACGCACAATTTGCATGCAGTACATGTTTCCCAGATGACGCCAATCCTACCGTTATATTGGCCGGGGACAAATAACCAAGGCTCAAGGTCCTCCAAACGCTCATAAGGATACATCAGGGTCATCGGTTTCCAAAGATTCGGATATAGGTCTGAACCCTCGCGGTCAGCTGCGTAATCATGCGATGAAACATCGTTCATCACGCTACCAGAAACCCGGTTCTTAGAGTGCTCATCTAACATCTCTTCACTCTTATTGTGATAACCCCATCCGAAAATCGGTCGGCCAAGAGTTCGCAGGGCGGTGACTAGGGTCATCCAAAATGGTTTAATGAACAGATTTCGAAAGTTTGGTTGCGCGCGCGGATGTGTTGCCATTGTATCACCTCATACCTGTATTGCCAATTTTTTGCCTTCCACCCACGGAACCGGCGACGTGGGTACCCGCCGGCTCGACGGTATGAACATGGTAAGGTCGAGATGGTGGGTCTTTGTCCTCGTCGATGCTGTAAACAATAAAAATCGCCATCGAGACAACAAATACCACAAGTGGAACAAGCCAGAAGAAGCCGCTTCCACCATCCCATGCCGAGCCACTGCCCAATCCTGCCGGGTCGTAGAACGATAGTCGTAGGATTACCGCGATTACCAATTGTACGACCGAGAGTGGGAGAAGATAGCGCCAACCGAATTCAAGAATCTGGTCGGTGCGTACCCGGGGCAGGCTGGCCCGCGCCCAGACGAAAATAAGGAAGATGAATAGTGACTTGAGCATCGTCCAAACCACCCCTGGGATGAGGTCGTTCCAAACTACACCAACGACTCCTAGGTTACCCATCAAACCGGCGAACGGTGCACTCCATCCCCCGAGGAAAAATACCGCACATAGGATACATGCAGCCCACACTCGCATGTATTCGGCGGCGAATAGAAGGCCCCAGCGCATCCCACCGTATTCAGTCCACCAACCCTCGACCAATTCTGCTTCAGCCTCGGGCATGTCGAATGGGATTCGCTCGACTTCGGCTATCATTGTGATAATGAATAAGCCGAAACCCAAAGGCAGCAGGAAGAAGTTCCAAGCACCGGCAGAATGCTGGAAATTAACAATCTCAATGAAATTGAATGAACCGGACAGAACACAGACACCTAGGACTGTTATCAACAACGGAATCTCGTAGGCAGTCAACTGTGCCGCTGAGCGGATTCCACCGATGAGAGTGTACTTGTTGTTAGACGACCAACCGGCGAAGAAGACGCCGAGGGGAGCGATGCCGAAAATTGCCAGTGCAAACAGAACTGAAAGTTCTGGATTGATAGCATAAATTCCTGATGAGAATGGCATGAAACCGATTATCAGAACGGTTGAAGAAATAATCAGGAACGGTGAAATCTCGTAGATTAATCGGTCGGCCTTGGTTGGCGGCATATGTTCCTTGGTCAGAAATTTCGCCCCATCAGCGATGGTCTGGACAAATCCAGGAAGCGCCCACCACGCACCGTGCCATGAACGATTGTTGACCCGCTCCACCGATGGGTGTTTACTGGCATTACCCATCACCTTGTTCAGCCACCGGTTGAGGGCGCCGATCGGGCGGCCCAGCCCGTATGGAACTTTGTTCCACCATTCTCCAGCAGTTACTCCTTGTTCTCCGACCCATAGGCTGCGCCAATCGGTGGTTCGACCACGCCTATCCATCATGCGCGCCCATAATTTCGGCTCAATCCATAGAATCAAACCAAGACCCATCATGAACACCCCCAATACCGAAACGCATGCCAATGTCGCGGCTAGTACCAACGCCATGAATCCTGCATAGTCTGCTAGCGGAGTACCGTGAAGAGCAGTATTGAGTGCGGAATCCAGCCCGTCATAGAGCCAATCATTCAATTGTAACCAATCCGCCATTTTCACCACCTCACCTATCGGTCTCCCCGATACACGGATCGAAACTTCCCATTATGGCTGGGATGTCGGCAATCTTGTAGCCGATCATGGTCTTGGCAACGAAGGGGATGGTGATGAACATCGGCGAGCGAATCGATACCCGATACGGGTGCTTGCCGCGCCCCTCGCCGCCACCTTGGAGGTAGAACATCGACTCGCCGCGGCAGTCTTCGTAGTGGTGGAAGCCGCTGCTTCCAGCCGGTGCTCGAAGCGGTGCTTTTGACTGAATCATCTCATCTCCGGGCGAGTAGTGAGATTCGGCGCCCCCGGGAATCTTATCGAGTGCTTCCAGAACCATTTCGCAAGAGTGGACCATCTCTTCCATCCGTACCCGATAACGGTCGTAGCAATCGGCACCTTTGCTAGAAGATGGTTTCTCCACCGATGGATTCCAATCCAATTCGTCGTAAACCGAGTATGGGTGTGCCCAGCGAACATCGTAATTGACGCCAGCAGCGCGCAGGTTCGGACCGGTTACCCCAGCATTGACCATGGCTTCGGCTGAAGCCAGACCGACACCTTGGGTACGTACCAAGAAAACCGTCGACTCGTCGAGTAACATCTCATATTCTTTCAACCGCTCAAGGAAAAGAGCAATTTTCGCTCGGCAACGCTGGGCAAAGCCAATCGGCAAATCGCGCTTGACCCCTCCGACGCGAGGGAAATTGTAGTGCAGTCTTGAGCCGCCGAGCTCCTGCATCAGGTCGATGAACATCTCACGGTCGCGCAAACACCAGGTGAATATCGTAAGGTTTCCAATATCTGGGGAATATGCGCCCAGCCACATCAAGTGGCTGGTGACCCTTTGAATCTCAGTTGCGATTAAGCGAACATACTCAGCCCGCTCCGGAACTTCAACCTCGAGTAGGTTCTCAGCCGAATAGATGTAGGAGTGTGCCCAAGTCATCGCGCTGACATAGCACAGTCGGTCACAATAAGGAGTGATTTGAGTGAAATCACGCGCCTCGCAGATCTTCTCAACGCCGCGATGTATGTAGCCCAGTTCCGGCTCGGTATCGACAACGGTCTCACCATCTACCTTCACCCGCAAGGTCCACAGGCCATGCGTCATCGGGTGTTGGGGACCCATTGTAATCCACATTTGTGCCATCTTTTCACCTCACTTTACCTTGTCCACATCAACAGGCAGACGCATGAAACCTTGGGCATCATCGTACATCTCATTATGACCGTGATAGCGGAGATGATGTTGCTTCTGCAGGGGGTGGAATCCCTGTGGGCTATCGTGTGGGTTGAGCACTCGCATCATGTATTCATGACCCTCGAAATCAATCCCGACCAAATCCCAAGTCTCCTTCTCATTCCAATCAGCACCAACCCAGATTGACTGAACGCTGGGAACTACCGGCGTATCGGTTTGTGGCAGGGTGAGGACAACCTCATATTCCATCGGCACATCGTCACCGGATAACTTCGCCGCATCGTGAACCAAGGCCTTCCCGGGTTTCTGGTCGACGACCGGCATTCGCATCAAATGAGCAATTACCTCCCAGCCCTTGTCTGGCCCACCTTCGGGATGATGCACACCGGTAATCATCGAGCAGTGATTCACCCCGCCATCGAAGCGCATCCACTTGGCAAGCGCCAACCAGTGCGCTGGCGGGCAGGCTATCGACACGTAGGTCCGCTTATGCCCGGATGCGTGCTGAGCCGAAGATACTTCGACTCCAACCGAGTCAAAGCGGGATTTGATTGCCTCTACCGCAGATTTTGCGGCAGCGATATTGGCCTTTGAACTGATTTTCATTCCCATTTCAATCATCTCCAATGATAATCGGCGTATCACTAGAACGCTCTGAACTCGGTTCGACACCAATGCGGATAATCTTCTCGCGCAACTTGCCGAAGCCGTCGATTAGGGCTTCAGGCCGAGGTGGACACCCCGGGATGTATACGTCGACCGGCACCAGGGTATCTACTCCTTCAAGAATATTGTAGGATTGGAAATAAGGGCCACCCGAAATCGAACACTCGCCCATTGCAATACACCACTTGGGCTCGGGCATCTGTTCCCACAAGCGCACCAATGGGTCGGCAAATTTCTTCGAAATCGGCCCATTCACAAGAAGAACGTCGCATTGACGCGGGCTACTGCGGAATACACCGTTACCAAAGCGCTCGGTATCGTAGCGTGGCCCACCGGTCTGCCCCATCTCGATGGCGCAGCACTTGATTCCTAGGTGAAGTGGGAATAGTGACTTACGTTGTGCCCAGTTGAAGAAACGGCCTCCTAGAACACCAATGAAATCCTTGAGTTTGGTCGCCTTCATCGCCTCATCGGTCACGTCACCGACCATTTCAACCAATGAACGTGAATTGAATACTGTGTAGTTCTGCCCGGACTCGCCCATTTAATCACCTCAAATGTAGATTTTTCCCCGCTTGCGGAATACGTGCCATACGCCCAAGACCATCAAGGCAAAGAATGCCGACAATGCCATCAGTGCGCGCTCGGCATCGTGAATAGGGTGGCCATCGGCACCGACATCAGAAGTGACTACACCACCGAGAGCCATGAACATGAAAGCGACATCGAATACAAGAAAGATGATAGCATACCAATAATACTGGAAATGGAATTGAATCATCGCATCGCCAATCGGCTCACTACCGCACTCAAAGGTGGTCAAACGGCGCTGGTAGAGGCTGTGGTCAACCTCATAGCCGGGAAATAGATACGAGCGGGTGACGTTTGGATTTGAGGCATCGGGGATAGGCCTGACGAAGTATGAGGTCACGAATGCCCCTAGAGGAAACATGATGCCGATAATAGCCATCAAGCCAACCGCGAGATAGGCTTCAGGGACGCTCATCTTCTCACCTCAAGAGCATGTGCATGCTCTCTTGAGCCGTGCCAACTGAAGAACAGCCATAAGCATATCCGGTCACCACCTACGGTGGTGGAAAAATCAGCGCAACTGGATGCTGAAGAAATTTTACTCCACCACCGCCGAATCTAGCAATATTACGGCATTATTCAAAGTGGAGCCAAGCCGATGGATTCAATAATGGTGGACCCTGCGAGTTTACTGTTTCGCCCCCGTGCTGGGTGAATTGGCGGCTCGCGAGACTGCCTTTTCTCCCAGAGTCGGGATATGCGGAGCAGCACCCCTAAGGGGGGTTCCAAACTGGCACAACAAGAAGAGCAAGAGCAAGCAACTGAGATCGTAATCGATGGGCCGAACATCGCCATGTCCCATTCGGTGAACAAATGGCCGGGTTCGGCTCGTGGCATCGAGTATTCGATTCGCTATTACCAAAAACTAGGATGGAAGGTGCGGGCGATAGTTCCGCGTCATTTCCTCGCGAAGAAAAGCCACCGCGGTGTCGATGACCCGGAATTGTTGGGAAAACTCCAGGACGAGGGAGTGGTGTTCACTGTCCCGAGTCAAGACCATGACGACAACTACTGGATCGCATACGCTTTCCAGAGTGGAGCATATGTGGTGACAAATGACCGCATGAAAGACCATGCTGAGAAACATGCTGAAGGTCAAGATGTATTCTTCCAATGGCGCCAAAAGCGTGTGATTTCCTATGCATTCATCGATGATACATTCCTGCCAAACCCAGATTTCAAACTACCTTCGGCACCCAAATTGCCGGCCAAGAAGACGTTGACAATGCCTGAGCCGGAACTGAAAGTCAAGGCCGGTGAGAAGAAACCGCCGGCTAAGAGCGAGGCTGCTAGGAGTTCAAGGAAAGGAAAGGGTACCACACAGAAATCCCCGGCAAAGTCCGGCGCGGTAAAGACCCCGCGGAAAAGGAAACCACAAAAGGGCGGAGGTGGGAGTGCACAGGGTGGAAAACCTGCACAAGGAGATTTGGAGCAGAAGGTGAAATCAACTATCTCGTCACGTCTTTCCTCAGGTCCACTACACCTGCAAACTCTTTCACAACAGTTGATGAAGGCCATCAAGAATAAAGATGGCAAGAACTACACCAGCATCAAAGCGATGATGAGAGATTTGAAAATGCCTAGGTCTCGGCCGTTTTACTACCAATTAGAGAAATTGATGGGCGATGAAATTGAAATCATCTACAAAAACAACTCACCACAATCGGTCAAATTGAAGCCCATGGTGAAATCCACTGGTGAATCCACCAAGAGAATGACCATTCCCTTCTTCAAACAAGCTCTAGGCGAGAATAATACCGCGGTGCTGAATGGGGCTATAGAGGATTTTCCGGTTCCGATTGAGAAGGCTTTCGCGATGCTTTGCGACCTTGAATTTCCGGTCAATGTAGCCGAGGTCGGCAACCGCTTCAAGGGGAAAACTGGGGTTCGAATATCAAAACTTTTCAACAAGATGGATAAGTTGGCTTTCTTCCTAACAATCCGCCCCGAGTGTGGATGCGCCGAAGTCTATGCTGAAGATATGAACTTCCACTGTCGCGCCGCAGCGAAATCTCAGAGCCAAGAGGATAAAGGAGATGGGCAGAAATCTATGACCAAACCACTTGTAAGAATGTGGAATGCTCTAAAGGGATTCTTTGCTCGCTGATTTATCAGCCAATAATTACTCAATCGAAATTCGCCTGGTTCAAGTGGAGAATTGAAAGTTTCTTCGTTTCTCATTCCATCAAGATGGCTAGGGCAACCAACCACAACGCCCGAGCATCAAGGTCGGTTGTGAATCTCTCGGCCGACAATTCTGTGGTGCCGTCATCCCCATAGTTGACGCTGATCGTGCCGTAGATATCATCACCATCCAATGGGCTAAATGACCAAGTCTTGGAACTACCCAGTCCTGAGCGGTGAACATCAAGCCAAGGGCTGCCGTCAACACGGAGAATACTCCACTTCTTCTTGCCGATGTTCTTCAACACACAGAATGGTGTATTGCTATTTGTATCCATCACATCGAAGATGCGCTTCTTTTTGCTGCGATGGATGCAGTGGAGTTGTGGCTTGGTTCGGGAGGCGTCGGCAAATACCCACATGTCTCGCTTACCCTTGCCTTTGGTAGAGCGGTTTGCGAAACCGATTACCGAGTCCGAGGTAGATGAGGTAATAGTGACCACAGACTCGGCGCCGACCTCTTTGGCCACCATTTCAACCCTGTTTGTCTTGAAGCGCTTGGCTCCGGATTGATTCACCGGTAGAGGCTCCAGTTCAGCCACGTACTTCGGCCGCGCCGCCTTCGACGCAACTCTTGCCCGCCTCTTAGGTTCGATGAAGATATAAGAAATCAAGAGGATGAGGCCGATGCTGATGCCGGCCAAACCCTCTGTCGTGCCTAGGAAGGAGAGCCCCCCTTGCTGTGGCATGCCGTGTACTTCCAATTCTTGGTTCACTCGCCCGACAATCTCAAGATCAACCGGTTCCGCAGAAAATGTGAAGACGAAGTCGTCGCCGACCGCGGTGCCGTGCGGAGACTTTACAATTGCACGTACAGTGATATTAGTGCCGGGTTGAAGAATGCAGGTCAATTCATTTCCTTCGTCGACCGAACAGGTATTTGCAGCCATGGTTATCCCATTTACAACATTGCTCTCACCGCTCAAATCAGCCTCGAGACTGACCACCCAACCACGCAGCCCCTCACTTGTGAAAACCCGGATTTCGGTCGGTGTATTTCCGTCATTGGTAATCGTTGGAGAGAATGTCGCCGAATCGGGATAGTTGACAGTCAATTCATCAACCCCATTACTATCGATACTGATCTTCTTGATGCTCTGCACCAATATGGGGATGTTCACCGTCGATTTTTGCACCGTATTCTTGGTACTGCTGACCGAAATAGTAGCCGAACCACCAGCGCCGTTTTCGGCACCATCTGAGACAGTGATTATCAAGGTGGCTCTTATTTTGTAAACTCGAGTTTCGTGTGAATTGTTGTCCGAATTTACCGATATCCATTGTTCTACTCCGTTCTCGGCACAGGTAACATCACAACGTTTATTCTTGACCTCGTGAAATGCAAGAGAATCCTCTGAGTCGGCTTCGTAATCATTTGAAAGGTAATTCCACGCCGCAAATGCCTTGTCTACTTCTACCTGATAACCACTCTGGGCGAGGTCAGCCCCTTCATACTCTAGCGACCTAGTGCCTATCCCCTCAAGCCCGCTGAGCAAGAAGTATGCTTCATCGGTGAAATCTCCGGTATTCTCAATCCAAACCGGAACTGAGACCGAACCTCCTGGGGCGAGAATTACCTGAACCGCTCCGGGCTCGCCATAACCATGTGACCACGCTTCATCGATGGTGATTGCCATGCTGTGATTACGGTTTGATAGAGTCGCCTTGAAACTCGATTCTCGCTGATTGTCGGGGATGTCATCGCCATCTTCATCGCAATCTTGAGGTTGTGGTGGGCAGGGAGTAGCAGAATTGGTGATTCTAATCGTCAAGGTTGCCGAGTCGCGTTCCTCTCCAACACCTTCAGCATCAATACTAACCGCAAGATTTACTGTTTTTTCGCTGAATGCAGGAACCACCACACTGGTAACTGGAGTTTGACCATCCATGAAATGAGTGGCCCAAGTTGAGCGGGTGTTGAAGATAACCGCGAACATGAAATCATCACCTATATTGCCATCGTTGACTAAGGTTATTGGAAAATTCACCATCGTCCCACTGCGCCCGGTCTGATTCTTGATGTCCGTCTCTTCCACATCCCAATCATGAATCGGCATCACTGTAATCGTCACCTCGTCGCTGGCATATGCTTCCCCACCATTGTTGGGAATGACCGAAATCTCGATGCTAATAGCATCATCTGCTAGAGCATCGTATGGTGCATAGACCATCACCTCGACAGTGGCCTGACTCGAGGTACCGTGTCTACTGCCAACGTTGACTGTACTTGAAGACAGACTGACGCTCCAACCTACCGGCGGTGCGCTGGTCGACAACTTCAGGGTGTCGGGACCATTTCCAAGGTTCATCACTGTGACCTCGATAGAGCCATTTCCTCCTGGCTCAACCTGGTTAATGGTTGACGTCGATAGGCTCATTGCCGCGCCGTGGCTCTGGCCCACTATGACCCTAAGGTCAACCTCGCATAATTTACTGGAGCCATCATTACCCTCGATAGTGAGGGCGTGTTCAGAACCGGCTCCGACCGAATCATCGGGATCAATCAAAATGGTGAATTCTTTTTCTCCTTCACCATCGTCATATGGCAATAATCCTGATGAAGCACCGGAAACAGAGGCCCACTCACTCTTTGCCCCTGAAATAGAGGTGGCGATGGTGAATTGAGAATTTCCAGTATTTGAGAAGGTGACAGTCACAGCCACTTCCATATTTTCTGGATCAACGTTAATCATCGACGACGACAGACCTGCGCTGCATTCGTGAATTCCTGGCACCGTCAATTCAAGATCAAGGTCATCAGAGGCGTTCTGCGTAGGGTCATTCTGTACCTGCCCATGTAGGGTCCAGCAATACCTTGCGGCCGAGGAGCCCGTGGGAACCGTCACAATGACTTCGACCCACTCGGAAGATTCGTTATCGATGCTTACGGTGGATGGGTCGACCTCTATTTCCAAATCACTCGGGTCGCAGCCCGGATTATCATTTTCATCGATGGTCAATAACACGGTCTCATTGACTCGCCCTGTATTCTCAACCTCCACATCCCATTCCATTATCTCGCTACCATCCCATTCCAAATCGGGTTCATCGATCTTCAAATCGACACCGTAGAGGGGCCCGGATTCACCTTCTCCAGATTTGGTGGTCACCGTCGACTCTTGCTGGTCTGGTGCCCCGGGAGTGCCGACTTCCGTTGCAGTAGCACGAACCGTGGTATCACATTCATCGGTTGCGCCTTGAGCCAAGGTCACAGTTAACGTCGCCTCTTCAGACGCACCGCCCTCAATCTGTCCGGTAATTTGGGTTATCGTAGATGTGTAGGCATTGCACTCCTGAGTCGGCTCTTCAGAACTCTGCAAATTGATGGTGACTGGGTCGGCGCCAAGATTCCGCACTGTAACCGTATATTCGGCAGATTCACCCGGGTTGACTGTTTGCGTAGTCGGGTTGACCGAGAGCATTATCGAAGCATCTCGAGCTCCATCGGCGAGAACCACGGGGGCGCTGAATACAGAAAAAGAAGCGGCGATAAGAATCGCCATCAGTAATAACGAACCCCGCGATTGGGAGGCGCGAGATTTGACTCTGCGGCGGGGTTCCATAGAACCCCCACCCACTTGACCGTCAAAAGGGATACGTCTGCACGGGCTGCGGTGATTCATCCTAAACATTTGATTAAAGCGGACTACTGCGCCAACAATTAGTGTTTTTCTTGAGAATTTGGTGAATGCCGGGCGAGGAGAGGTCTTACATTCCATAATATCAACCACTACCAATCAATTTTCATGCCCACGGGTCATCTGAATCCCCGAGGTCAGGCCATTCTGGTTGGGTATCCTCGGGCACACCTAGCTCAGAGTTTTCCTCTTCGCTGGTCTCATCGATAACGGACTCAACCTCTTCGGATTCAATATCTGGAGGTTTCACCACAGCCGCTGGTTCGGAGGTTGACAAGTCTTCTTCGACCTCGCTCGTCTCGGTGCTGTGGGATTCGACTACGGAATTCTCATCGTCGGACGTCTCCGACTGTAACGCGGTTTGGCTGGAGTGATTCTGAGTATATTGAGCAGGAGAGAATGATTCAGTCGATGGTGCTACTTGTGGCACAGGCTGCTGCTGAATATGCAATTGTGCAACTCCATGTGCCTGAGCGACGGCATTAACTTGCCCTGTCGCATAGGATTTCACACCACCCTTCTCTTTTCTCAATATCAAGAATATGGACAGGGCACCCCCGATGATAATGATAACCAAACTAGACCACATTATCACCGGGCCAAGAGTGCTGCCGACCACATTCTGCACCTCTCCGGTTGCAGTCAGGTTGAATGAATATTCTGAGTCGGCAACCGCTTCAGCATTGGTTAGGCGCACCGAACATGGTTCGGTACCTGGAGCCGAAGCGGTGACAAATAAGCGCACGGAAGCACTTTGCCCGGCTTGCAGGGAAATTGTCGAGCCACTATCAATAATGATCTCCCAACCATCAGGTGCATCGACTGTAACGACGTGTGAAAGCATCGAGTTCCCAGTATTCTCAACTCGTAATTTCACCAAATGCTGAGTTCCGGTCTCGAGTTCGGGTAACAACTCATCGGACCAGGTCACGGCCGCCACCTCGGCGATAAGCAAGGACACAGTATCACTGATTTCCAAACCACCACCATTCATCGTCAAGATGATTTGTGGTTGCATGTCGGGCATCGCATTAACTGGAATCTCGACGCTGCAGGTTAACGTTTCAGTATTCCCTGAATCAATCTCAGGGGCTTCATCACAACTGCCATTGTATCCAGATGGCAACGCCAGAGAGACAATAGGTGACCAATCACCATCACCTCGGTTTTCTATCTCCCAAGTCAAAGAGTATAGCTCACCTGGAATATGAGCACCCCCCACAGTGATTTGGGCATAGGTGGAAGAATCGGGATAGGTGATGGAAGAGAAGATGATTTGTGGGTCGGCGATGGAAAATACGCTGAGGTTGGTCGTCCAAGAGATTTCTCCAGTAGGTGAACTGAGAATCAAAGTCATCTGGCCACCGACAGCCTGCCCATTACCGACTATTCCTACCAACCAGTTATGACCATCGCTATAGTCTACCGAGAAGGTATTCATGCCAGAGGTTACCGACCATCCACCTGGCAGTTGAATCGAGGGGGTGAGGGTTAAGTCAATATTGCCCTCATTGAATACTGAAAACTGCAAATTTACGCTAGAATCAGGGCGCAGCATCCCAACGGTTGATTCGAGACTGATCTCCAAATCCTCATGGACTCCAACCCTGAGGTTTACCACCTCAGTCCTCGTTTCCGAGTTTTCGGTCTGGCTTATAATGTGAAGATTGAGTGAGAGGTTGCTACCCGCTCGCACCATCGAAACCGGGGGTGAAACCGAAATTCCCACCTGAAGTGAACCGTCGCGCGCTATCGCTCCCGATGATGCCGAGGGCGCTCCGGGTTGGGCACCTAAATCGGTGAAACCGGCTTGCCATCCAGTCGGTGAGTCGAGAAACAGATTGTAGCCTATTTCGGCATTTCCCTCATTGAACAGTTCGATTGAGAAATTGGTTTGAATCACCGGTGAGACGACGACAAATGTTGGAAGGGAAACCCTTGCTTTGGCTAGGTCGGGAACCTCAAGGAATATCTCATAGGGAAAGGAAATTAAATTGTCATTATCAATCCCAGTTAATGAAATCGCGTAGATCCCTGGGTCTGGAGGTGAGGGGTGGATTACCGTAACATTGGTCGAAGCAGATTGACCTCCATTCAAAATGAAACCAGTATCGCTCAATCCGACATACCAACTGAAAGATGCACCATCAGATTGCCTCACTATCCCATTTGCCGAAATGCTGGCATTAGTTTGTATCAATGCAGTATTGGTGATATTCACCTGCCACGATGTTGCAGATTGTTCAGAGTTAAGCAAGGCGATGGTTGATTGAGAGGAACTCAGCCTCACACCCGGGGTGGTGACCCCGATAACTTTAGTGGCGATGTTGTTATTCTCACGAATCTCATCTATTTCGTCGAAGGGGTCAACTTCGAGATCAACCGTCACATTTCCGGCATCAGCCGGTGTCCAATACCAGAAAACCGTCTTGATTTCAGCTGGGTTGAGGTTTATCGTCGACGAATCAATTAGATTGTCATCGACATTGAAATGCACCAATACATCCTCAACCGCGACATTGCCGAGATTTTCTATTTGCGCTGACAGCAAAACGCTTTCGCCAACTTGTGGAATTGGGGTGCCTGTGGTAATCGAGGCCTCTATCGGAGTCGGGTCAGGTCGCAGGTCGTTGACACCATTACCAGAGATGGCGATAGCGAATGGTTGCGAGCGTGAGCCACCATGACTTGAATCCTTCACTCGAACCGTCCATGTTCCTACGCTTGCGACATCGACTAGAACAACCTCAAGATTGTTGACTGTATCTCGGGTGCCCCCAACTTGACTGTGCCCAGAAGCGAATACATTTCCCAGATAAATGGTGCCATCCGGCGCCTCGACCTCCAAGTCGAGGTCGTTTACCAGTTGACTACTGCTCAACCGCGAGCCACGTTCGTCCGACCAGGTCAATACCGATTTGAAGGAAAAACTGCCTTGCTCGATCTCAAAAGTATAGGCTTTCACCGTGCCCGAGTTAGACATCACCGAGCGGTCGTCCACCCAGATTCCCCTGCTTCCTGATGGGGCAAGTGAATCTTTCAGGTTGATTCGTCCCCAGCCTTCGTTATTATTGGGAATATTGCGGCTGCCGATGTCTTCAGCTCCCAATACCAGAAGGGCCTTTACCAGTGCTCCTTGTGGGCTGGGGCGAAGAGCGATTTCAGTTAGGTACTCACGTACCAATACTGCCGCTCCCGCAGCATTCGGAGTAGCCATTGAGGTGCCGGTGTATTCCATGTACCACTGCTGAGACCACGATGAGCCAGAGGTATCCTGGGCCTCTTGAGCACGGCACGAGCGGATGTATCCCCCTGGGGCGAGAATATCGGGCTTTATCCTCCCGTCATCGGTCGGGCCGCGCCCTGAGCCCGACATCACAGTGTCGGGAGAGCCGCTGTAACGTCCTTGGTGCATGCCGACGGTCAATGAGTTCTTGGCGGTCGAAGGAGGGCCTACTGAGCCCGGGCCGGGTCCATCGTTTCCGGCGGCGAAGATAATCGACATTCCCTGTCGGCCGTTATAGTAGCGGTCGTAATAATTAGCGCGGTCATCGACATCCTCTGAATCTGAGGTATACTGACCATTCACACTGGTATCCTGACTACCCCATGAATTACTATGGGTTCGCGCACCATTGTCATAGGCGGTGTTAACCAGATAATTGATGCTGGCTGAATACATGTTTCCAGTTGAATCCTGTTCCATCGCTTGGAAATACAGATTGGCTCCGCTCGCAACTCCCTTGTAGCCACCACGCGCACCATCACCGACTATGGTGCAGGCCACGTGGGTTCCATGACCGGAATCGGTGTCTGCAGTCGATCCATCGCCGACCATATCGACCTTAGCATCGATTCGGCTGCCGAAGTCTCCGTGGTCATGGTCAATTCCGGTATCTGCTACTGCGACAATTTCTCCAGAGCCATCTAAGGGAGAGGTGAAATATGGATTTGCCGATTGAAAAGTATTGATTTCCATGTGGTCGCGTGAACGGTCGTTGTCGACTCCTATAGTCGGAATTGGACGTATCCACCCTAATGCGGGTTCACCGAGTATCTCGGCTAGGTCAACACCGGAGAGTCGACCTTCCCAACGCCCGGCATCATACTGCCTCGCATCATCGAGCCACGTTTCTGCGGCGCTGCCAACATCACCGCGCAACTCCTTTCCGAAGCCGTCAGCGAGTAACCACGAGTCGGGCACCGTAGATAGAACGTCGTCTCGCCATCCTTCAATTCGCACTTCAGTTCCATGGAGAGTTGTGCCTCTAGAATCTTCAATCCAGGCGGCAAGTATCGGCTCAGATGCCAACATTGCCAATGGGACTTCCAGACTGGCGCTGACCTCAGGAAGTAGTGCCGCTTGCAAGAGTGCCATCGGGGTGCCCTGGATTACCAGACCACTGGGGGAAATATATTCCCGAACGACCAGTCCTTCTATCGTCGCTAAGGAGTTGCGCGCTGCGCTCAATTCGATGTCACCGTCGATAATCAATAATGATAAATCCGGGCGTGGCTGAAGAGCATAGTTAGGTAATTCTTGCCCGAGCAAGGTACCATTTACGCCATGTATCCCTAATCTTGAGATTGCTATTGTCGCCCTACCAGTGGGAATGAATCTTTCACCTTCACTACCCACTGCAGTGAGAATACGATTTTCATCGATGGTAAAACTACGCCAGTCGTCACCAGATACGCTATCGCCCAATTCCCCGCCATCGAGTGCATCACCAACTGTTTCACTCCCAGGTACAACAAATGTCGAAGCCAATGGTGACAGGCTTGAGAGGAGGAGGGGCACCAATAGCAGAATCAAGCAGAATCTCGACCTCATTCACTTACCCCCTAACAAAGGTCGGGTAGTAACCCATTTTATCGATTACCACCTGATGCACCAACATTACATCCACCAATTATGACGTGGAGCACTATCAGAGTACCATTCGTAAGTGTAGTTTCCAACGCGGTGTTCAAAATTGAAACTATGGGCGGCACCATTGCCGTCAACCCAATCTACAGATGCCGATAATTCATATTCAGCCCATGTGGTATGACCTTGAATAATCAATTCCAAATCATCTCCTGCTACACTGGAATGAGCCGGTAGGCTTGCCCCTTGCCACGAGGTCGAACCAATCAATTGCCCCGACAAATCCTTGAAATTGATCTGCACCGAAATATCGCTCACCGCCCGGGTACCGGAATTGTCTACTTGAACTAGAACTACATGACCGCCGCCGCCTTGGAAATAATTCGTTTCGACATCGATTGCATCGCGCGGAATCACCCAGTACCAACCGGCGAATCCAGACAGGATGACCATCAATACCGCGAAACTCGCCAAAAGAACCCGTCCGATTGTGACCTGTTCGCCAATTTCAAGTATCTTCTCGGCATATTCTTCGGCGATTTCCAGTTCCTCGCGGCTGAAGTCTCCACCTTCGGCGATGATTTCATCATCATCGGTGGTGGTCGACATTAGCCGGTCTTCCACTGACATCAGTTCATCACCGTCGCAATAATAGTCAGGATGGCCGAAGAAAATGGCTCGGCTACGATAATGTGAGTGGTTTCGGCACGACCACCGGTCAGGGAATTGAGCATCGAAAGGTCGGAGGCGACACCATTTACCCCGAATGATGAGCCAGATGGAATGAATCCGGTTGCTTGAGCATCGATAAGCACTCCACGCGCATCCCAAGTGATTCCACCCATTTGTACTTCGACTCGGGCTGTCACCAGAATCCGCCCACCAGTAATATCGTCGATGACGACCATCTGATAGACCTGAGGCCCATATACATGGATTGTTGCCGACTGAAGATTCTCCCCTGCTACCTCGATTTGTTTAATATAAACGCCTGGCATAGCCGGAGTATTTGATTGCCGAATGTACAGGCGTTCGATACCGGTTCCTGAAGAGACAATTCTCGCCCCCCAATCATCGGTGGTCGAAATCTGAGTCACCCGAGGCATGTTCTCGGCGACGAGAAGGATGTCAGAGCGTGAGTCAATGGCCCTTCCGGCAGCCTCTAGATACAAATCCATTGAATCAGTATTGCTTGAGTAATCCAAGGTATACAATCCTTGGAATGTGGTCTGCTCGGTGATATCGAAACGGGTTGATGGTTGCGCTGCGAGGTGCATCTCGCCAGGTAGGTCACGCATGAAAGCGGTCGCTGGCCACCATTGCTCGTCGACATAACGCATCATTTGAATCATCACCGCTTCAGCCGAGTGACTCCCATTTCGCCATTGCTCAGGGACGCTGAAATCGAGCAGTAGGATGTCACCGATGGTCGCCGCTAAATCAGCTGATCTCGGGACTCCTTTCAACAGAGTCTCCAATCTTTGCTGATTTGCTCGGTCAATCATTACCGCATGAATATAGTCCAAGGATTCTCCAATATCATAATGCATATCGACTCCGGCCCGAGGGACGGTGAATGAAGTATCGGAGGTGAATTGAGCTCGTACTGTGGCATGGCGCGAAAATGTATTGTCCAATCCCGATAATTCTATCGAAATATCTCTATCTCCAACCCCATTCAACTCAAATCTAATACTGCTGCGCGAGGGCGTCCAATCATCGAGGTCGAGTTGGAATTCCCAAGTAGGAACGCCTTCCGGCTCGGTATATTGATATCCTAGATTATTGATTACCGGCGGTAGATCAGGCATCCATGTTCTAAGGTGCCAAGAGCGGCGATTCAGAGTCGGAATGCCGTCTTGTTCCAAGCGTGGCTCATCCAAATCCTGCCATTCAGCATCATCGATATGACCATCCGCCATCGCCAGAGCCAATTCTTGCGCCTGCAGAACATTGGCCGAGGTGATCAAGATGAAAATTTCAACTTCATCGGCGCTGATTATTCCATCGGCAAGAATAGAATTTAACGAAGATTGGGAGGTGTTTGTCAGCCACGGCATTGCACTAAAATTGAAGTCGAGGAAAGTGCGGTCAACGATATTTATCGCCGCACCATACATCCAATCGGGCGACTCATCAACCACATCGCCCTTCTCCATATCGGCGATGAAAGTAAATGATGAGTCGGCATTCAAATCCAGACCAAGGGCAACATCACCCTCCGCATCACCACCTCCGAGATCGCGGGTGATGCTGGAGACCAAGTCTGAAACTGTCGCTCCGAATCCAACCATATCCCCAAGGAAGAACGCTAGAGCATTGATTCCCTCTTCCTCACCAAATGTGGGAACTGTCACACCACTGGAGTCGACATCGCTGGGGTAATCGAAAGAAAGGGTAGAAGGCAGTGGCTCGATTAGAATGGTCCCATTCAATCCCAAATGAGGGTCGAGATGCGGGGTGTCGTCGCGCAAGATTACTTTGAATGGTGCAGATGATGAGCGATTCACGGTGATGTGGCCATTTCCAAGTGGGCCCGTGGAGCCGGGCTCTATCGGCGAGTGACGAAGGACGCTGGTGATGTTGGAAAGTCGGGCTGAGAGGTCAGCCTGCCCGGTCTGCTCATTCTGCCAGAAGTAGAAATGATCACCATTCATGGTCTTGGAAGACGATGAATTGGAAATCTGCACCGCCACCGATGCTATCGGCTCTGAGGCAATATAGCCGAGGGTTTCGCCCACAAGAACCTCAAAACTCGAAGGCAGACCTTCCAGTCGGATGGCATTCGACTGATGGTCATCGTAGGCTGCATAGGTTATCGTTCCGATTGGGCCATCAGCAGTGTAGAGGATTTTCTCGGAAGTCTGGGTGATACTCATTGAGCTCGGCAGTTCGGAAAGGTGGGCAAATTGGTGTTGGCTATTATTCAACGATGCACTCGCATAGGAGATGAAGGCTATATCCAGCGGTGCCGCGCCGGTGCCGTTGAAGTTGATTTCTCGAATATCTGCGGCCGGGTCATAACGATGCTTCAGATTAGAGATATTCGACATCTTCATACTAATTGAGACCGGAACCAATGGAGTTTCCAAAGCGACTCGCCCTGCAACCGGGTCAAGGTCATCATCATATCCCAATATTATATGGTCGCCAGAAGTCATGTATGGGAAATCACTCGAACCTAATTCTAGATTCAACATCCCAACAGATTCAACTTGCCGCAGGCCTGCGGATGAAGTGAATAATAATTGATTGTAAGATTCTAATTCGACCTCACCACCACTCTCTCCTGCGGTCGAGACTATCGCCATCGGCAAACCTTGGACGATGCTACCGATGTCGAGGACTATCTCAACCAGATTCAACAGTATATTATCAAAGAATTGCGAGAATAAATCGAGACTGGGGTCATCGTACAATACCCTTATTCCGCCACCGGCAGGTAGTTCAAAGGTTCCAGTAATCACCAATACCTTAGGCACATTGGTGATGATTATCGTAGTCATACTGCGGTCTAAATCAGAACCGTAACGACGAACGCTGGCGGTCAACTCCAGACGCTCTATCTCTTCAGAAAGGGCGATAACAATCAGGCTATTGGGTGGGTGTGCTGGATTTATCGGTAGGGTTGGGTCATCGACATTATCATCACTGTCGCGGCTGAAATTCTTGATTGCAATCATCAGCGACAACCGCTCGGCAGGAACCTTGCCAGGAAGGTCGCTCGAACCCGGAGCCGCCCCCAACATTGTGAAAAGCGCATTGATTTCGTCCTGTGACATCGATCCACTGGGCAAGCCTTTGATCAGTAGAGTGGCATCGGTAACATTTCCATAATCCGAATCGCCTTCATGGAAATTTGAGCGGTCCTCGAAGTAGTGGAAAAACAGGTCGGTGCGGCGGTTGGAAAAATACTCGATGGTGTCAAGACTATCCTCACCCAGATTATCGTTACGCAACGTCAATTCAATCTCCGCAGGCAACATCACAGAATCTTCTATCGGATGTACGGAAGCGTCTAGATAGGCGACTTCCAAGACCCCCCTGCCCCCATCACTATCTGGAACATCGTAGTGGATATATCCCACACCCACACCCAATCGACAACGATGCTCAAGCGGCGGGTCGTCGTATCCGGTTACCGGGTCATACCATCCATCATCGCAATCGGTCTGCCTAGTTTCTCCGGGCTCGTTGGGATTTGTGATTGATACCGAATATGGGGCACTTACCGAAGTTATCGTCAATCCAGAACTATTGATTCCACCAAGCCCACCTAACAACGCGGCGGCCAAACTAAGCGCGGCAGAGGTGCCGATTGAGACCAAATCGAATTCCATTCGCTCAATCCCGATGCTCATACGGAAATCATACGGCGGTTGGGTGAAGTGTGAATCGATGACGAAGGCGTATGCATCGCCATCTTCTCCGAGGTCGGTATTGTAGGCAAAACCCTTCATCAACGTTACTTCGAGAGACTCAAGAGTATTCCACATCGAAGATTGTTCAGTATAGTTGAGCATCCGCACCCTGAACTGGAAGGTTGGCCTAATCCATAATGTATCGGGAATCAGAGGATTGTTATTGTATTCGATATCCCAGCCGGTACCTTGCTCAAACAGCCCGACTATTGTAAGCCCGACCCATATGTCATCCTTGCCATCACCATCTAGGTCAATCTTATTTTCAAACGGCTGGAAATCGGTGAAAGATAACAGGTTTCCAGTAAAAGTTCCGACGGTCCAATTCTCATATTGTGGGCCGTTGTTGCGACTAGTGAAGTTGACATAAATCACATAAGAGTTGATGCCGATTGCCAATGGGTCACCACCACCCAAGGGATCCCAATTCTCAATACCAAACATCGTATCGACAAGATTTGAAGGAAACCCTGGTGGTTGAGTATTAGGGTCGAGAAGGAGGTCGTAAGGACGCGGGTGGTCGGCTTGGGGAGCAGTCGTATCGCGTAATTCGACTTTGCTAAATTGGGTATTAACTTCGCTTATCGGATCGTTTACCGAACTTTCTCGCAAACTTGATTCTACCCCACTCAAAGCCCCGGTTGCCAATAATGTGGCCTCTGGACCGTCGGCAGCATTGCTACGCTGTGAAAGTACCTCGTCGAGTAAACCCAGCACTCCAAAATCTGAGGTCGCCACTTTGAGTGTATCAGCCCCGGCCATCGGGGAAGCCAAAGGTGCGAGTAATATCAATGTCAGAACTAGACCAAGCCGAATCGGGCGAGGTTTTGCAGGTAAGAAACCGGGATATATGAGGCGTATGGATTGGATTGGTGTTGACTCAGAAACAGTGTCTTGAGATTTATCTAAGGACTCAAGATTCCTACCCATGCACCCCCTAGGGGTGCAAACTCCAATAAAGCACATTGGGTCATCCGAGCGCATAATTTGCCGACTTTTCTATAATGCTTCAGCGGCCAACCCTCTGCTCAACTCCGCACGAGGGGCAATCGATGCGCACTTCTTCCACTCCGCTGGGGAATCCGAATGCCATGGTTTGGCCGCACGAGGCGCATTCGGCTTTTACTTGAGTCGATTCAATCGCATCCCCGACAACTGGCTCGGTGGCTGGCTCGGTGGCTGGCTCGGTGGCTGGCTCGCCGACTGGCTCGGTGGCTGGCTCGGTGGCTGGCTCGGTGGCTGGCTCGCCAACCGGCTCAGGCTGCGGCTGAGTGCCATGGATGATTGAATCAGGAATCTCGATGCCGCCGGAAATCGCCCCTGATTTAGTATCAGTTTCCGGACCGGCACCGGTTTGCGATTCAATACTGCGCAGGAATGCAATATCATCGTTTTCAGCGATTGTTGCCTGTTCGGCGGCAGGGGTGGTTTGGAATTGAGCGGTGCTGGGAGCACCAATTCCCAAGCCTGCCATCAGCGAGACTTCATCCTCAGATAATTCGCGCCCGCCGCTGGGTTGCTGAGGTGCTGGGGCTATTCCCGCCAAGGCAGCGATTTCTGCTTCTGCACCATCGCGGCCACGGTGAGCTTGGAATGAAAGATTAGGATCTTGGGCTGCAGTAGTGCCGTAGAGTTGTTCCGACAGCGCCTGTTTGTGTTCAAACTCAATTTGCACGGCAGTCTTTGGTGCCTCGGAATCAAGTCCAGCGCGAGTCGCCGCATTTGCAAATATCGAAATCCCCTGACGTGACTTGATGGATATCACTCTTTGCTCTGCTTCTTGCTCGCTCATTCCCTTATCCATCAGCATCTGCATCGCTACCCGTTCCTGCACCTTATGGAATCCAACCGTTCCGACGATTATCGTACCAAGTACCAATATCACGATTACCACTACTGTTCCAAACAATCCCCCCTCTTCCGGTGCTGCCTCAACCTGTATCGTAAAGGCCATTTTATCTGAATTGTCGGACGAATCCCTAACGTTCAAAACGATTGAGTGCTCACCTGCAGATGCGAATACATGCCCTGTGCTCAAACCCGATAAATCAGCATCATTTCGTAAGTCACCATCGCCATTGCCATCGAATGATGGGTCCAGGTCCCAATAATAGTGCAAGGTTTCGTCATCGTCCCAAGAATCACTCGCCGCACCTATCAGGGTGATAGCGGTCCCGACAACCGCATTGACCGGCACACTGCATGCTGAGCGATCAATTACCGGCATGGTGCCATCGATAACCTCGACTGTAATGTTATCGTTAACCGAGTTGCCGCTTGCGTCGGAAACGCTGATTGAAACCTCATATAATCCTGGCTCGCTCCACGCTCGCTGGAAGGTTGAATCATTGGCCACTAGATTGCCATCGAGAATCCAACGGGTACTTGCGACGATATGCTCGTCAGTGGCAGTAACCGAGAGGGTGAGAGTCTGGTCGTGAGAGATGACAGCATGGCCATCGGAACCAGTGAGGCCATTGTGCGACAGGGAAATTTCCGGCGCCACACTATCTACAACCGTCACTTGATGCGAGGCAAATGCAACCTCACCCCGTGGCGAAGTTACTTTGAGAGATGCGGTGTGAACCCCCGGGGTTAGGTAACTGGTCACTACTTTCCACCCGGTAGCATCCACATCATTGGTGAATTCACCATCGTTATCACTATCTACGGCAGTATCCAAATCCCATTCCAATTTGTCAATCTGGTAGAGCCGATTTGGGGTATCGCTGGCATCGAACTCGATGCCATCACCCAATTCCGCCACCGCGAATACCAGATTATCCTCAATCACTGGGGAAAGAATCGGATTGACGATGACCGATACGCTGACTCTAGCAGTTGTCGTACCTCCTCCGCCACCACTTGGCACCGCCTCATTATCAAGCATCAGGTGTAATGTAACGCCATCGTATTCCTGCGGCACAACCCATGTAAGGGATTGTTGGCTGGTAATCTGTGTAAGTGAAGCTGCAGGGATATGAGTGTCGGCTGACGCTCCAAGAAGGTAGTTGGAGCGTTGCGAGTCGGTCATCAGATAGAGGTCTGGTTCACCCTCTACCGGCCACGCAGTCATCTCTATCGATGACCCTGCATCCAAGGTCAATTCATTCCCACCGGCAATTTGAAGGTGTGAGCCCGGAGCGAGAATATCCATATCGTGATAGGCTTCGAAATAATCTGCCTCGATAGCGGTGATATTGAAGGTGATATCGCTGTTATTACCACCTTGGTCGCCAAGTCCCTCATCACCTGAGTGTGCGGCATTGTCAAAAATCATGTGCCACTGCTTTGCCGCCAGTAAATTCGGCGTCGACCAGTGAAAATACAGGGAATCTGACTGTTCTTCAAAGGTCGGCTCGATTTCTAGGGCGAGATGGTAATTCTGTCCCAGCAGATAAGTTTGGGCACCGTTGTCATCGAAGAACAGAATATCAATAGCATCCCCGGAAATCGATATTTCAAATGATAAGATGACCTCGGGTTCGACTTCTCCAAGGTCTAAATCGAAACACTCGTCATCGTGTAATGTAAAAGTCTGCGAGATGCCGTTCCACGTCTCAGTATTGCATAATACCGCTTCTCTTGCAGATTCAGCGGCGGCGGACAGGGATAACACGGTGGGTAATATCAGGGCAATCGTCAACACCAAACCCAAAAGTCGTCGGTGCCGAGCCATATCAACGGGTAGGCACTACTGCACTTCAACGATACCCATAATTGTTAATTGGCAAAAGGAGTAGAAATCTCGTTGATAATACCGTTCTCGTGGCGAAATAGTTGTACTTCTCCGGCCTTGCCGATAACGAAAATATCACCATCGTCGGCGTTACAGACAGACCGATGTACCTGGCGTGCCTGTTCGAGGGAGGTTTCGCTCTCGGACAAGCGACTGGAATAGTGAGTCAAGACGAGGTGTGAGGCATCGGCGGCCTTTGCGGCGTTAGCCGCATCACGGGCAGTCGAGTGCAGATACTCGCGAGCTTTGTGTTCCTGCTCATCCACATATGTCGCTTCGTGAACCATCAAATCGAGTGGTTTGTCAGCCGACAGTGCTTCTAGCCCAGGTGCTTCGGCCCCGGTATCTCCTGAGATGAGCAGGCTGAGGCCAACACGGTGAGGTCCGCGAAATTGCTCGGGCAACAATATCTGGCCATCCTTTTCGAGGTCCTGTCCGCCTGCCAATTTCGCAATTTCTTGATTGCTCAATCCCAAGTCTCCAGCCTTCTGTCCATCGAATTTTCCAAGCCTATCAGCCTCTCCAATTCGCCATGCACAACTTGGAACTGAATGAGTTGTGCGATGCGGTGAAATTAGGATACCCTCGAACATTTGAGGTCTGTCTGCCAACTTTTCAACTCGCCTCTCATCGGGTTTTAGTTTTAGCCATGACTCCGCGCCCTCAGGCCAACTAACCACGTACCAGTTTATCGAGAAAATCGGCTGTTCAATCTTCTCGATCCACAACTTCCACCACATCCGCATCTGCTCTATCATATCTACGCCCGCAACGGTATCTGGCATCTGGGCATCATAGCCATCCTTGAGCAGTGCTGAATATGCATCCTGATGGATTGGAGCGGCAATTGTCAATTCCCGTCTCCGGTCATCCAAAGCCATACTCTGCAGCATCGGCAAAGCTCCCCAAGTATGGTCTAGATGACCGTGGGTGAAAAGCATCACATCAATTCGAGTATGAGCGATTCGATGTTGCCAATTATTCGCTTTCAACTGGCTGGAATGATATTGCAATCGAGATTGTAATCCCTCACCGCAATCGACCAGAACCGCCTTACCATCACATATCACTACGCTACCGCTGACTTCTCGCCCGTGCGCCGGGCGAGAACTGGATGTGCCGAGAATATGGAGTTCCATCCGCATATAATCATCTCAGGAGCGCGGCTCACGTGGCAATGGAGTTGGTGGAAACCAGCGTAACAGGACGATTTCATTCACCGCCCTTACCCACCGCCATGGAATAGCAATGTGAATTGCCCCTTCAACCAAATCCGGGCTGGTGTCGCGAACGAACAAGTGGCTGCAGGTCCAGCCATCGAAATCCACCACTGTATCGTGGACCAACCCGAGGTGACGGCCATCGGGAAGAAAGACGGGTCGACCACGCAACGCGGTCATCAATCGCTCGGGCACAGACACACCATTGGCTCTTTGCCCATGAACATTCGCTCTAAATTAGTGGGCGACAATTATTGGCTGCGGGCAATTACTTGCCGATATTGCCGCGAGCGGCCAAACTCGGCCGTAACTTCTCCGCGCCTTTGCCCTTCTTGTGAAGTCCTCGGCCGCGCTTTCCAGCGCTGGTCTTACCTCGATATACACGGCCACGGTGTGAACCTCGGCCATCGACCCGGGAAACCCAACCGAGGTCCTTGTCGGCGATGATTGCCGGATGCGAGGGATCGATGAGAATTACCTCGTAGAACTTCTGCTTTCCATCTTGGCCAACCCAGTAGGAGTTGAGAACCTCCATGTTGGGGTAGTGACGAGCAACTCGCTCCTCGGAGATTCTCTGGATACTCTTACTCATGGTGATTTTACGAATACCAGCCTTGCTCGGCTTACGCTTCATGTGCACCTTGCTCTTGCGCAGACCACCACGGCGAACCCGAGTGCGGACGACGGCGACTCCCTGCTTCGATTTGTAGCCCAATCTGCGGGCCGCGTCCAAGCGGGTCGGGCGCTCGATTCGAGTGAATACCTGCTCTCTCCTCCACTCTGCCATACGGTTACGGCGGTACTCTTGCGGTAGGTTCTCTTTCGGACGCTTCCACGTCTCTCGAATATGTTGATACAAGCCACGAACCATATTCTCACCTACAAGAAGTATCTCGGCGACCGACGCACCCTTGATAAGCCTGCCCGTCAGTACAATTGAGGTTAAACCGACGCTAGCCCCAGTGATTTTTTTCATACCCGAGTCTTAAGTTTCCAACTATCCAGCATATTGGATATGGAATTTGTTTCATACAGATGGTTTTTTCCCTATGGGATAAGCATTACATACCACTCGAACTAAGCCTTATCGATGCAGATTGAGTATTGGGGAATCGGCACTCTGTGTCCGCACGAAGAGACGCTGGAAGCAAGGCTTGGGAAAATGGTCGAGAAGATTCAAGCAAATGACTACTTTCACAAACCTATCCTTGTCGATGCTGTGAGTAAAACCATTCTCGACGGCCACCACAAGTGGGCAGCGGCAATAGTGCTATCTCTGGACTACCTCCCAGTTCTGGCCGTGGACTATCTGCAAGATGAGCGAATCGAAGTTGCAGTTTGGCAAGATTGTGGTAAGGATTCCATCACCAAGCAGGAAGTCGTGGAGATGGCTTTGGGAAATAGGTTGTTTGCGGCAAAAACCAGTAAACACGTGGTCGCATTTGAGATTCCTAGTATTGAAACCCCCCTCTCCCGTTTGCGCTCTCAAGGCCGCGCAGATTCAGTTGTCTGAATCGATGATTAGTTCCTCGATAGCAGGGGAAATACATTGCCAAATTTTCTCGTGAACGTCTTTTACTTCCTTTTTAGTCGAAACGATTCGACAACCTTGAGCCTTGGCTTCTTCAGCAAATGCCCTGCGCATGGTTCGCTGATACTTGAGGTACGAGCGGGTTATCGAAGGCTCATCGCCAAAGTCCATCCCGGCTTCAAAATAATTCAATCTGTCCAAGGCTTCAGAGTAAAGTAGTCGACCCAGTTGACGTTTTGGGCCAGCGTCGAGAATCACTGTGATGTCGGGTTCGGGAACCCCTTTGTACAAACTAGAAATCCATTCGACATCCCCTCCCCTAACCATCTCTCGGACCTTGGGAGTCATTGTATAGCGGTCGGCGATGACGACGAAACCGGCATCCAACAACGGATTAACATGGTGAAGAATCTGGTCGAATAAATCGGTGGCGTAGAGCAAAGAACGAGTGCGCGGGTTGAGAATATGGATTTCTAAAGAGCCGCCCGGCATCATTTCCTTCAACAGTGGACTGCGCAATAATCCGATCTGCGCGGTTGCTACCCCATTGGCTTCAAGCCTCTGCGACAATAATTCGCTATGCATAGTACGCCCAACGTTATCGGGGCCCTCGATGACTATGAGTTTACCATTATTAGTCATCGTCATCAATCACCTCGGTCATGTCGTCGAGCCACTCAAGCCGGGAGCCACGATATTGCTCAGCCAATCTATCAGCAGGGTAAATTGGCTCAATGCCGGAAAAATCAAGTTTTTCGGCCAATGCCTTTCGCACCCGCTTCTGGATTTCGCTGACCCCGCCGGTCGAATCGATTCTCAGTAAACGACCATCATCGGCTAGAGTATCATATATCCCCTTGATTTTTGTCTGTAGAATCTTGTATGACTCAAGAGGATCATAAGTCCACTGCATATCCATTCCGGCCTCGTAATACTTCAGTTCCGGCCGACCCTTGAGGATTCGTTCAAGCCCGACTTCGACGGGAACGTCGAAATACAGGGTGAGGTCGGGTTCGCGAGCGAAAGAGTAGGATGCTTCAATAACATCACGAGGGACTTCGCGGGCACCGTCGCGCGCCATCGCGGTGAAAATATAACGGTCGCAGATTACAATTCCCCCGACCTCTAGGACCGGCTCAATCTGGCGCGACCAGCGGTCGGCGAAATCGGCTGCGTGAATCAGATGAAATGTCCTAGGTAGGAGGCGGCGGCTATCCTTGCCGACCTTTGTCGCTTTCTTGACCGAGGGACTTGAATTCCATTCGGTATGGTGCACTGGAAGCCCCTTCGAGCGTAACCAGTGATACAGCAGGTCAGCCTGGGTCGATTTTCCACTCCCGTCCATGCCCTCGACTGCGATGAGAATTCCCATACCACCCCTCAGCGCGTCGTGAAGTTGTTATATGATAACCTGTCTATTCGAGATTTTATGTCTCTATTCCGTTTTGGCCATGATTTCTCGAGGAATAATCAGGTGTTCAACCACCCACATCTCATCGCCTTCTGCCCTTGAGAGGCATGCGGCCATGGCGGTGGGAAACCGATGCTCAACCGAGGCCAAACGACTCAGAAGGTTGCTACAACCGGGGTTATGCCCGATGACCATCAACACCCCGGTGCTAGCCGAAGTGGCACCGACTCGCTGGTCGATTACCCCTTGTATAGTTGCAGCGCCGGCATGATATAATTGCGATAACCACTCGACATCGATAACTCCGGAGAGGTTCTCGATTGTTTCTACCATTATTCCCCAGGTTTCTCTGGTGCGGGCACTATCACTGGAGGCGACTTGGTTGGGTAGCCAATCCAGTCTCGCTAGTTCTCCGGCAATCGCCGCAGCCGACTTTCGCCCGCGCCGATTTAGTGGCCGTTGGTGATCTGACAAGGTCACGTCCTTCCAACTGCTCTTGGCATGACGGAGAATCACCACTCTCTGCACATTTGCTCAAATTGGGGGGTGATATAGTAAGATTCTGCCGCGGCAGGCTCATGAATAGAGGCAGGTTCGCAAAAACGTGTTACAACGACGCGGTATCGACTCGGTCATCGCCGCACTTGAGGCCGGAGAGGCAACTATGGTGCTGTTGGAGAGAGACAATCCCGATGCGCGGCTTGAGCAAATTCGCCAACTCTGCACCGAGAAAGATATTCTCTTGGAAGAGGGAAGCCAAAGTGATGTCTGGCGGATGAGCATTCCTGCTCGCGAGGGTGAAGATGAACACCCTATCGCATTAGCATTGGTTGGACGGCAGCCCAATCTCGACATCGATGAGGTGTTCGCAAATGGCGGCATCATCTGGTTGCTCGACGGAGTTGAATATGCTACTAATTTGGGCTTCTGCATCCGTACCGCAGAGGTTTCAGGTGCCGCCGCGGTCATCATCTCTACCACCATCAACCATGCTGAGAAGCGCACTGTGCGCGGCTCGAGCATGCGCGCCAACCGCTTCCTTCCGGTGATTTACAGCGATACTGAGAGTACCTTGGAACTCGCCCGGAAACACTCTGTGCGCGTAGTCGTGGCCGAGGATGTCGGCACGATTCCGCCATGGGAGGCAGACCTTTGCGGCGATGTGTTGTTGGTCGTCGGCGCTGAGCGTGAAGGGGTAAGTGAAGCGGCGCTGGCCGCGGCAGACCAAATCGTTCGACTGCCGATGG
>Ga0302120_10000066_pt1 | contig 36692 bp, 42 predicted proteins | sample AG5_Bottom_MG_FD_203118 | JGI IMG/M metagenome (GOLD analysis project Ga0302120, IMG submission 203118) | Marine microbial communities from Western Arctic Ocean, Canada - AG5_Bottom | ecosystem: Environmental > Aquatic > Marine > Oceanic | place: Canada: Western Arctic Ocean | collected 2017-10-01 | reverse complement strand
GACCCGCGGTTCGTCCGCAACCGGATCCGGCACGAGGTGCTCCCGCTCCTGGCCGACGTATCGGGGCGCGATCCCGTCCCGCTGTTGGCGCGCCATGCGATGCGTGCCGCCGAGGCCACCCACCTGCTCTCCGGCCTGGTGGCCGACGTGGATCCGACCGACGTCCGGGCGCTGGCCGAGCTGCCCGACGACCTCGTCCGATTGGCGCTGCGTGGCTGGTTGACCCGGGGGGCCGACGGCCTGCCACCGGATTCGGCGTCGGTCGAGAGGGTGCTCGACGTGGCACGGGGCCGGATCCGGGCAACGGAGGTGGTCGGCGGATACAGGGTGGTCCGCTCGGCAGGCCGTCTCTCCCATGGGCACCGGTAGGGTCGCTGCCGTGGCCAGCGACCAAGGGGCGTCCCTCTCCGCGGGCGGGTACTCCGTCGGCCGACTCCTCATCTCCGAGGATGACCTGCAGGCCAGGATCCGGGCGCTCGGCGAGGAGATCACCTCCGACTACGCCGGTCGGGCCCCGTTGCTGGTCGGGGTGCTCAAGGGTGCGTTCATGTTCATGAGCGACCTTTCCCGGGCCATCGACCTGCCGGTGGAGTTCGACTTCATGGCCGTGTCGTCGTACGGCAACTCCACGCGCTCGTCAGGGGTGGTCCGCATCGTGAAGGACCTGGACATCGACCTCGCCGACCGGGACGTGATCATCGTCGAGGACATCATCGACAGCGGCCTGACGCTCAGCTACCTGCGTCGCAATCTGCTGGCGCGCAACCCGGCGAGCCTCGAGGTGTGTGCCCTGCTGGTACGCGAGAACCACCGGGTGGACGAGGCGATCCTGCGCTACGAGGGCTTCAGGGTCCCGTCCGACTTCCTGGTGGGCTACGGGCTGGACGTCAACGAGCGGTTCCGGAACCTGCCCGACATCCGGGTGGTCACCGCCGTTCCAGTCGAGGTGGCGACAGACGGCGGAGCGGTGTGAGCGACGCAGCGTCGCCCGATGCCGGGGGCTTCAAGGTCGACCTGGACCGCATCCAGGCCGCCGTCGCCGAGATCCTCGTGGCCATAGGCGAGGACCCCACCCGTGATGGGTTGCAGGAGACCCCGGCACGGGTGGCCCGCATGTACGCCGAGGTGTGCAGCGGCATCCACGAGGACCCCGCCGCCCACCTCATCAGGACCTTCGACGTCGACCACGACGAGATGGTCATGGTCCGCGACATCCCCCTCTACTCCCTCTGCGAGCACCACCTGCTGCCGTTCTTCGGAGTCGCCCACGTGGCCTACATCCCCCGGAGGGGCGGGATGATCACCGGGCTCTCCAAGCTGACCCGACTTGTCGACGGCTATTCCCGGCGCCCCCAGGTCCAGGAGCGGCTGACCTCCCAGGTGGCCGGCGCCATCCAGGACACCCTCCACCCGCAGGGCACGCTGGTGGTGATCGAGGCCGAGCACCTCTGCATGTCGATGCGGGGGGTCCGCAAGCCCGGGGCGGTCACGGTCACCTCCGCCGTCCACGGCGTGTTCCGCGATGAGGTGTCCACACGCCTGGAGGCCATGCGGTTCATCGAAGGTCGGCGTAGCTGATCCTGCCGATCCTTGGATCGGTGGATTCCGGTCGCCACTAGGGTCGGTTGCATGTCCGTCCTGACCTCCGGCCCCGGTCCGGTCGCCCCGGCCATCGAACGTTCCGGGGGCCTGGTGATGGGCGTCCTGAACGTCACGCCCGACTCCTTCTCCGACGGTGGGTGCTTCCTGGATCCCGTCGTGGCCATTGCGCACGGTCGGCGCATGATCGCCGAGGGGGCGGTCATCCTGGACGTGGGCGGGGAGTCGACGCGTCCGGGCGCCCAGCCGGTGGGGGTCGACGAGGAGCTGGCGCGGGTGGTCCCGGTGCTCGACGGGCTTGCCGGCCTGGCCGAGGTCCAGGCCGGATCGGTCCGGATCTCGATCGACACGCGCCATGCGGAGGTGGCGCGTCGTGCCGTGGCCGCCGGGGCGGGCATCATCAACGACGTCAGCTCGACGCTGGACGGCGTCGCTGCCGAGCTCGGGGTGGGTTGGGTGGCCATGCACATGCAGGGTGATCCGCGGACCATGCAGGAGCAGCCCTCGTACGACGACGTGGTGGTCGAAGTGCGTGACTTCCTCGTCCAACGGGCCGCGAGGGCGGTCCAGACGGGCGTCACCGAGGTGTGGATCGACCCGGGAATCGGGTTCGGCAAGACCACGGCCCACAACCTGGAGATCATGGGCCGCCTGGACGAGCTGGTGGCCACCGGTTGGCCCGTTGTCCTCGGGGTGAGCCGCAAGAGGTTCCTGGGGGACCTGACGGCTCGGAGCGACCTCGGGAACACAGCTGGTCCCGTCGACGGCCACCTGGACCCCACCGCACCGGATGATCGCCGGGAGGCATCCGTGGCGCTCGCCACATGGGCTTTCCACCTGGGCGTCTCGGTGGTCCGTGCCCACGACGTGCGGTCGACGTTTCAGGCGGCAAGGGTGGTCGGACCGCCCGAATCTCGGGCACGATGACGACCGTGCGAGAGAACCACGACGGCAGGAGCCTGGAGGAGGGCCCGTGAGGGGCAAGTGGGCCAGGGGGATCGTGCCCCGGTCGTTCATCTGGATCATCAAGGACCGTATTGCTGTCAGCGAGCGTCCCGGTGGCTGCGGGGAGGTGCATCGGCGGGTCCGGCGCCGGGAGGAGATCCTCTGGATCCGTGAGAACGGCTTCGACACGGTGCTCTCGTTGCTGGCCAGCGACCACAACCTGCACAACTACGACGAGCTGGGCATGGCCTGGTCGCACATTCCGTTCGGCGGCGCCGGCGACGGCCTCCAGCGCCTCGAGGAGGTCCTGCGGCGGATCGACGACCTGACGACGGAAGGGCGCCGGGTCCTGGTGCACCGCGAGGAGCTGAACGACGTGGTGTGTGGCCTGATGGGCGCCTACCTGCTGAGGGCCGGTCTGGTGCCGACGGGGCCGAGGGCGATGTCGATCGCCGAGCAGTTGACCGGCAGGCCGCTGGGTTCGCCCGGCAGGGCGATCGTGGGGCTGGTGGCCCCACCGGACGAAGACGGCTCCGGTTGAGCGACAGGATCGAGTTGAGGGGCCTGCGGGTCACGGCGACCTGCGGGGTGCTGCCCGAGGAGAAGGCGCGCCGGCAGCCGTTCGAGGTGGACATGGACGTGCACGCCGACCTGGGTGCGGCATCGCTCAGCGACGACCTGGCCGACACCGTCGACTACGGCGCCCTGTGTGCGTTGGTCGCCGGCATCGCAGACGGGGAGGCCTTCGACCTGCTGGAGCGGTTCGCCGGTCGGGTGGCCGAGGACGTCCTGGCCGTCCCAGGGGTCAACGCGGTGACGGTGGTGGTGCGCAAGCTGCGACCCCCGGTACCGGAGGACCTCGCCACCAGCGCGGTTCGGATCCACCGCACGACATGAGCCACCGGGCCCTCCTGGCGCTGGGCTCGAACCTGGGCGACCGGTGGGCGAACCTGGGAGGTGCCGTTGCCGGCCTCCCGGACGTGGTGGCGGTGTCCCGGGTGTACGAGACGGCGCCGGTCGGGGGACCGGACCAGGGTCCCTACCTGAACTGCGTGGTCCGGCTGGAGACCGACCTGGATGCGCGTGCCCTGCTGGATGCCGCACAGGAGCGCGAACGCGTTGCGATACGCCGTCGCGGTGTTCGCTGGGGGCCGCGGACGCTGGACGTGGACGTCCTCTGGATAGACGGTCAGACGGTCCGGGAACCGGACCTGGAGGTGCCGCATCCCAGGATGTTCGAGCGCGTCTTCGTCCTGGTGCCCCTGGGCGACGTGGCTCCCGACCTGGTCGGGGAGGTACCGGTTGGCCAGGAGGCGGTCCTCGCAGTGGGTTCGTTGGACCCGGCGACCGGGAACAGGGTGGACTGAGGGGTGCCGTCGTTCAGGGTCGTGGGTCCGGGGCGGGCGGGCAGGTCGCTGGCCGCAGCGCTCTCCGCGGTCGGATGGGAGTCGGCGGGGCTACTGGGCCGGGAGGACGACCCCGCAGCGGCGGCCCGTGGCGTCGACCTGCTCGTGCTGGCCACCCCCGATGCGGCCATAGGCGAGGTGGCGGCCCGGGTGCGTCCGGTCCCCACCACCGTGGTGGCGCACCTCTCCGGGGCCACCGGCCTCGGGGTCCTGGACCCCCACGTCCTGCGTGCGTCGCTGCACCCGCTGGTGTCGCTGCCGGACGCCGAGGTCGGGGCGCAGCGCCTGGTGGGCGCCTGGTTCGCGGTGGCCGCCGAGTCCTCCGCCATGGGCCTCGTGCAGCGGTTGGTGGACGACCTGGGTGGACGTTCGTTTCCGGTGGCTGATGGCGACCGGGCCACCTACCACGCCGCCGCGGTGGTGGCCTCCAACCACCTGGTGGCGCTCATGGGCCAGGTGGCCCGACTTGCCGATGTGGTGGGCGTGCCACTGGACGCCTACCTGGACCTGGCTGCCGGCTCGCTCGACAACGTCCGTGGCGTCGGCCCGTCCGCAGCGTTGACCGGTCCGGTGGCGCGTGGTGACGAGGAGACGGTGGCCGCCCATCTGGTGGCGCTGCCCGCCGACGAGCGAGCCACGTACCGGGCCCTGGCAGCCGAGGCCCGCCGTCTGGCGGGTCGGCCCGAACCCGGTGCCGGAACGTGAGCATCGAGGTGGTGGCCACGCGCGCCCTCCTGGCCGAGCGGCTGGACGTGGTGCGTTCCTCGGGGGCGTCCGTCGGCTTCGTCCCAACCATGGGCTACCTGCACGAGGGCCACGGGTCGCTGGTGGACGCATCGGTGGCCTTGACCGACCTGACCGTGGTATCGGTGTTCGTGAACCCCCTCCAGTTCGGCGCCGGTGAGGACCTGGCCTCCTATCCGAGGGACCTGGAGGCCGACCTGGAACTGTGCGGGTCGAGGGGGGCTTCGCTCCTCTTCCACCCGGGGGTGGAAGAGGTCTACCCGGAGGGCCCGGTCCAGCCGGTCGTGCCGGTCGCCGACGTGGCCCGCCCGTTGGAGGGGGAGCGGCGCCCGGGGCACTTCGCCGGGGTGGCCGAGGTGGTGGCCCGGTTGCTGCGTGCCGTGGGCCCCTGCCGGGCGTTCTTCGGCCAGAAGGACTTCCAGCAGCTCCAGGTGGTGCGCCGGATGGTCGTGGACCTCGGGCTTCCCGTGGATGTCGTGGGTTGTCCGACGAGTCGTGAGCACGACGGGTTGGCCAGGTCCAGCCGCAACGTCTACCTGACGGGAGCGGAGCGGGCCGCCGCTCCGGTGCTCTACCGGGCCCTGCAGGCGGGGGCTGCGGCGGTGGCCGTCCCGGACTGGGACCGGGCGGAGGTCGAGGCGATGATGGCGGACATGCTGGCCGGGGAACCGACGGCATCGACGGAGTACGCGGTGGTGGTGGATCCGGACACGCTGCTGCCGGTCGACCATCCGACTTCCGGTCGGGACCTCCGGGTGCTGGTGGCATGCAGGTTCGGTCGGGCCCGCCTGATCGACAGCCTCGGGGTGGTGGCGGGGTGATGCAGCCCGATGCGCCCCTGGACCTCCTGGTGGTCGGCGTCCTCACGAAGGGCCACCTCGAGCAGTCCGCCACCCGCTGGGCCCAGGGAGGCATCGCCGCGGTGCTGGGTGGTGATCCCGACTCCACCGACCTGACGGCACGGGCACCGGATCCTGGTCCCATCGGGGCAGGCTTCCGGCTCGTGAACATCCCCATCCCCGACGACCTGGCGCCCGTCATGGCGGCACACCTGACCAGTCAGGTCGGCGCCGTCACGCCACCGGCCGCAGCCGTGGCCGATGCCGTGGGTCGGGCACTCCACGAGGACCTGGAGCCTGATGGCGATCTGAGTGCCGCCCTCGTGTTGGTCGGGGCGGTGGCGGTGGGTGCGATCGTGGCGCGCTCTGCGGGCGTCCTGGCCGGCTCGGCGTGTGCCGAGGAGGCCTTCCGCCAGGTGGACCCGTCCATCCGGGTGACGTGGCGCTGCTCCGACGGTGGGCGCCTCGTCCCCGGTGACGTGGTGGCCGACGTGCGGGGCCCACGGGCACCGACATCGCCGGGGCGGTGGCGGCCTCCCGAAGACGCTGGCCGGGGCGTACCGTGCACGTCGAGTGCGAGACTCTCGAACAGGTCCGTGAATCAATGGAGGCGGGCGCCGATGCGCTGCTGCTCGACAACATGACCCCTGCCGGGATCGCCGCCTGCGTGGCCGAGGTCTGTGGGCACGCGTCCCGTCACGGTGTCCGGCCGCTCCTGGAGGCCTCCGGTGGCATAACGCTGGCAGCGGTGGCCGACTACGCGGCCACGGGCGTCGACTGCATCTCCAGCGGTGCCCTGACCAGCTCTGCGCCGGCCCTCGACCTGGGCCTCGACCTCTACGATCCGGAGTCGACATGCTCCTGACCATCGACGTGGGCAACACCCAGACGGTGCTGGGCCTGTACGAGGATGGTGCGTCCATGTCGTCGGCCGAGGCCGGCCTTGTCGACCACTGGAGGATCCGCACCGACCACGAGCGCACCTCTGACGAGCATGCGGTGCTGGTGCGAAACCTGCTACGCCAGTCGGGCCATGACCTGGAGGGCACGGTCTCCGGGGTGGCCATCTGTGCAGGTGTGCCCCGCGTCCTGGCCAGCCTCCGTCAGATGATCGACCGCTACGTCGACTTCGAGGCGTTGGTCATCGAGCCCGGCGTGAAGACCGGCATGCCGATCCTCTACGACAACCCGCGTGAGGTCGGTGCCGACCGCATCGCCAATGCCGTGGGTGCCTACGACCTCTACGGCGGGCCCACGGTCGTCGTGGACTTCGGCACTGGCAACAACTTCGACGTCATCTCCGAGAACGGCGAGTTCCTGGGTGGGGCCATCGCCCCGGGTATCGAGGTGAGCCTCGACGCCCTGTTCGGCCGGGCGGCCGCCCTCAGGTCCGTGGAGCTGGTGGAGCCCCGCAGCGTCATCGGCAAGAGCACTGTGGCGTCGTTGCAGTCCGGAGCGGTCTACGGCTTCGCAGCCCAGGTCGACGGGATGGTAGAGCGCTTCAGGGTCGAGCTGGGTGGGTGCACGGTGGTGGCCACGGGTGGTCTGGTCGACGTGATCGCACCGGTGTCGTCGACCATCCAGCATGTCGAGCCCTTTCTGACGCTCCACGGGCTGCGCCTCGTGCACGACCTGAACCGGTGAGCAACGTGGACGGGTCGCCGGGAGGGGACGTGGACGGGCCCGGCGGAGATCGCCCGGGCGTGCCGTACCGCTTCGAGCCGACGGCCACGGCTGCTGACATCGCCGCCCGGTATCAGGGCCTCGCCGACGGCGAGGAGACCGGGGTCGTCGTCACCGTCGCCGGTCGCCTCATGCTGCGTCGGGACCAGGGCAAAATGGCATTCGGCGACCTGCAGGACTCCACCGGTCGGATCCAGCTGTTCGCGATGCAGAAGTCGACGACCGACTTCGAGGGCTTCACCGGGCTGCACCTGGGTGACTGGATCGGGGTGACAGGCGAGGTGATCCGGACCCGCCGGGGGGAGCTCAGCGTGCGGGTCGACTCCTGGGTCCGCCTGGCCGAGGCCCGACGGTCGTTCCCGGACAAGTGGCACGGCATCACCGACGTGGACGTCCGGTACCGGCAGCGCTACGTGGACCTTTGGGTCTCCGATGGGGTCAGGGAGGCCTTCGTGGCCCGCAGCCGGATCGTCTCGTCTACCCGGCGCTGGCTGGAGGACCGTGGCTTCCTGGAGGTCGAGACGCCGGTGTTCCATCCCATACCGGGCGGTGCCCTGGCCCGACCGTTCACCACCCACCACAACGCCCTGGACCTGGAGCTCTACCTCAGGATCGCTCCCGAGCTGTACCTGAAGCGCCTGACCGTGGGTGGCTTCGAGCGGGTGTTCGAGATCGCCAGGGTGTTCCGCAACGAAGGCATCTCGACCCGTCACAATCCCGAGTTCACGATGCTCGAGCTGTACCAGGCCTATGCCGACTACTCCGACATCATGGTCCTCGTCGAGGAACTCGTGGCCCATCTGGCCATGGACCTCCACGGGACCACGACGCTGTCATACGACGGGCGGGAGCTGGACCTGGCGGTTCCGTGGCGTCGGGCCACCATGTTGGAGCTGCTGGAGGAGCACGGCGGCATCGTCGTCGACCTGGACACCGACATGGACGTGCTGGTCGGCCTCTGCTCGGAGCGCGGCATCCCGGTGGAGGACCACTACGGCCCCGGGAAGCTCATCCTGGAGTTGTACGAGAAGCTGGCGGAGCCCGAGCTCTGGGGGCCGGTGTTCGTCACCGACTACCCGAAGGAGGTCTCGCCGCTGGCGCGCGACCATCGGGACCATCCGGGCTGGGTGGAGAGGTTCGAGGGCATCGTGGCAGGCCGCGAGCTCTGCAACGCCTTCACCGAGCTGGTCGACCCGGACGAGCAGAGGGCCCGGTTCGAGGCCCAGGAGGCTGGTCGGGCGGCCGGCGACGCGGAGGCCATGGCCGTCGACGAGGACTACCTGCGGGCGCTCGAGTACGGCCTTCCGCCGACCGGTGGGCTGGGGATCGGCATGGACCGGCTCGTGATGCTCCTCACAGGTACCACGACCATCAGGGACGTGATCCTCTTCCCGACGCTGCGTCCTGAGCAGTAGGGCCTGCCGGGTCTGCGACGGGCCGGCTCAGCCGGTCGGTTCCAGGCGGGCGAGGAGCAGGTTGCAGGTCGACCCCATGGCCGTCACCGCCGGATTGGTGGGGAGCACGCCCAGCGACGTGCGTGCGGTGGACAGGTAGCCCATCGCCGTCTCCCTGGTTGCGGTGATGGCGGCGTCGGTGCGTATCAGGTCGCGTGCCCGGTCCCTTGCGGCGGGGTCGATCGGACCTCCCAGGAGGTCGCGCAGCTCGGCCCCGGCAGGTCCGGCGAGCGTACGTATCACCGGGAGCGTGTAGGTGCCCTCGACGAGGTCGTTGCCGGCCGGCTTGCCCAGCTGTTCGTCCGTGGCGGTCACGTCCAGGAGGTCGTCCACCAACTGGAACGCCATTCCGTAGTTGTGGCCGAAGTCGGTGACGGCATCGACGATGTCGCCCGGGTGGCCCGCCACGATGGCACCGATGCGTGCCGCCGTGGCCAGCAGCGAGGCCGTCTTGCCGGCTATCGATGTCAGGTAGGACTCCTCGGTCCTGTCGACGTCGAAGGCGTGGCGGAGCTCGCGGATCTGGCCCTCGCAGAGGGAGGCGATGGTGGACGCCAGCAGGCCGGCCACCTCGTTGCCGAGGTCGGCGGCGATCTCGGAGGCCCGTGCCAGCAGGTAGTCGCCGGCCAGGATCGCCTCGAGGTTGCCCCAGCGGGCGTTCACGCTCTGGACCCTCCGGCGGGTCTCGGCCTCGTCCATGACGTCGTCGTGGTAGAGCGAACCCTGGTGGACCAGTTCCACGGCCACCCCTCCTCTGATCACGTCGGGCGTGGCGGTGCCGGCGCTGCGGTCCAGGACCATGGACGAGGCGATCGCCAGGGCGGGTCGGATCCGCTTGCCGCCCGCATCGATGAGGTGACGCGCCACCTCCGTCAGGAACGGGTCATCGGATTCAACGACCCGTCGGAGCTCGGCCTCGGTACGGCCGAGGTCGTCGACCATGCCGGGAAGGTCGTGGAGGAGGGTGGGGTTCGCCACCCGGCGAGGATACGGCCACTGGCCGGGTGGTCGAAACGGCAAGTGACGGCGTCGACCGGAGCATCGCCCCACTCCGATGGCCCGTGACGAGCCACGGGTACACTCAGTGTCGACGGGGGACGTCGATTACGCAGGAGGCAGCCCGTTGTTCGAGCGGTTCACCGACAGGGCCCGGAGGGTCGTGGTACTCGCCCAGGAAGAGGCGCGGCTGCTCAACCACAACTACATCGGCACCGAGCACATCCTGCTCGGGCTGATCCACGAGGGCGAGGGCGTGGCCGCCAAGGGCCTGGAGTCCCTCGGCATCTCGCTGGAGGCCGTTCGCAGCCAGGTGGAGGAGCTCATCGGCCATGGTGCCAGCTCGCCCAGCGGGCACATTCCGTTTACCCCGCGGGCCAAGAAGGTCCTCGAACTCTCGCTGCGCGAGGCGCTCCAGCTGGGCCACAACTACATCGGTACGGAGCACATCCTCCTGGGCCTCATCCGGGAGGGCGAGGGCGTGGCGGCCCAGGTCCTGGTCAAGTTGGGCGCCGACCTCTCCAGGGTCCGCCAGCAGGTCATCCAGCTGCTCTCCGGCTACGCAGGGTCGGGCCAGGGTTCCTCGGGGTCCCCGGAGAAGGCCGGTGCGACCGCTGGCGGTAGCGGCGGTGACTCCGCTTCGGGGTCCCTCGTCCTGGACCAGTTCGGCTCCAACCTCACGCAGGCCGCCCGCGACAAGAAGCTGGATCCGGTGATCGGCCGGTCCCGGGAGACCGAGCGGGTCATGCAGATCCTGTCGCGCCGCACCAAGAACAACCCGGTGCTCATCGGTGAGCCGGGCGTGGGCAAGACCGCCATCGTCGAGGGCCTCGCCCAGATGATCGTCAACGACGACGTCCCCGAGACCATCCATGGCAAGCAGCTCTACACGCTGGACATGGGTGCCCTGGTTGCCGGCAGTCGCTACCGCGGCGACTTCGAGGAGCGGCTCAAGAAGGTCCTCAAGGAGATCAGGACCCGTGGCGACATCATCCTGTTCATCGACGAGATCCACACCCTGGTGGGTGCGGGTGCCGCCGAGGGGGCCATCGACGCCGCTTCGATCCTGAAGCCGATGCTGGCCCGTGGCGAGTTGCAGACCATCGGGGCGACCACGCTGGACGAATACCGCAAGCACTTCGAGAAGGACGCCGCCCTGGAGCGACGCTTCCAGCCGGTCAAGGTGGAGGAGCCCACGGTTCCCCACACGATCGAGATCCTGAAGGGGCTCCGGGAGCGCTACGAGAGCCACCACCGGGTGACCATCACCGACCAGGCCCTGGTAGCTGCCGCCAACCTCGCCGACCGCTACATCTCGGACCGGCACCTGCCGGACAAGGCCATCGACCTCATCGACGAGGCCGGTTCCCGCCTGCGAATCAAGCGGATGCACACGCCGGAGGACCTTCGTGAGATCGAGACGGACCTCTCCGAGGTGGTGCAGCGGAAGAAGGCGGCCGTCGAGGCACAGGACTTCGAGGAGGCCGGACGCCTACGCGACACCGAGAAGGAACTCCTGGGGCGCAAGGAGATCAAGGAGTCCGAGATTCGGTCCGCCGGCGTGGACCTGTTCGACGAGGTCGACGAGGAGGCCATCGCCGAGGTCCTCTCGCTCTGGACGGGCATCCCCGTCTACAAGCTGACCGAGGAGGAGACCCAGAAGCTCCTCAAGATGGAGGACGAGCTCCACAAGCGGGTCATCGGCCAGGACGACGCCATCAGGGCGGTCAGCCAGGCCATCCGTCGCACCCGGGCAGGCCTCAAGGATCCGAAGCGTCCGTCGGGATCGTTCATCTTCCTCGGCCCTTCCGGGGTGGGCAAGACAGAGTTGTCCAAGGCCCTCGCCGAGTTCCTGTTCGGCGACGACGACGCCCTCATCGCCCTGGACATGTCCGAGTACATGGAGAAGCACACGGTCAGCCGACTCGTGGGTTCTCCTCCCGGCTACGTGGGGTACGAGGAGGGTGGTCAGCTGACCGAGGCCGTCCGTCGCAAGCCGTTCTCGGTCGTGCTCTTCGACGAGGTCGAGAAGGCCCACCCCGACGTCTTCAACACCCTGCTCCAGATCCTGGAGGAGGGGCGCCTCACCGACGCCCAGGGCCGCAGCGTGGACTTCCGCAACACGGTCCTGATCATGACGTCGAACCTGGGCACGGCCGACCTGCGGAAGGCGAACCTCGGGTTCACCAAGGCTGACGAGGCCGTCAGCTACGAGCGCATGAAGGCGAAGATCCAGGATGCCCTCAAGGCCCACTTCAGGCCCGAGTTCCTGAACAGGATCGACGACACCATCGTCTTCCACGAGCTCTCGATGCCCGAGGTGACCCGCATCGTGGACCTCATGACCGCCCGGTTGGGCGTCCAGTTGGCCGGTCAGGGCATGGGCTTCGAGCTCACGGATGCCACCAAGGCCCACCTGGCCGGGCAGGGCTACGATCCGACGATGGGTGCCCGTCCGTTGCGGCGTGCCATCCAGAGGCTGATCGAGGACCCGCTCTCGGAGCGCCTGCTCCAGAAGGAGTTCACGGCTGGCGATATCGTGGTCGTGGACCTGGAGGAGACCCCGGACGATCCGGACGCTCCCGATGGCCGGACCATCGTGTTCCGCGCCGTAGCTGGCTTCGAGCCGCCGACCGTCGAGTTGGCGGTCGAGGGCGTCGAGTAGCCAGACCGCCCGGATCCGGGTCCCGCCGGACGTCAGGGAGTCGGTCTTGAAGCCGATGGTTCGTCGTCTGGCCGGACGGCTGCTGTTGCTGTCCGCCCTGGTGGTCGTGTCGTCGGCCTGTCGCGTGGATGCCACGGTCACCGTCGAGGTGTCCGAGGACGGTTCGGGAACCGTCGCCGTGGGCCTGGAGCTGGACGCTGCGGCCGTGGATGCCCTGGGTGGCTTCGACGATCGGGTGCGCGTCGACGACCTCGAGGCTGCCGGCTGGGAGGTGATCGGACCCACCACCGACGGCTGGGGCGTGGGTCGCATGTCGGCGGCGAAGCGGTTCGATTCGCCGGAACGCCTCGCCGGGGTCCTGGCCGAGGTGGCCGGCCCCACGGCGTTCCGTGATGTGGCGCTGGTGCGGGAGCGGTCGTTCGCCCGGACGACCTGGCGCCTCACCGGAATCGTCGACGTGTCCGAGGGCCTCGACCTGCTGGCCGACCCGGCGCTGTCCGAGACCCTGGACGGCCTGCCGTTCGCCCGCACGGAAGCCGAGCTGGCGCTGCTCGCCGGGTGCGGGGAAGCGCTGTGCGACGTGTCCGACTCCTTCAGCCTCCTGCTGGTGGCCGCCATGCCCACCACGCGGGTCGACGACGGGTCCGATGCCGACGAGGTGGTCGATCGTTGGACCGTGACCCTCGGGGACCGGACGCCGACCCTCTTCCATGCCACCGGGGTCCTCGAGGACCAGGTGCCCAGGACGTGGCTGACCATCTCGGTGATAGCCGCCGGCCTCCTCGTCCTGGTGGTGGTCTTCCAGGCACTTCGCCTGCTCCGGACCCGGCGGCGCACTCGGGCCGGAGCGCAGCGCCGTGCCCCGGTGGCCCGACGGTCGGCTGAGATAGTCGAGGAGCAGCCGGATCCGGCCAGGGCGCCGCGTAGGGAGTTGCGCCTCGTGGCCCTCGGCGGGATCGGCGTGATCTGGGATGCCGGTGGCGATCCGGAGGGGCTCCTCGTGCCGTTCGTGAGGGAGCAGGGTGGCGTCGTGGATCCCGGCGAGGTTGCCGATCGCTACCGGGCGGCCAGCCTGGGCCAGATGTCCAGCGAGGACTTCTGGGAATCGGTCGGGGTCTCCGGTTCCGTGGAGGCCCTCGATGCCGCCTACCTCTCCAGGGTCAGGATGCGTGCCGACGTGCTGCCGTTCCTGGATCGGATGGAACAGCGGTCGATGCCCGTGGCGTGCCTCACCAACGCGGTGCTGGCCTGGTCGGAGCTGCTACGTCGGAGGTTTGCCCTGGAGGGCAGGATCGAGCCGTGGGTCGCCTCCGGCGGGGTCGGGGCACGCAAGCCCAGCCAGGCCATGTTCGAGGCCCTGCGTCGCATGTCCGGGGTGGCGTTCGGCGACATGCTGCTGATCGACTCGGATCCATCGACGCTGGAGGCGGCTCGTGGTCTCGGGATGTCGACGGTGCTGCTGCGTGGCACCGCCCTGGTGCCGGCCGACTTCGGCCACCCGGTGATCGACGGTTTCGCCGACCTGTTCCGCGCCAGGCAGGCCTGACCGCCGGCTCCTGTCACACCCCGTCCGTAGCGTTCGGCCCATGCCGACACGGACCGCCACCCGCACCCACCCCTACACCTGCGGATCGTGTGCCGCGCCCCATGCGAAGTGGGTGGGCCGCTGTAACTCGTGTTCGGCCTGGAACTCGCTGCTCGAGACCCGTGCGTCGATTGCCGGGGTGGCGCAACTGGGCGACGTGCAACCGATGACGGCACTGGAATCCGGGGCGGCGACCACCGTGCCCACCGGCATGGCCGAGGCGGACCGGTGCCTCGGCGGTGGCCTGGTCCCGGGCTCGGTGACGCTCCTGGGTGGCGAGCCCGGGATCGGCAAGTCGACCTTCACCCTGCAACTGGCCGCCGCCCGGGTTCGGGCGGGCGGACGCGTCCTGTTGGTGAGCGCCGAGGAGTCGGCATCCCAGGTCCGGCTCCGGGCCGACCGCCTGGGCGCAGTGCTGGACGACCTCTGGCTGGCCGGCGACGCATCGGTGGAGGCGATCCTGGCCCACGCCGATCGCCTGGAGCCCGACCTCCTCATCGTGGACTCCATCCAGACGGTGCACCTGGTGGCCGATGCCGGGGCCCCCGGCTCGGCCGGCCAGGTCCGTGGATGCGCCCAGCGCCTGGTGGTCGAGGCGAAGGCCCGGGGCATGGCGACCCTTCTGGTCGGCCACGTCACCAAGGATGGTTCCCTGGCAGGGCCGAAGCTCCTGGAGCACGTCGTCGACACGGTCCTGGAGTTGACGGGTGATCGCCACCACGCCCTGCGAATGCTGCGGGTGGTCAAGCACAGGTTCGGACGCAGCGACGAGGTCGGCCTGTTCGAGATGGGGGGCGACGGGTTGTGGTCGGTGGACGATCCCAGCCGGCTGTTCCTGGCCGACCGTGCCCCAGATGTTGCCGGCTCGGTCGTGCTGCCGACCCTGGAGGGCCACCGTCCGCTGCTTGTGGAGGTCCAGGCGCTGGTCGTGAGGGCCACGACGCAGCATCCGCGCCGGTCGCCGCGCGGCCTGGATCCTCGTCGGCTGGCCCTTTTGCTGGCCGTGCTGGAGCGTCGCTCCGGCGTCGACCTCGGGGCCCTGGACGTGTACGCCACGGTGGTGGGTGGCGTACACGTGACCGAGCCGGCCGCCGACCTTCCGCTGGCGCTCGCCGTGGTCTCGGCGACCACCGGTCGACAGCTCGGAGACGACGTCGTGGTCGTCGGCGAGGTGGGCCTGGGCGGAGAGGTCCGTCAGGTGCCCGGTATGGAGCGACGCCTCCAGGAGTCCCACCGACTCGGGTTCAGGAGGGCTGTCATCCCGGCGTCGTCGCCCGACCCGCCGCCGGGCCTCGAGGTCGTGCGCGTGGGGACACTCTCAGAGGCTGTCCTGGCCACCGGCCTGATGCCTCCTGGTTCGTGACCGGTCGTATCCGGTCGTGTCGGAGCGGTGGTGCCACCCGTGGACGTACAGCGGGTCGCGGCCCAGGGTCCGGGGGTTTGGGCAGGCGGTTGATCCGTGCACTAGGCAGGGGGCATGCGTACAGGACTTCCCTCCGGGACCGCCGCCGAAGTGGTCCATCCGCCGACCGGGCCATCGCCCAGGGGGCTGGTGGTGATCCCTGACATCATGGGGATGCGTCCGTTGTTCGACGACCTGGTGGCACGCCTGGCTATCCAGCAGGGCTGGTCGGTGGCGGCGTTCGAGCTCTTTCCCGGGCGCGAGGACCTGGACGTGGCCGATCGCCTGGCTGCTGGCTCTTCGCTGGAGGACGACAGGGTTCTAGGTGATGCGGTGGCCGCCGCAGATCTGACCGGTGCTGAAACGGTCGGCATCCTCGGCTTCTGCATGGGCGGCATGTACGTCCTGAAGGCCGTGGCCACCGGGCGGTTCGATTCCCACTGCCCCTTCTACGGGATGATCCGGGTGCCGGACCAGTGGCGGGGTGCGGGTCAGGGCGAGCCCCTGGATGCGCTCGCCGCCGGTGACGCGGCGTCCGTCCTGGCCGTCGTCGGAGCCCAGGATGCCTGGACGCCCCCTGACCACGTCGACGAACTGGAAGCCACCGGTGCCACGGTGCTGCGCTACGCGGGTGCGGACCACGGCTTCGTCCACGATCCGAGTCGTCCGGCCCATCGGGCCGGTGACGCTGCCGATGCCTGGAGTCGGGTGGTGGACTGGCTGGCGACCTGAGCCCGTCCGGGCTGACTCCGGTGGCCTCAGCGGGCCCGGATGGTCAGCTGTTCGCGGTTCGTGATGCGGTAGGTCCGGTCGATCTGTTCGATCCAGCCCAGGCGGATGAACGATGCGATCGCCTTGTTGACCCGCTCCCGTGAGGCGCCGACCATGCCGGCCAATTCCTCCTGCGTGATCGGCAGGGAGAACTCGTCCTCCTCGCCGGCCAGGTCCAGCAGCCGCTTGGCCGTTCGGCCGGTCACGTCCAGGAACACCGAATCGGCGAGGGCGACGTCCATGGTGCGGAGCCGGCCGGCCAGCATGGCCACGACCCGCCAGAGAAGGGCGGGGTCGTCCTCGTAGAGGCTGCGTACCGGTCCGTAGGGCACGGCCGTGACCACTGACGATTCGAGCGCCCTGGCCTCCGCCGATCGACCCCGGCCATCGAACAGGCCCATCTCGCCGAACAGGTCGCCCTCCTCCATGAGGGCCACCATCGACTCCCGGCCGTCGATCGACTTGTTGGCGATGGCGATGCGGCCGGACACGACCACGAAGAGTTCGTCGGGGTCGTCGCCTTCCCTGAACAGCACGTCGCCCCGGCGCAACTCAAGGTCTCTGCCGGCTCCCACGACCCTCGTCAGGGCGTCGTCGTCCAGCCCGGCGAAAAGGATGGTCTCGCTCAAGAGTGTGGTGTCCGGCATGTCGAATCGCCATGCTAGTGAGATGTGGCATCCCCCACCGTCATTGACGCCAGTGCGCTCGGAAGCAGGTTGCCTGCACTACGGCTCCGGGAGTGCCCGGTGAGCACGTGGACGGTGGTGGTTGCCGCCGGGAGCGGGACGCGCTTCGGAGGCGACAAGCAGTTGGCGGACCTGTCCGGGATGGCGGTTCTCGCCCGGTCGGTCGTCTCGGCTGCGGCGGTTTCCGACGGCGTGGTCGTGGTCGTGTCAGCCGAGCGTCGTACCGAGGTCTCCCGGGTCCTCTCCGCAGCAGGGGGCGTGGAGGCGGTCGTTGACGGCGGGGCGACCCGTTCGGCGTCGGTGCGCTGCGGCCTGGCAGCTGTGCCCGATGACGCCAGGGTCGTGCTCGTCCATGACGGGGCACGCCCCCTTGCCACGCCCGGGCTGTTCAGGCGGGTCGCCGACGCGGTGCTGGCGGGTGCCGACGCCGTGGTCCCCGGGGTTCCCGTTACCGATTCCCTGCGTACCGCGGACGGAAGGGTCGTGGCACGCGATGGCGTGACAGCCGTCCAGACCCCGCAGGGCTTCAGTGCCGACAGCCTCCGGGCGGCCCACGCCGGTGGCGGCGAGGCCTCGGACGACGCCACGCTCGTGGAGGCATCCGGTGGCACGGTGGTGGTGGTGGAGGGCGAACCGGCGAACCTGAAGATCACCCGCCCTGCCGACCTGGACCTGGCACGGCTGGAGTTGGAACGAATCGTGGCAGGCTCGTCGCATGCCTGAGATCCGGGTCGGCCAGGGGTTCGACATCCATCCGTTCAGCGACGACCCGGACCGGCGCATGGTGCTGGGCGGGGTTTCGTTCGACGGCCCGGGCCTGGTCGGCCACAGCGATGCCGATGCCGTGGCCCACGCCGTCATCGACGCGCTGTTGGGTGCGGCAGGCCTCGGTGACATCGGGCAGCGCTACCCGGACACCGATCCTGCGCAGGCCGGCGCCGACAGCATGGCGCTCCTGGCCGACACGGTCGCAGCCGTCCGTGGTGAGGGTTGGGAGGTGGCCAACGTGGACTGCACGGTGGTGCTCGAGACGCCCCGGCTGGCGCCGCGTCGTGACGAGATGAGTGATGCCCTCACCGAGGTGGTCGGGGCACAGGTTTCGGTGAAGGGACGGCGGGCGGAGGGCCTGGGTGCCATCGGCCGCCGGGAGGGCGTGGCCTGCTTCGCCGTGGCTCTCCTGCAACGGGATGGGACCCTGGCGTGAGCGGCCCGGGGACACCGAAGCGTGGCGGTCCGAAGGGCCAGAAGCGCGGTGGTCCAGGTGGCCCGAAGGGCCAGAAGCGTGGCGGTCCGGGCGGTCCGGGCGGCCCGAAGGCCGGAGGCCACTCCGGTAGGGCCGCCGGTGGTGGGCGGTCCGGTCCACCCGGGCGTGGTGGTGCCCGGGGCCGACCCGGTGGCCGCCCCGGGGCGAGGGGGCCGGGCCAGCGGGGGAGTACCCCGATGGGCAACCGGTCCGACGCCGCTGCGAAGGGCCTGGGCGGCGACCAGGTGGAGGGTCGGCAGGCGGTCAGGGAGCTGCTGCTGGCGGGTACCCGTCGGACCCGCGAGGTCCTCCTGGCGGGAGACCTGGATCCGGCTCCGATCCTGGACGACATCATCGACCTGGCCGATGAGGCGAAGGTCACCATCCGTGAGGTCTCCCGTTCCAAGTTCGAGTCCATGGCCCGCACCGACGCGCCGCAGGGCGTGCTGGCCATGGCCCAACCTCTCCACGAGCATGATCTGGCTGACCTCCTGCGGCCCGACGCCCAGGGCCGTGATCCGTTCCTTCTCCTCCTGGACGGCGTGACCGACCCGGGCAACCTGGGGGCGATCCTGAGGTCGGCCGAGTGCGCCGGCGTGACCGGCGTGGTCCTGCCGCGACACCGGGCTGCGGGGGTGACCGCCGCGGTCACCAAGTCCGCAGCGGGGGCAATCGAGCATCTCCGGATGACCCGGGTGGCCGGCCTGCCCAAGGCTCTGGGTCGTCTGGCCGACGCTGGTGTGTGGTCGGTCGGCCTTGACGTGGGGGGCGACGCCGCCATCCACGACCTGACGGTTGCCGACGAGCCCGTGGCCCTGGTGTTGGGAGCCGAGGGTTCGGGTCTCTCGCGTCTGGTGCGGGAACGCTGCGACACCATCGCCCACATTCCCCTGGGCGGGGTACTGGGTTCGCTGAACGTGTCGGCCGCTGCCGCCATCGCCCTCTTCGAGGTGGCCCGGCGCCGTTCCTGAACCCGTTGCCGTCTGTGGTGCCGGCGGCGGGATTTGGAGCCCGAGGTCGGATTCGAACCGACGACCTGACGCTTACAAGGCGCCTGCTCTGGCCAACTGAGCTACTCGGGCGGGATGGCGCGGTTCGTGGCGCGAAATGGCCGGTCACCGCAATCCCAGTGGCCGTAAGGGTACTGAGCCTGCTCCGACGGACGGTGAGGGAGCCTCTTCCGGAGTTGGAACGTTTCGGTGCGCGTGGGGTCCGCGGGGTTCCGTGGAGGAGCGTGTCAGGCGGTGACGGGTCCGGTTCGTCCGGGTGGTTGCCAGCGGCCGAACCACGGGGTGAGGTCGGCGTCGGTCCGAGGGTGCCAGGCCAGGAGGGCGGTCATGGAAGTGGGGAGTTGGTAGGCGTGGAGGTTGATGCGCTGGTGTTGAAGTCCGACGCAGCGGGCCCGACCGTTCCAGCGGCGTTCCTCGAGGTGGTGGTGCATCGACTCGGTGTCCTCGCGTAGCCCGTAGGGCCGATCGAAGTCGGGGTCGGGCAGGGGTTGACGAGGGCTGGGGCCGGCTGGCCAGGGACTCTGCCTATCTCATGGAGCCCAACTGGTGGCCCGAGTTCGAACAGCTCCGGCGTGACACGGGCGTCGGTGAGGGAACCCGCTACCTGGACGTTATGGAGACGGGCACCGGTGGCACGAGCGGGCTACCCATGGAACCGCCGACCCTGCCAGAGGCCGCCTGCCGACCTTCTCCTGCCGGTCTCCGCTGTTCTTCAGCAGGAACTCCACCGTTTGCCCGGCCCTGACCTCTATGACGTCAGAACCGAATCCGTATTCGGTCATGTTGACCCGGATGTGCGCGTCCGGGTCGCCGCCAGCGCCGGTCGCTTCGCCACCGTCTCCTCCGGACCCACAGGCTGCCGCCAACATGGATACTGCGAGGATCAGCGCTGTAGTTGGTCGGGCCACGGTCTGGAGCTCCATCCTTCGTACGTGGCGGATGGTAGTTGGATCGGTTTCGCACGGTGCTGTGGGCCATCGATGCTCCTACCCGTGACGGAGCCGGGTCGGGGGTACTTGAATCGCCCCGCGCGGTGGAGGATCATCTGGCCGTGGCACTGACGCAGCGAGACCGTGACATCCTGGACTTCGAACGCTCGTGGTGGACGGCCACCTCGCCGAAGGACGTCCAGATCCGTGAACGGTTCGAGCTCTCGGCGACGCGCTACTACCAGTTGCTGTCCGAGCTCCTCAAGGACGGCGAGGCCATGTCCTACGACCCGCTGGTGGTCCGTCGACTCCAGCGCCAACGCGATCGTCGTCGCAGGGCGCGCCTCGAACCCAGGGTGGTCGAGGACGACGGCGGCCGATGAACGTCGGCGCCAGGAGCGGAGGGCTGGGACCCAGCAATGCCGCAGCCATGCCGCGCGCCGCCCTTCTCGTCGGCGTCGCAGTGGCGATCGGCCTGCTCATGCTCTGGAAGGGACTGGACGACTCGCCCGTGGGGGCCGACAGGCAGGCTTCGGCGATCACCGATGACGTCACGGATGCCGATCCGGGGACCGGAGGGGCCGACCCGGCTGTCGTGACGACCGAACCTGTCGCCGGGGGTGAGGCCGACGCTGATGCCGTGGCGCCGACCTCGGCTGTGCCGACCACCACCGGGGCCCTGTTTCCGACGTCGACGCATGATCCCAACGAGGTGAAGATCCTGGTGGCGAACGGCTCCGGCGTGCCCGGTGCGGCCGGCAAGGTGACCGACATGCTCAGCCCGCTGGGCTGGACGATGGAATCTCCGGCCAACGCCGACAAGACCGGCACCACCCGGGTCTACTACCGCAACGGGTACCAGGCCGATGCCAGGAAGATCGTTGAGCACTTCGGCGAGATCCCCTCCCTGCTGGAGCAGATGCCGACGGGCGGGCTGGAGGTTCCGGCCAAGGCCGAGGATCGCGTCGCGAACGCCCACATCGTGGTGATCCTGGGTTCCGACCAGCGCATCCAGTCCAACTGAGGTCGGCCGGTGCGGGTGGTTGCCGCACCGGACAAGTTCCGGGGTACGGCGTCTGCGGCAGAGGCGGCGTCGGCGATCGCCCGGGCCGTGGTCTCCCGGGGCGGAACCGCCGTCGAGGTGCCCATGGCCGACGGCGGTGAGGGCCTGGTGGACGTGTTGGGAGGCCCGGACCACACCACCGAGGTGACCGGCCCCCTGGGTTCTCCGGTCCGGGCCGGCTGGAGGCTCTCGGGTGGTACGGCGGTGGTCGAGATGGCCCGGGCCTCGGGCCTGGTGCTGGCGGGCGGCGCCGAGGGAAACCGCCCCCTGGACGCCACCACCGCAGGCGTGGGGGAGCTCCTCCGCCACGCCGTCGAACTGGGGGCGCGGCGGGTGATCGTCGGTATGGGCGGCTCGGCGACCACCGATGGGGGTCTGGGTGCCCTGGACGCGATGGGTCCGATGGCGCGTTACCGGGGTGTCGAGATGCTGGTGGCGTGTGACGTCCGAACCCGGTTCACGAAGGCCGCCGAGGTGTTCGCTCCCCGGAAGGGGGCCACCGATGCCCAGGTCCGCCTGTTGACGGGGCGCCTGGAGCGACTCGTGCAGGTGTACCTGGAACGCTTCGGGTCGGACGTCTCGTGTCTGGACAGGGCCGGGGCCGCCGGTGGCCTGGCGGGCGGCCTGGCTGCGATGGGTGCCGAGCTGGTCGACGGCGTTGACCTGGTGGCCGAGGAGGTTCGCCTGGACGAGCTCGTGGCCGGCGCCGACCTGGTGGTGACCGGCGAGGGTTGGTTGGATGCCACCTCGTTCCAGGGGAAGGTCGTGGGCGGGGTGGCTGCGTATGCCGCTGCGGCCGGCGTGCCCCTGCTCGTCGTGGTGGGCGGAGCCGACGAGGAGGCGGCGGTGCGTGCCGACGTCGTGTCGCTGGTGGACCGGTTCGGCGCCGACCGGGCCGTTGCCGAGACGATGGCGTGCATAACCGAGGCCGTGGCGGAGCGACTGGACGACCTCTGAACGGCTTCCGGTCGGACAATCCGACCAGCCCGGAGCACCCAGCAGGGAGTGGGTGATCCCCGACCGGGTGGGTAGGATTTTTCCATGACCGTGATCATCCGCATTCCGACGACGCTCCGACCGCTGACCGCTGGACAGCCCGAGGTGGAGGTTGATGCCGGCACGGTCGGCGAGGCGATAGCGGCCCTGGACGCCGCCCATCCGGGCTTCACCAGCCGGATCCTGGACGAGTCGGGCGCGCTGCGCCGCTTCGTGAACGTGTTCGTCAGCGATGACGACGTGCGCTTCCTGGACGGCCTGGACACCGCCGTCCCGGAGGGTGGCACCGTCGCCATCGTGCCTGCCGTCGCCGGGGGCTGAGTCCCCGCCGGGGCGCACGTCCCGGGCCTGCGCACCTCGGTTCCGACAACGTCTCGGAGACGGCTCAAGACCCGCTTCCGGGCGCCTCTGGACGTTGGAAAACAGCCGATCTGCTGATTGGATTGGCACTCGCATGAAGAGAGTGCCAGTGGTCGCGTCCGCGCTCCACCGGTCCACCGATCACTGAGAGGTTGCCACTGATGGCAAAGATCATCACGTTTGACGAGACGGCCCGCCGGTCGCTCGAGAGGGGCATGAACCAGCTGGCTGACGCCGTTCGGATCACGCTCGGTCCCAAGGGTCGCAACGTCGTCCTGGAGAGGAAGTGGGGCGCACCCACCATCACCAATGACGGCGTGTCCATCGCCAAGGAGATCGACCTCGAGGATCCCTACGAGCGCATCGGCGCCGAGCTGGTCAAGGAGGTCGCCAAGAAGACCGACGACGTAGCCGGTGACGGCACCACCACGGCGACCGTGCTGGCATGGGCGATGGTCCGCGAGGGCCTTCGCAACGTTGCCGCCGGTGCCAACCCGATGTCGCTCAAGAAGGGCATCGAGGCAGCGGTGGCCGCCGCCGTCGACGCCATCCGGGACTCAGCCCAGGACGTGTCCAGCGACAAGGGCCAGATCGCCAACGTCGCCGCCATCTCGGCGGGCGACACCGAGATCGGCGAGATGATCTCCGAGGCCATCGACAAGGTGGGCAAGGACGGCGTCATCACCGTCGAGGAGGGTCAGACCTTCGGTATGGAGATGGACCTGGTCGAGGGCATGCGCTTCGACAAGGGCTACATCTCGCCCTACTTCGTGACCGACCCCGACCGCATGGAGGCCGTCCTGGAGGACCCGTACGTGCTGTTCGCTGGTTCCAAGATCACCGCGGTGCGCGACCTGGTCCCGGCCCTCGAGAAGGTCATGCAGACCAACCGTCCGCTGGTCATCATCTCCGAGGACGTCGAGGGCGAGGCCCTCGCCACCCTGGTGGTCAACAAGATTCGCGGCACCTTCACGTCGGTGGCCATCAAGGCCCCCGGCTTCGGTGATCGTCGCAAGGCGATGCTGCAGGACATGGCGATCCTCACCGGTGGCCAGGTCATCTCCGAGGAGGTCGGCCTCAAGGTCGACGCCGTCACGCTCGACATGCTGGGCGAGGCCCGCAAGATCGTGGTCAGCAAGGACGAGACCACCATCATCGAGGGCGCCGGCGACGACGCCGACATAGCGGGCCGCATCGCCCAGATCAAGGGCGAGATCGAGAACACCGACTCCGACTACGACCGCGAGAAGCTCCAGGAGCGTCTGGCGAAGCTCTCCGGTGGCGTAGCCGTCCTGAAGGTCGGAGCTGCCACGGAGGTGGAGCTGAAGGAGAAGAAGCACCGCATCGAGGACGCCGTGAGCACCACGAAGGCGGCCATCGAAGAAGGTGTCGTCGCCGGTGGCGGCGTCACCCTGCTGCGTGCCCAGGTCGCCGCCATGGCGGCCGGCGACGGGCTCTCCGCCGACGAAGCCACCGGTGCACGCATCGTGGCCAAGGCGCTCGAGGCCCCGCTCCACCAGATTGCCGTCAACGCCGGCCTGGATGGCGGCGTGGTCGTCGACAAGGTCCGCCACCTGAAGGGTCCCAAGGGCTTGAACGCCGCTACCGACGAGTACGAGGACCTGATCGCCGCTGGCATCATCGATGCCGCCAAGGTCACCCGCTCGGCTCTCCAGAACGCCGCCTCGATCGCGGCACTGTTCCTCACCACCGATGTGGTCATCGCCGACGCCCCGAGCGGTGGCGCCGATGGCGGCATGGGCGGCATGGGGGGCATGGACTTCTAGGCACTGCAGACGCCCTCCGATCCACGGATCGGAGCGGTCGCTGAACCAACGGGCGCCCTTCGGGGCGCCCGTTGCGCGTCATGCGACCGCTCTGACCGGATACTGGTGTTCACTGGAGCCCGTGGACGTACGTGCTGAGAGTGGGGCGGGCCCGTGAGCCGGGGCAGGACGGCGAGGGTGATGACCCGGCGTTTCGACGCTGACGGCAGCCGACGGGCGCCCGACGAGCTGATCGTCGAGGAGCCGATGTCGATCCGCCTGGACGGTGAGCTGGTAGCCACGACGATGCGGACCCCGGGTGACGACTTCGAGTTGGCCATCGGCTTCTGCGTGACGGAGGGAGTCCTGCACGACGCTCCGGTGCGTACCGTTCGCTACTGCGGGCAGGGGCTCGCCGCCGAGTCCGAGTACAACGACGTGACGGTCGATACCGGCGGCCTGGCCCCCACGCCCACGCCCCGCCTGGGTCCGGCCTCCTCCTCATGCGGCGTGTGCGGGACCGTCGCCATAGGCGACCTGCTGGAGCGGCTGCGGCCACTGGATGCGGCACCGTTTGACGTCGACGTGCTGGCCGGGATGGCCGACCGGATCGACGGGCAGGCCCTCTTCACCACCACCGGGGCGGTGCACGCAGCGGTCGCCTTCGACCGGACCGGTGAGCCCCTGCTCCTACGGGAGGACATCGGTCGGCACAATGCCGTCGACAAGGTGGTTGGCCGGCTGCAGATGGACGGAAGGCTGCCGGCCGGTGACCTGGGCCTCTGGGTGAGCGGTCGGGCCTCCTTCGAGATGGCCCAGAAGGCCTGGGCCGCCGGCTTCGCCTGCCTGATCGCGGTCAGCGGCCCGTCGGCCCTCGCCGTGGAGACGGCCCGCGTGGCCAACCTGCAGTTGGCCGGGTTCGCCCGTGGGGACCGGTTCAACCTCTACACCGGCGACTGAGCTGCCGGCGTGCCTACGGACGGGACCTTCGGCAGGTCTCCGGGCGTCACCGATGTAGCGGGGACCGTTGGGTGTCCCGTGCGGACCGCTCCGTAGAATCCATCCGATGAACGATCCGCTGACACCAGCCGACGGCCTCGGCGTCCTCCACCTCTTCTGCAGGATCCCACGATCCAGGATCATGCGGTCGGTCAACACACGGAGGGTGCGGGCCGCCGTGACGGCAGCCACCGCTGCCGGCGACCAGGTGGTCACCGTGGCGATCCTGGGCCACAAGGCCGACCTGGCCTTCATGGTCCTGAGCCAGGACCTGTGGCGCCTCCGGGACTTCCAGACCAGCATCGCCAACGCCGGCCTCGAGGTGGTCGACAGCTACGTGTCGATGACCGAACTCTCCGAGTACTCCCAGGGCCTCCCCGACGAGATGCGACGGGCCAGGCTCCACCCGGTACTGCCCCCCGAGGGCAAGCCGGCGTGGTGCTTCTACCCGATGTCCAAGCGTCGCAACGTGGACGCCAACTGGTTCACCCTGCCCTACGACGACCGTCGCGAGCTGATGATGGAGCACGGCACCTCGGGCCGGAAGTTCGCCGGCCGGATCCTGCAGGTCGTGACCGGTTCCACCGGCGTGGACGACTTCGAGTGGGGCGTGACCCTCTTCGGGCAGCGTCCCGACGACCTGAAGGACGTCGTCTACACCATGCGGTACGACCGTGCATCGGCCGTCTACGGCGATTTTGGTGTGTTCTACGCTGGGATGGTGGCTGACATCGACACCGTGCTGGCCGGGATCAGGCGGCGCTGATCGTGGTCTCCGGGGCCGAGGTCGCCGGTCCCGGCATGGACCGCCTCCGTCAGTCCCTGCAGGACCTGGGCCGGGTCGTGGTGGCCTTCTCCGGGGGCGCCGACTCGGCGTTCCTGGCACGGGTCGCCCACGACACCCTCGGTGCCGACCGGGTGCACGTGGTGACGGCCGTGTCTCCGTCCCTGGCCGGCGACGAGCGGGACGACGCCGCCGCCCTCGCCGACGAGTGGGGGCTCCGCTGGTCGGAGGTGGAGACCCACGAGATGGCCGACGCCGCCTACCGGGTGAACGATCCCGACCGCTGTGGTCGATGCAAGGACGCCCTCATGGACGTGCTGGTCCCCATAGCGCGTTCCGAGGCGGCCACCGTGGTCCTCGGGGTGAACGTCGACGACCTCGCCGACCACCGACCCGGCCAGACCGTGGCCGCCGAGCGCGGTGCCAGCTTTCCGATGGTGGAGGCCGGCCTGACCAAGGCCGACGTCCGCCACCACTCCCGGGAGATGGGGCTCCGGACGGCCGACAAACCCGCTGCGGCATGCCTAGCGTCGCGGGTTCCATACGGGACCGAGGTGACCGTCGCCGTCCTGACCGCGGTGGAGAGGGCGGAGGCCGCCCTGCGGCGCCTGGGCTTCGACGACCTACGGGTCCGACACCTGGACGACACCGCCAGGATCGAGGTCCCGATCGATCGGCTGCCCGACGTCGTGGAGCGGCGAGCCGAGGTCGTGGCCGCCGTGGCAGGCGTCGGGTACGCCTATGTCACCCTGGACCTGGAGGGTCTCAGGTCGGGCAACCTGAACCGGGCCTTGAAGGGCGGGAACCCGGGCGGTGGCTGAGCCGACCGCTCCGCTGGCCGACGACGAGGCCCGTCTGGCCGTGTTGGCGCAGTTGCTTGCGGACGGGATCGTGGCAGCCCTGCCGGGCTGGGTCGCCCGATGCGTGGCGGCCAGGTCGGCAGGGGCGGTGCTCGATGACGATGCGGTCGCCGACGCCGGTCGTCGTGCCGTTCAAGAGGTGGGCCCGCTGGTCCGGGAACTCCTGGCAGCCGACATCGACGAGCAGCGGACCGGACCGCTGGCGCTGGTGCGCGACGCCGTGAGGTACCCCGCATCGGTGCTGTCCGCCGCCGGGGTGGTCCCGGTCCAGCGGGATGCCGACGCGGTCCGCCTCTTCCCTGATGACGCCTACGACCTCTCGCCGGGGTCCTTTGCCGAGCTGCACCCGGACCTGCGCGTTCCGGGACTCGAGTGGGGCGCCGCCAAGGCCTACGTGCACCGTCGTCGACATGCCGGGGGCACTGCCGGCTGAGGGTCGCGATCGGGTCTGCCTGACCGGGCTTGTTTACGATCACGAAACATTCGCGTGACGATGCCGTGACCTCCGGGAGGCAGGCTGGGCGCTAGTCGCCCAATCGGAGGGAACCCCTCGTGGATTCTGGTGATCTGTCCTGGATGTTGATGGGCACCGCGCTGGTGGTGTTCTCGTTCGTGGTCACCTTCGCGATCGTCAAGGTGATCGAGCTCGTGATCGGCCTACGGGTGGACGAGGAGACCGAGATCGTCGGCCTGGACCAGGCCATCCACGCCGAGTCGGCCTACAACGAGGGTCCGAAGGAATCCGTGGTGGTCTGAACGCCGCCGCTACCGTCGGGCCGGTGACCCCCCTCGACACGACCGACCTCCTGGCGGATCGGTCGCTACGCGGACCCGCGTTCTGTCGTGCGCTGTCCGACCGGATCGACGGGTTCCTGGACGAGGTCTTCGAGGCGGCCGACCCGCCCGCGGGTACCGCCCTCGTGGCGGTCGGCGGATACGGCCGTCGGGAGCAGTGTCCCGGCAGTGACGTCGACGTGGTGCTCGTGCACCGGCCGGGCCTGGACATGGCCGAGGTCGCCGAGAGGGTCTGGTATCCGCTCTGGGATGCGGGCCTGAAGCTCGGCCACCAGGTGGGGACGCTTCCCCAACTCCTGCAGGTGGCCTCCGAGCACCTGGACACGGCCACGAGCCTCCTGGCGGCCCGCCCGGTGGCCGGCGACGCGACGGTGGCCCACGAGCTTGCGGCAGCAGCGCTGGAACAGTGGTCCGGTAGGTCGCGACGCCATCTCGATGACCTGCAGGCGTCGGTAGCCGAGCGCCATGCCCGGTTCGGAGAGGTCGCCTTCCTGTTGGAGCCAGACCTGAAGGAGTCCCGGGGAGGACTTCGCGACGTGCACAGCCTGCTCTGGGTGGAGCAGGCCACCGTGCCGATCCTCCGTGAGTCCGAGTCGGCGGGCCTGGCCGCAGCGGCCGAGACGCTCCTGACCGTACGCGTCGAGCTCCACCGCCTCACCGGGCAGCGGGCCGATCGCCTCCTGCTGGAGCTCCAGGACGACGTGGCGGCCGCACTGGACCTGGCTGACGCCGACGTCCTGATGGCCGAGGTGGCCGCGGCGGCTCGCACGATCGCCTGGACGGGGGAGGGAGCGGCCCGCCGCACCAGAAGGGCCTCCCGCCGGCGTGGGCCGCTGGGGGCCATCGTCAACCTGCGTCGCCGGGAGGTGGCACCCGGCCTGGTGCTGGACGATGGGCGCCTTGCGCTCACTGCCGATGCCGACCTGGCCGATCCGCTCCTCACGTTGAGGTGTGCGAGGGTCGCCGCCGAGCACGACGCCTACCTGCAGCGCAGGTCCCTGGAGAGGCTGGTCGAGAATGCTCCGGTGCTCACCGTCCCGTGGCCGGACGAGGCCCGTGAGATGTTCGTGGCGTTGCTGGCCACCGGGCCGTCGGCCATTCCGGTCATCGAGGACCTCGACCACGTGGGGCTCTTCGTCCAACTGGTACCCGAGTGGGAGCCGTGCCGATCCCGGCCCCAGCGCAACGCCTACCACCGCTTCACCGTCGACAGGCACCTCATGGAGGCCGCCGCCGAGGCATCGCGTCTCGTCGACCGGGTGGACAGGCCGGACCTCCTGCTGGTGGGCGCCCTGTTCCACGACATCGGGAAGGGCTACCCGGGTGACCACACCGAGGTGGGCGTAGACCTCCTGCGGACGATCGCCACCCGCATGGGCTTCGACTCCGATGACGTCGAGACCCTGGTGGCGATGGTCCAGCACCACCTGCTGCTCCCGGACGTGGCGACGCGTCGGGACCTGGACGACGACGGCACCATCGCCTCGGTCGCCGATGCCGTTCGGAGCAGCCGACTGCTCCACCTGCTGGCTGCCCTCACCGAGGCCGACTCGATCGCCACGGGACCCTCGGCGTGGAGCAGTTGGAAGGGCGGCCTGGTCAACGAGCTGGTCTCGAGGGTGTCACACGTGCTGGCCGGCGGCGACGTCGGTGAGGTGGTCGGGGGTTCGTTCCCGGATGCCGAACAGCGGTTGCTGCTGGACGACGGTTCGTTCCTGGTGCGCGGTGAGGGTCGGACGCTGACCGTGGTGGCCGCCGACCGGCCCGGCACCTTCTCCAAGGTGGCCGGCGTACTGTCGCTGAACGGCGCCGACGTCCTGGGCGCTTCAGCCCATTCGGAGAACGGCCGGGCGTTGTCGGTGTTCAGGGTCGGCTCGGCCCCGGGCGGCGATCCGGACTGGACCCGGATCGCCGATCAGATCCGGTTGGCGCTGGCGGGTCGCCTGGCCTTGTCCGCCCGCCTCGGTGACAGGTCACGTACATACCGGCCCGTCCGGCAGTCCGCAAGGCCCGCCCGGCCGCGGATGACGGTGGACAACCTGACCTCGGTGACGGCGACCGTCCTCGAGGTGACCTGTCCGGACGGTGTCGGCGTCCTGTACCGGATCACCCGGGCCTTCGCGGAGTTGGACCTGGACATCGTGAGGGCACACGTCCAGACGCTGGGTTCGGACGTCGTGGACGCCTTCTACGTACGGGACGCCTCGGGCGACAAGATCACCGACGAGGACCACCTGGCTGAGATCGAGCGCTCGGTACTGCGCTGGGTGGCCGTCGACTTCTGACCCGGCAGGACGGACCGGCCGACCGCAGCGCCTACGGTTCAGCCATGTCAGATCACGGCGTGGGCCCTCCCTCCCAGTTGGACCTCCTGCGCTGGGCCGAGGCTCTCGCCGGCTCGGCCCGGACCGGCCTCGGCTTCACGGAGTCCCTCTACGAGCGGGAGCGCTACGAGGAGGTGCTCCAGGTGGCGGCGGAGATCAGGGTCAGGGCCGACGCCCTCTCCGGCGGGTCCTTCGACGTGGACACCCTGGTCGGGGAATGGATGGGTTCGGTGGGGCGTGGGGTGCCCGGCTACGTGACGCCGAAGGTGACCATCGGGGCGGTCGTGGGCAACGACGCCGGCGAGCTCCTGATGGTGCAGAGGGCCGACTCCGGCGTCTGGCTCTACCCGACCGGTTGGGCCGACGTGGGCTATTCGGCCGCCGAGGTGGTGGTCAAGGAGGTCCTGGAGGAGACGGGCATCAGGTGCGAGGTGGTGCGTCCCATCGCCATCCTGGATGGGATGCGGCTGGGAATCACCGGAATCCCGCTCTACTCGCTGGTGTTCCACTGTCGGATGACGGGAGGCGATCTGTCCGCCCACCCCCTGGAATGCTCGGATGTCGGGTTCTTCGCCGAGGGCAACCTGCCGGAGGGCTCGGTGTTGCCGGAAGAGTGGGCGGCGGATGCCTTCGCCGCCATCCGCGGCGAGGAGATCGACGTGCGGTTCGACCGGCCCCGGGATCCTCCCTGGCTGGTCGGGGAGGCCTGAACGGTCAGGTGCCGGGCTGGTTCCGGAGGAAGTCCTCGACCTCGGCGACCAGGCTGTCCGGGTCCTCCGCGGTCTCCTCGTCGAAGTCGGCTTCCAGTTGCTCGACGTACTCCATGGTGCCGTCGTCCTCGGCGACCAGTTCGGTGACCTGGCGTTCGTAGGAAGCCGCCGCGATCTCCAGGTCGGTGCACGGCACGTCGACCTCCAGCAACTGGGAGAGTCGTTCGACCAGGGCCAGGGCCGCCTTGGGTGACGGCACGTTGGACACGTAGGCGGGAACGCTGGCCCAGAACGAGGCCGTGGTGACCCCGCGGTCGCGCAGGCCGGCCGCCAGCACGCCCACGATGCCGGTCGGTCCTTCGTAGGTGGACGGCGAGAGGTCCAGGCGCAGGGCCAGTTCCTCGTCGTCGGTTCCTCCGTAGACCTGGGTGGGGCGGCTGTGGGGTACGTCTGTCAGCAGGGCCCCCAGCGTGCAGATCATGGAGGCGCCGAAGGCCTCGGCTGTGATCGCCAGGTGGTCCACGAAGGTCCGCCAGCGGAGTTGCGGCTCGTGGCCGATGGCGCACACCAGGTCGTGGTTGCTGCCCGGTATGCGGGCCACGTATATGCCGGTGGAGGGCCACACGATCTGGCGGGCGTCGTTGTGGTCGATGCACACGTTGGGTCGGGCCACGGTGAAGTCGAAGAAGTCCTCGGCGTCGATGGTGGCGACGTGCTCGGCCTCGAAGTGGTCGCGTACGTAGCGGGCTGCGGTGGAGCTGGCCTCGCCGGCGTCGTTCCAGCCCTCGAATGCGGCTATGAGGATGGGCGACCGCAGGTCGGTCGGCATCTCGTCGACGTTCCAGATGAGGTGCGGAGCTGGGTCGGGGGCCATTGCTGTCGGAGGCTAGCCAGACGCGTTCGCACGCGCGCCCGGAGGCGATGCCGTCGGGTCCTAGGCTCACCGACCATGGATGGAGAGGCTCGGGATTCCACGTTCGTCGTCCGTGAGGTGGTCGAGGTGGACGATCGCCTGGTGTCGGCGATGGCCCGCCTGAATCCACAGCTGTCCAGCTCCAGCCCGCCGCCCGATGCCGGCGCCCTGGCGGCCATCGTGGATTCCGAGGCTTCGATCCTGCTGGTGGCCGAGGACCCGACCGTCGAAGGTGAGCCGGCCATCCTGGGGAGCATGACGCTTGTGGTCTTCCGGATCCCGACGGGCCTGCGGGCCTGGATCGAGGACGTTGTGGTCGACGGGTCGGCTCGAGGCAGGGGTGTGGGCGAAGCGCTCAACCGGTCTGCGATCGACCGGGCCCGGGCAGCCGGCGCCACGACCGTGGACCTGACGTCGAGGCCGTCGCGGGAGGCCGCCAACCGCCTGTACCGCCGGCTCGGCTTCGAGCAGCGGGCCACCAACGTCTACCGCCTGGACCTCTGAGCGGCGGCTTCGTGGTGGGTGCTGCCTGTCGCGTCGGTCCGACGCCAACGCACCCCGCTGGCTAATCCTCCGGGTGGTCCCCCTGGTCCTCGGCCAGCTCGTCGGACAGCGTTCTGTCCCACTGCTCCAGCCCGGCAGCGTGTGCGCTCCTGGCCAGCATGTGGGAGCCGACCGGAGTGGCCACGAAGGTGAACACGAGCGTCAGCAGCGCCTTGGAGAGGGCGGCGGCGGTACCGATGTGCACGACGGCACCGAGCAGCAGCCCGAGCAGCCCCAGCGTCGAGCACTTGGAGGCCGCATGCAGCCGGTGGTACGCGTCGGGCAGCCGGACGGTTCCCCATGCGCCGATGAGCATGAAGGAGAGGCCCGACACCAGCAGGACGACCGTCGCGATCTCGCGTGTCGCGTCCACCTACCCCCCCTCTCCCTCGTCCGGGGGCTGGAGGTCGCCCCTGGCTGCTCCGATGTACTGGGCGAAGGCCAGCGTGGAGGCGAACCCGACGATCGCCACCAGCAGTGCCACGTCCAGCGATACGGCACGCCGCTGGTCGACGGCCAGGAGGATCACGAGGGCCACCACCTGCAGCGACAGGACGTCTCCGGCCAGCACCCGGTCGGCGACGTGCGGTCCCCTCACCATGCGGTACAAGGTCATGCCGATGCCGACGACCACGGCGACGATGCCGGCCTCCACGACGACCGCTACCACGAGAAGACCTCCCGCCGGAGCCGCTCGTCGAGTCGCCTGAGGCCGGCGATGGCCTCGGAGCGGTCCAGGGCGTACATGCAGTGCACGTACAGCCAGCGGCCGTCGTCGGAGACGTCCACGACCAGGGTTCCGGGCGTGAGCGTGATGCAGTTGGCCAGGACGGTCGTCTGGAAGTCGTCCAGGTCGTCCACCGGGTACCTCAGGATGCGCGGCGTCTGGCTGAACCCGGGCGTCATGATCTCGCGGGCGATCTGCAGGTTGGACCGGATCAGGATGGCCAGGAAGTACACCCCGAACCGCAGCATCCGGAGTGCCCGGCGGCCATGGTTCGGATGCGCCGTGCCGAGGTCGTAGACCGAGACCACGATGAAGCCCAGGGCCAGGCCGACCAGGATGCCCGGCCAGGTGTGGTTCCCGGACCACGACAGGTAGAGCACCGCCAGCGCCATGTCGAAGCCCAGTCGGCGGATCATCAGCCCCCACCCCCGGATGCGGTCAGCACGGAACCGGCAGCCAGCGGGTCCACGGCCCTGATGTAGGTGGAGGGATCGGTGAGCTGTTCCGCGGCGTGGAACGCGATGTCGTAGATGGGTTCTGCGGCCAGGCCGATGAGCACCGCCGCCACCACGAGGATCCCGATGCCCGTGTGGGCGGCCCGGAGGCTGCGGACGCGCCCGCTGGCATCGCCGCCCCGGTTCATGCGCGGGCCTGATTCCGGCGACCAGAACCCCTGGGTCCAGATCTTCAGCATGGAGAGCAGCGTCAACCATCCGGTCACCAGGCCGATGGCCGAGAGCCACCAGTTCGCGGTCCAGCCCTCCCTGATGATGACCAGCTTGCCGAAGAAGCCGCTCAGTGGCGGCACCCCGACCAGGCTCAGCGCCGCCACGAAGAACGCCACCCCCAGCCAGCGGTGGCGCTTCAGGAGGCCGCCGATCTCGTCCAGGTCGTCCGATCCGGCGTGGTGTTCCATGACCCCGCAGCACAGGAACAGGGAGCTCTTCACCACCATGTGCTGGATCATGTAGTACAACGCGCCCGCCAGGCCGACGGTCGTCATCATCGAGATGCCGAACACCATGTAGCCCACCTGGCTGATCACGTGCACGGCCAGGATCCGCCGGACGTTGTGCTGCGACACGGCGCCCAGCACCCCCAGGAGCATGGTCGCCCCGGCCGACACGGCGAGGATCGGCAGCACCACGTCGCGGGCGTCTCCTGCCGCGAATACCAGTGGGAACGTTCGCAGCACCGCGTACACGCCGACCTTGGTCAGCAGGCCGCTGAACAGTGCGGCGATGGAGATCGGGCAGGTGTGGTACGTGTCCGGTAGCCAGAACCAGAGCGGGAAGAAGGCCCCCTTCAGGCCGAAGACCACCAGCAGCATGACCGACAGGCCGGTGAACCCCGTCGGGAGGGGTACCCCGGCGTTGGACCGGTCGGCCACGAACCGGGCCAGGTCGGCGATGTTGAGGGTGCCGGTCATCCCGTAGACGAGGCCGGCGGTGATCACGAACACGGTTGAGGCCACCAGGTTCAGCAGCAGGTACTTGTAGGCCTGCGTCATCTGCCTACGGGTCTGGCCTATGGCCAGCAGTCCGTAGGAGGCCATCAGCATGATCTCGAAGGCCACGAACAGGTTGAACAGGTCACCGGTCAGGAAGCTCTGGTTCACGCCGAGGATCAGGAGCTGCATGAGCGGATGGAAGTAGCGCCGTTCGGTGAGGGGCTCGACCATGGAGAAGCCGTGGACGTAGCAGGCGATCGTCACCAGCAGGCCGGCGCACAGCAGCAGGCCAGAGAGGCTGTCGAAGACCAGCGTGATCCCGAACGGCGCCGGCCAGGCACCCATCTGCGACACCATCACCTCGCCGTCGCGTATCCGGACCAGCCATGACAGGGCCAGCACCAGCATCGAGCAGAGGCTCACCAGGCCCAGGATCCGCTGGGGGACCGGCCTACTGACCAGGGCGACGGTCGCCAGGCTGGTGGCCAGCGGGATCACCACCAGGAGGCCGAGTAGGTCGTTGGTCACCGGTCACCTCCTTCGCGGCCGCCATCGGGGCGATCCTCGGTCGCCAACTCGTCCACGTTGATTGTCCCGGTGCGTCTGGCCGTGACGATGAGGAGGGTCAGGAGGAAGCCCATGACGGCGAAGTTGATGACGATGGCCGTCAGGATCAGTGCCTGGGGGAGCGGATCCACGAGGTCGACCGCACCCAGGATCGGGGGGTTCCGAAGCCCGCCGTCGGCTAGGACCGGCGACCCGCTCATGGCGATGATGGACAGGTTGGCGCCGTGGCCGAGGGCGAACACCCCCATGGCCACCGACTTCAGCTCGCGCGACAGCATCAGGTAGACGCTGACCGTCACCAGGACGGCCACGCATATGGCCAGGACGGTGGTCACCGGTCCAGCTCCTCGCCCAGCCGGCTGATCATCCCCACGGCCACCCCCACGACCACGAGCAGTAGGCCCAGGTCGAATGCCATGGCCGACACCAGGTGGACCTCGCTGCCACCCAGGTGCAGGGTGGTGGAGGCCGAGCGCAGGAGCGGCTGGCCGAACAGCAGCGGCAGGGTGGCCACCGCTCCGGCGAGGCCCAGGCCGACGAACACCAGCCACCGGGGGTGGATGGGCAGGAGGCGGTGGAACGCCCTGTCGCCGTACGACATCCGGTAGGTGCAGAAGCCCACCGAGGCGATGAGGCCTGCGATGAAGCCCCCGCCCGGCCCGTTGTGGCCCTTCAACGCCGCATAGGCGGCGTAGAGGAATGTCAGCGGGAGGATGAACCGGACCGCGGTCCGCAGGATCAGCGACGACATGCTCATGGCTGCGCCCCCTGTCCGGTGTCGACCGCCAGGTCCTCCTCCTCACGGTGGCGACGCCGACCGGGGAGCATCGACCAGACGCCCAGTACGGCGGTGGCCAGGACCGTGATCTCACCGAGGGTGTCGAATCCGCGGAAGTCCACGAGGATCACGTTGACCACGTTGCGTCCCTCGCCGCCCCGGCCGTCGGTCATCTCGGAACCTTCGAGGCTGTGCGCCTCGAAGAACTTCCCGAGGGTCGGGGCGTCCTCGGCCCGGTTGTCGACGGCGTGCCCGGCCAGCAGGGTCATCCAGCCGATCGAGATGCCGACCACGGACGCCAGGGCCAGGCGCGACAGCACCCGGATCCTGGGCCGGTGGTCCGGCCGTGGCAGGAGGCGCAGCACCAGCAGGAACAGGATCACCGAGATGATCTCGAACATGAGTTGTGTCAGGGCCAGGTCCGGCGCCTGGTAGACGAGGTAGAGGCCGACCACGGCGAAGCCGCTGGCTCCGAGCACCAGCACCCTCACGACGCGTTCGGTGACCATCGGGAGGGCGATGGCCGCGGCGCACACGACGGCGCCCAGGAGCAGCCCGGCCGGGTACTCGAACGGGTCCATGCCCGCCGGTGGGCGCAACATCGCCGGGTCGGCCCAGGCGGCCCAGCCGATGCAGAGGGTGAGTACCGAGAAGACGACAGCCAGGTAGTGGCGCAGGTGGCCCGTCTGGAGCGAGTGGAAGAGGCGGTGGCCGCCCCGCAGGATGCCCCGGTAGGTGGCCGGCCAGATCCGGGCGTGGACGTCCACCAGGTCCCCGCGCATCCACCTCGAGAACCCGAGCGCCGTTCCGGCGCCGATCGCCACCATCGACATGAGGAGCGGCATTCCCGGGTGGAGGAACGGCTCCCAGGCCCACGGAAGGCCGTCGGCGAACGCCTCGTCGTGGACGTTCGCCTCGATCCCGCTGAATGTCCGGTTCCAGAGCGTCGGGACGAGGCCACCCAGGTACTGGAGTGCTATCAGGGAGGCTGCCGGGGCCCAGAGCATGAATGACCAGGAGTCGGGTTCGCGATGGGTGGCGTCAGGCGTGTCCGAGGCATCGCCGACCCCGGAGCGGTGGCCGAACACGGTGGCTGTCAG
>Ga0302120_10000064_pt1 | contig 37052 bp, 35 predicted proteins | sample AG5_Bottom_MG_FD_203118 | JGI IMG/M metagenome (GOLD analysis project Ga0302120, IMG submission 203118) | Marine microbial communities from Western Arctic Ocean, Canada - AG5_Bottom | ecosystem: Environmental > Aquatic > Marine > Oceanic | place: Canada: Western Arctic Ocean | collected 2017-10-01 | reverse complement strand
AGGGCGGCGTCGGGACCACGGTGGTCGCCGCTGCGCTGGCCCTTGCTGCGGCCCGTCGGGGTAAGGCCGTCCTGCTCGTGGACCTGGCTGGAGACCTGGCGTCGGTCCTGGGTGTCGACGGATCCGGAATCGGGGTGTCTGACTGGTGCTCCGCCTCCGGGGGAGCCGGCGTCGAGGCCCTCGACCGGCTGACCGTCGAGGTGGCAGGTGGAACACGGCTGCTGGTACGGGGTACCTCCAGGTGGTCTGCAGCCGTCCCCGAGCGGCTCGTCGGGCTGGTGGCCGACCTGGCCTCGCGGCCGGGCACGGTGGTTGTGGATGCCGGCGACCTCTGGACCGCGGCACCGCCGGTCGGACCACCCGTAGGGCTGGTCGACCCGCTGCTGGAGGTGGCCGATCGCTCGCTCCTGGTGACCCGTGCCTGCTATCTGGGGTTGAGACGGCTCTCGAGGCAGGAACGACGGCCGACCGAGGTGGCCCTGGTGGTCGAGCCGGGCCGGGCCCTGCACCGCCACGACGTGGAGGCCGTGGTTGGTGCGCCGGTGACCATCAGGATCCCGATGGATCCTGCCGTGGCCCGATCGGTCGACGCCGGCCTGCTCGCCCGGCGGGTGCCACGTTCGCTGATACGTGCAGTGGAATTGCCATGAGCGGGACCGTGCAGGGCCACGAGGTGGTGGCTGCGGTACACGCCGAGGTACTCGACCTGCTCGACGGAGGTGACGGAACGGGGCTGGCCTCGGCCGTGGAGGCGGCCGTGGCAAGGCGGGAGCCCCTCCTTGGCCCTGTCGCCCGCGGCTCGCTCGTCCAGGCGGTCCTGTCCAGGATCTCCGGCATGGGGTCGCTGGAGGCGTTGTTCGCCGATGGCAGCGTGACCGAGGTGATGGTCAACGGACCGGGCATCGTGTTCGTGGAGCGACATGGTCGCCTCGAGGCGACCGACGTTCGAATCGATGCCGTCGAGCTGGACCGTCTCGTCGAACGCATGGTTGCGCCGACCGGGCGACGGGTGGACCGGTCCAGCCCATGGGCGGACGGGCGTCTCCCGGATGGTTCCCGGGTGAACGTGGTTGTGCAACCGATCGCCCTGGACGGCCCCTATCTCACGGTCCGCCGATTCGGTGAGCGACGGTTCACCATCGAGGACTTCTCCGAACCTCCCGTGGCAGAGGTCCTCCACCGTGCCGTCAGCGACAGGTGCAACGTGGTCGTCACCGGCGCGACCGGTTCCGGGAAGACGACCCTGCTGGGGGCCATGGCCTCAGCGGTCAGGTCGCACGAGCGCCTCGTGACCGTGGAGGATGCCGCCGAGTTGAGCATCGACAGGGTCCACGTGGTGCGGATGGAGGCCCGACCACCCAACTGCGAGGGGGTCGGCGAGGTCACGGTCCGGGACCTGGTCCGCAACGCTCTGCGCATGCGACCTGATCGGATCGTGGTCGGCGAGGTCCGTGGGGCCGAGGCGTTCGACATGTTGCAGGCCCTCAACACCGGCCATGACGGCTCGCTTTCGACCTGCCATGCGAACGGTCCCGGAGATGCCCTCCGGAGGTTGGCGACCATGGTCCTCATGGCCTCTCCCGGGCTGTCGGTGGAGGTGGCCGACTCGCTGGTGGCCGGGAGCGTGGACATCGTCGTGCACATGGTCCGTGCCGGTGCCACCCGTCGGGTGTCGGAGGTCCTGGAGGTCCGACCACCCGGATCGGATCCCCGGGTACGGCCGCTCGTGGTCGGGGGGTCCGTGCTCCCGGCTGCGGGCGACACCGGTGGTGCGGATGGGATGGACGGGTCGCGGTGGGGTAGGTGATCGCCGCCCTGCTGTCGGCTGCGACCGTGGGTTTGGTGGCCCTCGCTGTCGTGCCGCCGTTCGGCTCCGGCAGGCTGTCGGCGTTCGAAGGACGGAGTCCCGTGTCCGTGCGGTTGGCAGAGCGTCTTGGTCGAACTCCCCGACGTATCGATGCCGCCCTACCCGGTCTCGTGGACGAGCTCATCCGGTCACTCCAGTCGGGAGCCACCCTCTCGGGGGCCCTGGTGGAGGCCGCTTCGGTCGGGGGGCCGTTGGCCGAGGACCTCTCCTCGGTGGCCGAGGACCTGGATTCCGGGGCCCCGGTCGGTGTGGCACTTGGTCGGTGGGAGGAGCGTCGCCCCGGGACGCGTGTGGGCCAGCTCGTGGCCGCCGTGGGCCTGGCGCTCACCACCGGTGGCGAGCCGGCACGCCTCCTGGGAGCGGTCGCCGAGTCGATCCGGGACGAACTGGAGGTGGCCGATGAGGCCCAGGCGCTGGCCACGCAGGCGAGGGCGTCGGCTGCCGTGGTGGCGCTTGCACCCGTCGGATTCGCGGTGTTCGTGGCACCGGTGCGGTCAGGGGGGTTCCTCGGTTCGGGTGCCGGCATCCTGGTCGTGGTGGTCGGCCTGCTGCTCGATGCCCTCGGCCTGTGGTGGATGTGGCGGCTGACCGGACCTTCGAGGTGAGGGCGGTCCCGTGGGCCTGGGGGTTGGTCGTCCTGGTCGGTGCTGTCCGGTTGGCCAACGTCACCCATCGACCCACCCGGCAACTGGCCCGTCGCCGCCGCTCCCCGGGGCTGGTGGAGCGCCTTGGTCGGGTGGTTCGCCGGGGGCTGGGGCGTTCAGCGGATGCGGAGGGTGACCGTAGGACCGGATGGGCGGTCGTGGTCGGCCCGGCACTGCTGCTCGTGCATCCGGTGGCCGCCGTCCTTGCTGTGGGCGCGTACCTGGGTATCCCGGCCTGGCGTCGGTGGTCCTCGGCACGATCGGCCCGCGAGGAACTCGTCGCCGAGCTTCCATGGCTGGCCGGTCTGGTCCGCCTCGGAGTCGGCGCCGGTCTACCGGTCGGTCGGGCCCTTCACGAAGCGGTCTCCCGGACGAGTGGGCCGGCCTCCGAGGCGTTGGCCGATGCGCTGGCCCGCACCCGGAGAGGCGCCTCGCTGGCCGACGCGATCGAAGGCCTCCGACCGGTGCTCGGCGAGGAGGGTCGACCCCTTGTGGCGGCGTTGGTCGCATCGGTGCGGCACGGGGCGCCGGTCGGCCCGGCCCTCGAGGCGGCGGCCGTGGACCTGCGCACCCGGGCCCGACGGCGGGCCGAGGTGCGGGCCCGAAAGGTACCGATCCGGATGCTCTTCCCGCTGGTGACCTGCATCCTCCCGGCGTTCATCCTCCTATCGGTGGTTCCGATGGTGGGTGGTGCCCTCCGGGAGCTCGGGCCGGGAATCTGAGGATCGTCCAGGCCACCCAATCGCGGCCGCCGTCCAGGCCCCGCCCACGGATAGCGGTCGGCCCATCCACCTCCGCGCAGACATCTACTCCAGGAGGCTCCACATGCGAAGAATCCACATCCGACTGTTCGTGCTGGCCCAGGTTCGGCTCGCCACCCTCGACGACCGGGGTCAGACGACGGCCGAGTACGTGCTGCTGATCCTGGGGGCGGCCACGATCGCAATCCTCGTGACCAGTTGGGCCTCGGGTACCGACAAGGTCGGGCGTCTGTTCGACCGGGTCCTGAACTCGCTGATCACCAAGGTCGGGTGACGCGGCATCGGCGCAGGGTGGGCCGGCGGGAGGATCTGGGCCAGGCAACCGTCGAGCTGGCCCTGGTTCTCCCCGTGCTCGTAGTCCTGGCAATGGCCCTGGTGCAGGTGGGCCTGGTTGCGCGTACCACGGTGCTGGTCCAACACGCGGCCCGGGAGGGAGCACGTGTCGCTGCAGTCGGTGGATCGATTCGGGAGGTGGAGGATGCGGTGATCGGATCCAGCGGCCTGCTCCTGCCCGACACCGACGTCGAGCGGATCGTGGAGGGTGACCTGGTGACGGTGACCGTGCGGCACCTGGCCCGGACGGATGCGCCGCTCGTCGGTCCGCTGCTGCCCGACGTGGTGCTGTCGGCCACCGTTTCGATGCGGCGCGAGCGTCGGGCCGGCCGACGACGACGTCGGGTCCACCCGATGGTCGTCTACCGTTGGGGTCGTCCAGAGCTTGACGGAGGGTGCGGGAGACAAGGTGCAGCTCGACGTCCACCGGTACGCACATGAGTCCTGCGTCGTCCTTGCCGTGCTCGGGGAGTTGGACCTGGCCGGTGCTCCCCGACTGCGCCAGTCGGTGGTCTCCGAGACCGCCACCGGCATCCGCCACCTGGTGCTCGACCTGACAGCGGTCGACTTCATCGACTCCACCGGCCTGGGGGTGGTGGTAGGTGCCCTGAGGCGATTGAGGGCCCATGGTGCCGAGCTCTCGGTCGTCTGCCCGGAGCAGAGGATCCGTCGTGTCTTCGAGATGTGCGACCTGGACCGGGTCTTCACCCTGCATGGCACCGTGGACGATGCGGTGTCCGCAAGCGGGTCGGTGTGAGCAGCGGAGCCCGCCCGGTGGGTTCTGTGGAGATTGCCGTGCCCCCCGTTGCCGAGTACCTGCAGATGGTGCGGGCGATCGTGGGGGCCGCCGCCGCCCTGGATGACCGGCTCCAGGCCGGTCGGGTGGCTGACGTTCGCCTGGTGGTGTCAGAGGCCGTGACCAATGCGCTCAGGGCCCAGGCAGTGGCCCATGTCGCCGACCCGATCCTCGTGCGCTGTGATCTGGGGGGTGACCGGATCGTCGTGGAGGTCGCCGACCATGGTCCGGGATTCGATCCGTCCGCCGTACCCGACCTGCCCGAGGTTGAGACGCCGGAGCGCCTTCGCCATGAGTCGGGCCTGGGCGTATCGCTGATGCACCAGCTGGCCGACTCCGCCGTGTTGGACAGCGGGCCGGATGGCACCGTGGTGAAGCTCACGTTCGTCGTGGGGAATGCCTGAGGTAGGCACCCGAACGTCGATGGACGGGGTCGGTCCCGGGGGCATCAGGTGGCATGTAGCAAGGTGACCACTACGGTTCCTCCCGGCCGAATCCGAACTGGATGGGACAGATGGCAGGAAGGGGATCAGATACTGGCCTCACGTGGCTGGGCAGCGACCGACCCCTGGCGCGCGCCGTCGGAAGGCCCATGGTGCGCTTCCTCAGCATCGAAGCCTCTGGCGGGATACTGCTCATGGTTGCCACGATCGTGGCCCTCGTCTGGGCCAACTCGCCATGGTCCGGCTCCTATTACGACTTCTGGCACACCGAGGTCAACCTCTCGATCGGTGAGGTCGTCTCGCTGGACGCCAACGGTCACTCGCTCACCCTGGTGGAGTTCGTGAACGACGTTCTCATGGCCGTCTTCTTCTTCGTGGTGGGTCTCGAGATCAAGCGGGAGATGGTGACGGGCGAGCTGCGGCGACCCAGGGCGGCCGTTCTCCCGGTGGCTGCCGCCCTCGGTGGCATGGTGGTACCGGCCCTCGTCTTCCTGGCGTTCAACCGATCGGGCGCCGGCTCGACCGGCTGGGGCATCCCGATGGCCACGGACATCGCCTTCGCCGTCGGCGTGGTCTCGCTGCTGGGTCGGCGGGTGCCGACCTCGTTGAAGGTCTTCCTCCTGAGCCTCGCCATCGTGGATGACATCGGGGCGATCCTCGTGATCGCGATCTTCTACACGTCGAACCTGGCGATGAACTGGCTGTACCTGGGGCTGGCGACCACGGTTGCCGTGGTGCTCCTGACCCGGGCGAAGGTCTGGTACACGCCCTTCTACATCCTGCTCGGATCGGTGCTCTGGTACGCCATGTTCAGGTCGGGGATCCACACCACCATCGCCGGGGTGGCCATGGGCCTCCTCGCCCCGGCCCGTCCCCTGCTGGACCGGGCGGTCATGCTCCCGATCGAGCTGGGAAAGATGGATGCGGCGGACCTGCGAGATGCCAAGTTCCGTCTGAACGAGTCGGTATCGGTGGCTTCCCGACTGGAGCACCGCCTCCATCCGGTGACCGGATTCGTGATCATCCCGGTCTTCGCCCTCGCCAATGCAGGTGTCGACATCAGCGGGGAGTCCCTCTCCAACGCCCTCACCTCGGGCGTCACCCTGGGCATCGTCTTCGGACTGGTGGTCGGCAAGATCGTCGGTGTGTCGTTGTTCAGCCTCCTGGCGCTGCGCCTCGGCCTGGCCGTCCTGCCGGCCGGGACCACCCGTCGGCACATCGTCGGAATATCGGCCATAGCCGGCATCGGTTTCACCGTCTCGCTCTTCGTCACCGGATTGGCCTTCGATGCGGTCGCCCTCCAGGACGAGGCCAAGGTGGGCATCCTGGTGGCTTCCATCGTGGCGGCGGCGATCGGCGTGCTGATCCTCAGGAGCGTCCCGGAGCCGGCCGAGCCTGCAGGGGCCTACGACGGACAGGCACATGGGAGATCGTCGGAGGCGACGGTCGAGGCGGCGGACCGGGAGCAGTCGGCGTGACCAGGGCACTCGTCATCGTGGAGTCCCCGGCGAAGGCCAAGACCATCGCCGGCTACCTGGGCGACGGTTTCGTGGTGGAGTCCTCGATCGGCCATGTCCGCGACCTGCCCCAACGGGCCTCCGACCTTCCCGAGGGCCAGCGGGGAACCCCGTGGGCCAAGTTGGGGATCGACATCCAGAACGGCTTCGAGCCGTACTACGTCGTCAACGGCGACAAGAAGGAGCAGATCGCCCGTTTGCGCCGCCTCCTGAAGGACGCCGACGAGCTGTACCTGGCCACGGATGAGGATCGGGAGGGCGAGGCCATTGCGTGGCACCTACTGGAGATCCTGAAGCCGAAGGTGCCGGTGAAGAGGATGGTCTTCCACGAGATCACCCCAGCGGCGATAACCGAGGCCCTGTCACGGACCCGCGATGTGGACCGCAACCTGGTCGATGCCCAGGAGACCCGTCGGATCCTCGACCGTCTCTACGGTTACGAGCTGTCACCCGTCCTGTGGCGGATGATCGGCAAGGGACTTTCGGCAGGCCGGGTGCAGAGTGTGGCCACCCGGATCGTGGTCGAGCGGGAGCGCCAGCGGATGGAGTTCATGGCCGCCGGCTACTGGGACCTGACGGCCACCGTCGCCGATGCCGACACCGGATCGTTCACCACCCGGCTGGCTGCCGTCGACGGGACGCGGGTGGCGTCGGGTCGGGACTTCGGCGACGACGGTCGTCCCAGCCGGGAGGATGTCCTGGTGCTGGACGAGGCCACCGCGGGCGCACTCACCGCCGGCCTGGTAGGGCGTTCGCTGACCGTCGCCAGCGTGGAACCGAAGCCCTACCGACGTCGACCCGCAGCGCCGTTCATCACCTCGACCCTCCAGCAGGAGGCCGGTCGCAAGCTGCGCCTCTCGTCATCACTGGCGATGCATGCCGCACAGGGGCTCTACCAGAAGGGCTACATCACCTACATGAGGACCGACAGCACCACGTTGTCGGATACGGCGATCTCGGCTGCCAGGGCGGTGGTGCGCGAACGGTTCGGAGCCGACCACCTTCCGGATGCTCCGCGTACGTACGCCAACAAGGTCCGCAACGCCCAGGAGGCGCACGAGGCGATCCGGCCGGCCGGCGACCGGTTCAGGCATCCGGACGACGTGGCCGGCGAGCTGTCGAAGAGCGAGGCCCGGATCTACGAGATGATCTGGCAGCGCACCGTGGCCTCCCAGATGACCGACGCCGTGGGGGAAACGGTCCGAATCACCCTGACCGGCGAGGTGGGCCCCGATGGTGGCGGCGTCGCCTCGGCCGTCACCTTCTCAGCCAGCGGCACGGTGATCAGCCACCAGGGCTTCCGTCGGGTCTACCGGGAGGATGTGGACGAGCCGGAGGAGGGAGACGACGAGCGGGTGCTCCCGGCCCTGGAGGTCGGAGAGACGGTGAACGTGGTCGAGGTCCTCCCCGAGGGCCACGTGACACAGCCCCCGGCCCGGTTCACCGAGGCTTCGCTGGTAAAGCGGATGGAGGAGTTCGGGGTGGGCCGACCATCCACGTACGCCTCGACCATGGAGACCATCCAGCGCAACTACGTCTTCAAGAAGGGTTCTGCGCTGGTTCCCACACTCAGTGCCTTCGCCGTGACGACGCTGCTGGAGCTCCACTTCCCCCGGCTCGTGGACTACGGCTTCACGGCCGCCATGGAGGAGGACCTGGACCAGATTGCCAGCGGCAGCGCCGAGCGCGTGCCGTGGCTGGAGGCCTTCTACTTCGGGTCCGAGGATGACATCGGCCTCCACGCCAAGGTCACCACACGGCTGGGTGACATCGACCCCCGGGGGGTCTCCACGGTGTCCCTCGGCGTCACCGACGACGGTCGGCCCGTGGTCGCCCGCTTCGGCAAGTTCGGGCCGTACGTCCAGGTGGGAGACGACACCGCCGCGATCCCGGACGACGTGCCTCTGGACGAGTTGACGGTCGCCCGGGCGCTCGAGTACCTGAACACCCCGGGTGACCGGGAACTGGGGACCGATCCGGAGAGCGGCCTGGTGGTGGTGGCGCGCTCCGGCCGATTCGGGCCGTACGTGTCGCTGGGCAGGCTTCCCGACCGTCCGAGGCCCGGTTCCCCCGAGGCCCGGCTCATTTCCGTGCCGTGGAATCGCAAGGAGGTCAAGGTGGCCGTTGCGTACCTCCGCCTCGCTGCCGGTCGGCTCGACTGGACGGGAGCGAAGCAGCTGTTGGGCCTCCCGGGGAGCGGCATCGCCAAGGGGACGCGTGACCGCCTGGCCGGTGCCGTCGACGGCGGGTCCACCCCGTTGGAGGCGATGCGCGGGGCCGTGGAGCTGGGGATCGCCGGCAAGGGGCTGGCCGGCGTGCGAGCAATCGTGGACCTGGCGGACCGGATCGCGGTGGGGTCGGCTGCCTCACCAGCCGAGGTCATGGAGTCCGCCCTGGAGGCCTCTGGGTACCTGGAGGAGGTGCGGTCCGACGACCGGGGCGAGGATCGCCTGGCCAACCTGGACGTGCTGTTCGAGGCTGTGGCGGGCTTCGCCGACGTGGCTTCGCTGCTGGACGAGATGGACCGGCAGGCCGAGGCCGACGATGCGCTCCGCCCGAGGACGGCGTCGCTGTTCCAGACGATGACCCTGGAGCGGGTCACGTTCGAGGATGCCATGCAGCTCCTCAGCCTGCCCCGGGTGGTCGGGGTGGATCCGACCGACGGCGTGGAGGTAACCGTCCAGAATGGCCGCTTCGGCCCGTACCTTCGGAAGGGTTCCGACAGCCGCAGCCTCGAGACGGAGGAGCAGTTGCTGACCATCACCCTGGATGGCTGCCTGGCCGTCCTGGCCCAGCCCAAGCGACGCGGCAAGACGGCTGCTAAGCCACCGCTGCGAGAACTCGGGGTGGATCCGACATCGGACCGGACGATGATCCTGAAGGACGGCAACTGGGGGCCGTACGTGACCGATGGCGAGTACAACGCCTCGTTGAAGCGTGGGGATGCCGTCGAGGAGCTGACCGATGAGAGGGCGGCGGAGCTGCTGGCCGAGAGGCGGATGAAGGGCCCTGCCAAGAAGCGTCGTTGACGTGGTCGGGCTCCCCGTGGCCCACTCACGGCGCCGTCGGGTCCGGTCGTGGACCCGGCCCGTCCGGGGTCGACCGGGTGCCGCCATCTGGGCGCATGCCGCCCTCCCGTAGAGTGGCGGGGTGAGTGGACCGACCGGACGAGACTCGGCCGACCGTCGGGAGGATCCGGTTCCCGGCGACGAGTTCACGCCGTTCCGCATTCTGGGTCGACCCGCGGTGCTCCGGTCCCGGCTGTTCATCAACCCGGACTTCTACCGCCTCTGGCTGGCGCAGGTGGTCTCGGCCACCGGAGACTGGCTGGGCCTCCTGGCCATCTCCATCCTCGCCATCCGGGTGGGTTCCGGTAACGAGGGCGCCGCCCTCAGCCTGGTGCTGGCCGCCCGGATCGTGCCCGGCTTCTTCTTCGGGCCTGTGGCGGGCGTGCTCGTCGACCGCTGGGACCGCAAGAAGACGATGGTGACCTGCGACATGGGCAGGGCCATGGTCATGCTGGCGCTCCCGTTTGTGGACACCCTGGTCGGGTTGTTCCTCGCCTCGCTGCTGCTGGAGGCATTCACGATGCTGTGGTCGCCGGCCAAGGAGGCCTCGGTCCCTAACGTCGTCCCCGTCGAGTCGTTGGCTACCGCCAACTCGCTGTCCCTGGTCGCCGCCTACGGGACCTTCCCGCTGGGCGCCGGGCTGATGGCCCTCTTCGGACGGTTGTCGACCGCACTCTTCGACTCCTCCTGGGCTGACAACGTGCGCCTCGACGACATGGGGCTGGCCTTCTATGCCAACTCCGTGTCGTTCCTGGTGACCGGGTACCTGATCTTCACCCTCGACCTGCCGAAGCGCCCACGGGCCGAGCGCGAGCAGGCGAAGGGCCGCCGTGCCGCCCTGGCCCATCCGATCCAGGAACTCCGCGAGGGCTGGCGGTACGTCTTCGTCAACCCCGTGGTGCGCACGGTGAACATAGGCCTGGCCACCGGGTTGATGGGTGGCGGGATGCTGGTGCCGTTGGGTGCCATCTACGCCGACGAGGTGCTGGGTGCCGGGAAGTCGGGCCTCGGCGTGCTGATCACGGCCCTCGGCCTGGGTGTGGCGGCCGGGGTGGGGCTCGTGTCGTGGCTCCAGCGACGTCTGGACAAGTCGAGGGCGTTCACCTGGTCGTTGGTCGGGGCCGGCGTGTTCCTGGCCCTGGCCGCGTCCGTCAGCCAGGTGCACGTCTCCACGGCAATGGTGTTCGGCATCGGGATCTGTGCAGGTTCGGTATACGTACTCGGCTTCACCCTGCTGCACGAGAACGTGGATGATCAGTTGCGGGGGCGGATCTTCTCCACCTTCTACGTGCTGGTCCGCGCCTGCGTCCTGCTGGCCCTGGTGGTCGGGCCGCTGATCGAGGACCTCCTGGACAGGCTCTCCAGCGTGCTCTGGGACCGTCACGTGGAGGTGCTCGGGCTGGGCATCGACGTGCCGGGGGTGCGGCTCACGCTCTGGTTGGCTGCCCTTATAATCCTGGCCTCCGGCGGCGTGGCCGTCGCCTCGTTGAGGGCCGGCGAGCTCGGCAACGCGGGGCCGGACAGCGATGGCGAGGAGGCGCAATGACCGGGCACTTCATCGCGGTAGAGGGGGCAGACGGCACCGGCAAGAGCACGCAGGCCCGGTTGCTGGCGGAGCGGCTTGGGGCGTTGTTCACCCGGGAGCCTGGTGGCACGCCGCTGGGCGAACGGATCCGGGCCCTGGTCCTGGATCCCTCCGGGGATCCGCCGGTGGATCGCGCCGAGGCGTTGCTGATGGCCGCGGCGCGTGCCCAGCACGTGGCCGAGGTTGTGGAACCGGCCCTGGCCGCCGGGCGGGACGTCGTGTCCGACAGGTACGTGGCGTCGTCGGTGGCCTATCAGGGGTACGGACGAGGGCTGGGGGCAGAAGCCATCATGGCGGTGAACCGGTTCGCCACCGACGACCTGCAGCCCGACCTCGTGGTCCTGATCCTGGTGGACGCCCCGGTAGCGGTTCGGCGCCTCGGGGATCACCTGGACAGGATCGAGCAGGCCGGCGACGCCTTCCAGACAGCGGTGGTGGCCGCCTACTCGGAGATGGCGACCGCTGATCCGGACAGGTGGCTGGTGGTGGACGGCAACGGCACGGTCGAGGAGGTGGCCGCCAGGGTGGCCGCAGCGGTCGAGGAGCGACTGCGATGACCGGCCCACGAGGTCGGCCTGCGGGGTTGGCCCACGAGGCCGACCCACGATGAACGACGAAGACCTCTGGGCGACCGTGGTCGGGCAGGATGCCGCGGTTTCCCTCCTACGGGCCACCCTCGTCGCGCCCGTACACGCGTTCCTCTTCGTGGGTCCGCCGGGTGCCGGCCGGGCAGAGGCGGCCCGGGCATTCGCTGGAGCGCTCTTCGCCGGGAACGGATCGGACGGCGAGCCTGATGCCGAAGGGGCGGCACGCCATCGACGCCTCGCCGCCGCCGGCCAGCACCCCGACCTGGTCCGGGTGGAGCCGGATGGCCGCGCCCTCCTGGTGGCTGACACGGAGAGGATCACCCTGGAGGGTTGGCGGTCCCCGGTGGAGGCACGCCGCAAGGTGATCGTGGTTGATCGCTTCGACACCGCCGAGCCCGAGGCGGCGGCGAGCCTGCTCAAGACCATCGAGGAACCGCCCGCCACGACGATCTTCGTGCTGCTGGCCGAGGAGGTGCCCGCCGAGCACGTGACCATCGCGTCGCGCTGCTTCCGGGTGGACTTCCCACCGCTGGCCGACGAGGTGGTGGCCGCCGCCATGGTCGCCGACGGGATGGACGCCGAACGTGCCGCGGTTTTGGCCGAGGCGGCCGCCGGGAGCATCCACCGCGCCCGCCTGCTGGCCGAGGACCCGGCCCTCCACGGCCGGCGCAACGCCTGGCATTCCGTCCCGTCCCGCCTGAATGGTTCCGGGGCGGCGGTCGCAGTCATCGTCGAGGAGTTGAGGGCGATGATCGACGGTGCCCAGGCTCCGCTGGCGACCCGCCACGAGGAGGAATTGGCGGCGCTGGCCGAGCGCGAGGAGGCGTTCGGCTCGCGTGGTTCCGGTCGCATCGAGCTGGTGGGCCGCCAGAAACGCGAGCTGCGTCGCCTGCGCGACGACGAGCTCAGGTTCGGCCTGGCCACCCTCAGCCGCGTCTACCGGGATTCGGCCCTGGCGGCCAGCGAGGCCGGCCTGCCGACGGATGCGGCTATGGATGCGACGGCTCGCATAACCGGTGCCACGGGTGACCTTGTCAGGAATCCGAACGAGACCCTGCTGCTCCAGGCGTTGCTCCTGGACCTGCCGATGGCCTGAGCCGTCCAGGGCGGACCTGCAGTGGGTCGGGCCCGGGCCCTCGTCTCGGCTGAACCCGGTCTGCTCTATTCGGGGGTGACGTAGGCGGCGGTCAGCCCGCCATCCACACTCAAGTCGGTGCCGGTCACGTACGAGGACTCGTCAGACGCCAGCCAGAGGGCGGCCTGCGCAATCTCCCCGGCTTCCCCGAAGCGGCCCATCGGCACGTGGACCAGGCGCCGTTGCCGCTTCTCCTCCGTGTCCAGGAAGGACATCAGCAACTCGGTGCGGAGTGGTCCGGGGCACAGGGCGTTGACGCGGATGCCCTCCCTGGCGTGGACCACGGCCAGTTCGCGTGTCATGGCCAGCACGCCACCCTTCGAGGCGGTGTATGCGAGCTGCGGGGTGGCTGCCCCGACGAGGGCAACGAAGCTGGCCGTGTTGATCACGCTTCCTCCGCCGGAGCGACGCAGGGCCGGGATGCCGTGGCGGCAACCGAACCAGACGCCCTTCAGGTTGATGGACATGGTCAGGTCCCAGACGGCTTCCTCGGTGGCCTGGGCATCGCCGTCGTCGGGGTGCATGATCCCGGCATTGTTGAACAGCACGTCCAGTCGCCCGAACGCCTCCTCGGTGGCGGCGATGGCGGCGGCCACCTCGGCCTCGACCGCCACGTCGGCGGCCAGGGCGATGGCTTCTCCGCCCGCGCCGGCGATCTCGTCCACGACCTGCTGAGACCCGTCGAAGTCCACGTCCACCGCGGCCACCCTGGCTCCCTCGGCAGCGAAGAGGAGGGCGCTCTCGCGGCCGATCCCCGATGCGGCGCCGGTGATGAAAGCCGCCTTCCCGGCGAGGCGGCCGCCCGGTGTGCGGTCGGTCGTCATTACCTGCAGGCCCGGCATCTGATTCCGACGGGTCGTGTCGGTCGTAGGGCTCGTTTCGGGCGGGCTGTGTTCCAGGGCGTTGGTACGGGGCGGCTCATGGCGGTGAGCCTGCCACACCGACCCGGCCAGGTGGACCTGGCGCACCGCCGTCGTGGTCGAAGCCGGCCCGGTCTGAAAGGCTCGACCCATGACCGGTACCGAGGTGCTCCAGGACGGCGCCAGCATCGTGAGGGGCGCCTGTCACCACGACTGTCCAGACACCTGTGCCTGGGAGGTGACGGTCGAGGATGGCCACGCCGTCCAACTTCGTGGCGTGGTCGACCACCCGTTCACCGCCGGCGACACGGTCCGGGTCTTCAACGACCGGGGGTCGGTCGAGATGCGTGCCGCCGTGGTGGACCGCGTGCAGCCGGGTCTGGTGACCATGCCCTTCGGGTGGTGGGCGAACGCCACCTCCGGCGGCAGGGGAGCCAATGCCCTGAGCAACCCGAGCCTTGGCCGGAAGATCGGTTCAGCGTCGTTCCACGACACCCTGGTCCAGGTGGAGAAGGCTGGGTCGTGAGCACCACGGTCACCATCACGGGAACGGGTACGCCGATCCCCACGCCGGACCGCGCCGGGCCGGGGGTCCTGGTCACCCACCGGTCCGATGGCCGGAAGACGGACCTGCTGTTCGATGCCGGGCGGTCGACGGTGATGCGGCTGCTGGGTGCCGGATCCGGTCCCGGGGACCTGAACGCCGTCTTCCTGACCCACCACCACTCCGACCACCTGGTGGGCCTCGACGACGTGCTCCTCACCAGGTGGGTCATGGATCGGGAACAGAACCTCCCGCCCCTTCAGGTGGTGGCACCCGACGGACCCTGCATACCGTTCGTGGAGGGCCTCTGCCAACGGTGGGCCGATGACCTGGAGGTGCGGTCCGCCCACTCCGGGCGCCACGGCGGACCGTCGGTGCAGCCGACGGCGTTCGCATACCCGGAGGTTCCGACCGAGGTGTGGCGGTCGGGCGACGTGCGCGTGCTGGCCGGACAGGTGCGCCACGAGCCGGTCCATCCGGCGGTGGGCTACCGGATCGAGACACCGGATGGCGTGGTGGCGATATCAGGGGACACCCTGGTGTGCGACGAGGTTGCCGTCCTGGCCGCCGGGGCCGACGTGCTGGTCTACGAGGCCATGCGCTTCTCCGAGATCCGGAAGGTGCCCGAACACCGCCGGTTCATCCTCGACTACCACGCCGACACGCTCCTCATCGGTGCGCAGGCTGAGGAGATGGGCGTTCCGCTGCTTGTGCTGACCCACCTGATCCCAGCCCCCACGTGCGACGCCGACGAGCAGGCGTTCGTGGACGACGTGCGGTCGGGGGGCTACACGGGCGAGGTGGTGGTGGCGAGCGACCTCACCTCGGTGAGCCTGCCCTGATGGAACTCACCGGTCGTGGAGGACGAACCGGATCCGCTTGAAGCCCTTCCCCTTCGACTCGGTCTTGACGACCTCGAGGCGACCGACCTGGCCGGTGGACGAAACGTGGGTCCCGCCATCGGCCTGCCTGTCCAGGCCGACGATGTCGACGATGCGGATCTCGGTCACCGAGTCCGGGACCAGGTTCACCTTGGTCCGGATGAGGTCACGGTCCAGCACCGCGTCGTCCCGGGCGATGAACGACACCTCTATGGGCCGGTCGGCGGCGATCTCGACGTTGCAGAGTGCTTCCACCTCGGCTGCGAAGCCCTCCGGTAGCCGGTCCACCTCGAAGTCCATGCGTCCTGAGAGGGCATCCATGTTGCCGCCGGTGACCACCCGCCTCCAGTCCCTCCACATGACCCCGCAGAGGACGTGCATGGCGGTGTGGGTGCGCATCATCTGCCGGCGTCGGTCGTCGTCCACCTCGCCGGTGAGCGCCGTGGCGACCTCGGGTACCGGACCGGCCAGGGTGTGGAGCACCCTCCCGTCGACGGTCTGGACGTCGAGGACCGCCGCCGCTCCGGTAGCCCACACCAGGTGGCCGGTGTCGTGTGGCTGGCCGCCGCTCGTGGCGTAGAAGGCGGTCCGGTCCAACTCCACGCGGTCGCCGTCGACGGACACGACGGTGGCATCGAAGGTGCGCAGGTCGGCATCCCTCAGGTACAGGCGGACTGTCATGACCCGGCCTCCCAGTCGGCAGGCCGGGTCCCGCCGACGGCTACACGCAGCTCGCCGCCCACCACCTGCCATTCCAACTGCTGCAGCCCCTGACCGTCGGGCGGCCAGGTGGCCGTCGGGTCGCAGGAGTCCACGAAGACCGACGAGGCACCGTCCCACTGGGTCAGGCAGGTTCGGTCGCCTTCGGTCCCCGGCACCGTGGCGAAGAAGGCGTTCCAGCCGATGGCCGGGTCGTCGCCGGCGTGGGTGAGCCAGATCGGCCGCTTCCGGCCCGCCAGGTCGGGGAACGGCACGGGGCCGTTGTCGGCTATCTCGGCGGAGAGGCGGGCCGCGTCGATGCCACGGAAGTCGGCGTCGCCCAGCTTCACCTCGATGGCGTCGGTCGAGCCGGCCAGCCAGAGCACCAGGACCAGGGCGCCCACGGCGGCGGCCAGGCCCACGACCATCGTGGCGATGGCCCGTCGGATGTCGATCCGTACTCCCCGGGCGACGGTCATGGCCTGCCTGGCTCCCTTCGGACGCCGGACCCGGGTGTGTCGGAAACCCGCGCCGCGGTTCGGCCCCGCTGGGTAGGTCCCACGGGGGCGCTGCCTAGTATCGCCCCGGTCGGGATCCCGGTGTCAACCGGGCTGACCGGTGGCCAGCGGGCCGGTTCCGACCGGCAGGAGGATGACAGGTGGATCTGTTCGAATACCAGGGCAAGCAGTTCTTCGCCCGCTACGGGATGCCGGTGTCCCCCGGCGAGATCGCCTTCAGCGTGGAGGAGGCCGTGGCAGCGGCCGAGCGGATCGGCACACCGGTGATGGTCAAGGCCCAGGTCCACACAGGTGGCCGGGGCAAGGCCGGCGGGGTGAAGTTCGCCGCCACGATCGACGACGTCCGGGAACATGCCGCCAACATCCTCGGCCTGGACATCGGCGGGCATGTGGTGGGACGGGTGTGGATCGAGCTGGCGTCGGACATCGCCGAGGAGTACTACGCCTCGTTCACCCTTGACCGCTCGGCCAGGAAGCACCTCGGGATGCTCTCGGCGGAGGGTGGAGTGGAGATCGAGACCGTGGCGGATGAGAACCCGGATGCCATCGCCAAGGTCTGGATCGACCCGGTCGACGGCCTCGACGAGGCGGCGGCCCGGGCCTGGGTGGCCGCGGCGAACCTGCCGGAGGCTGCGGTGGAGGGCACTGTGGACCTCCTCCAGAAGCTCTATACGGCCTACGTGGACGGCGACGCCGACCTGGTGGAGATAAACCCGCTCATCCTCACCCCGGACGGCAGAATCCACGTTCTCGACGCGAAGGTCACGCTGGACGGCAGCGCCGTGTTCCGCCATGAGGACTACGCGGTGTTCGACGAGACCCAGACCCGCGACGAGCGCGAGACGGCGGCCCATGCCCGCGGCCTCCAGTACGTCGGCCTGGATGGTTCCGTGGGCGTGATCGCCAACGGCGCCGGGCTGGCCATGTCCACGGTGGACGTGGTCAACCAGGTGGGTGGCAGCCCCGCCAACTTCCTGGACATCGGTGGGGGCGCCAATGCCGACGTCATGGCCGGAGCCCTGGAGGTCATCAACAACGACCCGGCGGTTCGGTCCATCTTCATCAACATCTTCGGTGGCATCACCCGGGGTGAGGAGGTCGCCAACGGCATCATCGGGGCCCTCGAACGGGTCCGGATCGACGCCCCGATCGTGATCCGACTTGACGGCACCAACGCCGAGGAGGGTCGGGCCATCCTGGAGCCGCACCTGTCCGACACCCTCCAGATGGCTCCGACGATGCTGGAGGCGGCCCGACGGGCCGTGGAGCTGGCCGCGTCAGCGGGTACCGACGAGAACCGGGAGGCCTGAGCCGTGAGCATCTTCGTCGACTCCGACACGAAGGTCGTATACCAGGGCCTGACCGGTAGCCAGGGCCGCTACTACGGCCTGCTGAACCGTGACTACGGCACGCAGGTGGTGGCCGGCACCAACCCCAGGAAGGCCGGGACCGACGTGGACGGCATTCCCGTCTACGCCACGGTGGCCGAGGCAGTCGCCGAGACCGGGGCTACGGCCTCGTGCATCTTCATCCCGGCACCCGGCGTCCACGATGCCGTGCTGGAGGCTGCCAGGGGTGGTGTGGAGTTCATCGTGGCGATCACGGAGGGCGTACCGGCCCATGACGAGGCCTACCTCTACAACCGGCTCCGCCGGGACTTTCCCGACGTGCGGCTGTTGGGTCCCAACTGCCCGGGGATCATCTCTCCCGGACAGTGCAACATCGGCATCACCGCCGGACATATCGCCCTGCCCGGTGGCCCCGTTGGCATCGTGAGCCGGTCCGGCACGCTCACGTACCAGGCGTTGTACGAACTCAAGGAGAATGGCATCGGCTGTACGACCTGTGTCGGCATCGGTGGTGATCCCGTGCCCGGCACATCGTTCATCGACTGCCTGGCGGCGTTCGAGGCCGATCCGGAGACGAAGGCGGTGATGATGATCGGCGAGATCGGAGGGTCCGCCGAGGAGGAGGCCGCCGAGTTCATCGCCGACCACATGACCAAGCCGGTTTCGGCCTACGTCGCCGGTGTGACCGCTCCGCCCGGCAAGAAGATGGGCCATGCCGGTGCCATCGTCTCGGGAGGTCGGGGAACCGCCGCCGCCAAGATGGATGCGCTGCGTGCCGCCGGTGTCCGGGTCGGCCTGAACCCGACCGAGGCCGGCGAGCACATGGCCGACATCGTCGCCGACCTGGGCTGACGGAATCAGCTGACGGGGCCACTGGTACGGTCGCCCACATGTCGTTGGCGGTGCTGGTATCGGGAACGGGTTCGATCCTGGACGCGATGGTGGCAGCCGGTCTGCCAGTTGCCCTGGTCGTCTCGGATCGCCCGTGTCCGGCCATCGCGTTGGCGGCCAACCATGACGTGGAGGCGGTCGTGGTGCACCGGGACTCCTTCGGCGGCGACTTCGACCGGGACGCCTACACGGTGCGCCTGACGGAGCTGCTGGTCGACCGTGGGGTCTCGCTGGTGGCCATGGCGGGGTTCGGCACGATCCTCGGCCAGCCGGTCTATGACCGCTTCGCCGGGCAGATCCTGAACACCCATCCCGCCCTGCTGCCCGCCTTCCCCGGCTGGCATGCGGTCCGCGATGCCCTCGCCCACGGCGTGACGGTGACCGGCTGCACCGTGCACCTGGCGACCCTCGAGGTGGATGCCGGGCCGATCCTGGCGCAGGGGACGGTCGAGGTCCGCCCCGACGACGATGAGGCCAGCCTCCACGGGCGCATCAAGGCCGTGGAGCGGCGCCTCTACGTGGACACCATCCGTTCGGTCCTGGCCGGCGAGTCGACCGTTCCGGTCCCATCGATTCCGGCTGGCGCCCTCGGAGGAGCATCCACATGAGCGCCCCTGCAGGTCGCAGGGCCCTGTTGTCCGTCTACGACAAGACGGGGATCGTGGACCTCGCCACCGCGCTGGTGGAGCTGGGGTGGGAGCTGGTCTCGAGCGGCGGGTCGGCGTCGCTGCTGGCGGCCGACGGCATAGCGGTGACCGAGGTGGCCGAGATGACGCAGGCCCCGGAGATGCTGGGCGGTCGGGTGAAGACCCTCCACCCGATGGTCCACGGCGGGATCCTGGCTGACCGGTCGGACCCGGCCCACATGCACGACCTCAGCGAGCGTGGCATCACGCCCATCGACCTGGTGGTGGGGAACCTCTACCCATTCACGTCCGATCCTGGTATCGAGCTGATCGACATCGGAGGTTCGACCATGGTCCGGGCGGCGGCCAAGAACCACGCCCACGTCGGCGTGCTGGTGAATCCGGCCGACTACGGGTCTGTCGTAGAGGAACTCAGGGCCGACGGCTGGCTGGGAGATGCCACCCGCCGCCGACTGGCCAGGGCGGCGTTCGCCCACACCGCGGCCTACGACGCCGCGATCGTCGCCTGGTTCGATGCCGATCCGGCTTCGGAGCACGCCGATGATCCCCTCAAGCCATCCATGCACCTGGCCCTGGAACGGGTGCAGGACCTCCGGTATGGCGAGAACCCCCACCAGGTGGGTGCCCGGTACCGGGCTGCGGGAACGACGGGGTGGTGGGACACCGCCGTGGTCCACGGCGGAAAGGCCATGTCGTACCTGAACCTCTTCGACACCGAGGCCGCCTGGCGCCTCGTGCACCGTCTCGGCGAGGAGCCGTGTGCCGTGGTCGTCAAGCACGCCAACCCGTGTGGGGCAGCGGTCGGCTCCGACATCGCCGAGGCCTACCTGGCAGCCCACGAGTGCGACCCGGTGTCGGCATTCGGCGGGATAGTGGCCGTGAACCGTCCTGTCACCATGGCGATGGCCGAGGCGCTTTCCGAGGTGTTCACCGAGGTGGTCGTGGCGCCGGCCTACGAGCCCGACGCCCTGGCCCACCTCCAGGCCCGTCAGAACCTCCGGATACTGGAGGCCGATGGGCCCGGTTGGCCGGAGCTGGACGTGAGGGGGATCGACGGCGGGCTGCTGGTCCAGACCGCTGATCGTCTCATCGCCGAGCCGGCCACGTGGCAGGTGGTGACCGACCGGGAACCCACGGCGTCAGAGTGGTCGGACCTGGAGTTCGCGTGGCGGGTGGCAGCACGGGTGAACTCGAACACGATCGTGCTGGTGAAGGACCGTCGTGCCGTGGGGATCGGTGCCGGCCAGCAGAATCGCCGTGACGCCGGACGTATCGCCGCAGAAAAGGCTGCTGGTCGGGCCGTCGGCGGGGCCTGTGCCAGCGACGCCTTCTTCCCGTTCAGGGATGGCCTGGACGCGGCCGCCGAGGCCGGCGCCACGGCTGTGGTCCAGCCGGGAGGGTCGATGCGTGACGATGAGGTGGTCGTCGCCGCGAACGCCCACGGCATGGCGATGGTGCTGACCGGTGAACGCCACTTCCGGCACTGAGTAGTGGGCCGTTCGACAGCCTCCGGACGTCCGATAGCGTCGCACGCATGAGCGCACGACTTCTCGAAGGTGGACCGGTCGCCGAGGCCGTCCTGGACGATGTCAGGGCCCGGGTGGACGCCCTCAGGGCCATCGGCATAACGCCCGGCCTGGGCACGATCCTCGTCGGCGACGACGGCGCCAGTGCCGGCTACGTCCGCAAGAAGCACGAGACCTGTGAGTCGGTGGGCCTCGTCTCCAGCCACATCCAGGTCCAGGCCGGTGATCCTCCGGCAGCCCTGGACGAGGCCGTTGCGGCCTTCAACGAGGACCCGTCGGTCCACGCGTACATCATCCAGCACCCGGTCGCCGACGGCTTCGACTTCAACGCCGCCCTGTCCGCCATGGACCCGGGCAAGGACGCTGACGGCCTCCACCCGACGAACCTGGGCAGGCTGGTCCTCCAGGAGGACGGGCCGGTGCCGTGCACGCCGGCCGGCATCCAGGCCATGTTCGTTTACTACGACATCGACATCAGCGGAAGGCACGTGGTCGTGATAGGCCGCGGTCCGACGTTGGGCAGGCCGTTGGCGCTGCTGCTGACCACCAAGGCTCCCGGCGCCAACGCAGCGGTGACCGTGGTGCACTCGGCAGTTCCGGACCTGGCGGACCTGACTCGTGAGGCCGACATCGTCGTGGCAGCCCTCGGCGTACCGTCCTTCGTGAAGCCTGAGATGGTGAAGCCTGGAGCGGTCGTGGTGAGCGGGGGCATCTCCTGGGAGGGTCGCAGGCTGCTGGCCGACGTGGATGAGTCGGTCGGCGAGGTGGCGTCGTGGATCACCCCCCGCCTCGGTGGCGTGGGCCCGACGACGGTGGCCATGCTGCTGCGAAACACCGTCGAGGCGGCTGAACGCTCCGTCTCGTAGCCGGGTCGCGTGGGCCCCGGCGCCGGGGTCCGGTACCTGGGTCATGCACCTTCCGTCTGGGTGGGAGGTGCCCCACTTTCCCGTATCACGGGAGATCCGAAAGATGGTTGGCCGCCCACCGGGACGGATGTGACGGATGGGTGAAGAGGCCCCTGCACGGGTCGTTACCGTCCCCCGGGATCCGTGCGGTCGATTCCATGTCAGGGATCCCACATGGCCTTTCGGCGGGACGGACGCTCAGCTTCGAGTACTTCCCACCGGCCACGACCGAGGCCCGTAGATCCGCCCTGCAGGCCGTGGCCCGCCTGGCCGGTCGACGCCCGGACGTCGTGTCGGTCACCCGACCGGGGTTCCGACAGACGGCACCATGCGGACAAGTTGGCCCCGGCCGACTTCGGGATCACACAGTTCTTCTTCGATGCCGACCACTACCGTCGGATGGTCGACGACTTGGGCGACCTCGGCTGCGACCCGCCGCTACTGCCCGGGGTGATAACGGTGACCAACCCGACAAGCGTGAAACGGTTCGCCGGCATCCACGTCTACACCCTGAACGTGCTGGAAGCCGCCGAGGGGTGCTGGACCGGTTGGGTCCGGGCGCCTTCAGGGGAGCTCCCGGCGAGCGGGCCGCCTGAACGCCGGGTTCCAGATGCCGGCCCGGTCTGCCGGTTGTTCCGCTGAATGTCGACGGGCCCGCAATCGATAGAGTCGGTCCCATGGCAGAGAAGATCACCATGAGCGATGGCGGTGTCCTGAACGTCCCCGATGACCCGATCATCCCGTTCATCGAGGGCGACGGCACCGGCGTGGACATCTGGCCGGCGGCCCGGCTCGTGCTCGACACCGCGGCGGCCAGGTACGGCCACTCCATCGAGTGGATGGAGGTGCTCGCAGGCGAGAAGGCCTACAACGAGACCGGCGAGTGGCTGCCCCAGAAAACGGTCGAGACCTTCTCCGAGTACCTGATCGGTATCAAGGGTCCGCTGACCACCCCGATCGGTGGCGGCTTCCGCAGCCTCAACGTGGCCCTCCGCCAGATCCTGGACCTCTACGTCTGCCTGCGACCCGTCCGTTGGTTCAAGGGGGTGCCGTCGCCGGTGAAGCGGCCCGAGCTGGTGGACATGGTGATCTTCCGCGAGAACACCGAGGACATCTATGCGGGCTTCGAGGTGGAGGCGATGACGCCGGATGCCCTGAAGCTCCGAGAGTTGCTGGAGGACGCGTTCGGCTGGCGCATCGCCGAAGACGCCGGCATCGGCATAAAGCCGATCTCCAAGACCGGTTCCCAGCGACTCCAACGGGCCGCCATCCAGTACGCGGTGGACCGCGGTCGTCCTCGGATCCACTGGGTGCACAAGGGCAACATCATGAAGTTCACCGAGGGAGCATTCCAGAAGTGGGGCTACGAGCTGGTACGCGAGGAGTTCTCCGATGTCGCAGTCGGGTGGGACGACTGTGGTGGCGACCCCGGAGACAGGATCCTCGTGCAGGACACCATCGCCGACATCGCCCTCCAGCAGGTGTTGACCAGGCCTTCGGAGTTCGACGTGATCGCCACCATGAACCTGAACGGTGACTACCTGTCGGACGCCCTGGCCGCACAGGTGGGCGGCATCGGCATAGCCCCCGGGGGCAACGCCAACTACGTCACCGGCCATGGCATCTTCGAGGCCACGCACGGCACAGCTCCCAGGTACGCCGGTCAGGACAAGGTCAACCCCTCGTCGGTCATCCTCTCCGGTGCACTCATGTTCGAGCACATCGGCTGGCAGGATGCCGCTGACGACATCGTCCGGGGGATCGAGTCCGCGGTCGCCGACAGGATCGTGACCTACGACTTCGCCCGCCTGATGGATGATGCGACGGAGGTCAGGTGCTCGGAGTTCGCTTCGGCCGTCGCCGACCGGCTCTGAGCTGAATCCTCCGAAGGCAGCCGTGCCGAGGACCGTTACAGCCACGGGCTTCCCGGAGAGCGTGTTCAGGCGCGGATGGCGACTGGTCCGACGTTCGCTGCGGACCCATCCGTTGGCCCACGCCACCGCCATCATGGGCGCCAACGTGTTCGCCCTGGCCGTGGTGGGCTTCACCGTGGTCGTCGGTCGCGTCACGGACGAGGTGATCGTTCCGGGCCTGGACGGCGACGGGGTGTCGCGTCGGTCGCTCCTGGTGGCGGTGGCGACGGTCGTGGGGATCGGCGTCGTGCGTGGTGCATCGATCATGGTCCGCCGGTGGTTCAACATGCTGGCGATCGCCAGGACCCAACGGACATGGCGGTTGGCAGTCACCGACAGGTTCCTGGACGCCCCGATGGACTTCCACCGCTCGAGACCTGCCGGCCTCCTGCTCGCCCACGCCGATGCCGACGTGGAGGTGGCCACGTCCATGCTCATGCCGCTGGCGTTCTCCATGTCGGTGGTGGTGCTGGCCGTCGCATCGCTGGTCAGCCTGCTGGTCGTCCATCCACTGTTCGCGTGCGTGGCGCTGCTCCTGTTCCCGACGCTGACGGTGCTGAACCGTCGGTTCATGAGCGCTGTGGAGGCGCCTGCGGCCCTGGGCCAGGATGCTGTGGGCGTGCTCTCGGGCATCGCACACGAGAGCCTCGACGGTGCGATGGTCGTCAAGACCCTCGGGCGCGAGGGCGAAGAGGTGGACCGGTTCACCGAGGCCGCTGCCGAACTTCGCGGGCACCGTCTGGAGGTGGGTCGGCTCAGGAGCGGATACGCGCCGATCATCTACGCCCTGCCGAACCTGGGGATCATCATCCTGCTGGTGCTGGGTGCATGGCTGGTGGGCCGCGGGGCGGTGTCGATCGGCGACGTGGTCAGGGCCATGTCCCTGTTCAGCATCCTGACCCTGCCGATGGAGATCCTCGGCTACATGTTCCAGGAGATGCCGCGCTCGGTGGTTGCCATGGATCGCATCGACCGCGTCCTGGCGGTCAGCCCCGAAGCCAGGCCGGACCCGTTTCCCTCCGTCGGCGACCGGGTGGCCGTCGAGTTCGACGGGGTGTCATACGCCTACCGGCCGGTCGACAAGGGTGCCGCCAGGGTGGGGGGCGCAACGCAGCCAGGCCCGGCACCGGTGCTGGCCGACCTTTCATTCCGGATCCGGCCCGGGGAGTCGGTCGCCATGGTCGGCGCCACCGGGTCGGGGAAGAGCACCATGGTCTCCCTGCTCTGCGGCCTCGTCCAGCCCACCCTTGGTCGGGTGCTGCTGGGAGGGGTGGACGTCTCAGACCTGGGTTCGGACGGTGCGTCAGGCATCGTCGCCCCGGTTCTCCAGGAGACCTTCCTCTTCGCTGACACGGTGCGCGACAACCTGACCCTGGGAAACGACCTCACGGACGATGAGATTGATGCCGCCCTTGTCGTCGTGGCGGCAGACGGGTTCGTCAAGGCGCTGCCCGACGGACTCGACACCGTGCTCGGGGAGCGGGGGGCGACCCTGTCAGGCGGCCAGCGCCAGCGTCTAGCCATAGCCAGGGCGCTGCTCCGCCGTCCCCGGGTACTGGTTCTGGATGACTCCACGTCGGCCGTGGACCCGACGATCGAGGCCGGGATCCTCCGGAACCTGAGGGTCGCACCGGAGACGGGTCGGGGCGGATCTGACGCCGCCGTACCGACCCTCCTGGTCATTGCCCACCGGCTGGCCACGATCCGCATGGCGGACCGGGTGCTGTTCCTGGAGGGCGGTTCAATCGCGGCCTCCGGAAGCCACGAGGAGCTGCTGGACGTGCCGGCCTACGCCGCCCTGGCCCGGGCATACGAGGAGGCCGGCCTGTGAGCGACGTCGACCGGAACCCGGCCGCCGAAGTCCCTGACGAGATCAGGGCGGCGGGCGCCTTCGCCATCCTGCGACGCGGACTGGCCGCCTCGCCGGAACTGCGCGATGGGCTGGTCTTCACCGCCCTGATGGCCCTGGCAGTCGCAGGCTCCAAGCTGCTCGTCCCGCTCACCATCCAGGCGGTGCTGGACGGGGCGATGACCTCCGACGGCGTGAGCATGGGTCGGGTCCTGGTCCTCTCCGGCGGGGCCGCCGTGCTGGTCGTCGGCAGCATCCAACTGGGTCGGGTCACGTACCTCCGGCTGGTCACCACGGCGGAGAACGTGCTCTACGGCCTGCGGGTGCGCACCTTCGGGCACCTGCACCGTCTCAGCCTCGCCGAGCACACGGCGTCCAGCAAGGGCGTGCTGACGGCCAGGGTGACCAGCGATGTGGAGACCCTCACCAAGTTCGCCCAGTGGGGCGCCGTGGCGTGGATCATCAACTCGGTCCAGATAGTTGCCGTGCTGGTCATCATGTCGGTCTATTCGTGGCAGCTGACGCTGGTGACGCTCAGCCTGCACCTGCCCCTCCTTCCGATCCTGCGCTGGATGCAGCAGCGCCAACTGCACGCCTACAACCTGCTCCGCACCAGGGTCTCGGAGACCTTCGGGGTGATATCGGAGTCGGTGCACGGGGTGGAGGTGGTCCGTACCTACGGATACCGGGAGCCGACCCGCCGCCGGGTCCGGTCCGCCGTGGACTCCCAGTACCGGCAGCAGTTGGTGGCGGCCCGGTACTTCTCCCTGGTTCTGCCGATCTCGGACGTCCTCGGGGTGGCGGCCATCGCCTCGGTCATCGGAGCCGGTGTCTGGTGGGGTGGCGCCTGGGGTGTGTCGTCGGGCGAGCTGGTGGCCTTCGTGTTCCTGTCGAACCTCCTGGTGACTCCGATCACCGAGCTGGGAGAGGTGCTGGACCAGACCCAGACGGCGTTGGCGGGGTGGTGGAAGATCCTGGACGTGCTGGACACCCCCGTCGAAGTTGTGGACCCCGTCGAGCCCCGGCCCGTCCCCGGTGGCGCTCTGGAGGTGAGGGCCGAGGCCGTGGAGTTCTCCTACCGGACCGGCGGGTTGGTGCTCCGCGGGATCGACGTCGTGCTGACGGCCAGCTCCTCGGTGGCGGTCGTGGGGGAGACCGGCTCCGGAAAGACCACGTTCGTGAAGTTGCTGGCCCGGCTGGCCGATCCGACGGCGGGTCGGGTGCTGGTCGGGGGCGTCGACCTGTGTGACGTATCGCCGGAGGACCGGCGACGGGTGGTGCGGATGGTCCCCCAGGACGGCTTCCTGTTCGACACCACCGTCAGGGCGAACATCGGATTCGGCCGGGTCGGCTCCGACGATGACGACGTCGACGCGGCCATCGACCTGCTCGGGTTGCGCGAGTGGGTGGAGCGCCTGCCCGATGGCCTGGAGACGATGGTGGGTGAGCGTGGCGAGGGCCTCTCGGTGGGCGAACGGCAGTTGGTGGCCCTGGCCAGGGCACAGCTGGGTGATCCGGGCCTCCTGATCCTCGACGAGGCCACGTCGGCCGTCGACCCCGAGACGGAGACCGCCCTGGAGCGGGCGCTGGAGCGCCTCGCCGTCGGTCGGACCACGGTCAGCGTCGCCCACCGGCTCTCGACAGCCGAGCGGTCCGACCTGGTGCTGGTGTTCGACGACGGTCGGATCGCCGAGAGGGGCACGCACACCGAGCTGCTGGAACGCGGCGGCATCTACGCGGGCCTCCACGCCTCGTGGCTGGGCAACACCCGTGCCGTCGGGATGCCCTAGGAGCCGGTGTTGGAGCCATGCGAGCCACAGGACCGGATCGATCCGATGATCGGTCGGGGGGCCGGGGAGTGGGACCGGCTGGTCTCGGGCCTGCCCCCCGTCTCTGTTCCCTGGCCCCCGGTGGGCCCGATCGTGGTGGTGTCTCCCCATCCGGATGATGAGCTGCTGGCCGCGGGTGCCACCCTGGCCGCAGCCTCTGATGCAGGGACGGAGATCACGGTCGTGGCCGTTACCGACGGCGAGGCGTCCCACCCGCACCTGACCGGTGGTGAACGCGATGAGCTGGTGGGCCTGCGCCTCGCTGAGACCGACCGGGCGTACGCGGCGGCAGGAATCGTGGCCGCCCGCCACCGCCTGGGGCTTCCCGACGGTGGAGCGTCCGACCATGAGGGGCATCTGGCCGAACGGCTGGCTGCCCTGCTGGCCGGCGCCGCCTGGTGCCTCGCCCCGTGGGAGTCCGACGGCCACCCTGACCACGACGTCTGTGGTCGGGTGGCAGGCGACGCCTGCCGGGACCTGGGGGTGCGGTTCGCGCGGTTCCCCGTCTGGTCCTGGAACTGGGACGATCCGTCGTCGCCGTCAATCCCGTTCGACCGGGCCGTGGCCTGGTCGTTCGGCAACGACATGGCGGTCCGGAAGCAGGCCGGCATTGCCGCCTATTCGAGCCAGGTGCAGCCAGCCGACGGCCACAGGCCGGTCCTACCGGCAGGGTTCCTGGAGCACTTCGCCCGGTCCTCGGAGGTGTTCCTGCCGGTCGCCGGCTGAGCCGCGCGTCACGCCTCCGCGCTGCGGCACCGGATACGGACGATCAGTAGCCTCGCTTCCGTCCGACCCGTCCCTGCTGAGGAGCATTCCGTGAGCCCCACCCCCGTCAGAGTCGCAGTCAGCGGCGCCGCCGGCCAGATCGGTTACAGCCTCGTCTTCCGGATTGCCAGCGGTGCCATGCTGGGTCCGGACCAGCCGGTCATCCTGAAGCTCCTGGAGATTCCTCCGGCGATGGGCGCCCTGGACGGCGTGGCGATGGAACTCGACGACTGCGCCTTCCCGCTCCTGGCCGGTCTGGAGTTGAGCGATGATCCCGACACGGCCTTCGGCGGGGCGAACGTGGCCCTTCTCGTCGGCTCCCGTCCCAGGACCAAGGGGATGGAGCGCCAGGATCTGCTGGAGGCCAACGGCGCCATCTTCACCGGCCAGGGTCGTTCCCTGAACGACCATGCTGCGGACGACCTGCGGGTTCTCGTGGTCGGCAACCCGGCCAACACCAACTGCCTGATCGCCATGAACAGCGCCCCGGACGTTCCCAGCGAGCGCTTCACGGCCATGATGCGCCTCGACCACAACCGTGCCCTCACCCAGGTGGCCCAGAAACTCGGTACGAGCGTCAACGACGTGTCGCGGATGACGATCTGGGGCAACCACTCGGCCACCCAGTATCCGGACCTCGTCCACTGTGAGGTTCCCGGTGGCACCGCCGCCGAGGTGATCGGCGATCAGGCGTGGCTGGAGGGCGATTTCATCCCGACCGTGCAGCAGCGTGGGGCGGCCATCATCGAGGCCCGGGGGGCCTCCAGCGCAGCGTCTGCGGCCAACGCAGCCATCGACCACGTGCACGACTGGGTGGCGGGAACGCCGGACGGCGACTGGGTCTCCATGGGAGTCCCATCCGATGGCAGCTACGGCGTGCCGGAGGGTCTCCTCTGCGGGTTCCCGGTCACCTGCGCCGACGGCAACTACGAGATCGTCCAGGGTCTGGAACTCGACGACTTCTCACGGGCCCGTATCGATGCATCGGTCGCCGAGCTGGCCTCCGAGCGGGACATGGTGCGGGGCCTGGGCCTGATCTAGGAATAGCGGGCTGCGGCGAACACGTCTCCGAGGCCGTCCAGCACGGCCCGGTGGTCCACCAGCACACGGGGGTCGCCCGACAGGAGGACGTCCCCGTCGATCACGGCTCGCAGCGGATCCAGGGTCCCATCGGCGATGGCGGTCGCAGTGGCCGCCCCGGTCGTGAAGCTGAGGTCGGGTTCGTCGGCCGGGCCGCTGACCACCCTCGCCGTGCCTCCTTCCAGCCGCACATGCCAGGTGCCTCCGTCGACGATCCGGTACTCGATGACGAGGGCCATGTCGGCGGTGGCGGCCAGAAGGCCGTCGTGGGTCGACGCAGCCGCGTCCATGGCTTCTATCCAGGCTTCGGTGAGGGGCTCTACCACGGTTTCGCAGCCTAGGTGCCGGTCCCGGTCCCGCTCCGCCTCGACAATGGGGCGACGGCTACGGTCCGGGCTGCGACAGCCTGGTTGGGACGTCCGGGCTGTGCGGGCCGGCCCGGAACGAGGGAGGGTGACCGCATGACCGAGATCGGGCGTGGCCAGAAGACCTACGACTACGGGCTCCGACGCGGTCGATGGCTCCGCCTGGAGGGCCCCGAGGACGTCCTTGACCTCATGGACACTGGCGCTGACGGCATCGTGGCGGTGGTCCGGGATGCCGGCGCCACCTTCCTGGGACCGATCTTCGATGAGTTGGCCGGCGTGGTGTGCACCGGTGGCACCATCCGGAGCCACATCGGGATCGTCAGCCGGGAGTACAGGGTTCCCGGGGTGATCGCCGCCCAGCTCACCGAGGAACCGGCCGATGGAACCGAAGTGGAGTTGGATGCGTCTGGTGACGAGGGCGTGATCCGTCTGGTGGCGCGATGAGCCGTGACCGTGTCGGTCGTGCCGGCGACACCGGCGGGGACCCGGGTGTGCCGTCCGGGCGTGCCGACGGAACGGCCCGGAACCAGGTGAACTCCTGGTTGGCCGCCATCAACCCGGTGACCAGCCACCTGATCGCTGAACGCACCTCCTATTCGTCGCAGCTCATCCCCGTGACCCAGTACGTGACCGTGTCGTGCATCGAGGCGTTCCTGCGCTACCCGGAGGCGGTGACGACGATCGCCGCCGCCATGCCACCAGAGGAGATCGGTGCGGCGGCCCGGCGGCCCGGGTGCCAGGTCGACTCGGTGTTCCTGTGGGGGATCGCCAATTTCTTTCTCATCGGTCGCAACGTCATGGCGATGGTCGATCCGACGCTGGACTCCGTTGAGCGGACCCGCACGGTGCTGGACTTCTGGGCGCGCGCCTCTCACGCCTACCGGGGTGGTCCGCACCTGCATGCCGCCGAGGTGGGCAACCGCGTCGACGTGCTGTCGCCAGAGATGGTCGCCCATCTGGCGGCCGGTGCCACGAGGGTCGACGACGAGCGCCGCGACCGGATCCGCAGGGCCAATGCCACGCTCATCAACCACCTGTTCCTGCTCTACTTCGACACCCGGGTGGGCCATGCCGACACCGGCCCGTACCGCCTCGAAGACGGCCGGACCCTGATAGTCCGGGATTTCTACCGCCTCGGGGAGAGCGACTTCTCCTGGTCCGGCGTGGCCGCCGGCGTTCCGCACCGCAACCTCACGGCGGCACTGGTCCTGGACCCGCAGGTCGAGGTGTCGATCACCGACTACGGGACGACCATCTCGTCGCCGGAGGACTACCTGGAACACCTGAACGGGTTCGGCCTCTACACGACCGATGGCGTGGTACCCGGTGGGCTGCCGGTGCCGCTCTCCGACCAGGAGCTTGAGGCAACGGCTGCGGCGGCGAAGGTGGCCCAGCGGAAGCACTACCGGGACATCGTCGCCATGGATCGCGATGAGCGCATCGCCTGTGGCGCCTACGTCTACTTCACCTTCCTGCGACCGTTCGCCGAGATCGCAGGCGTGGCCGACGAGATCGACTGGACGTGCCCCAGGGACATTCCCGCGGACCTCTACCCACTTGTCACGGCTGACATGGAGCCGCCGGAACGCGACCCTGACGCCGACGTCTACCCGGCATACGCCTGAACGGTCAGCTCCTGGAGCGGGACAGCCTGTCGACGCCCAACACCACCACCACGGCGGCCACGGCGAGGGCCGTCGGTGCGACCAGGCCGCCTACGGCGTCCGGCCAGCCGAGGTCGGCCCCGCCGACGGCCTCCTCCGCATGCCGGCTGACCACGCCGACACCGTGGGGCCAGGGCCAGAGGACACGTAGCGAACCGACCATGAGCCCGACCATCAAGGCCAGGACGTCGTCGTGGCGCCGCTCCAGCAGGCCGGCCAGAAGCGAGGAGAAGGACGCCAGGCCGACGATCGCACCGGCACCGAACACGGCTGCGTCGAGGAGCAGGCGTTCGTCCACCACGCCGATCACAGCGGAGTACATGCCGAGGATGAGCAGCAGGAACGAGCCTGAGATGCCGGGCAGGACCATGGCGCAGACGGCCACCGCCCCTGAGGCCAGCAGCATCAGGGCAGACGGATCCGCGATCGGAGCCCCCTGGTAGCCCAGTCCGGCGAAGACGACGATGCTGACCAGGGCGGCTCCGCCGAGGCGCCGCTTCGTCCATGCCACATCGCGACGGGTCACCAGCACCGAGGCCACGACAAGGCCCAGGAACAGGCCTGCCATGGGTTCCGGGTGGTCGATGAGGGCGCCTTCGATCACGCCGGCCAGCAGTACGACGGCGGCCAGGAGGCCGACCAGCAGCGGGACGAGGAACCACCAGTCCACCTCGCCGAGCCGTCGGAGGCCACCGCGGGGGTCGCCTCGGATGAACCGACCCAGTGCGCGCGAACCGCTGCGGATCGCAGCCAGCAGCCTGTCGTAGACCCCTAACAGCAGGGCCAGCGTTCCGCCGGACACGCCGGGGACCACGTCGGCCGCTCCCATGCAGGCACCGCGTCCCAGCTGTGCCAGCAGCGTTCGCGTCCCGGGGCGGGCCTGGCCCCGGTGAGGCACGGTGTCCGTCATCAGGCCCCGGCACCCCCGTCGGCCACCAGGTAGGGGGTCAGGCGGGCGGCCATGTCGGCGGGGAAGCGGGTCGGCTTCCCGCTGGTGCCGGTGACGGCTGCCACTACCTCCTGTGTGGCCAGCACGACGTCGCCCCGTAGGAGACGCTGTCCCCAGCGGGACGAGGCGCGCCGCAGCTCGAGTACCTCGGTCTCGATCACGAGGTTGTCGCCGGCGACAGCCGAGGCCAGGAACTTCGTGGTGATCCGGGTGACGACGAACCGGAAGCCCTCGGCTTCCAGGTCATGCAGTCCAAGTCCCGCCTCGTCCAGCAACTCGATCCTGCCGGTCTCGAACAACTGGACGTAGACGCTGTGGTTCAGGTGCCCGTAGGGGTCCAGCTCGTAGAATCGGACCTTCACCGGATGGCGGTGTGGGGCGGTCGGGGCGTTCGGCACGCGGGTGACGCTAGCCGTCGGGGTTCCGGGGGCCGGGTCCGCCCGGGGTGGGTGGACGGCCGGGCGGCGGATGCCACAGGGCTACTCTCGGCCCCATGGCGGGTACCGACTCACCGTCCGGAGTCCAGATCCATTCCGAGGTGTTCGAGCCGACGCCCGGAACATCCGGGGCCGGCGCCGTGCTGCTGGTGTCGGGAGCCGATTCCCACTGCACCCGTTGGACGTCGGCGTTCATCCAGCCGCTGCTGGACCTGGGACACCGCGTGGTGCGATATGACCACCGGGACAGTGGCATGTCGGGCAAGGTGCCGGCTGATGTCGGATACACGCTGGCGGACCTGGCCGATGATGCCTGTGCGGTCATGGACGAGCACGGAATCGTCCGGGCCCACGTGGTCGGTCGGTCCATGGGTGGCATGGTCGGTCAGGTGATGGCGCTGGACCATGCCGACCGTGTGATCACGTTGACGTTGCTCTGTTCCAGCCCCGGTCTCGGCGACGAGAGCCTGCCGTCGGCCGCTGACTGGCTGGTCGACCGCATGGCCGAGAGGCTCTTCGCCCCGCCCCCGGCCGACCATGCCGAACGGGTCGCCTGGATCGTGGAGCTGGACGAGATGTTCGCCGGCAGTCGTTATCCGGTCACCACCGCTGAGCGGATCCGTACGGCCGCCGTCGAGGTGGAGCGGTGCTGGTACCCGGAGTCGGGGCACGGCCCGGCTGTCAACTCCTCGCCGTCCCGACTGGGCCGGTTGGGTGGGATTGCCGTACCGACGCTGATCGTCCACGGCATGGTCGACCCGGTGTTCCCCGTGGAGCACGCCCTGGCCCTGGCCGACGGGATTCCCGATGCCGGGCTCTGGCTGGTCGAGGGCCTGGGCCACGAGGTGCCCGATGGCCTGTTGCCGGCACTACTCGAGCGCATCCGGGAGCATCTAGCCGTTGGGGCCTGATCGACTGCCGGGGCGTCGTGAGGGCAGTCCTGACACTGGTGCTGGGGTCAGTGCTGGCCGGCCAGGGCCCGGTTCCTGACCTTCGCCTTCATGTAGTCGCGGTTCATGAACGCGATGAAGTCCAGCGAGATTTCCTTCGGGCAGGCCTCCGAGCACTCGCCGTGGTTCGTGCACGAGCCGAAGAACTCCTCCATGGTCTCGACCATGGTCTCGGTCCTGCTCCACCGTTCGGCCTGGCCCTGGGGCAGCAGGCCCAGGTGGCCGATCTTGGCCGAGGTGAACAGTTGCGCCGCCGAGTTCGGGCAGGCGGCCACGCAGGCACCGCACCCGATGCAGGAGGCGGCGTCCAACGCCTGGTCCGCCGCGACCTTCGGCACCGGGGTGAGGTTGGCATCGGATGCCGCTCCTATACCGACCGAGATGTATCCGCCGGCCTCGATGATCCGGTCCAGGGGGGACCGGTCGACCACCAGGTCGCGTACCACCGGGAAGCCGGCCGCACGGAACGGCTCGATCACGATCTCGTCACCGTCGGAGAACTCCCGCATGTGGAGCTGGCAGGTGGCGGTGGCCTTCTGGGGTCCGTGTGCCCGCCCGTTGATCATCACGCCACATGTGCCGCAGATCCCCTCGCGGCAGTCGCTCTCGAACGCCACCGGCTCCTCGCCGGCGGCATTGAGCTCCTCGTTCAGCAGGTCGAGCATCTCGAGGAACGAGGCATCGGTGCTGATGGTCTGGTGGTGGGCGTCGAAGCGGCCCGCGTCGTCGGGGCCGTCCTGGCGCCACACCCTGAGGGTGACGCTGATGGTCTCGCCGTGTCTTCCGGCCATGTCGTCGTGTTCCTTTCTGGTCCCGGCATCCGGTGGCGCCGAGGCCATCGGGGCCACCGGCCCCAACGTCCTGCTGCCGCCTGCTGGTCCTACTTGTAAGAGCGCTGTGACAGCGCCACGTCTTCGAAGGCCAGCTCCTCGCGGTGGCGGGTCTGGGCCGTGCCCTCGCCGTGCCACTCCCATGCCGCCACGTGGGCGAAGTTCTCGTCGTCCCGCTGGGCCTCGCCCTCCTCCGTCTGGTACTCGCTTCGGAAGTGGCCGCCGCAGGACTCCTCCCGCTCGAGGGCATCTCGGGCCATCAGCTCGGCCAACTCGAAGAAGTCGGCCACCCTGCCTGCCTTCTCGAGTGACTGGTTGAGGGTCGCAGCGCTACCCAGGACCCGCACGTCGGAGTGGAACTCCTCGCGGAGCGTCGGTATGTCGGTCAGTGCCTGCTCCAGGCCCGCCTTGTCGCGTTCCATGCCGATGTGCTGCCAGACGATGCGCCCCAGCTCCTTGTGGAACTGGTCGACCGACCTCGTGCCGTTGATCGAGAGCCAGCGCTTCTGCTCGTCCTCGACGCCGCGCACGGCCTCGGCGAAAACCGGGTCGTCGGTCGGAACAGCGGTCTGGCCCAGCAGGCCCGCCAGGTCGTCGCCGATCGTGTACGGAAGCACGAAGTAGCCGTCCGCCAGGCCCTGCATGAGGGCGCTGGCTCCCAACCGGTTGGCCCCGTGGTCGGAGAAGTTGGCCTCGCCGATCGAGTACAGGCCGGGAACCGTGGTCATCAGGTGGTAGTCCACCCAGAGGCCGCCCATCGTGTAGTGGATGGCCGGATAGATGCGCATCGGCTGGTTGTACGGGTTCTCACCGGTGATCCGGTGGTACATGTCGAACAGGTTCCCGTACTTGGCCGAGATGGCCTCCAGGCCGTCGCGGGCGATCGCAGCCTGGAAGTCCAGGAACACGCCGTTCTTGAGCGGGCCGATGCCGCGCCCCTCGTCGCAGACCGTCTTTGCGTTCCGGGAGGCCACGTCACGTGGGACCAGGTTTCCGAAGGCCGGGTACTTGCGCTCCAGGTAGTAGTCGCGGTCCGACTCGGGGATGTCGGCCGCGGCCCTGGCGTCGTCCATGCCCGTCGGTACCCAGATGCGTCCGTCGTTGCGTAGCGACTCGGACATGAGCGTCAGCTTCGACTGGAAGTCGTCGCCGACCGGGATGCAGGTCGGGTGGATCTGGGTGTAGCAGGGGTTGGCGAAGAAGGCGCCCTTCTTGTGGGCCCGCCAGGCGGCGGTGACGTTGCACATCATCGCGTTGGTGGACAGGAAGTAGACGTTGCCGTAGCCCCCGGTGGCCAGCACGACGGCGTGGGCCGAGTGGGGGGTCACCTCGCCGGACAAGAGGTCGCGGGTGACTATCCCGCAGGCCCGGTCGTCCTTGAGGACCACGTCGAGCAGCTCCGCACGGGTGTGCAGCTCGACGGTGCCGGCCGCCACCTGGCGCATGAGGGCCGAATAGGCGCCTATGAGGAGCTGCTGGCCGGTCTGGCCCCGGGCGTAGAACGTGCGCGAGACCTGGGCGCCGCCGAACGAACGGTTGTCCAGGAGGCCGCCGTAGTCGCGGGTGAATGGAACTCCCTGGGCGGTGGCCTGGTCGATGATGTTGACCGACACCTCGGCGAGGCGGTGGACGTTGGCCTCGCGGGACCTGTAGTCGCCGCCCTTGACGGTGTCGTAGAAGAGCCGGTGGACCGAGTCGCCGTCGTTCGGATAGTTCTTCGCAGCGTTGATGCCGCCCTGGGCCGCGATGCTGTGCGCCCGGCGCGGGCTGTCGTGGAAGGTGAAGGCCTTCACGCGGTAGCCGAGCTCGCCGAGCGAGGCAGCAGCCGAGGCGCCGGCGAGACCAGTGCCGACCACGATCACGTCGAACTTCCGCTTGTTGTTCGGGTTGACCAACTTCATGGAGAACTTGTGGTTCTCCCACTTGTCGGCCGTGTCGCCGGCCGGGACCTTCGAGTCCAGGCGCGGGCTGGTCCCCGTTCCGGCGCTGGTGTCGGAGTCCATGCTCACGGCGTCACGCTCCCCGTCGAATCGGTCCCATGCCCGGCCAGGCAGGCGTTGCCCTCGACCTCTCCCACCGGACAGGTCCGTTTGTCCTCGTCGATCAGCCCGGCCTGGGTGAGGATCGGGAAGCTCAGGTTCCCGACCAGGATCAGGCCGGCCAGGGCTGTGGCCAGCGTGCGCCGCAGGTGGTTGTAGCGGGGGTTGTTAACCCCGAGGCTCTGGAACATCGACCAGGCGCCGTGGAAGATGTGCAACGCCAGGGCGATGTTGGCCACCACGTAGATGATGGCCACGGGTAGGTAGCCGAGCGATTCGGCGACGTTGTGGTACGGATCGCCCGGTACGAAGTCCCCGCCGAGCCACCAGCCCCAGGTCAGGTCGGCCAGGTGGAACAGGACGAACAGGGCGATGATCGGTCCCGTCCAACGCATCGTCCGACTGGCGAAGGTGGCCGCGATGTGGTCCCGTCCGCCCTCGTACTTCTTGGCGCCGCTGATGCGACCTGCCTTCTCGCTGGCGTTGCCGCTCATTCGGCTGAGGGTGATCGCCGAGTGGAGGTGGACGACGAACATGGTGAGCAGGCCGAGGCGCATGAGCCACAGCACCCCACCCTCCGGTACGAGCCCACCACCGATGGTGCGCAGCGACTCGGCGTACTCGTACATGCGGGCAGGGCCCTCGTACACGTGGAGGTTGCCGACCATGTGGATGATGACGAAGCCGATGAGGCCGATGCCGGTCAGGGCCATGACCCACTTGCGTCCGACCGCCGACTGGTAGAGGTTCAACGGGAAGGGCCATTCCCGCCCGCGGCTCCGGCCCGGAGCCACGCGATATCGCTGCTCTGTGGTCTGTGCCA
>Ga0302120_10000061_pt1 | contig 38050 bp, 35 predicted proteins | sample AG5_Bottom_MG_FD_203118 | JGI IMG/M metagenome (GOLD analysis project Ga0302120, IMG submission 203118) | Marine microbial communities from Western Arctic Ocean, Canada - AG5_Bottom | ecosystem: Environmental > Aquatic > Marine > Oceanic | place: Canada: Western Arctic Ocean | collected 2017-10-01 | reverse complement strand
CAGGGGAGCCGCCCTATGCTCCACTCCCGGAACGTCCACCGCCGACGAGAGCACCCAACGCCCCCATGGAACTGGTCACACACAAGAAGCTCTACCTCGTATCCGGGCGCATCAGCCGGCCGCTGGCCGAGTCGATCGCAGCTGAGATGGGCGAGTCCCTGGGTGAGCCCAACATCGCCGAATTCGCCAACGGCGAGGTCCACTGCCGGTTCTCGGAATCGATCCGGGGCTGCGACGTGTTCATCATCCAGACCCACTGCCACGAGCCGGGGACGTCCATCAACGACGCGCTGATGGAGCAGCTGATCATGGTGGATGCGGCCCGTCGGGCCTCGGCCAAGCGCATCACGGTCGTGTGCCCCCACTACGGCTACGCCAGACAGGATCGCAAGGCGTCCGGCCGCGAGCCGATCACCGCCAAGCTGGTGGCCAACCTCCTGAAGGAGGCGGGTGCCAGCCGCCTCGTCAGCGTCGACCTCCACTCCGGCCAGATCCAGGGGTTCTTCGAGGGACCGGTCGACCACCTCACGGCGATGCCGGTCCTGGTCGACCGCCTGCGGTCACTGGAGGGCGACCTCTCGATCGTCTCGCCGGACGCCGGCCGGGTGAAGGTGGCGGAGCGGTACGCCATGCAGCTGGGTGCCGACCTGGCCATTGTCCACAAGCGCCGCAGCCACTCGACGTTCAACACCGTCGAGGCCAAGGAGGTCGTGGGCGAGGTGGCCGGCAAGGTCTGCGTGATCGTCGACGACATGATCGACACCGCCGGCACGATCTGCGCTGCGGCCGACCAGCTCACCGACCGAGGCGCCTCCCGGGTCCTGGCGGCGACCACGCACGGCGTGTTCTCCGGGCCGGCCATGGAACGCCTCGCCGCCTCCTCGATCGAGAAGGTGATCGTCACCGACACCCTGCCCCTTCCGGAGGGCACCGATCCCGACCTGGTCGAGGTCCTGTCGGTGGCACCACTCATTGCCAAGGCCATCAGCGCCGTATTCGGCGATACGTCGGTCAGCGAGATATTCGGCGGCGACAACCTGGCCTGATGCCGGGCTGGGTCCGGTGCCGGGGGACACGGGTCCTGCACATCGGCTGACCGGCCCGACGTGATCCACAGGTAGACTCGCCTGTCGGTTCCACCGGATCCGCACATTCGCCTCTCTCCTCTCCTAAAGGTCCTTCCATGAGCGAGATCGTCCTCACAGCAGACACGACCCGACAGACGGGCACCCGGCCGAGCAAGCGACTTCGTCGCGAACAACGCGTTCCAGCCGTTGTCTACGGGCTCTCCCAGGACCCGGTCAGCATTGACGTGGCGTGGGTTGACCTACGCGGGGCGCTCACCACCGATGCAGGCGTGAACGCCGTCATCCACCTCGAGATCGCTGGCGAGAAGCAGATGTCGATCGTGAAGGACATCCAGCGCCATCCGGTGCGCCGTGACGTCATCCACGTCGACTTCCTCAGGATCGACCCGGATCAGGACGTCACCGTGGACGTGCCGCTCGTGATGATCGGCGAGGCCAAGGCCGTCACCGACGCCGACGGCATGGTCGACCAGAACCTTTTCAGCCTCACCGTCAACGCCTCACCGGAGAACATCCCGAACGAGTTGGAGATGGATATCTCCGCTCTGGGCATCGGCGATTCGCTGAGGGTTTCCGACATCGTCCTCCCGACGGGTGTCACCACCGACGTGGATCCCGACGAGACGGTTGCAATCGGCATGATCACCCGGTCCACCCTCGAGGCAATGGCCGCCGAGGAAGCAGCCGAGTTGGAGGCCGAGGCCATCGAGTTGGAGGCTGCCGGCGAAGGCGATTCCGACGGCGATTCCGACGGCGACACGGGCGACACGGGCGACAGCTCCGACGACTCCTAGCGGTCAGGGCCGACCCTTGTTGCGGCGGTCCCGAACCGAACGAACCGGGGAACCGGCGGCCTGGCTGGTCGTCGGCCTGGGCAATCCGGGTGAGGACTACGCGGGGACCCGCCACAACCTGGGTGCCGAGGTCGCCGCAGCGTTGGCGGACCGGCACGGTGGCTCGCTGCGAAGGTCCCGGGAGCTGGCCCTGTCCTGCGAGGTTCGTATCGGTGGCCAGCGCGTCGCCGTGGCGTTCCCGCAGACCTTCATGAACGAGTCCGGCCAGTCGGTCTCCAGCCTGGTGAGACGTCACGGGATTGACGACCCGGGCCGGATAGTGGTCGTGCACGATGAGCTGGACCTGGAGGTCGGAACGCTTCGCGTGAAGGCCGGTGGCGGCCTGGCCGGGCACAACGGCCTGAAGTCGATAACCGCCCACCTCAAGACCCAGGACTACCTGCGTGTCCGTATCGGGGTGGGTAGGCCCCCGGGGCGCCGATCGGGCGCCGACCATGTCCTGCGGCATCCGTCGCGGGCCGAGGCCGCCGAGCTGGGCGTGGTCATCGTCGAAGCGGTCGACGCCGTCGAGGCGATCCTGGCCGACGGCGTGGATGCGACCATGGGCCGCTTCAACGCCGGCCCGTGACGCGACCCACCCCGACCGCTCGGAGATGATCCCCTACCTGGAGCGACTTTCAGCCCTCCTCGACGACGAGCCAGCCATCACGGCGGTCCTGGGTCGACGGGCGGCATCGCTTGCAGTTGCAGAGCCTGCCCGTGCAATGGTGATTGCCGCCCTCGTGCGCAGGACCGGTCGACACCCGCTGGTGGTGGCGGTACCCACCGGGACCGAGGCCGAGCGGCTCGCCAACGACCTTCGCATCTACCTGGGTGACGACGCCGTCGAGTTGTTCCCCGCCTGGGAGACCCTGCCGTTCGAGCGGATAAGTCCCGGCGTGGAGACCATGGGCCGACGCCTCCGGGTGCTGCACAGGTTGGGTGACCTGGCCGATAGGCCGTCGGTCCTGGTGGCCTCGGGCAGGGCGCTCGTGCAGCGCCTCGGGCCGGGAGCCGGACGCACCGACCCGATCATCCTGGGGCCGGGAGACGTCGTGGACCAGACGACGCTGGTGGCCGACCTGGTGGCCATTGGCTATCGCCGCGGTTACCAGGTGGAGCACCGGGGTGAGCTGGCCGTACGGGGATCCATCCTCGACGTCTGGCCCTCCACGGCCGAGGCACCGGTACGAATCGACCTCTGGGGCGACGAGGTGGATCGCCTGACGGAGTTCGGCGTGGCAGACCAGCTCTCCACCGTTGCCAGGTCCGTCGTCGAGATCCATCCCTGTAGGGAGCTGATCCCGGATGAGGCTGTGCGAAGGCGTGCAGAGGCCCTCGTGGCCGAGCAGCCGTGGGGTGCCGAACAGTGGAATCGGCTGGCGGCCGGCGAGCTGTTCGACGGCATGGAGTCCTGGCTTCCATGGCTGTCCGGCGGGGAGCGGGTCCTCTTCGACCTCGTGGACGATGACGCCCTGGTCATTGCAGTGGAGCCCCGGCGTCTGAGGGACCGAATCGCCGACCTCCAGGCGGAGGAGGCCGACCTGGCGTCCAGCCTCGCAACCACCTGGGGGGCCGAGGGCATCGAGTTACCCCGGCTACACACCGACTGGGAGCGCCTCCTGGTCCACACCGGTGCACCCGTCTGGACGATCGACGCCGTGCCCGACGGCCCGGGCGTGGCCACCATTGCCGCCGCCGGGTTCGGGCGGGACCTGATGCCCGAAGACGGCGAAGGCGTACCCGGACGCCTGCGACGCCTGCTGGCAGACGGCCACCGGGTGGTGGTCGCCGCAGACGGGGCCGGCTCCGTCGACCAACTTGTTCGCCGCCTGCGTGAGGCCGGTATCGAGGTCACCCCGGTCGGCCCGGACGAGGAAGCCGTCGTGCAGGGTCCCGGCGCCTCGCTTGTGGTGGCGCCCGTGGAACGGGGCTTCGTCCTCTCCGGTTCGCGCCTTGCGCTGGTCACCGAGACCGAGCTGACGGGACGGCGTCGGACCCGCCGTCGGACACGGCCACGGCGCAGTGCCGCTGTACGCGTATTCGAGGATCTCTCGCCCGGGGACCACGTCGTCCACGAGCAGCACGGCGTGGCCCGTTTCGCCGGGCTGGTCACACGCACCCTGGCGGGTGTCGAGCGCGACTACCTGCTGCTGGAGTACAGGGGAGACGATCGCCTCTACCTCCCGACGGAGCAGATCGACAGCATCCGGCCCCACACGGGTGGCACGACCCCGAGCCTCAGCCGGATGGGGGGCGCCGACTGGCAGAGGAGCAGGGCCAGGGTGCGCTCGGTGGTGGCCGAGATCGCCCAGGAACTCGTCGTCCTGTACCAGGCCAGGGTCACGACGATCGGCCACGCGTTCGCTGCTGACACCCCCTGGCAGAGGGAGATGGAACAGGCTTTTCCCTTCCAGGAGACGCCGGACCAGTTGCAGGCCATCGATGACGTCAAGGCCGACATGGAGCGCCCGGTACCGATGGACCGTCTCGTGTGCGGAGACGTGGGCTTCGGCAAGACCGAGGTGGCGATCCGAGCCGTGTTCAAGGCCGTGCAGGACGGACGGCAGGCGGCCGTGCTGGTGCCGACCACGCTCCTGGCCCAACAGCACGGCCAGACCTTCCGCGACCGTTTCGCCCCGTACCCGATACGGGTGGAGGTTCTCAGCCGCTTCCTCACCACAGCCGAGGCGCGGCGTGTAGTCGAGGGGCTGGCCGACGGGTCGGTGGATGTGGTGATCGGCACGCACCGCTTACTTTCCGAGCAGGTCCGGTTCAAGCGGCTGGGCCTGCTGGTCATCGACGAGGAGCAGCGTTTCGGGGTGAGCCACAAGGAGTCGATCAAGACGCTCCGGGCCGACGTGGACGTGCTCACCCTGACAGCCACCCCCATCCCGCGGACCCTGGAGATGTCCCTGACCGGAATACGGGACCTCAGCCTCCTGAACACGCCGCCCGCCGACCGGCAGCCGATCCTCACCTACGTCGGGGACTACGACGAGCGGCCGGTGGCCGAAGCCATCCGCCGCGAACTGCTCCGGGAGGGCCAGGTCTTCTTCGTGCACAACAGGGTCCTCGACATTGACCGCGTCGCTGCCGGCGTGCGGGAGCTGGTTCCGGAGGCGAGGGTGGTGGTGGCGCACGGCCAGATGGACGAGGCATCGCTGGAGTCGACCGTCATGGACTTCTGGGAGGGCATGTACGACGTCCTGGTGTGCACCACGATCATCGAGTCCGGGATCGACATGCCGACGGTGAACACCCTGGTGGTGGACAGGGCCGACCTGCTGGGTCTCGGACAGCTCCACCAGCTGCGCGGCCGGGTGGGTCGTGCCGGCCAACGGGCCTACGCCTACCTCTTCACCCCTCCTGACAAGGCCCTCAGCGAGCAGGCACACGAGAGGCTCCGCACCATCGGGGAGACGACCGAGCTGGGGTCCGGCTTTCGTATTGCAATGCGCGACCTGGAGATCCGTGGGGCCGGCAACCTCCTGGGTACCGGTCAGAGCGGCCACATGGCCGCCGTGGGCTACGACCTGTACTGCCAGATGGTCACCGAGGCCGTAGCCGAGTTGGCCGGCACGGTGATCGACGAGCTGCCGGAGATACGCGTGGAGCTCCCCGTCGACGCGCACCTGCCCGAGGACTACGTCTCACGCAACGACCTGCGCCTGGAGGCGTACCGGAAGCTGGCCGCAGCGGGGGTCACGGCCGATGCCCTCGGCGTCGAGGCGCTGCGTTCCGAGTGGGAGGACCGCTACGGCCCCCTGCCGGCTCCGGCGAAGGCACTCCTGTCGGTGGCCGCTCTGCGGACCGTCTGCGTGGCCCGCGGCATAACCGAGGTCGTGGTCACCAAGGGTCCCGGTCTGGGCGGCCCGGAGTTCATGGCCCGATGCTCGCCGGTTGTCCTACCGTTGAGCCGCCAGACCCGACTGGGGCGCCTGCATCGTGACGCCCGCTACAAGGAGGGTCCGCGCCAACTGCTCCTGCCGCTCCGTAAGGGAGATATGACAGGCGCCCTGACCGGAATGCTCGAGGACCTGGTGCCGACCTCCAATGACGTGGGCACGCCCGCCGGTGGCGCCGCCGAAGCCTGAGTAGCGGCGTAGCATCGGTCCCTCGTGAGACGCCCTCCCCGCTTCCTCCTCGCCAGGTACAGCCACCATCTGGTGGCGCTGCTTGTCGTGGCCCTGGTGGCATCTTCCTGTGGCTCGTCGGTCGTCGCCGTGAAGGTGGGCAACAGCACCCTGGACCGTGACGGCGTGGCCGCCCTCGTGGCCGAGATGACCGGCCAGCCTTTCGACGCCACCATCGACGCCGCGACCACTGCCGGGTTGGTGGATCGATACGTCCAGTACGAGGCACTGGTGGATCTCCTGGCCGACTACGACGTGGTGGCCACACCGGAGCAGAGGTCGACGGCGCGGGACCGTCTCCTGGCGGCCGGCGTGGGCCCGGGCGATCTTTCCCTACCGCGCCTGATCGGGTGGCAGGCCGCCCTGGACCTGGTGGAGGCCGGCGGTCCCGGAGTGCGGGCCGCCTACGAGGCGCACGTCGGGCTCCTCTCCTACGAACTCTGCACCAGCCACATCCTGGTGTCCGCCGAGGACGACGCCCATGCCGTCATCCACCTGCTCGACAACGGTGGCGACTTTGCTGCGCTGGCCGTCTCGGTATCCCAGGACCCGGGTTCCGGCCAGGCCGGTGGTTCGCTCGGCTGTGTTTCACTCGGTTCCTTCGTGCCCACGTTCGAGCGTGCGGTCCTGGGCGCCCTGGTCGAGGGCCGGAGCCTCGTAGGGCCCGTGCCCAGCCAATTCGGGTTCCATGTGATCCGCATCGACGAGGTGAGAACCGTTGACCCGGTGCCGTTCGAGGCTCTGGGTCGGAGGGCGTCGGGCGCCCTGCTGCAGGTGGCCGGGCTCAGCCGGGAGGTCCAGGTGGATGCCCGGTACGGCGTCTGGGACAGGGCCGTGGGTCGGGTGGCGCCGCCGGCGGGACCGCTGGCACCCGCCCTGGCGCGGCTGGTCTCGTGACCCTCCGCCGACCCGGCGTCACCGTGGTCGGCCTCGGGCCCGCCGGACCCGAGCTCTGCAACACGGCCACCCTGGATGCGATAGCCGCCCACCCGCACAGGTATGTCCGCACCGTCCGCCACCCGTCGGTGGGCGTCCTGGGTGCCGACGTGGTGGCCCTGGACCACCACTACGAGACAGCGGAGAGCTTCGAGGAGGTCTACGCCGGGGTGGTCGCCGAGGTCGTGGCGGCCGCCGAGGCCCACGGAACCGTCCTCTACGCCGTGCCCGGGTCGCCAATGGTGGCCGAGCACACGGTCGAGCTACTGCTGGCAGACGACCGCGTGGACGTGCACCTCGTCCCTGCACTCTCGTTCGTGGACCTGGCCTGGGTCCGCCTTGGCATCGATCCCCTGGCGGACGGTGTGCGGATCGTCGACGGTAGGCGGTTCCCGGTGGAGGCGGCCGGCGAGCGGGGACCGTTGCTGGTGGCCCAGGTGGACACCACCGAGGTGCTGGCCGACCTGGTGGCATCCGTGCCGGACCCACCGGAGCAACCGGTGGTCGTGCTCCAGGGACTGGGAGGCCCCGACGAGAGGATCCTCACGGTGGCGTGGGACGACCTGGTGACCACGGTCGTGGCCGATCACCTCACGTCGCTGTTCATTCCCCGCCTGGCCGCACCAATCGCCGTCGAGTTGCAGCGGTTCGCCGAGTTGGTCTCGATCCTGCGGAGGGAGTGTCCGTGGGACGCCGACCAGACCCACACCTCGCTGCGGCCACACCTCCTGGAGGAGGCCCACGAGGTCCTCGAAGCCCTTGACGACTTCGACGAGGCCACCGGCGACGGGTCCGAGGCCCTGGAGGAGGAGCTGGGCGACCTGCTCTTCCAGGTGGTGTTCCATTCCCGCATTGCCGCCGACGATGGTCGATTCGACCTTGCCGACGTGGCCAGGGGGATCCACGACAAGCTACGCCACCGTCACCCCCACGTATTCGGCGACGTGGAGGCGGCCGATTCGGGAGCCGTGCTGGCCAACTGGGACAGGATCAAGCAGGCGGAGAAGGGTCGGGCTTCGAGCCTCGACGGGATACCTCCCACGCTCCCGGCGTTGGCCACCGCTCAGAAGGTGATTCGCCGGGCCGCCGGGGTGGGCATGGCCCCCGGGGTGCCGACCGTCGACGTGCCCGCAGACGGCGACGCCCTTGGAGACCTGCTCCTCGGCATGGTGGTTGCCGCCAGTGATGCCGGCGTGGACGCCGAGGAGGCGCTGCGAGGCGCTGTGGCCAGATTCACAGCCGAGGTGAGGGCAGTGGAGGCCATTGCCGCTGACGACGGCGTGGACCTGCGTGACGCCGGTCCCGAGGTGGTTGCCGGCTATCGGGGGCGGGGTACCTCGACCACGGGGCACAGCTAGCGTCGTATCGTGGATGGCCCGGCCGCAACGCAGTCCGGTACCGGGTGCCTGGGAGGCAGTCATGAGCACGATTGAGGTCGTCAGCGGACGACAGGTCCTGGACAGTCGGGGCAATCCGACGGTCGAGGTGGACGTCGTCCTGGACTCGGGAGCGATGGGGCGCGCCATTGTCCCGAGCGGTGCCTCCACGGGGATGTTCGAGGCCGTGGAGTTGCGCGATGGCGGAGACGCCTGGGGTGGGAAGGGCGTGACGATTGCCGTGGCCAACGTGAACGGCGAGTTGGCGGCGGCCGTGCGGGGCATGGACGCCTACGACCAGCGGGCGGTCGACCGGGCGCTGTGCGACGCCGATGGCACCGACGACAAGGGTCGCCTCGGGGCGAACGCGATCCTCGGCCTGTCGTTGGCCACAGCCCGCGCTGCGGCGTCTGATGCGGACGCACCCCTCTTCCGGTATGTGGGCGGAGCCAACGCCCATGTCCTCCCGGTGCCGATGCTCAACGTCCTGAATGGCGGCGAACATGCCGACAACAACATCGACCTGCAGGAGTTCATGCTCATGCCGGTGGGTGCGGCCTCATTCTCCGAGGGCCTCCGCTGGGGCGTCGAGTGCTACCACGTCCTGAAGGGGGTGCTCGCGGACCGGGGGCTGTCCACCTCGGTCGGCGACGAGGGCGGGTTCGCCCCGAACCTCGGATCCAACGAGGAGGCGGTCCAGCTCCTGGTGGAGGCTGTCGAGAAGGCGGGCCTGACCCCTGGCGAGGACATGGCCCTGGCCCTTGACGTGGCATCGACCGAGTTCTTCTCTGACGGCGCCTATCACCTGGCGGGCGAGGGCCGGACGCTGGCATCGGACGAGATGGCCGCCTACCTGGCCGACCTGGCCGACCGGTACCCGATCGTGTCGATCGAGGACGGTATGGCCGAGGAGGACTGGGATGGCTGGGCGGCCCTCCACGGCCTGGTGGGTGACCGGGTGCAGCTGGTGGGCGACGACCTGTTCGTCACGAACGTGGAGCGCCTCGAGCGCGGCATCCAGCTCGGGGTGGCCAACTCGATCCTGGTGAAGGTGAACCAGATCGGGACCCTCACCGAGACTCTCGAGGCCGTCGAGATGGCCAACGCCAACGGTTGGACGGCGGTCATGTCGCACCGGTCCGGTGAGACCGAGGACACGACGATCGCTGACCTGGCGGTGGCCACCAACTGCGGTCAGATCAAGACCGGTGCCCCGGCCCGTAGCGACCGGGTGGCCAAGTACAACCAGCTTCTCCGGATCGAGGAGATGCTGGGCGAGGCGGCCGCCTACAAGGGTGGGGCCGCCCTCGCAGGCCACTGAGACGATGCGTTCCGGCACCACGCGCCGGCTTTCACTGCTGGCCGTCACCCTGACGGCGGTCGCTGCCGCCCTGGCGCTCGGCGTGGTGCCGCTCCGGGACTGGTTCGAGCAGCGTGACCGCACAGCCGACCTGCAGGTCCAGGTCCAAGAGGTGGAGGCTCGCAACTCCGACTACGAGGACCGCATCGATGCCTTGAACACAGACGAGGAGATCGAGCGTCGGGCCCGGTCCGACTACAACCTCGTGATGCCTGACGAGGAGGCCTACGCGGTCTCTCCGCCGCCAAGTGTCGAGCACCCGGTGCCGGGGGTATGGCCGTTCGGGGACTGGACCGGCTGACCCCGGAAGTCATCTCCGGCACGGCCGCGTCGCGGGGTCCGGGCTACGGTCAAGCCCCTCGTCATCGCCGTGGTACCCCTGAGGAGGTCCGACCGTGAGCAGCATCATCGGCAACCGCGTCCTGAGGCGCGAAGACCGCAGTTTCCTGACGGCAGGAGCCACCTACACCGCCGACGTGGACGACCCCCGTCTGGCCGGAGCGGTGCACGCCACCTACGTACGTTCCACGATGGCCCACGCCCGCATCACGGTCGATGCCTCCGAGGCTGTGGGCCTGCCGGGCGTGGTGGGCGTCTTCACGGCAGCCGACCTCGACGGCCCGACCGTCCTTCCCGGCATGGTGCCGGTCTTCCCCGAACCGATGCTGAACCGGCCAATTCTGGCCACCGACACCGTGCGCTTCGTCGGGGAATGCGTTGCTGTGGTGCTGACCGAGCTCCCCGCTCAGGGAGAGGACGCAGCGGAGGCTGTCTTCGTCGACTACGACCCGCTACCGGTGGTGGTGGATCCCGAGGACGCCGTCACCGACGAGATTGTCGTGTACCCAACGGTGGGCACCAACGTGGCCGTCGACTTCTCGAACCTGGGCATGGCCACGGGCATCACCGACGACTCCTTCTTCGCCGGCTGCGAGGCTGTTGTCGCGGGACGGGTCTCGCACCAGAGGACGGCTGCGGCTCCGATCGAGGCCCGTTCCACGGCGGCGGCATGGGAGGGCGACAAGCTCGTCGTCTGGATGTCCAACCAGGGGCCGCATGGCGTGAAGGTGACGTTGGAGGCTCTGTACGGCGAGCAGGCCACGGGCGGCATCCAGGTGATCGTGCCTGACGTGGGCGGCGGTTTCGGCGCCAAAATCTCGCCGTACCCGGAGGACGTCCTCCTGCCGTGGCTGTCGGCAACGGTGGGTCGTCCGGTCAGGTGGTTTGAGACCCGGACCGAGAACATGAACGCCATGGGTCCTGGTCGAGGGCACGTGCACCGCTTTGTCATCGGCGGCACCCGCGACGGTGACATGACCCACTACAGGCTGGACGTGCTCGTTGACAGTGGGGCCTACGCGCGGCTCGGGGCCTTCCTGCCGATGTTCACCCTTCCGATGACGGTCGGCGTCTACGACATCCCCAACGTCGAGACGGGGGCCCGTTCGGTCATAACCAACACCACGCCCACTGAGGCATACAGGGGGGCGGGTCGCCCCGAGGCCACGCTGACGGTGGAGCGTGCCGTGGAGCTCTTCGCCACTGAGATCGGCATGGATCCGATCGAGTTGCGGCGTCGTAACTTCTTCAAGGCGGAGGACTTTCCGGTCACCACCGGCGTTGGCACCGAGTACGACAGCGGCGACTACGAGGCCAGCCTGGATCTGGTCCTCGAGGCGGCCGGCTACGACGAACTGCGGGCCGAGCAGGCCAGGCGGCGGGCCGACGGCGGGCCGTTGCAGATGGGCATCGGCGTCGCCACCTACGTGGAGGTGACAGCGGGGCCGGCACCCGGCGGCGATGAGTTCGGGCGGGTGGAGATCACCCCGGAGGGCAGGGCCCGGATCTACTCGGGTTCGCTCAGCCACGGCCAGAGCCACATGACCACCTTCTCCATGATCGCCGCCGACAGGTTGGGAATGGGCGTCGACGACATCGACTTCGTCCAGGGCGACACCGACCTGGTGCCCCACGGTCAGGGCACCTTTGGTTCAAGGTCCACCCAGCTGGGCGGTTCGGCCATCCACGACGCTGCCGGGGTGGTGGTGGACGAGGCCCGGAGGGTCGCCGCCGACCTCCTGGAGGCCGACGTCTCCGACGTCGTGCTGGATTCGGAGGCAGGTGGCTTCCACGTCGTGGGTTCACCGTCCGTGACCAGGACCTGGGCTGAGGTGGCTGCGGCCGCCGACAAGGGCGCGCTGGACGCCGAATCCCAGGAGAACCGGCTCTGCTCGTATCCGTTCGGCACCCACCTGGCGGTCGTCGAGGTGGATGTGGAGACAGGCCACGTGCGGCTCGACCGGATGGTCACCTGCGACGACGCAGGTCGCATCATCAACCCGGTGATCGTGGAGGGGCAGCGCCACGGCGGAATAGCCCAGGGCGTCGCACAGGCCCTCATGGAGGAGGTCTCCTACGACGCCGACGGCAATCCGCAGACGGCCAACTTTGCTGACTACGGCATCATCTCGATGGCTGAGCTGCCGTCCTTCGAACTGGTCCCCCTGGAGACGCCGACACCCAACAACCCCCTGGGGGTGAAGGGGATCGGAGAGTCCGGCGCCATTGGTTCCACGCCCGCCGTGCAGAGCGCGGTGCTCGATGCGATCTCGCAGTTCGGTGTGACGCACCTGGACGTACCCCTCACCCCGCAGAAGGTCTGGGCGGCCATCCACGGTTCATGAGCCCATGGCGGTGAGGCCGGCGGTCGAGGCCGCGGGACTGGTCCGTACCTTCGGAGACGTGATGGCGGTCGACGGGATCGACCTCTCGGTGGCTCCTGGCGAGGTGTTCGGCTTCCTCGGCCCGAACGGGGCCGGCAAGTCGACGGTCGTGAGGATGCTCACGACGCTGTTGCGACCGACCGCCGGAACAGCCACGGTGGGTGGACACGACGTGGTCTCCGGGTCGGCGGCGGTCCGTAGGACCATCGGCGTGGCCCTCCAGGATGCCGCCATTGATCCCCTCATGACCGGCCATGAGCTGATCCGCCTGCAGTCGGTGCTCCACGGGATCCCGAGGGCGGTGGCCCGGGCCAGGGGAGCCGAACTGCTCGAGCGGGTCGGCCTGACCGCCGCTGCGGGTCGTCGGGTCGGCACCTACTCCGGGGGGATGCGACGGCGGCTGGACCTGGCCATGGCTCTGGTACACCAGCCGGAGATCCTGTTCCTGGACGAACCCACCACCGGCCTGGACCCGACCAGCCGACAGGCCCTGTGGGAGGAGGTGCGGCGGCTCAACACGGAGCACGGGACCACCGTGTTCCTCACGACGCAGTACCTCGAGGAGGCCGACCAGCTGGCTGACCGGATCGCCATCATCGATGCCGGAAAGCTGGTGCGGGAGGGAACCCCCGAGGCGCTCAAGGCGTCGATCGGTTCTCCGACGCTGCGCATCGATGTCCAGCCCGGGTCCCTGGAGGCCGCCCGTGGCGTGCTCGGGCCCTTCGGACCGGACCGGCCGGCGAGGGAGGGCAGGGTCGCCATCGGACTCGATGGGGGCGCCGCCAGGGTTGCTGACGCCGTGAGGGCACTCGACGCCGCAGGGATCGTGGTGGAGCACCTGGAGCTCGATGCCCCGAGCCTCGACGACGTCTTCGCCGAGGCGACCGGCCGCCGCCTGGAGGGTGCCGTGGACGGGTCGTGAGGACGACCCATGTGACGGCCGGACCTGGCCTGGTTGCGGCACTGCGTCAGACCGGCGAGTTGGCGCGCCGCTCTGTCATGGCTGAGCGCCGTCAGCTGCTGAACATCCTTCCCGGCCTCGTGTTCCCGCTCCTGTTGGCCGCCGTCTATTCGAGGCAGTTCTCGCGGGCCCTGGCCATGCCCGGCTTTCCCGAGGTGGATTCGTTCCTCGACTTCATCCTCCCCGCCTGCGTGGTACAGGCCGTCTCGTTCGGCGCTACGGCTGCTGGAACCGAGCTGGCGCTGGACATCGAGAATGGCTTCTTCGATCGCCTGGTGGCCTCGCCGGTGGCCAGGTTCCCGATCCTGGTGGGTCGTCTGGCCGGCGCTGCGCTGGTCGCGGCCATCAAGGCGGCGGTCCTCGTGGCGGTGTTCCTGGCCTTCGGGGCCGAGGTGAAGGGCGGACCGGCCGCTGTGCTGGTCATCATGATGGTGGCGGCCCTTCTGGTCCTGGCCATCGGTGGTGTGGGTCAGGTCCTGGCGATCCGGACGGGATCCCAGGAGGCGGTGGCGGCCACCTTCCCGCTGGTCTTCGTCGGAATCTTCATGAGCTCGGCGTTCTTCCCCACCGCTCTCATGTCGGGATGGTTCCGGGTGGTGGCTGAGAACAACCCGATCACCTGGGTCATCGACCCGACGCGCCGCCTGGTGATCGCCGGTTGGTCGACCGGTGATGCCATCCAGGCCATGGTGGTGCCAGCAGCCGTGGCCCTGGTGACCGTGTCGCTGGCTGTTCGGGCGTTGCACCGGAAGCTGGGCCGCTCATGACCGCCGTGGTTGCCTCCCGGCAGGTCGCTGTCGGCCCCGGCGGAGCGGGGCATGGAGCGGCCGTGGTGGTGGCGCTGGCCCGGAGGGGGATGGCGAGGATGGTTGCCCGCCCCTCCCTGATGATTCCGACCCTGCTCATGCCCCTCTTCTTCATCGTCAGCTTCACGGGCGCTTTCAGTTCCCTCACCCGTCTGGAGGGCTACGGAGCCTCGAACGTGTATGACTGGATGGCCCCGTACGCGGCCCTCCAGGGTTCGGTCTTCGCCGGGATCGGTGGTGCCGCTTCGGCGGCCGACGACATTGAGAACGGATTCTTCGACCGGCTCCTCCTCGCCCCGGGAAGACGGCTTCCCATTCTTCTCGGCACGGCGGCCTATTCCGGTCTCCGCTCGTTGATCCCGACCACAGCGGTCCTCCTGGCTTCCTCCATGGGCGGCCTTTCGCTCCGGGGTGGCCCGATGGGCCTTGTCTGCCTCTACGCCGCGACCGTTGGAATGGCTGTCGTCTTCTGCCTGCTCGGGCTGACCGTCGCCTACCGGATGCGGACGATGCGCTCGATGATGCTGGTCCAGGTCGTGGGGTTCAGCTCGATGTTCATGTCCACCGGTCAGGTGCCTCTCCACTTCATGGAAGGCTGGTTGAGGGTCGTCGCAGGGCTGAACCCGCTGACCGACGTGCTGCAGTTCGCCCGCCAGGGCTTTCTCGGGCCACTCGCATGGTCGACGACGTGGCCGGGGATGGTGGCACTGGTCTCCATGGTCGTGGTGACCGGCCTGGCTGCCGGTCGGTCCCTCGGAAAGATGGTTCCGTGAGTAGCAGCCCCGTCCGGGGGCGGCACTAGTGTCCACGGCCTAGGAGCCGACGTGGTGAACGTCGGGTGCCACCGGGCCCGGGAAGGGAAACGATGCAGGTTTCGATGACCATCAATGGGGCTGACGTCTCACACGACGTGGAGCCGCGCACATTGCTCGTGCACTACATCCGGGAAGAAGCAGGCCTGACCGGGACGAACATCGGTTGTGACTCGTCTTCATGCGGCGCCTGCACCATCCATGTGAACGGTGAGGCCGTGAAGTCGTGCACGATGCTCGCCGTCCAGGCCGATGGCCAGGATCTCACCACGATCGAGGGGCTGGCCGACGGCGAGACCCTCCACCCGATGCAGCAGGCATTCCACGAGTGCCACGCCCTCCAGTGCGGTTACTGCACGCCGGGGATGGTCATGGCGGCGGTCTCGCTCCTCGACGAGGTCCCCGACCCGACCGAGGCCGAGGTGCGCGAAGGGCTCGAGGGAAACCTCTGCCGCTGCACCGGCTACCACAACATCGTGGCGGCGGTCCTGCAGGCGGCGGGGAGTTCCCGATGATTCCGGTCGCCTTCGAATACGAGTTGGCCACTTCGGCCGAGCACGCGATCGCCCTCCTCGCCGAGCACGGTGACGAGGCCAAGCTCCTGGCCGGCGGTCATTCCCTGCTGCCCCTCATGAAGTACCGGCTGGCGGCCCCGGCGGTCGTGGTTGACATCGGTCGCCTGACGGACCTCTCCTACATCCGCGACGACGGTGACGTGCTGGCTATCGGCGCCCTCACCAGGCACCGCGACGTGGAGACCAGTGACCTGGTCCGCAGCCAGGCCGGCCTGTTGTCCGCAGCCACCTCGAAGGTCGGCGACCCCCAGGTCCGCCACCGTGGAACCCTCGGGGGAGCGTTGGCCCACGGCGATCCGGCGTCGGACCTGCCTGCCGCGGTCATCGCCCTCGGCGGGTCGATGGTCATCCAGGGGCCGTCGGGCTCCCGGGAGGTATCCGTGGACGACTTCTTCACCGGTTTCCTGGAGACGGCCGTAGGCGAGGACGAGCTCCTCACCGAGGTGCGGATCCCGAAGGCACCTGATGCCACCTGGTCGTTCCAGAAGTTCAACCGACGGGCACAGGACTGGGCCATCGTCGGTGCCGCTGTGATGGTCGACGGCGACCGCTGCGGCGTGGGCCTGGTGAACATGGATTCGCGCCCGGTGCGCGCCGGTGCTGTTGAGGCGGCGATCGCCTCGGGTGCCTCGGCTGCTGATGCTGCGGCCTCGGCGGCTGACGGCCTGGAGCCGCCGAGCGACCTGAACGCCGGCGTGGACTACCGCTGCCACCTCGCCCGGGTCCTGACCCGTCGCGGCCTGGAGGAAGCGGGTCGCTGACCCCGACGGTGGGTCGGATCATCGACCCCCGGGAGACAGGCCGTAGCCTGATGGCATGACCGGTCCCATTGACATCCGCGCCGTGGACTCGGTTGATGGCGTGGTTTCGGCTCTCGCAGCCCAGGACTACCTGGCTGATGAGGGACTCGCCACGGCGATCTTCCTGGCCTTGCGCCTCCGACGGCCCCTGCTCCTGGAGGGCGAGGCCGGCGTGGGCAAGACGGAGGTCGCCAGGGCCCTGGCTACCTGGTCTGGCGGTGAGCTCATCCGCCTGCAGTGCTACGAAGGCCTGGATGCATCACAGGCCGTCTACGAATGGGACTACTCCCGCCAGCTTCTTCACCTGCGGGCCGTTGAGGCAGCGGGCGTGGCCGCCGGTTCGGAGGTCTCGGAGATCACCGACGAGCTCTACGCCGAGCGGTTCCTGGTCCGGCGTCCGTTGCTCCGTTCGCTTTCCAGCGTGGATTCCATACCGCCGGTGCTGCTCATCGACGAGGTGGACCGGGCCGACGACGAGTTCGAGGCCTTCCTGTTGGAGATCCTCTCCGACTACGCCATCACGGTGCCGGAGCTGGGCACGTTCCGGGCCGAGGTCCCGCCGATAGTGGTGATCACGTCGAACCGCACCCGCGATGTCCACGATGCCTTGAAGCGTCGCTGCTTCTACCACTGGGTCCAGCACCCGAGCGTGGAACGCGAGGTGGAGATCCTGAGGGTCCGGGCGCCACACGTACCCGCTGCCCTGGCCCGCGACGTCGCCGTTGTGGCTGCCGAGTTGCGCGACATGGGCCTCTACAAGCCACCGGGGGTCGCCGAGACCCTCGACTGGGCGGAGGCCCTCGTGCTGGTCGGCGTGGACGACCTCGACGCTGCTGCATTCGAGACCACGATCGGCACCCTGCTGAAGTACCGCGAGGACCAGGACCGCCTGCGGTCCCGGGGCTTCGGAGACCTGGTCGGCCAGCTGCGCGGAGGCTGATCCGTGTCGGCCACCGGCGGGCAGACCCTGGACAGCCACCTCGTCGGTTTCGTAGACCTCCTGCGGCGGGCTGGATTAGCGGTTCCGCTGGGCAGCACCCTGGATTTCGGGCGGGCCCTGGCGGAGATCGGAATCAGCACCCGTTCCGGCGTCTACTGGGCGGGTCGTGCGACCCTGGTGAGGCGCCCAGAGGACGTCGGCACCTATGACGAGGCATTCGAGCGCCACTGGATGAGCGCAGTCGCCGGCTCCGTTGCGGTCGCCGAGCAGCCCACCATCACGCTCCTCCTGGATGTCCCCGAGGATGCCGCGGTGCCAGATGTCGACGACGGTGCCTCGGACGGAGACGGTGACCACATCAGCGTCAGGTGGTCGCGTACCGAGGTGCTGGCATCTCGGGATTTCGCCGACTGCACCGCCGACGAGCTCGCCGAGCTGCACGACCTGATGGGCGGGCTACGACTCTTCGGCGCCACCCGCAGGTGCAGGCGTCTCCGCCCGGCGCTGCACCGTGGCCGACCCGATCTGCGCCGGACGGTCAGGGCCGCACTCAGGACCGGCGGTGAACCGATCCACCGGGCCTTCTCCGAACCGGGGGTTCGCCCCCGGCGCCTTGTCCTGCTGCTGGACGTGAGCGGTTCCATGGAGCCCTATGCCCGGGCCCTCATCCGGTTCCTCCATGCCGCAATGGTCGGGCGTCGTGATGTGGAGGCCTTTGCCCTGGGGACCCGCCTGACCCGCCTGACCCGCGAGCTCTCCACCCGCGATCCGGATGCCGCCCTGGCTCGGGCCGCCGTGGCCGTCACCGACTGGTCCGGGGGAACCCGGCTGGGCGACGGGCTGCGGGTGTTCAACGACAAGTGGGGTGTTCCGGGAATGGCCCGTGGTGCCACGGTGGTGATCCTCTCCGATGGCTGGGACAGGGGAGAGCCGTCCGTCATGGAGGAGCAGATGGGTCGCCTGCACCGCGTTGCCCATCAGGTCGTGTGGGTGAACCCGCTGAAGGCCTCGCCCGGCTACGCACCGATCGCCCGTGGCATGGCTGCAGCCCTGCCGCATGTGGACCGGTTCGTGGAGGGGCACTCGTTGGACTCCCTACGGAGCCTGGTGGCGGTCCTGGCCGACCGGGTGGTGCCGGCTGGTTCAGCCGGTGTTGCGCATCCCGGCGGCGATTCCGTTGATGGTGAGCAGGAGTCCCCGCTGCAGTTCCTCGTCTGAGGTCCCGCTGCGTGACCGCTGCAGCATTTCCACCTGGAGCACGTTGAGGGGGTCCAGGTAGGCGTCGCGCACGGCCAGCGTCCGGCGCAGCATGGGCTTCTCGGCGAGGAGGTCGGTGCCCGTGATGGCCCGGATCTCGGCCTCGGTCCGGTTGTACTCGTCCTCGACGGCATCGAAGAGGTGGTGCAGCGACGGGTCCACCAGGCGTTCCACGTAGTGGCGCGCTATGGACAGGTCGGTCTTGGTGAGGGTCATCTCCACGTTCGACACGAATGTCCGGAAGAACTGCCAGTCCCGGTACATGAGCTTCAGCTCGTCGCCGTGGCCAGCGGCCCTACAGGCGGCGATGCCGCTGCCGGCTCCGTACCAGCCGGGAATGATCTGGCGGGACTGCGTCCAGCCGAACACCCACGGGATGGCCCGCAGGTCCGAGATGCCGGTGGTCGCCCCGCGTCGTCGCGCCGGTCGTGAACCGATGTTCATCTCGCCCAGTTCCTCGACCGGCGTCGACGTGGTGAAGTAGTCGACCAGACCGGGTGTCTCGACGAAGCGCCGGTAGGACGCGTAGGCGTCGTCGGCCATGTCGTCCATGATCGAGTACCACCGTGTGATGGTCTCCTCGTCGTGCCTGGGAGCGCGGTGGGCGAGGGATGCCTCGAGGAGGGCCGTGAACGCCAGGTCCAGGTTCCGGCGGGCGATGTCGGGGTGGCCGTACTTGTCGGCAATCACCTCGCCCTGCTCGGTGAACTTCACCTCGCCGTCCAGCACGCCGTTGGGCTGGCTGAGGATCGAGGCGTGGGTGGGGCCGCCACCCCTGCCAATGGTGCCGCCGCGCCCGTGGAATACCCGGATTGGGATGCCTGCCTCGTCGGAGATCTCCCGGATGGCCCTCAGGGCCTTGTGGATCTCCCACTGCGATGTGGTGATGCCACCGTCCTTGTTGGAGTCCGAGTAGCCGACCATGACCTCCTGGGTGCCGCCGCGCAGGTCCACGATCCGCCGGTAGGGATCGACGGCGAACAGTGCCCTGAGGGTCGGGCCGATTGAGCGCAGGTCGTCGATCGTCTCGAACAGAGGGACGAACCCGATGCGGGCAGTGTCATGGGCGAGGTCGATGAGGCCCACCTCGCGGGCCAGCACCACCGGGGCGAGGATGTCCTGGACGCCCTGCGTCATGGAGATCACGTAGCTCTCGATGACCTCGTCGCCATCGCGGTCCATGATCGTCCGCAGCATCCGGAAGAGTGCGAGGGCGCCGGCGTCGTCGGACGTGCCCGGAGGTGCAAGGGGTCGCCTGCTTTCCAGCTCGGCGGCAAGGAGGGTGGCCCGCTGCTCTGCCGACGTGCCGGCGTAGTCGAAGTCGTTTGCCGCGAACAGCGTGGTCAGGGCATCGTGGTGGCGGTCGGAATGCTCCCGGACGTCCATGGTCGCAATGTGGAAGCCGATCATCCTCAGGATCCGACGGACCCGCGAGACGATGCCGTCCGCCAGGAGGCCGCCGCCATTGGAGCGCAGCGACTCCTCGATCACGGCCAGGTCGGCGTCCAGATCGGCGGGCGAGCGGTAGCCCCTGCGGCTGGTGTCGCCGTCGGAGGTGGCGGCGAGGCGCCTGCGGATGGCTTCGCAGCGGATCCGGTAGGGCTCCGACCAGTCGACGCGCCCTGCTATGTCCTTGAGGGCCCTGCGGTCCGCTTCGACCGCTTCGCGCAGTTCGTCGGACACGTCGTGCACCCGGGTGCTGACGCTCAATTCGTGGCCCATGGCAACGACCTCGGCGAGGAGTATCTCCAGGGCGTGCCTGCGTTGCAGCCCGAGAACCTGGTCGGTGGTCTCCGGCGAGACGTTGGGGTTGCCATCGCGGTCGCCGCCCACCCAGGTTCCGAAGCGGATCGGGACACGATCGTCGGGGAGCTGCTGTCCGATGGAGCGGAGGGCCGTCTGCATCTCGTCGAGGAGTTCGGGAACGGCGTCGCGGACCGTCTGGCCGAGGTAGTAGAGGACGGAGCGGGCCTCGTCGAGCGGTTCCGGTCGGGCGTGGCGGAGTTCGTCGGTCTGCCAGATCGCTTCGATGATCTCTTCGACGCGGCGGTCGATCCGCTGCATCTCGGCTTCGGTCCGACGGCTGTCAAGGCGTTGCTCGATGAGCCCGCTGACCTGGGCCAACTTGTCCAGGATGGCCCTTCGGGAGGCCTCGGTGGGATGAGCGGTGAACACCGGCCGGAGTTCGGCGCGACCGACCAGTTCGCCGATGTCGGTCGGGGAGATGCCCGACTCCACGAGGGACCGGACCGTCTCGTCGAACTGGTTGGCTGAGTTCGGCGAGCCGCTGTTCAGGTCCTCGATCCGGTGTACCTGCTCGGCGACGTTGGCCAGGTGGAAGTACACGGTGAATGCCCGGATGAGGAGGATGGCGTGGGAGACGTCCGTGTCGTCGAAGAGGTCGTGGAGCTCGGCGGTGACGTCCCGATTGGAGCCGGGTTCGCGGAGGTGTCGTGTCAGGGTCCGGGTTCGCTCCACGGCTTCGAGGAGTTCTTCGCCGTGCTGGCGCACGAGCGTGTCGCCCAACTGGTGCCCGAGGCGCCTGATGTCGGCGCGCAGCGCTGCGTCGGTTGGCTCGGGCCCGCGACCGGGAGTGACGGAGGTCACTGATGGCATGCCGAAAACCTACCTGAAATCATCCTTCTGGTTCCACCTACTTGAATCGCAGGAAAGATTGGTGCAGAATGGCCGCAATTGCAGGGGGGTGTCCGGCCGTGGGGTGGCGTTCGGACCATATTTGGTGGACCGGTACATCTCTCCGCACGATTGCGCCATTTCTTCATCGGAGCGACCATGAGCCACACCCGATACGCCCCCGCCCGCCAGCGCCTGCAGCGCAGCGAGCTCGCCGTTCCCGGTTCCAACCCGGCCCTTTTCGCCAAGGCAGCGGCCTCGGACGTTGACTACGTATTCCTGGACCTGGAGGACGCAGTTGCTCCCGGCGACAAGGAGCAGGCCCGCCGCAACGTGATCGAAGGCCTCCGCGACATCGACTGGCGGGGCCTCGGCAAGACCATCTCGGTGCGGATCAACGGCATCGACACCCACTACATGTACCGCGACGTCGTGGACGTCGTGGAGCAGGCCGGCGAGCACCTCGACACCATCCTCATCCCGAAGGTGGGCGTGCCCGCCGACGTCTACATGGTCGACGCCATGGTCTCCCAGATCGAAGAGGCCATGGGCCTCACGAACCCGATCGGCATCGAGGTGCTGATCGAGACAACGCTGGGGATGGCCAACGTGGAGGCCATCGCCACCTCCAGCCCACGCCTGGAGGCCATGCACTTCGGTGTCGCCGACTATGCGGCGAGTTGCCGGGCACGGACCACCAACATCGGCGGCCTGAACCCGGACTACCCGGGCGACCAGTGGCACGAGGGCCTGTCCCGGATGCTGGTGGCCTGCCGGGCCTACGGCATCCGACCCATCGACGGACCCTTCGGCGACTTCAACGACCCCGACGGGTACATGGACGGTGCCCGAAGGGCCGCAGCACTCGGCTACGAGGGCAAGTGGGCCATCCATCCGGCCCAGATCGGGTTGGCCAACGACGTCTTCTCGCCACCGGCCGATGAGGTCGACCGGGCACATCGCATCCTCGCCGCCCTCGCAGAGGCTGCAGCCGAGGGCAGGGGCGCAGCCCAGCTGGAGGGCCGCATGATCGATGCGGCGTCGGCTCGCATGGCCGAGAACGTCGTGGCCCAGGCCGCGGCCATCCAGAACAAGTAGTCGAGAAGGGGACGGAGACCAGAGCCATGGACATCCACGAATACCAGGCAAAGGCCCTGCTCGAGGGATACGGGGTGCCGATCGCCGCCGGTGGTCTCGCCTACAGCCCTGAGCAGGCCGCATACCGGGCCAAGGAGATCGGCGGCGACAAGTGGGTCGTGAAGGCCCAGATCCATTCGGGGGCCCGCGGCAAGGCCGGCGGAATACGGATCTGTGATGACGAGAACGAGGTGTGGGAGGCCGCAGACGCCCTCCTGGGTTGTCGTCTGGTGACTGACCAGACCGGTCCCGGTGGCAAGGGCGTCTACCGCCTCTACATCGAACCGGTGGTCGCCTTCGAGCGTGAGCTCTACATGTCAATGGTGCTGGACCGTCAGTCCGAACGCATCGTGCTGGTCATGTCGGGTTCCGGTGGCATGGAGATTGAGGAACTGGCCGAGACCGATCCCAACGCCATCATCCGGGTCATGATCGAGCCGGCCGTCGGACTCCAGGGATTCCAGGCCCGCGGTGCGGCCTTCGCCTGCGGCCTTGACCCCGCACTCATCTCCCAGGCCGAGAACCTCCTGCTGGCGGCCTACAGGGCCTTCAGGGACATGGACGCCACGATGCTCGAGATCAACCCACTGGTCGTCACGGTGGAGGGTCGCCTGCTGGCGCTCGACGCCAAGATGAGCTTCGACGACAACGCCCTGTTCCGCCACCAGGACGTCTCCGAACTGCGGGACAAGTCCCAGGAGGACCCCCGCGAGATGAACGCAACGGACCGGGGTCTCAGCTATGTCGGCCTTGAGGGCAACATCGGCTGCATCATCAACGGTGCGGGACTGGCCATGGCCACCATGGACATGATCCAACTTGCCGGCGGCGAGCCGGCCAACTTCCTGGACATCGGAGGTGGCGCATCGCCTGACCGGGTGTCGAAGGCATTCAAGCTCGTGCTCTCGGACGACAGGGTCGAGGCGATCCTGGTCAACATCTTCGCCGGCATCAACCGGTGCGACTGGGTTGCCGAGGGGGTCGTCAAGGCGATGAACGAACTGGACGTGAAGGTACCGGTGGTGGTCAGGCTGGCCGGCACCAACGTGGAGGAGGGGCAGCGCATCCTCGCTGACAGCGACGTGGACCTGATCACGGCCGACACGCTGGCTGAGGCCGGCGAGCGAGCCGTGGCAGCCGTTTCATGGGAGGCCAACTAGTCATGAGCATCATCGTCAACGAGAAGACCCCGGTGATCGTCCAGGGTTTCACAGGGCGTATGGGCACGTTCCACACCGAGGAGATGATCGGTTACGGCACGAACCTGGTCGGCGGCATTGCTCCGGGCAAGGGCGGTAGCGAACACCTGGGGCTCCCGGTGTTCGACACGGTGAAGGATGCCGTGACAGAGACCGGTGCCGAAGCCAGCATCGTGTTCGTTCCGCCGCCGTTCGCCGCCGACGCCATCATGGAGGCGGCCGACGCCGGCATCCGGCACTGCGTGTGCATCACCGACGGCATCCCCGCGCAGGACATGATGAAGGTCAAGCGCTACATGCGGACCAAGCGGGTCGAGAAGCGAATGACTCTGCTGGGCCCGAACTGTGCCGGCGTCATCAGTCCCGGCAAGGCCCTCCTGGGCATCATGCCCGGCCACATCTACGCCGAGGGTCCGGTCGGCATCATCGGTCGATCCGGGACGCTCGGCTACGAGGCCGCCTCCCAGCTCAAGGCTGTGGGCATCGGCGTCAGCACCAGCGTCGGGATCGGCGGCGATCCGATCAACGGCAGTTCCTTCACCGACCACCTGAAGGCCTTCGAGCAGGACCCTGACACCAGCCTTGTCGTCGTCATCGGCGAGATCGGTGGCCCGCAGGAGGCCGAGGCTGCGGCATACGCACGCGACCACATGCACAAGAAGGTCGTCGCCTACATAGCGGGCCTCTCGGCCCCCAAGGGTCGGACCATGGGCCACGCCGGAGCCATCGTGACGGGCGTCGGTGAGTCGGCAGCCGAGAAGATCCAGATCATGCGGGACTGCGGTGTGACCGTGGTCGAGCGGCCGTCGGACTTCGGCACAGTCATCTCCAAGCTCCTCTAGGGCAGCGGGCGGCCCCTAGCCTGAGGCCGATGCGGGAGATCCTGAAAGACCTCGAGCGCTGGCGCCGCCAGGGGCAGCGTGTTGCGATAGCGCGCGTGGTGGACCTGGAGGGTTCCGGGCCCCGTCTCCCGGGTGCATCGATGGCCGTCACCGAGGACGGCCAGGTGGCCGGCTCGGTTTCCGGAGGCTGTGTCGAGGGGGCCGTGGTCGTGGAGGCCCTCGACGTGCTCGCCACGGGCGACAGGCGCATGATGACGTTCGGCTACAGCGATGACGAGGCGTTCGCCGTGGGCCTGACGTGTGGTGGCACCATCCACCTCTTCATCGAACCGCTGGACTGGTAGCCGGGGACCAGACCCTTGTCCGAGACCCCGATCTTCGACCGTCTGGCGGCACTGCTGCGCGATGAGGTCCCTGTGGCGCTGGCCACGGTTCTGGATGGCCCGCGTGCCGGCGCCAAGCTCATGGTCCATCGCCCAGCGGTCGACGAGGTGCAGGTCGAGGGCACCCTCGGCAACAACGACCTGGACCGGGTCGTGGCACGGGACGCCCTGGGCGAGCTGGCCGCCGGCCGTAGCGGCCTCCGGCACTACGGCGATCACGGCGAGGCCCGCGAGGAGTCCCTGCGGGTGTTCATAGAGGCCTTCGCCGCCCCTCCCAGGATGCTCCTCTTCGGTGCCGTCGACTTCACCCTCGCCCTGGTCCGGGTTGCCAAGGTGCTGGGCTACCGGGTGACGGTGTGCGATGCCCGCGAGGTCTTTGCCACCACCCAGCGGTTCCCCCTCGCCGACGAGGTCGTCGTGGACTGGCCGGATCGCCTGCTGGCAGAGGTCGGGCCGGACCTGCGGCGCCGTGACGCCATCTGTGTGCTGACCCATGACGTCAAGTTCGATGTGCCGGCCATCGTGGCGGCCCTGCGGACGTCGGTCGGCTACATCGGCGTCATGGGATCCCGGCGAACGCACGAGGACCGCATCGGGCGTCTCGCCGACGCCGGGGTGACCGGGGCTGAGATGGCTCGACTGCGTTCGCCCATCGGGCTCGACATCGGCGCACGTACTCCGGAGGAGACCGCCATCTCGGTCATGTCGGAGATCATCGCCCTGCGAACCGGTCGTTCGGCGCGGGCGCTTTCGGACACCGACGGTCCGATCCACGACTGAGGGCCGGCCATGACCATCCCCGGAAATGGAACGATTGCCGCCGTGGTGCTGGCCGCCGGCGGAGGTAGCCGGTGGACGGGTTCCGGACACAAGCTCCTGGCGGACCTGGACGGCAGGCCCCTCGCAGCCCACGCCCTGGCGGCGGCTGCAGCTGCCGGCCTGGACGAGCTGGTGGTGGTGACGGGTGCAGCGGACCTTTCGGCGGTCATACCCCGCGGCGCCACCGTCGTGCACAACGGATCCTGGTCCCAAGGTCAGGCCGGCTCCATCCGGTTGGCCGTGGACTATGCCCTCAGTGCCGGGCACGAGGCGATCGTGCTGGGCCTTGCCGACACTCCGGGCGTACCCGCCGAGGCATGGCGGGCGGTGGCCGTTGCCGAGGGTTCTCTCGTCGTGGCGGTGTTCGACGGTTTGCGCAGGCCTCCCACCAAGGTCGGGCGGAGGTTCTGGGAGGAACTCCCGGTGTCCGGTGATTCCGGAGCCAGGTCGCTGCTGGCGGCGAGGGCGGCCGACGTGGTGGAAGTAGCGTGTCGCGGGAACCCGGCAGACATTGACACTGTGGAGGACCTGCAGTTGTGGAACTGAACAATGACTTCGAGGTGGCGGCACCCATCGACCTGGTGTGGTCCGTTCTGACCGACGTGGAGCGCATCGCTCCGTGCCTACCGGGAGCCCAGTTGCTCGAGATCGAGGGCGACGAGTTCCGCGGGGTGGTCAAGATCAAGGTCGGCCCGATCACCGCCCAGTACAAGGGAGCCGCTTCCTTCCTGGAGCGCGACGACGTCGGCTACAGGGCGGTCCTGCGTGCCGAGGGTCGTGACACCCGCGGAGCGGGCAACGCCGCAGCGAACATCACCGCCGAGTTGGAGGCGACCGATGTCGGTACGAAGGTCACCGTGACGACCGACCTGACGGTGACGGGCAAGGTGGCACAGTTCGGACGCGGCGTGATGGCCGACGTCTCGAAGAAGTTGATGGGCCAGTTCGCCGACAACCTGAGCGAGCTCATGGTCGCATCCGGTGACGAGGTGGCCGCTGATGCCCCGGTGGTCGACGCCGATGCCGAGACACCTGCTGACGGGCCAACCGACAACGACGGGGACGCACCGACGATCCGGGTTGTGGATGCGCCCGAGGTGGAGGCGATCGACCTGCTCGGCGCCGCCGGGGCCCCGATCCTGAAGCGCCTGGTTCCCGTGCTGGTGGCGGTTGCGGTGGTCGTGGTCATCATCCTGGTCCTGCGCTAGGACCTTCCAGGCTCTTCCATCAGGCCAGGCCATGGACACGTCGATCACGCCCCCGACCGGAAATGCCGCCGATGACCGCGAGGTGGTCGCCGGCCTCCTGGGGAGACGTCCGAAGGGACAGTTCGAAGTGGTCGTCCGTGACGACGCCGGCGTGCCCGTCGTGATCCGCAACCATCCGTTGCTGGAGGACGGTCGTCCCATGCCGACGCGCTTCTGGCTGGTCGGCAATGACCTCCGCTCCCGGATCGGGACACTTGAGTCGACCGGCGGGGTGCGGGCCGCCGAGGCGGACTGCGATCCGGCCGTGCTGGCCGACGCCCACGCCCGCTACGCGGAGGAGCGGGACGCTGCCATCCCTGAGGGGTATGTGGGTCACCGACCCTCCGGCGGGGTGGGTGGTACAAGAAAGGGCGTCAAGTGCCTGCACGCCCACTACGCATGGTTCCTGGCGGGCGGGGACGACCCTGTGGGTCGGTGGGTGCATGCCCACCTGAACGAGGGGCCCGCCCCGGAGGATGGATCCGGTGGCTGAATTGGTGGCTGCCGTGGACTGCGGCACGAACTCCACCCGACTCCTGATCGGTGACGGGCTGCGGACCGTCGAGCGCCTCATGCACATAACCCGCATGGGGGAGGGGGTGGATGCGACGGGGCGTCTTTCCCGGCAGGCAATGGACCGGGTGCTGGTGGTGCTCCGCGGCTACCGGGAGGCAATGGACCGGCACGGGGTGACCAGGTGCAGGGTGACGGCCACCTCGGCGGCGCGCGACGCCGCCAACCGGGAGGACTTCTTCGACAGGGCTGAGGAGGCGCTCGGGCACCGTCCGGAACTCCTGACCGGCATCGAGGAGGGCAGGCTCTCGTTCGTCGGCGGCACCGCTGAGCTGGACCCGGCCGACGGGCCGTTCCTGGTGGTCGACATCGGAGGCGGTTCGACGGAGTTCGTCACGGGCACCACGGAGGCTGAGGCGGCCTGGTCGTGCGACATCGGCTGCGTGCGCCTGACCGAGCAGTGGATCGAACACGACCCCCCGTTGCCTGAGGAGCTCGTCGCCTGCCTTTCGATCACCGAGGGGCACATCGACGACGTCCTGCGGGAGGTCCCGGGGGCAGCTTCAGCCCGCACCCTGGTGGGTCTGGCCGGCACCGTGTCGTGTGCTGCGGCCGTCGAGATCGGCCTGACCGACTACGACAGGGACCGGATACACCACTTTCGCCTCTCCAGGGCGGCCGTGGAGGACGTCTTTCGGACCCTGGCAACCGAGACGCGTGCTGAGCGGCTCGAGAATCCGGGGATGGAGGAGGCCCGTGCCGATGTGATCATCGGGGGGATGGCGATCCTGGTGAAGGTCATGCGCCAGCTGGGTTTCGACGAGTGCCTGGTCTCGGAGTCCGACATCCTGGACGGTCTGGTGGCCTCGCAGCAGGTCTGATCGGGCCTTCTGCGGATTTTCCCCACAGGGAAAGAGTTTCCCACCAGTAGTGGTGCTTGGTTTAGGATGACCGCCATGTCGCACGCAGATCGCATCCTCATGGGTCCCGGTCCAGGGAACCCGTATCCACAGGTCATCAAGGCCTTTGCCCGCCCTGTCCTGGGCCACCTGGACCCTGACTTCATAGCCCTCCTGGACGAGACGAATGAGCGCCTACGGGAGGTGTTCCGCACCTCCAACCCGCTCACCTTCCCCGTGTCGGCCACCGGTTCAGCCGGCATGGAAGCCACCATCGTGAACGTGCTGGGCCCCGGCGACACCGTCGTCATCGGCGTCAACGGCGTGTTCGGCGAGCGGATGTGCGATGTTGCCACGCGCTGCGGCGCCACGGTTGTCAGGGTGGATGCCGAATGGGGCCGGGCACTTGATCCCCAGGACCTGCTCGACGCCCACCCCAACCCCAAGGTCATTGCCGTGGTGCACGCCGAGACCTCGACCGGCGTCCGAAACGACATAGCCCCCATCGGTGCCGGCAAGGGCGACGCCCTACTGCTGGTGGACTGCGTCACCTCGCTGGCTGGCATTCCCCTCGAGATCGACGCCTGGGGCGTGGACCTCGCCTACAGCGGCACGCAGAAGTGCCTCGGGGTGCCGCCCGGGCTCTCACCGGTGACGGTGTCGCCGGCCGCCATCGACCGGTTCGTGGAGAAGTCACCGTCGTGGTACCTGGACCTCCAGATGATCGCCAAGTACGTCACCAGCGGCGGCGCACGCGCTTATCACCACACGGCACCCATCTCGATGATCTACGCCCTCCATGCCGGCCTCGGTGTCGTCCTGGATGAGGGCCTGGAGAACGTGCAGGCCCGCCACAAGGCGTGTGGCGACAAGCTCCAGGCCGGTCTGGTGGATCGGGGCTTCGAGCTGTTCGCACAGGAAGGGCACCGCCTACCGGAGCTCACCTCCGTGCTGGTCCCCGCCGAGCGCCTGCCCGAGGGCATGGACGAGGCCGGCGTGCGTGCCCGCCTGCTATCCGAGTACGGCATCGAGATCGGTGGCGGCCTCGGTCCGGTAGCCGGCAAGGTCTGGCGTATCGGATGCATGGGGCACACCGCCCGCATCCGCAACATCACCCTGCTCCTGGCCGCTCTGGACGAGATCCTGGACTGACCGCCGGGTGCTGGCCGGTTTGCAACCCGGCTGCCACCGCTGCCCATGATTGGTCCATGGCAATCGACCAGGTGACCGACACTCCGGTCCTGCATGGTGGGAGGGTCGTCCTGCGGCCCCTCGAGGTCGAGGACTTCGCCGACTGGCAGGTCGTGCGGCGCCGCAACGCCGACTGGCTGACGGTCTGGGAGCCGCGTCGAGGGTTCGGCCAGCCGGACCCCACGGAGGACCGCCAGACCTTCAACATGCGCTGCGCCGCGCGCAGGAGGGAACGCCAGCTGGGCACAGGTTGGGGCTTCGGCGTGTTCGTGGGAGAAGACGGCAGTGACCGGTTCGCTGGCGAGCTGAACCTGTCCAACGTCGTGCGGGGGGCGTTTCGCAGCGCCCACGTCGGCTACTGGATGGACGAGGACATGGCCGGCAACGGCTACATACCGGAGGCCCTCGTGGTGGCCTGCAGGTTCGCCTTCGAGGAGATCGAACTGCACCGCCTCCAGGTCTCGATCGTGCCCCGCAACACCCGTTCGCGACGGGTGGTCGAGAAGTTGGATTTCCGGTGTGAAGGCCTTGCGGAGCGCTATCTGGAGATCGCCGGAGTCTGGGAAGACCATCTCCGGTTCGCCATCACCGAAGAGGAATGGTGTCTCCGGCGGGCGGCCCTGGCCGCCACCTGGCTCGGCCCGACCGTGGACTGACAGCCGGGATCAGGGTCCGTGCCGCTCAGTCCCTGGCGGCTATCCGGGTCTTCAGCCGGTTCACCATCTCCACAAACGCCGACTGCTTCATGGACCAGGCCTGGGGCGGAATCTCCAACTGGACCGACTGGACCGACTCGGTCACGCCGGCCGTGTCGTGCAGCGTCTGCTTCGTGACGGCAACCAGCTCCACCGGATGGCCGGCGGCCTTCGCCGCATAATCCACAGCGGTATCGACCAGGTCCTCGTCGTCCACGCAGTCCCACGCCAGGCCGTGTCGCACGGCCTGTTCGCCGTCCAGGATCTGCTCGAAGAGCACCATGGCCTTGGCCGTCTGCAGGTTCGTGATGTTGCGGAGGCGCCAGGTGTGGCCCCCGCCGGGGTGGATCCCGATTGTCAGGAACCGGCTGTCGAATCGGGCCGAACGGCCTGCGACCACCAGGTCGCAGGCCAGCACCATGTTCATGCCGGCACCGACCGCTGCGCCGTTCACGGCCGCCACGGTGGGCAGGGTGGTGTGGGCGACCCGCAGGAAGCCCCGGTAGATGTCGGGCAGCGAACCCTCGGAGTCTCCTTCGCCGGCCTCCAGCAGGTCATCCAGGACGGCTCCGGCGCAGAAGGCCCTTCCGGCACCGGTCAGCACCACGGCTCCGATGCCGTCGTCGGACTCCAGGTCGTCGAAGGCGGCCAGGAGCTCCTCGTTCATCTCATCGGAGACCACATTGCGGCGGTCCGGGTCGTCAAAGGTGAGGATTGCGACTCGGTCACGTCGTTCTATTCGCAGCACGCTCATGGGGTGAGTCTCCCATGTGGTGGCCCGTGTCGCCGGACCGGAGCAGGCCATGGAGCGTGGCGTCCAGCCGCTGGGAGGCCGCTGGCGGGCCGGGGTTAGGGTCGCCGGATGGCATCAGGGGAACCGGTCGAATCGGCCGCTCCGAGGCTGGTGCCACGGGATCGCCGGCGCTTTCCGGCCATGGGCTTCCCGAACTACCGCCGCTTCTGGATCGGCGGTGTGCTGACCAACAACGGCCGTTGGGTGCAGTACGTCACCACCTACTTCATCGTGTACCGGATCACCGGTTCGGCTGCGTGGGTGGGCATGGCGGGGTTCTCCACGTTCATCCCCGTGCTGCTGATGAACCCCCTTGCCGGCTACGTGTCGGACCACTTCGACCGGCGCAGGGTGCTGTTGGCGACCAACAGCCTCTGCAGCCTGCTGGCAGCAGCGATGGCCCTGACCTGGGCGGCCGGGGGCCGCAACGTGGGTATCTGGATGCTGCTCCTGCTTGTCGGCGGGTTCGTCTACGGCGTCCAGCTGCCCACGTGGCAGTCCTTCGTGGCCGAGTGCGTTCCGAGGGAGCACCTCCGCAACGCCATCACGATGAACTCCACCCAGTTCAACGCCGCCCGTACGTTCGGCCCGGCTCTGGGCGGCCTGCTGATCGGCACGCTGGGTCCCGGTTGGGCCCTCACGCTCACAGCCGTGCTCTACGGCCCGGTCCTCGTCGCCCTCCTGCGGATCGATCCGGCGACCCTGTACCGACCCCAACGGTCTGCTGGAGCCGATGGACATGGAAGGTCGTCGGTGGTCTCGGACTACCGGGAATCGATCCGCTACGTGATGAACGAACCGGGGATCAGGGCGGCGATCATCACCGTCGCGCTCATCTCGACGGCAGGCCAGCCCATCGTGCAGCAGATCGTCGTGTTCGCCGAGGAGGTCTTCGAGGTCTCGCCGTTCTGGTTCGGGATCCTCGGCTCTGCACAGGGGATGGGTGCCCTGGTGGCGGCCCCGCTGGTGGCTGGGGAGTTGAGCCAACTCAGGCGTTCGAGGGTCCAACTCGTGGCGACGTCCGGCTACGGGTTGGCCATCGTGATGTTCGCCCTTGCGCCGTCCTTCTGGGTGGGCTTCGGCGCCCTGACCCTGATCGGTGCGATGCACCTCGCCTCGGCCACGAACCTCAACTCCACCGTGCAGTTGCAGGTGGCCGACGAACTGCGCGGTCGGGTGATGGCCATCTACCTGATGGGCGTCCTGGGGTTGTCGCCGTTCGCCAACCTGCTCATGGGTTGGCTGATATCGATCCTGGGGCCCCGACCGGTGGTTGCAGGCAGTGGCCTGATCGTCGTCGCCGGTGGGCTGGCACTCCAGTTGACCGGGCAGTACGCCCGGCTGGACCGGGACTGACCAGCCCTGACCGGGCTCAGGCCGGGTCGTCGAACGCAGACCGGTGGGCCTGCCCCTCCTCACAGGTGTCGTACACGGGGCACCAGCGACACGGGGGGCCGGGAATCCGGGTCGGGGTGCGGCCACCATGGAGCAGCTCGACGAGTCGGCCCACGCCGTCGGATAGGCGGGCCACGCTGGCCATGAGGGTGTCCTCCGTGACCTCTTCGGGCACGAAGCTGGCGGTGTCCAGGTAGTAGGAGGCCAGGAGCCGGGGTGGGACGCCGATGCGGAGCGTCTCGATCAGGGCGTAGAAGCGGAGGTCCTCGCGGTGCACCGGTAGCGAGTTGCCCGTCTTGAGGTCGACGATCACCTTGCCGGCCCGCTGGCCAATGGCCCGCCCCAGGGTCAGGTCCACCTTGCCCGCCAGGATCAGGCGGCCGCCGCACAACTCGGCACGGAGCCGGCTCTCGGTCACCGGGCGCCATGCCGGCTTGAGTGGTGGCCAGCACTCCATGTACTTGGTGAACGCGTCCAGCGACTCGGACCGGAGTTCGGCGCGTTCCACCTCACTGCAGCCCCGCAGCCAGTGTCCGAGGCCGCCCTGGTCGGACTCGTAGCGGGCGAGTGCCTCGTCAACCAGGACCGGCGGTTCGACCTCGAGCCGCCAGTTGATGGCCAGCTCGACGGCCTTGTGGACGATTGAGCCCCGGGCGGTCGGAACCCGCCACTCGAACTCCTCGACCTCGTCGGCCATGAACTTGGCCTCGCAGCCGTGGACCTGGGCGAGGCGGTGCTTGTGGACGAATAGGTCCTCACCGGCCGGGAGGCCATCGAGGTGGGGTTCGACGGCCGTCTCGAGGGCGGAGCGGAGGTGGTGTCGGAGGTCCTCGGCGAACTCGGGTCGTTCGTCGGCTGTTGCCCCGAGCTGGTCCAGCACGGCCTTCTGGGCCGGGTTCAGCTCTGGTGGTTTCATCGTGCCGTCGATCGGGTCCACGTCGGGAGTATGGCCCAGCCTCCACCGGGGACTCCGTCATCGTGGCTGTCACACCCTCCGTTGATACTGGAACCCATGGAGAGCAGATCCCCCGAGACATTCGCCGCCCGCTTCGGCGAGACCGCCCGTTCGCTGGGTCGGGCCGCCCGCCTCCGGGGTCTGGACGTTCCCACCTTCCGTTACCCGCCGGGCCTCGATGGCGTGCAGCGTTCGATCCGGCGCCGCAGCGGTTCGGCCACGATTGCCGTGGTTGTGCGGGGGCGGCCGTGGGGAGCGGTGGTTGCCGACATGGTCGAGGGGATCGTCGTGGCCAACGACCTGGACCCCGCCAGGGCGGACACCGTGAGGGCCGCGCTCTGGCTGGCCCTGGAGGAACCTGCCCTGGCTGCCTGATCGCCTGCCCGTTTCCAGCTCCGCGTCGCCTCTCGTCCCGGCCCGGCTGCGTTGGGTGACGGCTGGCTAGCGTGGCATGACGCCCGGGTGGCGGAACTGGCAGACGCAGCGGGCTTAAACCCCGCGGCCCCCCAGGGGGCGTACAGGTTCAAATCCTGTCCCGGGCACCGGAGGTGGATTGGATGCCACCCGTACGGCGAGGATGGATGAATGGTCGATTCGGAGCACTCCTACGAGCATCCATACCCGGCGCCTGATCTGGCTGCCCGACATCCGTTCGTACCCCTCGAGACCCGTCGCCTACCCGACGACGAGATGCTGGAGCGTGCCCGTGCCTTCCACGAGGCGATGGGTTCCAGACGCAGCGTCCGGATGTTCAGCTCCAGGCCAGTGCCCGGCGAGCTCATAGAGCGGGCGGTGCTGGCAGCATCGACCGCCCCGTCTGGAGCCCACAAGCAGCCGTGGACCTTCGTTGCGGTCCGCGACCAGGACCTGAAGTCTCGTATTCGACGGGAGGCCGAAGCCGAGGAGAGATCCAACTACCTCGAGAACCGGATGAACGAGGAGTGGATCGAGGCACTCGCTCCGCTGGGCACAGACCACCACAAGGAGTTCCTGGAGGTCGCGCCGTGGATCGTGGTGCTGTTCGAGCAGCGCTACGAACTGCGCCCCGATGGGTCCAGGCGGAAGAACTACTACGTGAAGGAGAGCGTCGGCATCGCCGCCGGCCTGTTCATCGCAGCGATCCACGACATGGGTCTGGCCACCCTCACCCACACCCCCTCGCCAATGGCGTTCCTGCGACGGCTCCTGGGTCGTCCGGAGAACGAGAGGCCCTTCGTGATGTTCCCGATCGGCCACCCGCTTCCCGGCCTGCAGGTGCCGGACCTGAAGCGCAAGTCGCTGTCGGAGGTGTACGTCGAGGTCGATGGCGGGGGCGACGCGGGCACCGTCAGATGAGGAGGGCGGTTCCGAGCACGGTGAGCAGGGCGCCCAGCCATGCGCCCGGTGCCGGGGCCTGGCGGATCCTGATCCAGAGCAGGGGCAGCATGATCACCGGTGTGGTGGCTGACAGGATCGTCGCCACACCCGTGTCGCCGTGGCCGATCGCCCAGAGCAGCAGCGTCATCCCGAGCACCATGGCCGCCAGGGCACTTGCGGCCAGACGGACGTGGTCGCTGGGACGTATCTCCCCACGCTGACGCGGCCTGGCCAACAGGTCGGTGGGTCGGGCCACCAGCCACATGGCGGCAGTGGCGATCACGGCGCGTGTCGCTGCCACCGCCAGGGTGTCGGCGCCGCCGTCCAGTACCGGTTTGACGGTCAGTGCTCCGACAGCCTGGCCGAGGGCGCCGAGTACCCCCCAGGAAGCTCCGGCCCGGAGCGAGCCCTCGATCCGCTCGAACACATGGGCGTGTGTTCCGCCCCTGGAGCCGAAGTTGACCGCCATGGCGATGCCCACGACCGTCAGAGCGGCGCCGCCGAGTGCCGTGAGGCTGAAGGACTCGTCGTACAGCAGGACCCCGCCCACAGCCGCCAGCGGAGCGTTGGAGGTGAACACCACGGCGGTCCGACGGGGTCCGATCCGGGCCATGGCGGTGAAGAGGGCTACGTCGCCCAGCAGGATGCCGATGAGCCCCGAGACCGCCAGCAGTCCCAGGTCGTCCCGGCTGAGCGACGACCAGCCCCCGGTCACGGTGGCCAGGACCAACAGCATTCCGCTGGCATAGAGCATCCGGATACGACAGAAGCGGGGTCCTCCGAGGCGCCGGACGGGTTCGGCGGCGATGAGGCTGCTGGTGGCCCACGAGGCGGCGGCGAGAAGAGCGGCGAGCTGGTACGACAAGCTGATAGTCCACCACCGGGTGCGAGCCCATGCATGGTCGGGTGGGCCCCTTCGAGCAGACCACTGGGCGCCGGCACTGCGCGAAGATGCACCGGTGGCTGACGACGGTTCCAAGGCAGGGGTGCGGGCAACTGGCGGATGCCAGTGCGGCGGCGTTCGTTACCGGGTGGAGGGGCCCCTGCGGGACGTCGTCAACTGCCACTGCGAGCCGTGCCGCCGTATCACCGGCCACCACATGGCGGCCACCGCTGCCAGCGTCGACGACGTCCATTTCGAGAGCGACGCCACCCTGGGCTGGTACCAGCGGACGGCCGGTACCCGCTACGGGTTCTGCACGACGTGTGGTTCCACGCTCTTCTGGTCGGCGGCTGACAAGGCCGACATGCTTTCCATCGCCGCAGGGAGCATCGACCAGCCTTCCGGACTGGTCACCGTCCTGGCCATATACGCCGATGAGGCACCCGACTTCCACCGTCTGGACACGACCATCCCGACGTTCGGCCGGGATCGGCCAGTCGGCGATCCGTCATGGCCCGTTCTGGGCGATGAGGTCTGACGGGGCCAGCGGTCCGGCGGCGATGGAGGTCGATCAGGGGTACCCGGCCAGCCGCATGGCCGCATCTATAGTCCGACCATGCGCCTGCTCCTCCTTCCGTTGCTGGTCCTGGCCGTTGTGGCGACTGCATGTGGGGGCTCCGACGACGGGCCGATAGTCGTGCAGACGACCACCACCGGAATGTTCGTCACGACCACGGCCGCCCCGTCGGACTACTCGCCTGCGACCACAACCACGCCGAGCGTCGCCACGACGGTGGTAGCAACGGCCACCACGACTGCTCCTCCGGCGACCACCACCGCGGCCGTGATGGACGTTCCGGAGTCCGTGACCGTCGAGAAGGGCGATTCGCTCTCCAAGATCGCGAAGCGGTACGGCACGACCGTCGATGCCCTGGTCAGGATCAACGGGCTCTGTGACGCCAACCAGATCTTCGTGGGCCAGGTGGTCCTGCTGGAGGATCCGGAGGCCGAAGCCGAGGCCGCAGAGGACCAGGGCGAGACTGCCATCGTGACGGTCCAGCCGGGCGATTCGCTCTCCAAGATCGCCAAGCGCAACGACACGACCGTCGAGGAGCTGATGGCCCTCAACAGCATCGACGATCCCAACCTCCTCTTCGTGGGCCAGGAACTCCTCGTGGATGCGGCCGCCTCGGCCGACGAGGAGCCCGAGGAGAACCCGAACTGCTGACGGCCGGTACGTCCGCAGGCAGTTCACCCACCTGACCGTCCTGCGTCCCGCCGGGTCTACGATCCGCAACATGGCACCCAGACTCGAGGCACGCGACGAGGCCCGGCTGGCGGGAGCTGAGGGCCCGGCGCAGCAGATGGCGACCCGGGTGGTCACCCGACTGGCCGCCGCCATGGGTGCCGAAGAGCTCATCGACATCACCGGGGCCCACATCGACTCCTGCCTCTACCACGGTCAGGCCGTCCTCGACTTCGCCGACCGCCTGGCTGACGACGGAGCGCGGGTCGTGGTGCCCACCACGCTGAACGTCTCGTCCCTGGACCTGCTTCACCCGGAGCACGCCAGGGGTGACCCCGGGGAGGCCCGTGCGTCACGAAGACTCATGGAGCGCTTCGAGGAGATGGGCTGTCGGCCGACCTGGACCTGTGCCCCGTACCAGTTGGAGGTCCGGCCGCAGTTCGGTGAGCAGATCGCCTGGGCGGAGTCCAACGCCATCGTGTTCGCCAACTCGGTGCTGGGTGCACGGACGAATCGCTACGGCGACTTCGCTGACATCTGCTGCGCCGTCACCGGGCGGGCACCTGCCGCCGGGCTGCACCTGGACGAGCACCGCAGGGCCACCGTCGTCATCAGGCTCGACGGTGTCTCCGCCGGACTGATGGAGCGTGACGTCTTCTATCCGGTGCTCGGAGGCCTCCTTGGTGGGCTGGTAGGCAAAGCCGTGCCGGTCATCAGCGGTCTGGCGCCCGGTGTGTCAGAGGATCGCCTCAAGGCGCTGGGGGCGGCGTCGGCATCAACCGGCTCTGTCGGCATGTTCCACATGGTCGGGAGCACGCCCGAGGCCCCGACCCTGGAAGCAGCGCTGGCCGGCCATCGGCCCGTCGAGGAGGTCACTGTCACGGCAGCGGACCTACGTGGCGCACGGGATCGACTCTCCACGACTACCAGTGACGACCTCCGGACCGTGAGCCTCGGTACACCGCACTACTCGGTTTCCGAGATCGGACGGCTCGTCGAGCTGCTTGGTGGTCGGCGGGTCGGCGACGGCGTTGCGTTCTTCGTATCCACGGGACGTGACGTACTCCACGAGGTGGAGTTGAGGGGCTGGGCGGGCCGACTTGCCGATGCCGGGGTGACGATGGTGACCGACACCTGCACCTACTTCACCCCGATAATCCAGGACCGCACCGGCACCTCGATGACCGATTCGGCCAAGTGGGCCTACTACGCCCCCGGAAACCTCGGCCTCGAGGTCGTCTTCGGGAGCACCGAGGACTG
>Ga0302120_10000060_pt1 | contig 38114 bp, 22 predicted proteins | sample AG5_Bottom_MG_FD_203118 | JGI IMG/M metagenome (GOLD analysis project Ga0302120, IMG submission 203118) | Marine microbial communities from Western Arctic Ocean, Canada - AG5_Bottom | ecosystem: Environmental > Aquatic > Marine > Oceanic | place: Canada: Western Arctic Ocean | collected 2017-10-01 | reverse complement strand
AGAGAAACAGAGAGCAGGTAACTTTTCTATTTATATGGCCTCCTCCTCCAATATCGAATCACTCTCCCATCGACCGGATCCCTCCACTCCCCAGAATCGTTAGTCCGTAGCCCCTACCCGCTCGCCGCCACCATGAAGCTATTTCTCCAAACTGCAGCCCTTCTCACCGCCGGAAGCTCGCTGGCTCTCTCCCAAGTGGTCATCAATGAAGTGAGGATCGACGATCCCGGATCCGACGATTTTGAATATTTTGAAATCTTCAATCGCGGACAATCAGTGATCAGACTGGACACCATTTCTTATCTGGTGCTGGGAAAGGGCGCGGGCGGAAGCGGAGTGATCACCCAAGTTCTGCCCCTCCCCCCGTTCTCTCTTGAACCCGGGTCCTACTTCGTGGGCAGCAATAACTCTCCGCTGAGAATCGATCCGGACTCAGATGGCATCGCGAACATCGAAGCCCTTCCCAACTTCCAATTTCAGCCCGCCTTCGAGAGCTCGTCCTCTGTCACGCACTTGCTGGCAATTGCGTTCTCCGGTTCGGTTGGTGACGATTTGGATACAAATGACGATGGCACCTTGGACGTGCGTCCCTGGGTGGGGGTCGCCGACGCAATCTCATTTTACGCCCCTGGAGATTCGCTGCCCTACGCACGCAGCATGGGAACGAGTTTCGAAAACGTGGGTCCCGACGAGAACAATGTCCCGAACCATCTCTTCCGCGTCCCCGACGGCGGATCCTGGATCATGGGGACGCTCGGACAAGAACAAGATCCCGGCAGCGGCAATCTCCTCCAGGACACGCTGGACACCCCAGGCAAGGCGAACCCAATCGTTACGCCTCTGCTGCTGACTCTTAGCGAATCGTCCATCTCGGAGGGAGCTGCCAGCCCAGCGATGACAGGCACCGTCACGCGTTCAGGGACCTCGGGTGATATCGTGATCACGCTCACTATTGATGACGAAAGCGAGGCCGTCGTCTCCAGTTCCGTGACCATCCTGGATGGCGAGTCAACAGCGGATTTCACCATCGATGCCGTAAACGATCTCCATCCCGATGGAGCACAATCGGTCACTGTGAGTGCCTCAGGAGAGAATTTTGAAGCGGTAAACAGATCCTTTGTCGTCACGGACGACAGCGATTCGTTTTCCGTAGTCATCAACGAAGTATTCTACGCCAACGATCCCGACGCCGGTGATACAAACAACAACGGCATCTCAGACTCAGCGGATCATTTCATCGAATTGGTAAACGTGAGCGGCGTGCCGGTTGATCTCTCCGACTTCCATCTCGAAAACAGCAGTGGAACGAGCCTTGGTCCGGACGGCATCCATCGGTTCGCAGCGGGCACGATTCTAAACCCCGGATGCGGCATTGCAGTCTTCGACGGCCCTGACGTAGAGATCGGCACGACGGAGGCCTTTGGAACGGCCGAGATTCAAATCTCTTCGATCAACGGCCTCTTCTTGAGCGATACCGGCGACAATCTCCGCCTCCTCGACGACCTGGGGAATGAGGTCTTCTCCATTGAGCTTCCCGACATCAGCGGTGGTCCGTTCGCGGGCTCGCAGAACCTCACTTCGGAGGGAGGGAGCGGGGACCCGGCTCTCGGATACGATTCGCACTTCAATCTCTCGGCGAACAATGACTTCTTCTCCCCTGGCACGACCGTGGACGGCGCCCCATTCTGCACAGTGACTGGCAGCCTTGAAATCACCTTGCTTGATGGGACATTGCTCACCCCGATCGCCAGTATTCCGGAGAACGCTTTCCCGGGCAGCGTGGTGGCGCGCATCGAAGCACCGACCCGGGCAGCGGGAGAGGTTGTCCGATTTCACCTGGCCTCGGGTCTCGGCGAGTTGATTCCGCAAGACGACGGGATTGGCCAACTGGATGATGAAAATTCCAGCATCGATTGGTTGCTCGACCCAGTAGACAACACCCTCGCCCAAGGGAGTCGGAGCGAAACGCTCTCCCTGCGGGCTTCCGGCCACCTGAACGCCGTAGCCAACATCGTAGTGACTGACGACGGAGACTTGCCGCCTTTGACCGAGATCCTGATTAACGAGATCGATGCAGATCAATCCGGACAGGACGGTGCGGAGTTTGTCGAACTCTACAATCTAACAGAACATGACCGATTGATGGGCGGACTGGTCCTCGTCCTGATCAACGGGAACGGCGACTCCATCTACCACTTCACCGACCTTGCCGGCTTCACGATTCCGGCACACGGAGTCTTCGTGATCGGAGATGACACGGTCCCCAACGTTGATCTCACCCCCCCGAATTGGACCCTCCAAAATGGATCCGATGCGGTGGCCATCTACCAGGGAACCGCAGAAGATTTCACGATCGGAATGGAAATTTCCGCCATTTCAAACACCCTCCTCGATGCGGTGGTCTACGACACTAATGACGGGGACGACGATGATCTCCTTGCCGCGCTCACTCCGGGCCAACCCCAAGTCAACGAAGGCGGAGGTGGTGGAAGCGGAAGCGAATCGATTCAGCGCCTTCCCGATGGAGGGAATCAACTCGATACAAGTACGCTTACCACTGCATCTCCCACTCCGGGGGCGCTCAATTTCATGGAACCGGTGCCCGATGAGAGGCTCATCGACATCGAGATCGATGTTGCCCGCACCCTAATGGTGGTGATTCTCTCCGATCTTCGGGTGGACACAAGATACACGTTGGAGGCTACCTCGGACGGAAACGGAGCTTCGCAATTCGTTCCGGTGACCTCATTTACGACAACTGACCGTAACGTCACCGATGACGGTGAAGGAGTATTCCAGGTTTACATCTTCGAGAGCTTTCTGGATGATCTCGTCGCAAATCCCCGACAGATTTATCGCGTCACGAAACCCTGATTTCTGCGATTCCGGATGACGAAGTCCGAGAGGGGAACTGCTTCCAGTTTGCGGCCCACTCAGAGTGAGAAGATCTGACTCAATATCTAGCATCGGCTGAGCGGTTGGCAAGATCCTACGCGGCCCTTCGCTTCCAGGGTGGCAGCTCGGCTGTGAACTCCTTGGGCGTGCGCATCCCGAGGCTGCGATGCGGGCGAACTTCATTGAACTTCCGACGCCAGTCTTCGATGACCACCCGGCATTCGCAGAGGGTGTAGAACATCTCGCGCCCCAGGCACTCCCGCCGGAACTTGTCGTGAAAGCTTTGGTGCTCCCTTCCGGTCGCACTCCTCCGGAGCACGTCGCCTTTGGCTCCTGTCCATCTCGCTCCGCTCGGTTCCACGTAGCCATTCTGCCAGGGCCTGCCCGGATCGATGTAGAGCGTCTTGATCTTCGCCTTCTCCAACCAGTCTCTCAGGAGGTGGGCGACAAACTGCCTCGCTACGCTCCCCCTTCGGGCAGCCTTCGGCCGGCTATCTCCACTCCGTTCCGGTTCCGGTCCTTTATCGGATCGAAGATAGTCAGGGGTTCCATGTTGCGCGATGAGTTGTTCCATCACCTCGCACACCTTCTTTGCTCCAATGTTGCGATCCACGTGCAGCGCGTGGACCTCATGCGTGTATTCATCCACCACCCTCAAGACCCGGTAGCGGCCTCCCTTCACGGTCCAGTCATGGATGAAGTCCCAGCTCCAGACATCTCCTCGATCCGAAGCCTTCTGGGGGGGCGACCGGTGGAGCCCCGGCCCGGACGGGGCATGCGCCTTTTCTTATGGCGTGCCAGGAGGGCCGAACGAATCGAGGTATGGCTTTTTTTTCAAATAGCCTGCCCGGCGCTTCCGCAGCTGTTCCGTCAACTTCTGGTCCTTGGCCGCTCGTGCGAGAGCGGCGTCCACCGTCTTGATTGCTGTTTCGAAGTCACCGTTTGCGGCCTGGGCCGCGGCCAGGGTATCGAGGACGCGTGGTTCGAGATTTCCAGTTGCAAGCGTTGCAGCGGTGGCCAGCTCAAGCGCTTCTTTCGGGTTATAAATCTTGGGGTCGGTGTGCGTCGCCAGGAGCAGAGCGAGTTCATTGAGGACAAGGATGGAGTCGGGCTTGAGGCGCAGGGCGGCCCGGAAGAGCTTCTCGGCCTCGCTCGCACGGCCGCTACGGACCAGAGCGTGACCGTACCAGAGCTTGGCCATCGCGTCCTTGGAATCCAGCGAACTAAGATACTCCAGATGACGGACCGCATTGGCGTAGTCGCCGCTCTGACTCAAGGCCAGGGCCAACATTTTTCGCGAATTGTGCCCCAGTGGTTGCTCGGCCACCACCAAGCGCAGATGAGGAACCGCTTCGGCGAACCGTTGGAACTGGAACAACAAGGTCGCCAACTGGAGCCGGGCCCGCGTTTTGGCCGGGTTGAGTTTGAGGGCCTGAGCAAGCGCCCCCATCGCTTCCTGGAACTTTTTCTGCAAAGCCAACTCGCTACCTACGAGAAAATAGGACTCGGAAAGATCCTGGTTGGCGGCCACGCCTCCTCTGGTCAGGAACCGATCCAGGTAGCGCCGCGCGGCCTCGGGCTGTCCGAAGCTCATGAACTTGTCGATCATCCCAGTCGGACTGGCGGGCCAGGGGCCCTCGAGCCAGCGCCCGGGGAAGTGGGCCGCAGCGGCATGCCGCGCCTCCTTGCCCGCTTTCAGCAGGGCCACGTCCTCGACCAGCTGCACCACCTCGACCGGACCCTTGTAGAGCACGGCGATCCGTCCACTGGCATCGAGGAGGATGCTGCTCGGCACGGGAAGCGATTCGTACTTGTCGAGTTGAGCGCGGCCCGCGACTTCCAGCACGTCCAGAAATCCCGCATCCGCCAGCCCCGCAGCAAAGGGGAATCTCCGCTTCTTCAGGAATGGATTTACGATCGTGATCCGTTCGTCAAAGGCGTCGTCCGGGTTATCGACGCTGAGCGCAAGGATATCGATGCCGAGTTTGCCGATGGTTCCCTGCTCTTTCTTCCACGCCTCCATCTCGGCGACGCAGGGTGCGCACCAGGTTGCCCAGAGATTAATGAGCAGCGGCTTCCCGCTGCTCTCGATGGGCGCTCTCTTGCCTTCGAGGTTCAAGAATGTTGCGGCAGGGAAGGGCAGGGGCGAAGCCATCACGATCCGGGCGGCCTCGGAAGAGGGCACGGGATCCTTGCCCGCGGGAAGATCGTGCAAGGGCGTCCCTTTTCGGGGCGGATTCCATCTCCGGGCCGCGCCAGATCCCTCTTCGACGATGAAAAAGCCGCCGGGATCAATTCCCGAAATCTCTTCGCGCGTGCCGTCCGGCCACCGCACGGTGAGCCCGGCAATCTCCGTTCCTTTCGCGAGTCCGATATGTTGCCAGAGACTCGACTGGGCGAGGAATCCTTCGCCCGCCCGCAGCGTGCGAACCCGCTTCAAGGGCGAGTCCTTCAGGATCAGTTCGAGGCGGGCCCCGATCGCATTGCGGTTGCAGGTCTTGCCCTTCAATTTCACCGACACGAAGTTGTTAGGCGTCATGGAGCGATTATGCTGGAGTCGAACGCGCGGTGCAGTCCGGTTGGTGATCCAGAAGTCCTGCCTGCCATCGTAGTCCCAATCGCAAACTGCGATCGAGCGGCCGTCGTCCATGCGGTCGAGCCCACACGCACCGGAGATATCTGCGTAGCGGGGCTCCTCCCCTCCGAGGTGCAGGAAGGCCGTGTTGCGTTCGAAACCGCTGTATGATTTGCCTTCCTCGAGCATGGTATTGAGCGCCTTCCAGGCTTTGCGGTAGGCGTACTCCACGCGGGGGTTGGTTCCATTTTCCGGAGATTGCGACGAGACTCGCCGCCAAGCGAAACTTCACAAGTCACCGGCGTCGCCCGCCGTGATCATCCCATTGGCGATCACCAGATCCTGGTTCCCGTCATTATTGAGATCGATGAAGTTCGAACTCCATGCCCAGCGGCCCATGTTGGCCCCGGAGGGTTGCGTGATGTCCTGGAATGTGCCGTCGCCCTGATTGAGATAGACCGAATTTCCGCGCGCGTGCCGGCGCGCTTGCTTGCGGATGTCTGCATTCGCACCGGGGAGAAACTCCTTCTGCAGGGTGATCCGATTGCCGGCGTTCGACCACATGTTGGCGACATAGAGATCTGCCAAACCGTCGCCGTTATAGTCACCCCAGGCCGCCGACATTCCCGGCCCGATGTCCTCGACCTTGGCCGAGGGCGCGATGTCGGTGAACTTGCGGCTGCCGGGCTGGGGTCCGGCGTCGTTGCGGAAGAGATTGTTGCAGCCGAAGTCGTTCGAGACGTAGAGGTCCTGATCGCCGTCGTTATCGAAGTCCTCCCAGGCACAGGCCAGGCTGAAGCGCCGATTGTTGACGTTCATCCCGACCTCCCCGGTCACATCGCGGAAGGAGAACTTGCCCTCGTTTCGGAGCAAGGTGTTGGGACCGCCGTTGTTGGCGTCGTAGTAAGGCATGGGGATTCCGAGCGCGCCCTGTTCGGCCTTGATCGCGCCGCTCGCATCGCGGCCGCAGAGATAGATGTCGAGATCTCCGTCATTGTCGTAGTCGGCGGCCGCGATCGAGTTGACCTGTCCCTCGCTTTGGTAGCTGCCTCGCGGAGTGAAGTGACCCTCGCCGTCGTTTTCCATGAGCGCGAGTTTCCAGGCCAGCCCCAGGACGAGATCCTGGTCGCCGTCGTTATCGAGATCGATGAAGAGGGCGCTGCGGCAGAAGTCGAGGACATCGACGCCGGCCTCGGCAGAGGTATCGCGGGCCGTGCCATCCGGTTGATGGATGAAGAGCCGATTGGGAAGGCCGCCGGGTTGGAGCAGGTAAAGGTCGTCGAGTTCGTCGCCATTGACATCGCCCACGATGACCCCCTGGGCCCCCAGGAGATCTGCAACCAGGCTCTTGTCCGAGCGTGCGCGCCAGTAATCGAAACTCTTTGCCAACTGCTGGCGGTAGCTCGCGGCTCCCGCCAGGACGGTCGGAGCTGCGTCGTAGAACTCGATCCGGCCGGCCTTTCCTGGGCGGACCTCGCGGTAGCCGGTGACCCGCACGGAGCGCAGGCGGGGGGGCGCCTCGGATGTCCATTCGCAGTGCCAGGCGGAAGTGATCTGCCTCCATCCATCGGGTCGTTTCCCGCGCATTTCGAAGAGCATCCTGGTTAGAGCGCGCTCACCCTGGAGTTCGACATGCATGACCTTGAACTCCGCCCGGCGCTCTTCGGCCCCCTCGAGCAGTGACGCCAGGGAGCGCAGGGCGTCCACAAATCCATCGGCTCCCCGGTGCTCCAGCTTCGCCCCGGCCTTGGCATTCGGCGACGCCTCGGCGACACTCATGGTCACGTTCTCGCCCAGGGGCTGCAATTCGAGGAAGCGCAACGGGGAACTTGCGAAGCCTTCCGCGAGCAGCATCTCGAGCTTCGCCGGATCGAGATCCTCGGGATGAATGAGGAGCTTGGCGAGAGACTTCATTTTGACCGCGGCCTCCTCGCTCAGACTTTCACTCTCCCATCCCGCCTTGTCGGGATCGATCTCTGCGAATTCATCTACCAGGCGCCGGTGCAGATCGAGTGAGCCGGACTGGGCGGAGACTGTTCCGTCCTCCGCTCCGTGGGTTTCGATCACGAAGGAGGACACCATCGCGGCGGCGGCGAGGTGGATGAGGGGACGAGACCGGAGGTGAGGAATTGCCATGCTCGGTGGGGAACCCACGCAGAATTGCCCCAAGATTTATCAATCAGAGACTACATATAAACTCCTTTTTCACGAGAACAGCGCCTCTGGCGGGGTGAATCCACTCCATGATCCGGAGGCGAGGCTTGTGGAAACTTCCACCGCCGCGTCCAGGAAAGAGGGGTATCTCGGTTCCCAGCCGGTCGATCTGAGCTTCTCGTTACTCACCCGCTTTTGGCTCCAGGCCCGCTTGCAATTTTCCGGGCTCGGCCCCTTGGGCGGAATCGGGCGTTCAAAGATCTGCGCGAGGGCTTGATAACAATCGCCCTGGTGAAGGGGAGAGGAGTCCGCGACGTTATAGATCCGGCCGCGCGAAGTCTTCGCCTGGCCGGCGAGGTGTTTGGATCGCCGCTGCCCGCCCTCCTTCCAGTAGAGGGAGTCCATGGGGTAGCCGTCCTTCCGGTTGACGGTGTAGATCTTCACCCTCGCAGGACCGGTTCCGATCTCCACGACGGTGCTTCGGCGTTTGCGTTTCCGGGCCACCGGACCCGGGCATCGCGTCAACTTTTCTGGAATTCTTTCTGGAATTCCTGTCGCGGCATCCTCAGGAGGGCCGCTTTGCGTTGATGTTGAGGCCCTTGAGGAAGTGCCATTGAACGATGGCGGACAGGGTGGGATTCGAACCCACGGTGACATTGCTGCCACACACGCTTTCCAGGCGAGCCCATTCGACCACTCTGGCACCTGTCCAAATTATTTACGAAAAGCGAACGGGGCGGACCCTAAGGAGGGAGGACGCAATTGACAATCGCGAATCCTTCGCGGGGCTCTAAAAGGAGACCGTCACCCCGAGGTGGGCGCGGACCCCGCCCCCTTCCTCCAGCGGGACGCCCATATCGCCCCGGATCTTCAAGGCCGGGCCAGCCTGAACCCGTGCTCCCATTCCCAGGCTCAGGAAGCTCTTGGAGGCCTTCTCCCCCACTCCAGTCTCATCCCGCCAGCCGGTTCCGTGGTCGAGGAAACCGAGAAGCTGCACTTGAGTGGGAAGCCACGCTCCGATGGGAACCTCGATTGCTGGAGCGCGCACTTCGGCGGAAAGGGCGTAGCCGTGATCGCCGAGAAACTCACGCTCTTCATAGCCGCGCACCGTGGTATGCCCGCCGAGGGCAAGCTGTTCGGTGGGGAGCAAGGCCCCGCTGGCGAGTTGGAGCTGGCCCCGGGTGCGCAGGCTCCAGCCTTTGGGCAAGCGATGGGCCCAGATGGCCTGCGCCCGTCCATAAAGATAGCCCGACTCGGCCCCTGCCCGGAAGCGCGCGAAATCCTCGTCTTCGTTGCGGCCCGATAATCCTCCCGGGCTGCCAACCAAGGAGGCCTGCACTTCGAGGGCACCACTCTTGAACTGCCGACTCGCCCGGTAGTCGGTCCGAAACTGCAACACTTCCACCAGCGAACCCGGATGGGCATCTCCGCCCCCAAATACGAGAAAATTGTCTGATGACTTGAACTCCGCACCAAAGGATACCTCCTGCTTGAAATCCTTCCATCGCCGCAGCTGAATTCCGTAGGCGCCGCCCAGCTGCCAGCTCGTCCCTTGCGAGACCACCTTCATCCCCGCCGACCTGCTTTCGGTGGAGAGGTCCGCGAATGATCCACTCAGGCGGACGAAGTGGTGCCAGGGGTGAATGGGGAGCTCCCAGCCCAAGGCGTGCGCACTCAATTCCTCCAGAGATTCACCCGTCGTGAATTGATAGTTGATCCCCTGATCCAAACCAAAGGCGTTGCCCCAGTTGAATCCGAGGAGGTAGCGGTTCTCTCCCGCCGCTTCCGCTCCGCTGTTTTCGTAGCCCGCATACACCCGCCACGGTCGACGCTCAGCGAAGGCAAAGACGATGTCGGCTTCTCCCTCGCCCACTCCCGGAGCCGCATAGAGGGCTGCCGGCCGAAAGGGATTGCGATTGAACCAGTCGAGATGCTCCTGCAAATCACTGCTGAGCAGAGGATCCCCGGCATCCAATTTTACTGCTCCCGCCAAGAGCTCGTCATTGAAAATATCCCCGCTCTGAATGCCCAGCGTGCCGATGCGCCCTTCAATGATCTCTAACAGAAGAGTCCCATCCTTCAGATTCTGAACTGGAGCAAAGGCGTCAGTGACCGGACGATCGTGAGCCTCGTAGTAGCGCAGAACTGTTTCGAGCAAGCGGTCTAGGCCATTCTCGGTCAGGGGCCGACCAAGAAAGGAGAGGAGAGCCTCACCAAGCCCGTCGAGCTCGACGGTCAAGCCCTGGCCTCGCACTCTTCCGACGTGCGTGACGTCAAAGTGGAAACGCGCACCCTCTCCCCCGCCATTCAACTCGATCGCTCCCAGCCTCCTCATCAAGACCGCGGACTCATCAACTCCTTCCTGAATCACCGCTTCCCGTTCCCCAAAGGGCAACTTGCCCTCGCGGCCCTTCTCCAACTCCCGCGGCGCAAGCTCCGACCCGATCTGGGCGTGCGCTTGCACCACCAGAAAAGAGGTCCATAAAATTGTGGCGATCCTGCGCATCGATCTTTCGAGGAGAACTTGCGGGTTCCCCCCATGGTTGACCAGACCTTTTGCCCAAAGCCATGGGCCCTTGGCGACTCGCCAAGGGCCAGTGGATTGCCTGTGAGTTGTTAGTCTTGTTCTCTAGATTTCTGTGACTTTGGGCTCTGGGAGGGCCCCTCCAGCGTGGAACGGTCCTTGAATGTGCTTTTCAACGACCAGTTTGATTTGTTTTAAGGGCTCGCAGGGAACTGCACCCGTCCCCGCACCTCAACCGCAGGGAATTGCACCAATTCCCATTTTTCTGAAAATCGCTTCTCTTCGAGTGCGGTTGGAAAGAGACCATCTATGACAGCTGCAAGTCGCCGTGTTTTTCACTTGGCCGCGATCGTCCTCGCGTCCGCGGGCCCACTCGCATTCGGGGAAATTCTTGACTTCAGAACCGCCTTTGCCAGCACCGCCAGTCCGCTTGACCGCGGCACCGCGAATTTTTCTTCGGTGGCGGCCGTTCCCGGAGTGGAGGACAAAAACTCGGCCCGCGCCTTTGCAGGCGGCTCGTTCACGAGACAGTTCAATCTCGGCGACCTCAATACGATTTTCAGCCAGACTGCGGAAGACGGAGTGCTCGTGGGCCTCACCCACGATACTCCCAACGCGCTTTGGGTTGCCGACTGGATGCTACAAGTCCGCTGCGACAACGGCAACGCACGGATCAATGACGTCGCCATCTCTCCCTTGGGAGACATCTATGTTGGTGGCACTTTCGAGGGAGACGCAACCTTTGACCTCCCTCCCCCGCTCCCTCAAATCCTGCTCAGGGACTTGCAGGGTGACGGAGCGCCCATCAGCTTTATCGCGATCGCAAGCCCCACCGGAGAGTGGCTCAACGCCTTCGTCGTTCCAGGCATGGAACTGCGCAGTCTTGCCCTGGATAGCGGGGGAGAAATCTTCGTGACCGGCCCTCCCATCCTGGCGCGCCGCATCGACCCCGCGGGCCTGGAAATCTGGAGCATCCCGGAACCTCCTCGCACCATTTCCCTGCGACAGATTGCGGTGGAGCTCAACGCCACCGCACCCTTCATCTACATCCTCGGGACCTACAATCGAGATCCCAATCCGGCCGCCACGGATGAAGATGCCTTTCTCATTCAACTCGAGCGGTCCGCCGGGGCAGTGAAATGGCGCACCGATATTTCCTCCTCGGGAGACGAGCACGCCGGCGGCCTGGGGATCGATCCCCTGGGTGGGTTGCGGGTCTCGGTCTCCTCCGATGGACTCGACCTGCGAGTGGGCGGAACCTTGCTTCAGGATCTCCCCACCGTCTCATCACGACACTCGCATCTTCTCTTCATCGCACCGGATAGCACTCTCCTTCGCGACCGCTTGTTGGGAACTTCTCTCGCTCCGAGCGGAGAAATGGAAACTCACGATCTCGCCATCGACTACGCCGGTAATGCACACGTTGCCGTGAGTTTCCTCGGTCCTTTTGGTTTCGAGGGGATCCCCTACCCCGGACAGGATGATACTGCCGTTGTTGCGGTCGATGCCCTCGCCACTCCCATTCGGTTCACCAATACCAGCGGGGCGGGGGCCGCCTTTGGAAATGCGGTTGCTGCGCCCGATCGCAACCTGCAGGTTCTCGCGGGAGGGCTTCAAGGCAGCGACCCAGAATTCTTCGACAACATTCTTCCCTTTGTCGCCCTACCCGATCAACGCGCCTTCTTTAGTGGCCTTGAGCCCATCCTTGATCAGAAAGCCTACATCCTCACCAGTATCGCTCCCAATGTTCCGATCGGCACCATGGCACAGCGAATCACTGCCGTGAGCGGCGAAGTTTACCGCTCACTCGATTCCCCGAACGGAAGGATTCGCCTTGTTGCAGCCTACCTCACAACAGAACAGCGCAGTGGCCTAGGACAGCAATTCACCTCAGTACCCGATGTTGATCTGCAGCAGGATGGCCTCGTCAACCCATCCGGATGGGCCCTCGCAGCTCTCAATTCCGCACCTCCGACCGAACCCTTTTCCTACACCTATCCGGAAACCTGCCACCAGACCGCGCTCTATCTCATCGACACTGCCATTGACACCTCCAGTGGCTATTTCAACGCCAACACCAACCTCAGCATCGGAGCATCCATCCTCGTGCGGGGAATCGGTGACCCGCTGGTCTCCAGCAAGTTTGATCATGGCACCGAGATGCTCAGCATGATCGCGGGCCCAACCTACGGCGCGGCGCAGGGCACGCCCATCAATGTCATCAGCTACGACATCTATCCCGACGGCGCGACCGCCAAGCTCAGCTCCCTGATCGAGGCCATCCGTCTCTCCAACAGCGACAAGGCCCTCAACTATCCCTACGATCCCGCCGTCTACTGCATTGCCAGCAGCTCAACCACTCCCAATGAAAGCCCCGCGAGCCTGGAAGCCGAAGTCGACTACGCCATCGGGCCCAATGTCTACGCCACCGTTCTAGTTTCCGCCGGCAACACCGCCGACGAAGATGCCTCGGGCTATACGCCCTCCGACCAGGGCGCGAAGTCAGGAGTTATCTGTGTGGGAGCGATCGATATCGACAACACCCAGCTCGCTAGCACGCGAGGACCGGGGGGTGTCGACCTCTGGGCCCCCGGCGACACCGTCGCAGCGGCTGATGTTGCCGGCGGCCCCACCACCGCAAGCGGCACCAGCCCGGCCACGGCCCTCACAGCGGCTACCGCCCTCATCTATCTCAGTGGCAATCCCGTCCTCACCCCGGCGGACCTGGAAACGGCAGTGGTCACTACTCACTCCCAATCGTCAGGCATTGACCCGATCACTTACATCCCCTCCACCGGCGTACCCGGCGTGATGGACTTCGCAGACTGGACCAGCTGGTATGACCTGATCGACACCGCAACCACGGGGAACGATGACGGAGACAATTGGACCAACGAAGAGGAATACATCTGGGGCTTCGACCCCCGGGTGGTCGATTACGAAGGATCCCTGCTCGTCCTCTCCTACGACGCTGAAAGCTCCACCCTCACGATCGAATTTCCACTTTCCTGCGCTCTCTATCAGCCTTCTGCCTTGACGGGTGATCATCTCTTGCGAGGCGGCAAAAGCCTGTTTGTCCAACAGAGCTCAGACCTTCTAATCTGGAACGATATAACCAACATGATCACTCTGGTGGAGGAAGGTCATAACAGCAACCAGGCAACGATCAGCTTCGACTACGAGGTAATCACGGCCCCATGTTTCTTCCGAGTCGGGGTCCAGTAAGACGAGTGTTCGTTGCCTTGTGTGGCGGCATCTTCGCCCTATCCCTTTTCGCCCAAGAGGACGAACCCGAACCTCTCACCGCCGAGGCTCTTTTCCAACTGGGGCGTTACGAAGAGGCGTATCCACTGCTCGTAACCTTCGAGGCTGAATGGAGGGCCTTAGCACAGGATGATCACTCACCCGAGACGCGGATGGGCTGGTTGGGATCGCTTCTTGGTCTCGGCATGGTGGAAGACCGGCTCAACAAGTACGATGACGCGCTTCACCATCTCAGCCTCGCTCGCGATCTCGCCGTGGAGGGCAATTTCGATCCCCAAACCAAGGGAGACGTCTTAGATGCCCTGGGCAAGGCCCAACACAAGGCGAGACGGTTCGAAGATGCCGAACAGTCGCTGGCAGAAGCCATCAAGCACCGGCAAGGACAGGAGCCCTGGTACTCAGCCAGCCGCAATCAGCTGGCCTCCGTTTATCTCACCACCGGTCGTTACGAAGAGGCCGGACGAATTTTCCTCGAAACACTCGCAAGGGCAGGCTCCGACCAAAACGTCCTGGCCCTTCGACATGGCTACCTCGGCGACTACTTCTATACCATGCGCAGCTACGCGCGGGCCGCGGAACATTTTGAACGCGCTCTCGAAATGGCGAACCAAGCATGGGGAGAGGTGAATCCCAACACCATCAGTTACGTGGGCCAACTTGGCATGGCTTACCTGCGCCTGCGCTCCTATGAGCGCGCTCGGAAATTCCTTACCCGGGCAGCTACCCTCACCAGGAATCGACCCCCCTCTCATCTCAACAGCCTCACCCTCGCCTCCTACCTTTCCAATCTCGGCTCCCTGGAACTCGAGGACAAACACTTCAAACGCGCACGCGATTTGTTCCTCCAGGCCTTCGATCTCGTGATCATGCGAGTAGACAACGCCTCCCCCGTTCTCGCCCCTTACTTCATCAATATCGGGTTTGCCAATCAGCAACTCGGCGAATTCGAGAAGGCCCAGGACGCTTACCGGGAAGCTGCCGAGCGCTTCCAGAAGGCAGTGGGCACCCGACACCAGCGCTACCTTGAGGCGAAACTCAATCTCGTTGAGAACCTCTTTCTCTCCACTGGGCCCAACGACGACACCGCCGCCGAGATCAAGCAAACCATCGAGGAAGCGTTCCCTCTCTTCAATGACATCATCGCCTTCGGAACCGAGCGCCAACGGCTGAACTGGCTTCACGAAAACCATCTTCTGACCCTCCCCTGCTCCCTCGGCACGGATCCGGGCTTCATTGCCAACACCATTCTCCACACCAAGAGCCGCATCCTCGATAGCCTGCTGCTCGATCAGCAGGACTCCAATGATCTGCGAGAGGAATTCCGTCTCAAGCAACGGAGACGCGATGATCTCCTCTTCCGCTTCGAAGACGGCGAGGAGTTGAGGCAACTGAATGATGAGATCACGGCCCTTGAGTCAGGGCTGCGCACCCGGGCGCAGGAGAACCGCAAGGACATCGCCGCGATTGCGACTTGGACCGATATTCAGGACTCCCTGCCCCCTCACTCAGCATTTGTGGACTACGTCCGCTACCCCGATCTCAACAAAGGTGCTGAAAGTCCACTCTCCTATGGGGCGCTCGTCATCCTCCCCACGGGAGCACCTCACTGGATTCCACTCGGGTCCGAGGAAGACCTCAATATCTGGCTCGGGATCATGAAGGAGCGCCTCGACTACCGCGCCTACGTCCTGAACTCGCAGAGCAGCACCACTCCGCCAGCCCTCAGGATGAGTAGCGCGCTTCGTCGAATTTACGATCTCTTCTGGGCCCCGGTGGCCGCGGTCCTTCCGTCTGGAACCGAGAGCGTTGGCATCTCTCCCGATGCTTCGCTGAATTTCCTCTCCTTTGCCGTTCTCCTGGACAAGGACCACAAGTTCCTCGCCAGTCAGTACCGCCAGATCGCCTATTTCTCCAGTGGCCGCGACCTCCTCATCAAGCAGGAACGCCCCTCCCTCCACGAGGGCCCCTGGGCGATGGTGGCGGTGCCGAGTTTTGAGGAGAGTTCCCCGCCCGGGGAAGGGACCGCGACCGATGCCCTGAGCCAGGTGATTCTCGAAACCATCAACACCTTTCCCGATGTTCCCGGCGCAGAGGAAGAACTCCACCTCCTCGCTCGGATCATCCCGTCCGGAGCACGAACCACAGAACTCCTCAACGCCCGCGAACAGGAAGTGCGCGGCCTCACGGAAAGCCCCGTGGTCCTGCACCTCTCCACCCATGCCTTTTTCCTGCCCACCGTCGAGGATGACAACATCACTGGAGTGCCGGACTTCGACCAGCAACCGGATCGATTTTATCGCAGTGGCTTGGTCTTCACCGAAGCCAAACGCGCTCACGCTGCGCGGGCTCGTGGCGAATCGATTTCGTTCGAAAACGACGGAGTCCTCTTTTCTCACGAGGTGGAAAGCCTCCCCCTGCACAACACCCGACTGGTCACCCTGTCCTCCTGCGAGTCGGGCCTCGGGGAATCGGTCAGTGGCGAGGGAGTGCTCAGCTTGCGCCGCGGGTTTACTCTGGCCGGCGCCTCCAACATCCTGATCAGCCTCTGGCCGGTATCCGACAACAGCACCCCCAAGTTCATGGAACGCATGTACCGACTCTCCCTGGCCACTGAGCAGATCGGGCAGTCACTTTGGGAAACCCAACGCCGCATCCTCGCCGAGGTCGACCCCACCGATGATGCCGCCCTGGAAGAAGCCGTCCTGCGCTATGGTTGTTTTGTCCTCTGCCAGCGAGGCCCGCTCGAGGCTGCCGTCGAGATGCCCGAGCTGAAGGATCCCTTCAAATTCTCTTGGCCCATCGCCCTGGCACTCGCCGGCGTGGCGGTCTTCCTGATCACGCGCTCTAAGAAAAAGCGCACCGCCCAGAGCTAGCAGGAATGGAGCAAGGATAAGATGGGGCCTCGCCCCTGGAGGGGTCACAGCATTCTCCGACATGCTCTCAACCTGATTCCAGAAGCCTTCAAACAGGCCCTGGAAACTCAAGTTCCGAATTTCGAATTTCAAATTGGGTCCGTCCGGTTTTCCGCTAGCCTCCCTCCATGTTCCGCCTCTATCGCACGGAGAACACCCTCGTCCTCGAGCATAACGACGAGTATCGCCTCGCGAGCTTTGCCATCGACGACCTCTTCACAGTGGCCGATCCCGTGCAACTCTTGGAACAGCAATGGAAAGGGGCCCGGCCGAGCGGAAGCGCTGATCTCCCCAAGACCTGGCTGCCCCCCATGGGGGACCAGGAAGTCTGGGCCGCCGGGGTGACCTACTACCGCAGTCGCACCGCCCGCATGGAGGAAAGTGAGGAAGCGGGGGGTGATCACTTTTACAACTTGGTGTATGATGCGGAACGCCCCGAGCTCTTTTTCAAGTCCACTCCTCGCCGAGTCCGCGGGCACGGTCAGACCGTGGGCATCCGCTCGGATTCCACCTGGGATGTCCCCGAGCCTGAGCTCACTCTCGCAATCAACTCTGCGGGCAAGGTCTTCGGAGCCACGGTGGGCAACGACATGAGTTCGCGCTCCATCGAAGGCGAAAACCCGCTCTACCTGCCCCAGGCAAAGGTCTACACCGGTTCCGCCGCGATCGGCCCCTGTTTGTTGGTTGGCACCCTGCCGGGACCAGAAGACAGGATCACCCTCCGCATCGAGCGCGAGGGCAGCGAAGTCTTCCAGGGCTCGACCTCTCTCTCGCAATTAAAACGACGCTATGACGAGCTCGCAGAGTTCCTCTATCGTGACAACGACTTTCCCTCCGGCGCTCTCCTCATGACCGGAACGGGAGTCGTCCCCGATCATCCCTTCACCCTGCAGACGGACGATCTCATCAAGATCACCATCGATGGCATTGGGACACTGGAAAACCTGGTCTCCCTGGCCTCAACCATTTAGCGCAAAATCCGCGTTCACCATCATGCCCAATCCAATCTTTAATTCGGACGACGAAGCGATCTTCAAGATCCGCACCACCGCTTCCGGTCCCACCGGCGCGCTCCCATTCACCGGCTCCTTTCTGAAGAACTCCCCGAGCGGCAACGTTTTCGGCTGGACCCAGAACACCGGCATGGGATGGGACCCCTCCAAGATCGGTCGGCCCGAGTTCCTCATGCTCTCCACCTCGGGCGGCATTCGCCAGCCGGACGGCACCCCCACCGCCCTCGGCTTTCACACCGGTCACTGGGAGGTCGGACTCCTCATGGAAGAAGCCGCCAAGGTCTTCACTGAACATGGTGGCATTCCCTTCGCGGCCTTTTGCAGTGACCCCTGCGACGGCCGGACCCAGGGAACCACCGGCATGTTCGACTCCCTGGCCTACCGCAATGACGCCGCCATCGTCTTGCGACGCCTCACGCGCTCCCTCCCCACCGCCAAAGGCATGATGGGCGTGGCGACCTGTGACAAGGGACTGCCTGCCATGATGATGGCGCTCGCGGGCAATGGACACCTCCCCGGCATTCTCGTTCCCGGGGGCGTGACCTTGCTTTCGGAAGAGGGTGAGGATCTTGCCAAAGTGCAATCGGTGGGCGCCCGCTTTGCTCACGACGAGATCGACCTCAAGACCGCCTCGGAGACGGCCTGTCGGTCCTGCGGATCACCGGGGGGCGGTTGCCAGTTTCTCGGAACGGCCGCCACTTGCCAGGTCGTCGCGGAAGCCCTCGGCATGACCCTCCCGCACGCCGCGCTCGCCCCCAGCGGTTCGGAAGCCTGGCGCGACATGGCTCGCCGATCCGCCTTCGCCCTGATGACCATGACGAAGGAGGAAACACCGCTCTCCTCCATCCTCACCGAAGCCTCCTTCCACAACGCCCTCGTTCTCCACGCGGCCTTCGGTGGATCCACCAATCTCATTCTGCACATTCCCGCCATCGCTCACGCTGCGGGTCTCCCCCGCCCCACGGTGGAAGATTGGCAGCGCATCAATCAGAAGGTCCCCCGCCTCGTGGATGCCCTGCCCAACGGTCCTCATGGCTTTGCCACCGTGCAAGTCTACCTCGCTGGCGGAGTACCCGAAGTCATGCTTCACCTCCGGGACCACGACTTGCTGAAACTCGATGCTCGGACCGTGACCGGAAAGACTCTCGGCGAGAATCTCGCATGGTGGGAGAGTTCAGAACGGCGCCAACGATTTCGTCAGAAACTCACCGACCTCGATGGGATTGATCCCAACGACGTGATCCGGCCACCCGAAAAAGCCTTCTCCAACACGGTGACCTTCATCCAGGGCAACCTCGTTCCCGAAGGCGCGGTCGTGAAGAGCACCGCGATTTCTCCGGATCTCCTCGATCACGAGGGAGTCTTTCTCCACGAAGGCCCGGCTCGCGTCTTCGCATCGGAGGAAGCCGCCATCGCGGCTCTCAAATCGAACGGCGACGACCGGCTGCACGAGGGTGAGGTTCTCATTCTGGCGGGCCTCGGCCCCCTCGGCGCGGGCATGCCCGAAACCTACCAAGTCACCTCCACTCTGCGCTACTCCGCGGTGGGCAAGAACCTCGCAGTCCTCACTGACGCCCGCTTCTCGGGGGTTTCCACCGGCCCCTGCATCGGACATGCCTCGCCCGAAGCTCTCGCGGGCGGCCCACTTGGAAAGTTGCGCGACGGTGATCCCATTCGCCTTCGCATCGATACCAAAGCCCTCACCGGCAGCGCCGAATACGTGGGCGATCTCGAAGAATTCAACGCCCGCCCCCTCCATCCCGACCTCGCCCCCGATCCCCGCCTCCCAGCCGACACCCGCCTCTGGGCTGCGCTCCAAAATGCGTCCGGGGGTTCCTGGGGCGGTTGCGTCTATGACGTCGATGCAATTGTGAGCCGTCTCTGACCAGCCCGCGACAAGGCGAAGCAGGCCATGACGCTCCGCCTCGCCCGCCCGCATGATCCCTACTTCACCAGGGGCAGCTCGATCTTCACCCGTTTCCCGAATCGCCAGACGGTGAGCGGCAACTTTTGACCAGGCTTGTAGTTGAGCTTCACATAGGTGCTGAATTTTGCGCCACCACCCATGGGGATCGGCTTGCCGTCGACTTCAATGATGAGATCGCCGGTTTGCAATCCTGCCTTCTTCGCAATGCGCCCCGCCTCCTCCTTGGTGTTGATCCATCGCGCCACCACGGCCGACTGACCAACAGGCAACTTATGACGGCTGCGTTCCTTCTCGTCAGGTTCGGGAAGCCAGATGCGCAAGCGCGGAGGCACTGACCACATCGAACCGCGCCAACTGAGGTCCGTCTTGCGCCACCCCTTCTCCAGCGGATAAGAAAGCGAGCTCTCATTTCCCTGATCGCGAAACGTGATTCGAATGTCTTTCTGATCGGGGGGCAGAGTGTGCAGGGCCCATTGGATATCTGCGATGGAGGTGATGCCCTGGCCGTTGACCCTTGTCAGTTCTGCACCAGAAGGAAGGGCCGCTTTCTCGAGGTTTGATCCCCCCACCGTGCCCTCAATGCGCCGCCCGTCAGCACGATCGATGATCAGGCCGATGTTCTGTGGCAGGGGATAACGCCAGAGCAGGTCTTGTGAAAGGATTCCCTTGTCAAAGGCGTCAAGCACCTCTGCGTCGTGAATGTTGTGACAGTGGATGCAGTTGCTGAGCTGCGTTGGCCCACGAAACTTCTCCTTGCCCGGGAGACCCGGCAGGTCGAGGGCGGTCTTGGCGGGTTTCGCTTTGCCCCGCTTGCCGACCAACTGCGATTTGTTGCCCGGATAGCCCGCGTGTAGGACAAGCACCCGCTTCATCGTCTTGGCCAGCGAGGCAGGCGAATTGTAAGCGTCCGATCCCTCCCCTGATTGGGTCCCGTAGCGCGCGTAGACCGTCCCATCGGCGTTGAGAAACATCGCGGCCCAATTGAGATCATAGTCAAACTGGAACTGGGAAAGATCCACTCCCTTCATCTCGACCTGGCGCACCGCGACAAACTTTCCGGCGAGGGTCTTCAGTTCCTTGTTCGCTCCGGCTACCAGACCATCGAACTCCATGCAGTCGCGGCAGGGCACACAACGAAAGGTCACAAAGAGCGGCTTGTTCTCTTTCTTCGCGGCAGCCATCCCGGCGGAGATATCATTGTAAATCCACTGCGCCTGACCTTCCGCATGCAGATCCTTGAGACGCTCTCTGAGCTCCGGATCGGCGGTCGCGGACAGGGCAAGCGCTGCCAGGAGAGGAACGAGTCGTTTCATCGCCGGCATTTCTAGAATTCGAGACGCCCCCAGGCGAGCACTTGCCCACTACTGTCCAGCCAGACGTTGCACTTCCTTGAGCAACCACCGGGGCTCCATGAAGGGCTGATTGTCAACATGGCTCCAGACAACCTTTCCCTCGGGACTAATGACAATCGTTCCGTGCAAGGGCCGCCGCTCGAATTCATTGTAGATGAAGTAGCGCCGGAAGATCGAGAGATCTTCATCAGAGAGGATCGTGAATGGGATTGGTTGATTACCGAGCTTTTCCCCGCGAAGAGAGTACTTGAGAACCGAGACCGGATCGGTGCTCACCGCCACGATGGGAATGCCTGCCTTCTCGTATGCAGGGGCTTCAGGCAGGAAGGAGTGAAGTTGCTCCACACATTGAATACAACCGGCGCCCAGAAAGAAGATGAGGACCGTGGGTTTCCCGCGAAACGACTTGAGTGAGATTTCAGTGCCCTTCCCATCGGGAAGCGAAAAGGTCGGGGCGACCGGGAAGGCAGCTCTCATGTCTGCGGAAATCTTTTTCATGGCATCCGAGAGCTTGTTCGCGATGGGCGTCGCGGGATGCTCCCACTTGGGCCCAACGCGTCGGAGGGCTGCCACCGAGCGCAAGGTCGCGTGCCCACGCAGGGGCGTATCCGCTGCTCCTCCCTGTGCTCGAAAGGACTGATCAAAACCAAAGAGGGCCGGCTTCACATGACCGGTATCGCGGTGCGCGATGATCCAGAGGGCCCGGGGGAGGAAGGCCGCCCGCTCCGCATCGCTGAGCTCCTTCAGCACCTTGATCGCAGCCTCCGCATTTCCAATCGCCAGCTCACGATGAGCGCGCGCTTCCAGGGACAGATTAGCGTGCGCGCCGGTCGTCCACTCCGCGAGCTCCTTTCGAATCAGGGCCCCCGCCGGGAGATTCGAGATGACGGGTTGCACGAGATTTTCCAGCGCCGCGGCCTCCGCCCACAACTGGTGTGCGTGACAGACTTGTGCGTAGGCCTGCACTCCACGCCCACAAGTTGACGACCAGAACGTAGCGCTGGTCTTGTCGCTCACCACCGACCCCGGAAGGGACTGAGCTATCATCGCGGAGGCCATCGCCAGCGCCTCCCTGGTACGCCCAAGCTTACTCAAGGCCTCGATCAATGCTCCGCAGTCGTCTTCGAAGGCGGGCCCTCGCAGCGGATTTGCAAACCAGTTCGCGCGAGTCGTGAGCCCGGTCTCAACCGCTCGCGCCAAAGAGAGCGCGCTCGCCTCCCAATCGCCAGCCGCCTGTTGGGCTTCGCCCAGATAGCGCCAGGCTGGTGCCGGGGCCTCCACCCCCACAGTTTCCTCCTTGAGCAATCCAGCAGACTCCAGGTTGGCGGGGCGATGCTTCATCCACAAAAAACGCCTGGTGTGCCGGGAAGGATGATCCGGATTGATGGCCAAGACTTCAGCGGCCAGGCGATCAACCGCCCAGGGACTGGTGACCTCCAGGCCACCACGGTAGTCGTTCAGAACGAGTTGGCGAAAGAGGAGGGCCTTGGATTCGATCTCGTTCGACTTCATGGCAAGTCCTTCCAACTCCCTCGCAAAGACCTGCAGGCGACGGGCCATCGGAACGGTGGATTCCTCAAAAAAACGGGCTACGGGGTCAATCCAAGCTCGCACCGAGACGGGGGTTTTTGGTTTGACCTTGCCCTTGGCCATCCTCGAAAAATAGGCGCCTCGTCCAGACCGATCGAAGTTGGCCATCGCGAGACCCCAGAAGCCCATGGCGCATTCCGGGTCAAGAGTATGAACCTGGCGAAAGGCCCGTTCCGCCTCTTCGTTCCAAAGAAGATGCAAACACGCCAACCCCTGATTGAACCACCGTTGAGCCTCCTTGTTCTCGCTATCGATCGCCCAGGACACCTTTCCAAGACCTTGCAAGGGACGAGGCGCAAGCTCGGTGGAATTGAGAAACGCTTCCGCGACATCCTTGGGCAATTCGGGATTCGCCCGCTGGGCCCAAGCCGCAAGACAGTACAATTTCCCGCGCCACTTCCCGTCCACATCAGTCCCCGGCAATCGCTCCTGCGCCCAACCGAGGGGGACACCCATCGTCACGATGCACACGAGGAGGGAGCTATTGCGGAACGACATCATCGGAAGTAAAGATGAGCCTGTCTGGACCAGCCGAGCGAATCTCAAGGAGCTCTGCCGAGACCGGATGAAAATCATAGGGCACTCCAAAGCGATCCAGCAACTCGCCTTGTTCATTGATTTTGGCGTGGTCCTTCTTCATGAAAACCAGCTTCTTGGGGTTGTTCCCAAGCAATCCATGCACGATCTCCTCGTTGAGCCCGCCTTCCGGCACAGCGCCCATGCTGCGGGTATAAACTCGGATCAGTTCTACCAACACCGCGACGTCATCCTGGGCGGTGGCATCTGCATTGTTCAACTGTTCCGCAAGCACGACCATGTTGGTGATCTCCGTCGGCTCGCTCGCGGGCTGCCCCTTGGCCTGGAGGAGGTTGTTTCCATTCCTGGGACCTGGCACCACAGGGGAGTCCGCAACTCCCGGATCACCCTCGCCCCCATTTCTTCCCACCCCCAAGAGGTAGATCGAGACCGCCGCAAAGGCGACCATGCAGAGCGCGGGGATCAAACGAGAATTCATCAAACTGGGGAACTTTGGAAAGCCGAAAGGCGGGGCGAGCCAACCGATCACCTGCTCGATTGAGACGCGGCAGAGGACAGAAGAGCCCTGCCCGCCTCTCAATTAGCCGGTGTAGAGCAGATTGGTGGAACCAATGTCGAAGGGATCATCGAAGCGATTGAGATTTGGGAAGATCGTTTCCATTTCCGAGGAATCTCGCTCGATCCCAAACCAATCGGCCGCCACGGCGAGATACTGGTCGGTCGAGGTACTCGGAATCCAGCGTCCGCGCGTGCTCGAGGTGTCAATGCTGCCTGCTTTGTTCCCCACTTTGAGGGGCGGAAACGTTCCGTAGACCTTTCCTCCCGCGACCGGACCACCCATGACCACCTGGTGACCACCGTATCCATGATCAGAACCTGCAATGGCGGGATCGGTGCGGTTGGGGATCAGGGTGCGCGTGAAGTCGGACTGGGAAATGGTGAGAACATCGTCGTGCAGCCCCAATTGCTTGATCGCTTCATTGAAGGCGGCCAGGGCTCCTCCGAACCGACTCAATCGGACGGCATGATTGGTCAGCATGCTCTGGTGATTGTCCCAACCCCCGGTGCTCACAAAGTAGATTTGACGCTGGTTCCCAAAGCACTCCCGCCCCGCGATGAGCTTGGCCACCATCTCAAGCTCATTGCCAAGATCGTGATCCTCTCCGTCAAAAATGGCATCAAAATCGACCGCCGCCCCTCCGGCCGCCAGAAGGGCATTGGAAACGAATGCTTCGTTGCCGCGGGCTCGCTCCACGACCTCGTTGTAGCCCTGCTCGAGAAGATTGTGGTGCGTGTGCCGCATGATCTTTTCGAAGCCTTTGAGGCGATGTCCCTCCTTGGTGTTCAGGAATCTCCGCACCGTGCCATCCGGATTGAGAGTGGCCGCCGACGCGTAGTTCCCGCCGTAGCCATTCAAGCTCCGCGCGCCATTCGAAGTGACCACATACTGGGAAACTCCGCCCGCGGTCCCAACCTGGAGCTTGTTGACGTTGTTGAGCGAGATGTTCATCGAAACCGACCCCCTGCCATTGTAGGAAGCATTCAGGATATCGGCGGCACGACCACCCCAACCGGTTTGGAACACCTGATCGGGAACAGAACTTTGCATCTGGACCTGCTGATCGCTGTGCGAGTAGAGCTGCGGAGGCTTGGAATAGTTACCGCTCAGGAAGGCGGCCCGCGAGACAATAGGCTCGGTGAGGGTTCCCACATTGGCGACAAATGCGAGGTCACCGCTGTTATACAGCGCAGCCGGTCCGGGATTGTTGTTGGTGCCGCTGTCCGAACCAAAGGCCGGGTGCAATCCGTAGGGCAGGCTCGCGACCGGATCATTGATGGGAAGGATGCGTTCACCCGCCGGCACTGAACCATCGTTCTCGTGGGCGATCGCAAGCACTCCACGATTGCGGTCGTAGTCGGAGCGCGAGGGATGATTCCGTCCTGGAATCAGCATGTTGTTGCTATCGTTCCCCCCTTCCAGGAAGACAACCACGAGCGCCTTGTAGTCCGCAAGGGGACCCGTTCCAGCCGCCATCGCGGCATTCATGAGGCGGAGATGGGACAGCGAATTGACGATGCCCGTAACGCCCATCGCGGCACAGGCTGACTTGGCCATGAAGGCGCGGCGGCTGACGCTATCGCTCTTTGAATTGGTGACTTTGAAGGACATGATCGAAATCGGTTGAGAGTGGGCGCTGATGGGTGCTTAGCGTTGAGTGAGCCCGGATGGAGAATGAACCACCAGGTAGATGGCGGTGATGACTTTGTCGGTGATGCTGTTGGTGGTCGCGGTCACCGCATCAATGACCGCCTGCCGCGGATTGTCCGGAGAGGAATCGCCACCGTAGTCCTGCTTGAGGGCGCCCGCGGCGAAGACAAGATCGAGATAGTCGACCAGGGCTTCGGCCTTTTCGACCGCGGATCCCGCCGCGTCCATGTAGACCGCTTCGTACTCCGAACGGTCGGCGATGATGTAGTCGTCCGCGTTCGTGAAACCCGGAAAGCTAGCCGCATTGATGCCGTTGCCTGTTCGGATCAGGTCATCGGTATAGTTGATGCGGTCAACCACCAAGGTGGCGGTGGCGAGTTGAAGCTCGGGAGCATTCAGACCGGCAATGGTCACCTTCCCACCCGGCGAGTAGTCCGGCAGGAACCAGTTGAAGACGGAGGGCGCTGACATGGGAGATTGACCAAAGATCGGGGTGCGTGAATTGATCCGCAGCATGGTGGTGTCGGCCGGGAAGTTGTCGAATTGACTGGCAGGGTAATCGGTGGGAGGCCACGCGGAATCGAAGCCGGTTACGGGCAGGGCAATGACCCTGCCCGACCCGGGAGTGACGGTGAGGTTGGGGCCCGAGGCGAGGCGCGTGAACAAGGCCAGCGGGATCTTCGATTGTGCATTCAAGGCCCGGATCGCGTGCGTGAGCACAAGCGCGGGCTCCTTCGCCTTGCCAAAGTCAATGCGATCGTTGGCGAGAGAGAGAGTACGCACTTCGGTGTCGAGCAGGATCGCCCTCACCACTTGTTCAATATCTCCCACGCTGCCACTCGCGTCGACCAGCGCAGCTCCGGCATGGTGATTGGTGTCCCCCGTCCAAACCCTGGCCACGCGATAAATATAGGCGGGGCTGGGATTGGAATGAGTCAACCGCTGAATCAGGAGCTTGGCGATAAAGGGCGCCACATTGGGATGGGAAGTAATGATGTCGAGGGCCGCATCCAGATCGGCACCGCCACCCAATCCGGCCGCGATGTTCGAACCCAGCAGCGTCTTTCCATCAGTGTCATGAAAGGCCGCAAAATTCTTCATCCTGCTCTTCCACTGGAGTTGCGGCAGATAGCGATTGCCGTTCCCCCGGTTGAAGTTGTTACTCTGCACAACGTTTCCGCGGTTGCTGTAATACTCCCGGAAGCTCCATCCCGTGAAGACCCGCGCGAGATTCTCGATGTCGAGGTTGGTGTAGGTCTGGCTCGGCTGACCGGACCCGTTGAGCTTGATGCGACCGTCCGGGAGAAGCTCCAGCAACCCGATCGCAAAGAGCTGTTGAATCTCGCGAGCGTAATTTTCGTCAGGGGCCACGAGAACGTTGCCTTGGTTATCGAGAATCGCCTTCTCGTTCTTCAAGTGACTCAAATATTGACCCATCATCGGACTCTTTGAGATGCCCTCGAGCATCTGGCGAAATCGCCCATCGGCGTCATCGGCGAGATCGTCCCAATACTGCGCCGCTCCGTAGTGCCGGGAATTGACCAGGCCTTCCAAGCGCGAGATGACCCAAATTTCGCTCAGGGCAAGAGCGACCCGCTGACGCAACTGATCGTGGGAGTAACAAAACATGGTCCACATCGACCTCTCGAAATTCGTCCCTTGGGGCGGATTGACCGGATTGAGCCGGGATGTCGGACCATCGTCATCGGCCCGCCCGCTGATCCGATCGCCATGAAACTCATACTCGTCGTTCGCCCACACCAGGTCGTAGAGGCGCGTCTGGTCGAGAGCATACTGCGCATCGATCCATCCCTTGAAGGCGGAGAGTTGATCGTAGGTTCCGTCCCCATTGTCATGGTTCGAGATGATCTCATCGTAGAGGGCCTCAATATCCGCCATGCGCGGTCCCCAGGTGGTTTGTTGCAGGAAGCGCGAGACCTCCCGTTTGAGCTCTGGCTCGCTGAGATGCGGAGAGGGGGACGGCGCCTGATAGTAGGCGATCTCTTCCGCCGTGATCGCAGTGGAGCCCACGAATTTTTCGAAGAACCCCCATATTTCCCCTCCCCCATAGTTCAGGGTATGGACGTTGCAATAGAGGCTGAGCCCGTTCTGACGAAAGAGAGCATCGATGAGATCCTGTGCACTGAATCCGCCGGTATCCTCAATCTTCCAAAGGTGAGTGGTGCCTGATCCTAGCGGCAGGCCTTCGAGCACTGGACCCGCAAGCGAAAAATCCGGCACGCCGGGGCTCGCTTGGGCCACGTGGTGAATGTGGGCATTACTCTGTTGCGAGCTGATTCCGCCGAAGGTCGAGTGGAAGGTCGCTTCGGTCTTGGAACCGTTCAAGGCCAGCGTTGCAAAGCCGGTGCCCCCCGTTGTCGCGCTGCGCTCCGGTCCGTATAGGGCCTTGAAGGTGGTGATGTTTCCAGGGGTGTCGGCGGCATCGTTGATGAGGCAACGGGCACTGATGCTCGCGCCCAGATGATACTCCACATTGAAATCAACGGCGAGCTCCACCACTTCGGGAAACTCCGCGGTGGTGTCCTGAACTGGCACGATGTGAATGTCGACCGTGCCACCATCGACGGCCAACAGGACAAAGCCATTCAAGGGTTTTCCCTTCCCATCCGTGACGTGGTAGTCAGAAGCATCACTGGCGCCTTCACCGGGATCAGAACTAGTTCCCAGCGAAAAGAAGACCGGGAGGTCGGGTCCGATGCCCCCGGTGAGAGTCAGGCGAAAAGTCGCCGGAGTGCCTTCCTTCTCGTAGGCATGGCCTGCGACCAGAGCCAACTCGATGGATGGCTTGGAGGTCGGCACCGCGTAGTCACCTTCCACCTGGGGATCAGACTTCACGCGGAACTCCTGGATATTGGTCCCGAGATCTCCATCCACATTGCCATCGGCATCCGAAGGGTCATGAGGGTCGAGCCCGTTCGCGCTTTCCCAATCGTTGGGAATGCCATCGCCATCAAAATCTACCAGAGCACGCAACCCGTCCGCCGCAGGGCTCGCATCCTCCGCCCTGATCGCGATGACTTTGTTGGAAGAGACGGAACCATGATAGACCCGCACGTCATCAATGACACCGGTGTACCAATCATCGGTGCCATGAGGACCATCCAAGATCTCGGCATGGGAAGAGATCCCAAGGAAACCAAAGCGTTTCTTGCCACTCCCAAAGCGCGTGGCGGCTGGCGAGATCAATTCGCGATCGAGAGCTCCATCGAGATAGATGCGCAGTGATCCAGTCCTACCATCGAAAGTGGCAACCACATGATGCCACAAGCCATCATCCACTCGCGTGGCGGAGGCGAGGTTCTTGATGCCATCGTTGGTGTTGAGGCCAAAGACGACCTGGCCGTCTCCTGCAGAGTCCCCATTGATTCCCAGCTCCCAGTATTCTTCGCGGTCATAGGAGAGAATTACCTGATCATCCGCGTTGGCGGTGTTGATCCACACACTCACCCCCAGACGCTCAAACTGATGACCGCGATAAAACGATGGCAAGGCCACATACTGCCCGGACGAGCAAGCGAGGGCCTTGGATCCAACCTTGCCCGCCACGAAGGGCTCCTGGGGAAAGCCATGCAACAATCCCTCGCCCAATCCCCGCGCTTCAATCGCGCTTCCATTCAGTTGGTATAGCAGTCCAAGCTCTGAGGTCTTTTCTGCCGCCGCAGGGAGGGCCAACACTGAGATCGCGAGAAGCAGGCCCAAGGGAGCCCGAAAGTTGAACGGGGGATTGTTCATGGGTCGTTCGCTGAGCATGTAAAGTTAATGCCCTCTCAGCAACCTCAGAGTCACCGAATGATACCGAATCAAAAAAGCGAGCCCCCCCCTTGAAAAACGTGCTCCAACACCCCACGGATGGCCCTCCTCCGGGCTTGAATAGATCAGTCTCCAAGACAATCGAGCGTACATTCTTCCCCATGCGTCTTCCATGGATGCGGAGGCGCCGACCAAATCAGATCCTTCCCCATCGGAAAGAACGCGCGGAAATTCTCAGTCCTCGCTCAAATTGAAGCGCACAATTTGCGAAGGGTCGCGAGGTAGTCAGGGATCTCCTCGGGCTTCCCATGTTCGTATTCGAGGACCACATATCCTTGGTACTTCGCTTTCGCAAGAATTCCGATCAGGCGCGGGAGATCCGCACGCACCGATCCGCGCATATGCGTTTTGAGCTGCACGTTCACCGCCAACGGAGCGCATCGTTCGAAATCCGCATAGGGATCTTCGGAAATGAAATTACCGCTATCGAGATTGATCCCAACCCACGGACTGTCGACCTCCTTCACGAGTCGCATCAACAACTCGGCGGTAATGCCACCGTGGTTCTCGATCCCAATGAAGATCCCGCGCTCACCAGCATACTCCGCGCAATCCCTGACCGCCGCGATGGCAGCCTCCACCCGCTCCCCTCCTGCCGCGAACCCTTTCCCCGTTCCCGCAAAGAAGCGCACATGCGGGGCGCCCATCAGCACCGCCTTGTCGAGCCATTGCTTGGCGTTCGCCACTTCCCTCTCGAGGATCTTCCCTGGGCCCAGCGAAAAATTGTTGCCGATCGCAGTTCCACAAATGTCGACTCCGCGCAGGAAGGCGTGACGCTTCAAGCGATGAAAGTAGACCCTATCGGCATCGGCGGGGAAGAAGTAGCTCGTCAGTTCACCGCCGTGACAACCGTGCTCGGCACAGTAATCGAGAAAGCCAAACATATCGATCTCCCCGTTCACCGGGGTTTTCGTTTTGCCCTTGCTCCATGCGAACTGATCACGGAAGGAATACGCTGCCAGTCCGACATGCATCCGGGCCTTGCCCCTGCGTTCGGGAAACTGGGCGAGGGAGAGGCCGGGGGGGGTGGCAGCGAAGCTGGCGCCGAGGAAGTGCCTGCGATTCATGGTGATGAAAGCATCCCGCTTTCCGTTTCAAGTTTCAAGAAGGGATCGCCCTTTTCAAGAGCAGGTCCCCGCGCATGGGGCTGCCCTCTCGAGCTCAAATAATCCCTTCCCGCAGGGCCTTTGCCACCGCTCCGGTGTTGGTATTGACGTGCATCTTTCCGTACACGCTCCGGAGGTGAGTGCTCACCGTGTGGATACTGATCTCCAACTTCTCGGCGATCTCTTTCTTGATCAAATTGAGCATGTAGCCCGCCGCGCCGGCACACACTGCCCGAATCGATCAGCCAGACGATGTCGCGCATGGCCTCCGCGGAGCGCTCCGCCGTCCGGTGAATTTGTGGGAATCTTCGCGCACCTCATCCGGCAACCCCCTCAGGCGCCTTTCCAGGAACACCGGCGTCCCGCCAGGCTACCCGGTGTTCGCGCGCAACGCGGGAGCCGGAGAACTGCGAGCTTACGCTGATATTCCACGCGAGAAATCACCTGCTCAGTTCCCTTCGGAACTCAACAAACAACTCCTTTACGGGTATCACGCCTGTGTCAGTTACATGGATCGCAATGTGGGCGTGCTCCTGAAAGCTCTCCAGGAAACGGGTGCCGCAGAGAACACCAACGCTCTCGCGCAAGCTCCGCGCGAGAGCCCGCGAGGTCCGCAGGAAGAAGTCGCGGAGGCTACTTTCCGTCCGTTCCCGCGGGACGGTAATACCAGGTCGGAAAGGGTGCCCCCTTCGTTCCGCCCACTTTGCGGTGATGGAACTGCGTCCCGCGATCTTCCAGGAGAGGAATGGCCATCCCCGAGGTAGCCGCCAAAGCTTCGAAGAGACGCTTGTTCATCTCCTCCACCTCGGAGGCGTATGCGGGATCGTTGATCAAGTTCTTTCGTTCGGTCGGATCGGTCTCCAAGTCGTAGAGTTCGTTCAGGTCCCACACGCCATGGTAGCGAACATACTTGTAGCGCTCCCCGCGCAAGGCATGGACGGTGGGTGTCTGCGGGTAGTTGCGCTCCCAGTAGTACTCGTAAAGGAGCTCCTTGCGCCAAGCAGGCTTGGTGGGCGCGGGGCCCCTTCCACCGGTCAACTCCTTCCGCGCGAGCTCGAGAAAATCCGCCCCGTCCATCGCGGCGGGAAGAGTCACTCCAGCCGCTTTCAGGATCGCGGGGGCAACATCGATATTGGCAACCAGCTCCTTCACCTTCGCGCCCTGCTGCAACCTCTTCGGCCAACGCGCGATCATGGGAATACGCATGGACTCTTCATACGCACAACGCTTGTCGATCAATCCGTGTTCGCCGAAGAGAAACCCGTTGTCGCCGAGATAAATCACGAGGGTGTTGTCAAGCGCACCCTTGCCCTCCATGGCCTCGACCAGCTTCCCCACGCTCTCGTCCACCGCCAGCAGGGTCTCGCAGTAACGCTTGTAGTATTTCTCCAGGTCGAGATCCATGTAGTAGGCAAACTCCACTCCGTGTCGCGAGTTCCGCTGGTTCATCACCCACTTGGGAACATCCTGAAAGGCCTCGGGTTTCTCCGCCCAGGTCACCGGCGGAGTGAATGGCTCATTCTCATACTTGAAGGCATGGCGGTTGGGGGGAAGAAAATCCGCATGCACAGCCTTGTGGGAGACATAGAGGAACCAGGGCTTGCGTCCCTCCTTGTCATCGTGCTCCGCCTCGATCCGTGACTGCAGCCACCGCATCGCAAAGTTCGTGATCTCGTCCGTGAGGTAGCCCTTCTGCGGAATGCGCTTCCCGTTCACATTGAAGCCCGTGCGGTTGGCCTGCGGAACGTAGCGTCCTTTCACTTTCAGCCCTTCATCAAAGGGCCAATAGACGCCCTGCCCCTTGAAACTCACCCAATGATCGAAACCGCGCTGCTTCTCATCGGTGTCGCCCATGTGCCACTTGCCCACGAAGGCCGTTTCGTAGCCCGCCTTCTGAAGAAGTTGGGGAAAAAACACGAGGTCGTCCCGGACCGCGTGGTAATTGTCCACCACCCCATGATTGTGCGCATAGCGCCCGGTGAGAATCGAGGCCCGACTCGGTGAACACAGTGAGGTCGTCACGAAGGCGTTTTCAAAGCTCACTCCCTCTTCCACGAGGCGATCCAGATTCGGCGTCTTGAGAAAAGGATGCCCCTTCGACCCAAGGGCATCCCACCGATGATCGTCAGTGAGAATGAGGAGAATGTTGGGCCGCGTCTCAGCAAGAAGCACGGAACAGGTGGCGACGGTGAACAAGGTCGCGAGGAACCACTTCATACCCGCTTCTCTATCTCTGCCTCGCCCTCCCCGCAAACAATAATCGGCAAACCGGGAAAGTTCGCAAAGAAGTCTCTTGATCGCCGGGGGCTGAAAAATCAGGAGGGCGCTTGGGCTGCCGAGGAACGCTACTTCGGATCTTCCTTCTCAAAATCGCTCCGGTTTACCCAGCCTGAGACCGTCTTCTTTCCAGCCCGGTAATTCTCGTAAAACCCCCGCCCGCGACGGTCGGCGTAGGGCATCGATTCAAAGTAATCCATCCGGCCCTCCATGCGGGGATCCCCCTGCCCCTTGAGACGACGGAAGAGCTCCTCCCGCATCTCTCGTGCCTTCGATTTCTGATCCTCGCTCCCGACCAGGTTCACCAGGCACTCGGGATCCTGGACCACGTTGTAGAGCTCTTCACTCGGCCGCCTCCCAAAGGCGTTCGCCCAGAAGCCCGGATCCGTTCCAGCGCGATAGAGATTCAGGATCTCGGTCTTGGTCGGGCCTCCGTCACAATTGAGATAGCCGGTCACCGGGTTCCCCTGCGGCCAGCGACTGATCTCGAAGTTGTGCAGGTAAAGCATCCCGCCCTTCAAAAGACCGCGAATGGGATAGCCCTCATCATGAGGCCGGCCGATATCGTGACGTTCCTTGCCGATGAGGACGTGATCCCGCGCGGGAATGACCTGGCCACCTCTCTCCGCCTTGAAGATCTCCACCAGGCTGCGCCCCGTGATCGCTTCCATCCCGGACTCCTTCGGGGACACTCCGGCGACCTCCAAGAAGGTCGGCGCCAAGTCGATGAAGTTGACATAGTCCTCCACCACCCGACCCGGTTTCGCAATTCCCTTCGGCCAGCGGATCGCCAGGGGCAGGTGATTCGACAGTTCGTACTCCTGTCCCTTGATCCGGGGAAAGGGCATCCCGTTGTCGGCCGTCACAATCACGATCGTGTTCTCGATCTGCCCCTCTCTCTCAAGAACAGAGAGCATCTTGACGAGATGACTGTCGAAGTGCTCGATCTCCAGTGCATAGTCGAGCATGTCATGACGAACGGTCTCGTTGTCAGGCCAGAACTTGAAGACCTCGCCATCCAGTTCACTCAGCTTCTTGCCCCCCTTCTTCACGCCCGATTGAAACTCATACCTCCGGTGGGGCTCGGTGCTCCCGTACCAAAACATCCAGGGCTCACCTTCCGGAACTTCGCCCAGGAAATCCTCAAAATTCCCCGCGTAATCTGAGCTCGAGATGGCTCCTGTCGGGGCCTTTGCCTTCTTGGCGTTGTAGCGCTTGCCTGTCATCTCGCGCGCCTTGCCCTTGGCGTCCGTCGCAATTCCCGGAGCCCATCCTTTCGAGGTAAAGCCCACCTGGTAGCCATTCTCACCCAGCGCCTCCATAACCGTCTTGAACTTGGCCGGAAAGTAACACCAGTGGTTGCAGGCCTCCTCCAGCTGCCACGAATTTCGTCCCGTCAAAATACAGGCCCGGGAGGGTGCGCACTTCGCATTCGGGGTGTAACACCGACTGAAAAGAATGCCCTCCTTCGCCACCCGATCAAACCCCGGCGTCTTCACCCACTTGCATCCATAGGCCCCCGCATGCGGCCACGACTGATCGTCCGAGATGCAGAAGAGAATATTGGGACGCTCACGCTCCGCCGCCGTTACCGGTGCCCCGAGCAGCGTTCCCACCACACTTCCCAGCATCAGCAATCCACGGAACAAGATGTGACCTCTCATAATGATTAGATTCTCCATGGTGAGTTGGCCCGCTCTACTTCGCTCCCCCAAAAGCCTTCCACTGTCCTTCGATCTTCTCCTTGTCCGGTTTCCCATTCGAGATGACGAGAATGTAGGTTTCCACAACCCGCTCGCCGGGCTTGATCTCCCAAGCCTTCTCCTGCGCAGGCACCACATTGAAGAAGATTGCGCCGTTGTTCGAGGACGGCGGCCAGGTGCGAATCCGCTGCGGGAAGTCGCGATTCTTCGGATGCATGAGCACACTGACAGTGGCATTCCCCTTCTTGGTCGGGCCCCACATTGCCACCCACTTCGCCCGCGTGGCATGGCTGTTGGTGCGGTCGAGGCCTTCCGAAGTCAGATAGTCGCTGTTCGTCTTGTCCCAGTCGTGAGGTGCACGGTAAGCCAGACCACCACCGTAGCGATAGGCCGGCAGCACAAGACTCTCCTCGCTCACGTTCTTCTGCTCCAGGATGTAGCTCACCACGTTTTGACCGTCAGCATACTCCACTTTTACCTGGAGCCCTTCACGAAGAACAACAGTCTCCTTGCGATCCTCCCCCTTGTAGGCCACCTGCTCCTGTTCCACCGTAAATCCCACCGCCGGATCTTCCGTAGAAGATTTGTGGATCCCGATCGTCTTCGCAAAACGCACTCGTCCCGTCTTCGTCTTCAAGTTCCAAAAGTCCGGAGCGTCCTTCCCGTGCTTGGTCTTCACCCACGCGTGCCACAGTCCGAGGTGATGAAAGTGATCCGCCGGATGAATCCCCGTCACCGCCTCTCCGCTCGGAGCGCAGAGAGGATGAATAAATCCACTACGCTTGTAGATCGGATCGGCCTGCGGTGGAGGCGCAACCTCTGCTTTGTGGTAGGTGAGGACTGGCACATCGCCACGTGTAATGGTGATCGCCGCATCGGTCTCGGTGACCTGTAATGCGTCGCCCAGCAGAACCGGGCAGCCTAGCGAGAGCAGAACAGGGAGAGCGCACAGTGATTTCATGGTTCGCTACCGAAACCAATTCCGCTCTCGCCGTCAATCTCCTGCCACATCTGGCACTCTTCCTCGCTGAAATGCCGCTTGATCGCCCGTCGGAATCCAACTAGCGTTCTTCTGTCCCGATTCGAAGACAGGGGTCATAGCTCAGTTGGTAGAGCGCGTCGTTCGCAATGACGAGGTCAGGGGTTCGAACCCCCTTGACTCCATTTCTTCCCTCGAGCCTGGGGAACGAGGACAGCCCCTCCCCCTTCACGGAGCTCCCTCGCTCCTCCACTGGATCCTCCACTCCATGGGCCGCTCTCGGCAACAAGAAGGCATCCGCGGTTGCCGGGTGACGAATTCACGATCATAACTTCTCTCCATGGACGTCCTGATCGTTTCCCCACCTGCCTCCGTGCAGAATGGAAACCTCGCCACCGCCGAAGAGTGGGCGGCGGAACTCACCAATCTCGGCCATCAGGTGCAGATCGCTTCCTCCTTTCAGGATCAAGACGCCAGCCTCCTGATCGCCATCCATGCCCACAAGAGCCACCCTTCCGTCAAACGCTTCCATGAAGTGCGCCCCGGTGGCCGGATCGTCGTCGCCCTGGCCGGCACAGACCTCTACCCTGCACTCTCCTCCATCTCCCTCCGCTCGCTGGAACTCTCCCACCGCATCGTTGTCCTGCAAGCCAAGGCTCTCGCACGGGTGCCGGCGAGCTGCCGTTCGAAGACCCATGTGATCAATCTCTCGGCAACCGCCCCGCCATCCAGCGGCCAGGAGGAGGAGACCAACCCAAATGGATTTCAAGCCTGTGTGGTGGGACACCTCCGCGAGGTCAAGGACCCCCTGCGCACCGCGGCCGCGTCGCGCCTTCTCCCCTCCCAGTCTAGCCTCACGGTCCGCCATGCGGGATCCATCCTCGACGAAAAATTCCGGAGTGCGGTGGCAGTGGAAGAGCGGGAGAACCCTCGCTATCAATGGCTGGGAGCCCTCAGCGCGGAGGAGGCCCTGCACCTGATCGCCACCAGCGACCTCCTGGTGCTCTCTTCCATTGCAGAAGGCGGAGCGCGCGTCCTCAACGAGGCGGTGGTCTCCGGCACGCCCATCCTGGCCGCCCGCAACGATGCCACCATAAGCCTGCTCGGCGATCACTATCCAGGCCTCTTCGATCCCGGCGAAACGGTGGCGCTGGCAGGCTTGCTTCATCGCTGCGAGAGCGAACCGGAATTTCTCGCCGACTTGACCCGCAGAGTTATGCAACATGCCGCCGAGTGCGCCGAATCCCGCGAACAGGAGGCCTGGAAATCTCTTCTGGACGAACTCTACCCGGAAGGCACCTAACACTACCCATGAATACAAAGGAGGAACTCCGCCGCGAACTCGACAAGACCAACTGCCGGACCCTTGCGCTCATCGAAGACCTCAGCGACTCGCAACTCGATGTCCCCTACCATCGCGGAATCAATCCCCCGCTCTGGGAACTGGGCCACTCCGCCTTCTTCTATGAGTATTTTCTCCTGCGGGAACTTGGTAAAGCCGACCCACGCATGCCCGGCTATGACGAAATCTGGGACTCCTTCGAGATCCAGCACCGCAATCGCTGGCAGCGGGACGTGATGCCCGACAAGGCGACGACCTTCGACTTCTACCACCGCGTTCTCGATGAAGTGCGCAAGCGACTCGACGCAGCCTCCCTCGACCCGCGGGAGCACTACCTCTGCCACTACTGCATCGCCCATCAGAACATGCATATCGAGTCCCTCATCTGGGCGCGCCAAACCCTGGGCTATCCCGCCCCCCGCTCCATGACGAACGCCTCGCCCCCGCCCCCCTCTTCGGGAATCACGGGTGATCTCCAGGTCTCCGGAGGCCGCTATCCGATCGGGATGCCCACCAACTCTGCCGCGCTCGCCGGCCACGAGTTCAGCTTCGACAACGAACGGCCTGGATTCGCAACCGAGATCGAGCCCTTCAGCATTTCTAAGACCCTGGTTTCGAACCGCGAGTTCCTCGCCTTCGTCGATGACGGTGGCTACCAGTCACCCGGAGTTTGGAGCTACGGAGGGAAGTGGTGGTTGCAGGAAGAGGGCCCCGCTCATCCTCTCTATTGGCGCCCACGGATGGGAGACGGATGGCAATTGCGGCGCTTTGACCAGTGGATCGATCTCCCCCTCGACGCCCCCGTTCTGCACCTCAGCTATTGGGAAGCAGAAGCATTTTCCCGCTGGGCCGGCCGCCGCCTTCCGAGCGAGTATGAGTGGGAAGCCGCTGCCCGCGGATCGAAGGGATCACGTTTCCCCTGGGGAGAAGAAATGGACGGCACGCGAGCCGATCTCGATGGCCAGGAGATGGGATCCGGGGCGGTGGACGCCTGGCCCGAAGGTGCGACCAAGGACGGTTGCCTGCAAATGATCGGATCCGCCTGGGAGTGGACCACCAACCAGTATCTCCCCTTCCCCGGCTTTGCGGTCGATATGTATCCCTACATGTCCACCCTGCAATTTGGAGATCACAAGACCACGAAGGGAGGGTCCTGCGCCACCTCTTCCTGTCTGATCCGGAGCAGCTATCGACAGGCCTACCTTCCCGGTCGACGGGATGTCTTCACCGGGTTCCGCACCTGTTCGCCGTAGGGCCCATGGGGCATCCCCCGATCTCCTCACTTCGAGAAGCCACCGCGCTCCTCCTCCAGGAGGCGTGCGTAGTCCTCGCGGATCTCCTCCTTCGCCACCTGCTTCAGATTCGCCGCGTAGGCCACGTTTTCAAAGGCCCGCACAAAACGACGATGGGTCGCATACTTCTTTTCCAAGAGAAATTCCTTCTCCTCAAGGACCTCGCGCTCCCTCTTCATCTCCTGCCACTTCGCAAACTTCGGGTGATTTTCCACCGCCTTGACAAACTCCTCCCGACTTCCGGCATCGCTCAATAGATTCACCGCTCCCGGACTGTGCTTGTTCTCCAAGGCGGGCCAACGATTCCGAATGGACCGCGCAATTTCAATGCGCACCCCATCGACGCTCTTCTTCTGCGACTTCTTGCGGCCGGAGAGTTTCTTGAGTTCTTCGCCCAGGGCTGAAGCCTTCTTCTTCATCTCCCCTCCACGCTTTTCCCCCTTCAGCCCCAACTGCTCCGAAAGACCTGCCAAGACCGCCCGCTCCACCGGTCCGGCCCGTTCAACGATTTCAGAGTAGGCAGTCTCATGACCGAGGAGTTCCTTCTCTTTCCCGCTCCGCAATTTGCTGTGCACCCGCAGAAAGGCCCCGCTGGTCTTGATCGGAATGTCAATGTTGCGCGAAGTGAGGAT
>Ga0302120_10000058_pt1 | contig 38331 bp, 52 predicted proteins | sample AG5_Bottom_MG_FD_203118 | JGI IMG/M metagenome (GOLD analysis project Ga0302120, IMG submission 203118) | Marine microbial communities from Western Arctic Ocean, Canada - AG5_Bottom | ecosystem: Environmental > Aquatic > Marine > Oceanic | place: Canada: Western Arctic Ocean | collected 2017-10-01 | reverse complement strand
CACTGCCACGGGCGCTGGATAATCCACCACGGCCATCGCCGCCGCTGCCACTGTCACCCTGGCCGCAGCCGCCACGGGCGCTGGATCATCCACCACGGCCATCGCCGCCGCTGCCACTGTCACCCTGGCCGCAGCCGCCACAGGTTCGGGATCCTCGACCGCAGCCATCGCAGCCGCCGCCACGGTCACCCTGGCCGCCAGTGCCACAGGTTCGGGATCCTCGACCGCAGCCATCGCAGCCGTGCAGGACAGGGCGATCGCTTCCGAAGCCACTGGATCCGGGGCCACCACTGCCGCCCTGACAGCGGCGCAATCCGTGAGTGTATCGGGTCAGGCCACAGGATCTGGCGGCGCTACGGTGGCGCACACAGCCTCGGCAGTTCGGGATCTCGCCGCATCCGCCACGGGTTCGGGCGAATCGACCGTATCCATCGCCGCCACTGCGGATGTCGCACTGGCCGCCAGTGCCACAGGTTCGGGATCCTCGACCACGGCCATCGCAGCCACTGCGGATGTCGCCCTGGCCGCAGCAGTCACAGGCTCAGGATCATCGACCACGGCCATCGCAGCCGCCGCCGATGTCGCCCTCGCAGCGACTGCCACAGGTGCAGGATCCTCGACCACGGCCATCGCCGCCGCTGCGGATGTCGCCCTGGCTTGCGCCGTCACAGGTACGGGATCTTCCACCACGGCCATCGCCGCCGGACAACCTCGAACGCTTGCAGCGGTCGCCGTTGGATCCGGAGCTACCAGCGCCGCCATCGTCACCACCACGGATATCACGCTCGCCGCAGCCGCCGCAGGTTCGGGATCATCGACCACTGCCATCGCAGCCATTGCGGATCGAACCCTGGCCGCCAGCGTCACTGGTGCGGGATCCTCGGCTGTATCGATTACTGCATCCACCGATGTCGCCCTGGCCGCTAATGCCACAGGCTCGGGATCCTCGACAGCCGCCATCGTCACCACCACGGATATCACGCTCGCCGCAGCCGCCACAGGTGCATCGATCGCCACGACACTCCTGGCCCGCTCCGCCTCGCTGATCGCCGCCTCCACTGGATCCGGTTCGACGGCTACATCCATCGCCTCCACTGCTGATCGAGGACTGGCCGCATCCGCCACAGGATCAGGGGCATCGACCGCTGCGATCTCCACGACCACTGATGTCACATTGGCGGTGGCAGCCACAGGCGCAGCGGGATCGACCGCCGCCATCGCAGCCGCTACGACTCGCACGCTGTCGGCGGCAGTCACTGGATCTGGAACATCGACCGCTGCGATCTCCACGACCATCAATGTCACGCTGTCATCGACCGCCACAGGCTCGGGAACATCGACCGCAGCCCTCGAGTCGGCCAGCCAGGTCACGCTGTCATCGACCGCCACAGGACTCGCCACCGCCACAGGCGCAGCCACTCGAGCGGCCACACTGCTCGCAGCAGCAGCCGCATCCGGGACCGCCACCATCAACATCTCGACCGGGCAAGAGGCGACCCTATCGGCAGCATCTGCTGGATCTGGAACAGCGGCGGCGAACGCCACGGTCACCCGTAATCTGTCGGTGACAGTCTCGGCGAGCGGCCTGGCTTCGTCAGTGGTCTCGAGGTCGGCATCCCTGCGCCTCGCTCCAGTCGGTTCCGCCGCCGCTACTTCGTCGATGGTCATCGGGCTGCTCGTGACGGTCTCGGGGACAGGATCCGGAACAGCCACCACCGCCGTGTCGATCACGGAATCGGAACCATTCATCAAGGCCGGAGCGAAAGCGATGATGGCGATCGAGGTGTTGACCGAGGCGATCACCTACTACCCAGGCGGAGACCTGGCCGCAGGAAAATCCATCCGGGCAATAGTCCAGCGCACCGAGCCGGAGATCCTCGCCTATACGATGGATGCTGGATCGCTGACCGTTGATGTCGAACTCTGGATTGTCACTGATGCAGTTCTCGGGGTGTCCACCGTTAACGCAGGGCAAGATCTCGCCGATGTAGTCGTGACCGATGGGAAAGCAGCAGAGCGGGTTCGTGTCGTCGAAATCATCGACCACGACCCTGGCATGGTTCACCTGTTGGCAGTGAGGTAATCGATGCCATTGGACTTCTTCAACTATCAGGCGATGGAACAGGTCACCTACTACCCGGGCGGAGTCACCGCCGCCGCTGTAGTTATCACCGCTGTTGTGGTGCGCTCCACTTCCAAGATCCTCCAGGATAATCTCGTGAAGCCTGTGGACATTTACCTACCTCGAGGGAGCGAATCGGGGAAGATCGCAATCGTAGATGTTGGCACCGACGAGGTGCTGGTGAAGGTCGAGCCATACAAGGGCGAGGTGCGATGCCGGGTGGTTCGGCTCCTGAACAGCGATGCCAATCTCTGGACAGTCAGGGCGATGGAATGATCGACATCTTCCCAGACCTACAGAACCTGAAATCCTTCCAAGATGCGATGGCTACTGGCGAGACCGTGATGGCTCGAGGATTGTGGCATGGCACATCCAGGGCGCTCGGCGGATTCCGCAAGGAGTTCTTGAAGAGAACGCCAGCGAACATCCGGGGGAAGAAATCGGCGAACCCTCGAGGCGCTGCCAGCGCAGGGAAAATGCCACCGATAGGCCGATCATTCATCTGGCAAGTTCACCCGCCGACACCGCCGAAAGCCCGGCGGCACAGTAGCAGCCATGTCAAATCGGTGAAGCAGATCAGCGGCAACATCGGAACACGGAGCGAGGCCGCAGAGTCGATGGAGGAGGGGAAGAAGATCCAGGCGAAGGGTCCATACCTGGGAATCCCCATCGTGCTGTCCGGGAATGTCAATGCCAGGAAACGCCGAGCGGGCGAAGTCCAGCCCAGGGCGAAGCCGTCATGGCGAACCGTTGGCGAGATCCTGAAGCCGGGCGGATTGCGGACAGCCTACAACTTCCAATGGCAGGTCAAGGGGGCGTATACGATCCTATGGGCCAGGCACAAGAAATCGGGAGCCAAGCCATTCCCGGTGATGCTACTGATCAAGCGAGTGCAGATGAAGAAGGATGGGCTGCGATACTACAAACTCTGGAAAGCCATGAAGGGTGAGACCCTCGAGCGCTACGACAAGGAAATCACGAAAGCCCTGAAAAGCATGGTATGGGGAATCAATAAGAGGAGTAAATAAATGGCAGCGAGTGTCAGGGAGCAGATCATCGCAAACATCGCCACGGCGCTGGGCGATATCACCACGGGCAATGGTTACGAGAATACCCTGGTGAGCGTGCAACGATTCATGCAGGGCGGGCTGACTGTGGCGCAGGTGCCGACCGCCGTGGTCAACTTCGAGGACGAGCGGAAGAGCCAGGGACCGACCGAGCGGGCCGACTGTGAATTGTCGATATCGATCGACCTGTTCGCTGTCCATGACCAGGATGTCGTCAGTGGCTCCACAGCCACGGTGGTGGACAGCCTCGCCGCAGATGTCGAGAAGGCCGTCATGGTGGATCCGACAAGGGGCGGATTGGCCCGGACTTGCGAGATTGAATCCATCCATCCATTCCGCCTGGCTGAATCTCAGCCCTATGTCGGTGCTACGGTTTCCGTCAGAATCCGATACCAGCATTCGATCACGGATCCCTACACGGCGAGGAACTGATGCCGACATTGACGCTTGACCCGCAGAGCATTCGAGAGGTCCACCAGTACGGGATGGCTGCGAGCTACGGGGCGGGCGTGTTGATCCGGCGGAATCGTAATCCGTCAGGGAAGAAACATCGCACGGGATACGAGATCGGCTGGCGCAATTTGGCGCAGGGGGAAGTAGATGGATTGGTCGTGGTGTTCGGGCAGGTCAATGGTGGCGGCACGCTCACCTGGACACCGCCGGGCGGCTCGGCTGGAAGTTACATGATCACGCAGGACAGCCTGACGATCACACATCAATCTGGCGGGCAGAGTTCCGTGGGGATTACATTGGAGGAGATCTAAGTGCCATTACTTACCAGGAAGACGCAGGTAGCGATCAAGAATGAAAGCACCGAGGGGACCGTCAATACTCCAGTCGCTGCGGATGCTGCATTCAATATCTTTGAAACTGGATTTACCGCAGACATCGAGCAGTTCGAGCGGAATCCATTCCGGGCTTCGGTAGGATCTCGAGCCAGCATCGCAGGTGTGAAAACAGGGAGCATTACCTACACGACCGAACTGGCGGGCAGTGGCTCCGCTACGGTGGCTCCACCGTTCGGCCCGGCGCTCCAGTCCTGCGGCTTCGCCAAGGCGACTTGTGACCTGATGGCTGGCGGCACTGTCACCGGGACATTCGTGGTCGGCGAAACCATCACGGGAGCGGGAGCATTCTCGGAGACGGTCCTCGCCGTTGATGGCGACAACATCTACATCTCGACAGGGGCATCGAATCCAGGCACAGCGGCAATCGTGGGGGTCACATCCGCAGCGGAGATGGCACTGACAGGTCGAACCATCACGGGGCCAGTGGGATTCGTTTACTCCACCACCAGCACATACTCCACCACCTCGGCACCATCCTCTTCGGTCGATCTACTGAATGACGGCGTGCGCCACAGGATCATCGGTGCCCGTGGGAATGTCACGCTCAGGGCATCCACCGGGCAGCCCGTGCAAGCCATGTTTGAATTCACTGGCCCGAAAGTCGCCACGGCGAATGGCCCATTGCTGAATGGCGTGGCCTACCCAACGACGACACCGGAGCCGCTACTCAGCGCATTGTTCTCAGTCGGTGGCGGATTCGCCGCAGTGGTGGATAACATCGAAGTGAACACGAACAACGATCTACAAGTCAGGCGCAGCATGAACACCGCCAGCGGCGTGGTGTCCACGCAGATCGTCAATCGACAGGTGCAAGGATCCATTGATCCCGAGATGACAGTGGTGACGGGAACGGGCACCCATGACTGGTTCGGGCGACTTGATGCGAACACTGAGGGATTGATGAAGTTCACCGTGGGATCGGATGTCGGAAACAAGTTCAAGATCATGGCACCGCAAGCGCAGTACACTGGAGTCAGCCCAGGCGACCGCAATGGCATCGCTACAGTGTCGATCGACCTGGCGATGAATGAGTCTACCCTGGGTGATGACGACCTACAGATTGTTTGCCTGTAGTGGGGATTGTAATCGACCCGACCCAGCAGCATACCGTCGAGGTGGAGGGTGCTACATTCTCGGTGGTGTCGCTTACTGGTCGGCAAGTCCTGGGCCTGTCGCAGACGCTATCAAGTGTTGAGACCAATGCCGATGGCGTTTACCAGGTTCTGCACAAGTGTGTCAAGAGTTGGGACGGCGTGACCACTGGCGAAGGCGCAGCCCTGCCATGTAGTGGTGACAACCTCGATGCGTTACCTGTCGATGTAGCGGTGAAGGTATTTGAGTTCATCGCCTCGCTGTCGGGGTTGACTGGCGGCGACCAGGGAAACTAATCATAGGAACCAGGATGGCGATGGGACTCTACCCGATGGACTGTTCGATATGTTCCCAGGGGACGGAATCCGCCGAGCGGTTCCGAGCCGACTGGGGATGCGACACCGACACGCCGCACGATCTCGATCGGTATCCCTGCGGGTGTGGCCGCTGGCCTGACTGCACCAGATGCAATGGCACAGGTACGCTCGGCCTGAAGCGATGCCCTCGCAAATTCATCGACCCATCCATCTCGACAGTCATCCGGTATGTGGCTTACGCCAAGGATGGCCATTGGCCAGTGGCTGGTGGCATCCTCGACCAGTCGCAATCCTTCCTCGATGCTCATGCCGTAGTCGTCGGCGAGATACAAACGATTGAGAATGCCGATGGCTAGTTCCGCACTACTAAACATCCGACTCATGGCGAAGAACCTGACAAAGCCCGCATTTACTGCGGTACGCAGGAGTCTCGCCACGATCAGGACGCAGACCATCAGAGCCGGGCGTGCGATGCGAGGCATGATGGCTGGTGCCAGAACTCAGGCGGTGGCGCTGCTCGCAGTCCTCGGCGGGTTCCAGGCACTGGTCCGTGGTCCGGCTGAGTTCAACAGGGAGATGGCGAAGGTCGGCACGCTCGGGAAGGAAGCACGGGATAGTCTCGAGGGCTTCACCGAACAGGTCCAGCGCCTATCCATTGAATCGGGCATCGCACCAGAGAAACTGGCCGATGGCTTGTTCAATGTCATCAGTGCTGGAACGAAGGCCAGCGATGCGATGGAAACCTTGAACATCGCCACCCGGCTCGCAGTCGCTGGATCAGCAGACCTATCGGCAACTGTCAGCGGCCTGGCGGTGGTCGCCAACTCATTCGGAGTCAGTGGTGCAGATGGCATCAACGCCCTGGCGCAGTCCTTGTTCGCTGCACAGGTCCAGGGGAAAACGACCCTCGAGGAGATCGCCAACAATGTCGGCAAGGTCGGGGCATCCTTCGAGGCGGCCCATGTCGATGTCGACCAGATGCTGGTGTCGCTGTCCTTGATCACAAGAACGGCTGGCAGCACTGAAGAGGCGACCACCGAATTGGCTGGCACGATGAAAGCATTCATCAAGCCGACCGAGGGAATGCAAAAGGTGCTTCGCTCGCTGGGGATCGAGTTCTCCGAGAGTATGCTGGCGGGCAGAAACTTCGGCCAGACTATCGTGGACATCCGAGAGGAAGCACTTCGCATCGGTGTTCCATTTGCCCAGGTGTTCGCAGACCAGCGAGGCTATCGTGGGGCATTGAAACTTTCGAGCGACCAGGGCCGGATATTCAATGAGATGCTGACCGAACAGCGGGGACTGCTCGACGAACTCGATACATCCTACGAACTGATGCAGGGCACGCTCGCCGTCACGCTCGACAAGTTTACGAGCCTGATGAAGGTACTGGCGATGGACTTCGCAGATACAGCATTCGATGGCCTCGGGGACAACCTCGATGGCCTCATCGCCAGGGTGGACGAACTCAGAATCAGGGCGGGGATCGCCGGGCTGGAGTTTCGGAAGTCATTCCTGCTAGTGCTGCCAGTGTTGCAAACGCTCAGCAGTGGATTCATGTTCATGCTTAACTCATTCCTGCTGGCCGTCGAGGGCATCCGATTCGTGTGGGGACAACTCGCCAGCAGTATGCAGGACTGGATCGATGCGTTCTCCGATATCCCTGGCGTGGGAATGTTCATCGAGACCGAGGTGGAGAAGTCGAACACCCGACTGGACAAACTCATGGCGGCTCGTGAGAAGATGGCGAACAGGTTGCTGGTGGTCCAGGGTAAGATTGCACGGAACCTTGATCTAGATAGTCAGATCGAAAAGGCCCGAAGGACTGGGGCAGATAGGGAAGATCCGTCATTGGTTTCTGGACTAGCCGAGCGGATGGTATCGCCATCGGGGATGGAAGCGTTACGGGCGGAATTACAGGTGCTGTTCAAGATGCGGGCCACACTGAAGAAGGAGCGAATGGCCATCGAGGCGGAGCGTGAAAACCTCATCCGGACGACTGGAGCGACGAAGTTATGGGAACCCGACAAGGACACGCCACTGATCGCCGGGCAGACATCGCATGAACTACTCAGGGATCTAAGCGAGCGGATGGACTTTGAAAAGCAATCGGTGAGGATCGTTGAAATCGTGGAGGGCATACAGTCCGCAGCGCTTGGAGTGACCGACATCGACTGGAATGCAGATGAGATTGCGAGCGCATCCAGGGAACTGAAGAAACTAGAAAAGGAACTTGCAGCCCTCGGAGAAAAGGCACCGGAGGCGCTGGTCGCCCTGGTCAAGCAGACCGGGGATATCCTCGATAATCTCGAAGGGGGCACCGTAGAAACCGAGCGATGGTACGATTCGCTGGTGGTGTTCTGGGAGAACTCGAAGGTGGCATGGGCGAGTTTTAAGGGCGGGATCGAAGGTGCCATCAAGCCCATGAAGACACTGGAGCAAACATTCAAAGCCCTCGGTGAGCGGGTGGTGAAAATCGCCGAGGACTCGCTCGCCAGATTCTTCGATAGTGTCGCAGCGGGAACCGCTCGAGGTGAAGAGGCATTTAAATCATTCCTGCGCTCGGTACTCAGCGAGATCAACAGGCTGATGGCGCAGAAAGTTGTCCAGCAGTTCGCCGAACTCCTCCTCTCTGCTGGCTTCTCCACTGGCGGTGGTGGTGGCTCAGGCGGCGGTGGTAATGGCTGGGTTGACTGGGGACAAGGGGCAGGTGTGGAAGAGTTCGCACACGGCGGGATTGTCAACAATCCAACACTGGCGATGATTGGCGAGGGCGGGCAGAGCGAGGCTGTTGTCCCGCTACCGAATGGCCGATCCATCCCGGTGGACTTCCGAGGCTCCAGCAGGGGATCGGAAACCATCAACATCAACATCAGCGCCGTCGATGGCCCAAGCGTTGAGCGGATGCTAACCAGTGCCGCTGGTCGCCGAGCGATCGAGGGAGCAGTGAGGAACGCCAGGGCCACCCGTAGGGATATGCGCTGATGGCTTCGGTCTCATTACCCTCGGCATTCTTCGAGTCCCTCCAGGACTCAGCAGGAGCCTCTCCGGTGCTGGCAACAGCGGGCGCATACCTGCTACTGAATCAGCGAGTGGACGAGCCGCCAGCACTGCCGACAGTTTCCGGGGCGGTCTCGATTTCCACACCATTCCATAACCTGGCACAGGGGATCACCTCCGGCGGGTTCACCGGATCATTCAACAACTCCATCGGCAATCGAGGGGTCAGGGTCCAGGACGGATACCTCGCCGCCAGCCACAAGGTCGGGCATGGAACTCACTGGGAAGAGTTCATCGGGCTGATCTCGGGGAGCATGAACATCGCCCGGGTCAAGTACCTCGGCAACGACAACCAAACACCCTCGAGGGGGATCTTCCAGATCGCATACACGGGCGGAGCCTGGCGATTCCAGTTTGTGCAATCCTCCACCACCACCGTGACCTTCGATCAGGTGACCGTGCCGATCAGCCAGATAAGTGCGCCCGGCGCTGTCCCGTCTCCGTTCTACTGTCGGCTGCTTCGGGAGTTTAATACCACGGGCACAGGGGCCATCAATCTTGTCGTTGACGATGGAACCACCACGCAGGTGCAGACGGTGACAGGGGTGGCACGCCACGACGACACGATCGCCACCAACTCGTATCAGTTCGGTCGGCTGAACTCCTCCGGGATCGCTGACCCTACGATCGAGATGTGGTGGCACCGCTCCCTCGCCTCTGATTCATTCGTCACACCTGGCACGCTGGCCTCCACCTACTGGGCATCGCCGAACCTGAACAGCACGATCTCATACTACTCCGATGGCTTGACCTCGACAGCCGACAGCGGAGCGGATGATCAATACTGGCATCAGTTCGGAATCACTCAGGGCGGAGCATTCACAGGGCTGCTAAATAATGGCGGCGGAAGCGTGAAGGCTCGAGTGGCGGCCACGAACACCGCACCGAGTGGATCGACATCTGCGCTATTCTCCGGCGTATACTTTCCCGTTCAAAATGTCCCGGAGCTACTCAGCGATCCGCAAGGTCGATACCTTGCCATCGAGTGGAGGTACGAGCCTGGAACAGACTGGCCGCTCGGGATGGGGACTGTCCATCTCACTCGAGACACTAACGAGTTCGGAACCGTCACCCACTTCCCAGCAGCCCAGGGTGTAGCACTGGTGCCGCTGACAGTTGCGGGCGAAGGGTCGAGCCAGGGAACTCTTCCATTCACAGTCGAGCGGACTACGAAAACAAGCCACACATTGCGGGTCCACCGGGCAGATTTCGAGTTCCCGTACACGCACTCGAGGCCGCTCGGTACAGCCGCCCGTCGATCCTACGATGTGAGATGGGTACTCACCGAGGCGGAGCGGGACACGCTCGTGCAGTTCTTCGAGGACAGGGATGGCGGTGAAGAGGCATTTACCTGGACAGCGCCAGGGGATGCAGCCACATCGATCGCCGCCCTGGTCAGCCCGCTCGAGATCGAGATGCTGGCTCCTGGGGCATTCGAGATCCGATGCCAGTTGATGGAGGTTCTCAGTGGTGCGTGATCTTCATCCAGATCTCAAAACAGCGAAGAACGCCATCAACGATGATGAGGCGTGGCTTGTCCTGTTCGAGGTCCACATCACCGACACCGAGGTGTTCCGCCTGGTCAACAATGAACAGGCCATCACCTTCGCCAGCAATGTGTACTCGCCATTCCCTATCGGGTTCGAGCAGATCGAGGAGACCAGCGCCGGAGACCTGCCATACATCAATGTCGTGGTGAGCAATCAGGACCGGATGATCTCGGCCTACCTGGAAAGCCACGGCGGGCTGCTCGACAGGAAAGTGGTCATGCGAATCGTTCACCAGTCGAACCTGGCATCGAGCAGCGCCACCATCGAATCCACCCTGATGATCAGAGAAGTAAGCGCCACCGAGGAGGCCGTCAATTTCCGACTGAGCCATCATCCATTCTTCGAGGTGGACCTTCCACATCAGACATACTACAGGCACCGATGCCGATGGGCATTTGCATCCGGCGAGTGCGGATGGGTCATTGCCACTGGTGGAACCGGATCAGGCACGGCTTGCGATAAGACCCTCGAAGGATCGAACGGCTGCGAAGCCCACAACAACGCCGCCCGGTTCGGCGGCTTCCCTGGAATACCGAGGAGGAGAATCTGATGGCGCCTGGATCCTGGGATGACCTGATCGGCAAGCCCTACGAACTCGGCGGAGTCGGCCCGGAATCCTACGATTGTTTCGGCCTGGCGCTCGAGGTGCTGACCCGTCTGGAGTTCCCATTGGATTTCGACATCGCCAGTCAGTGGATGCGGAAGTACACGCCGGGAGATGTTGACCCTAGCATCCTGAGCCAGTACGAATGCCATGTTGAAGATGCACCTCGGAAGCCGGGCGACCTGTTGATCATGCGGAATCCCCATAGCGAGAATCCTCGAGCCACCCATGTGGCTGTACACATCGGCAAGAACATCATCATCCAATCCACTCGAGCCATCGGTGTTCATGTATTGCCCTTCCAAAAGGTGTCAAAGGAAACCGTAGAGGTCATCACATGGATCAAATAGAAATCTGCCGCCTCGATTCATTGTTCCCGGTGCGATGGGCTACCCGCCAGACGGAACTGGTGGAGGTTGGCACCACACTCGATCAGATCGCACCGAGCGAGACCGCCGATGGTGCTTCCTGGGCGTGCATCCATAATGGCAAGACCATCCGCCCGGCGGACTGGTCAGCCCATGAAGTTAAAGATGGCAGCCAGGCGATCTTCACTCCGCTCCCTGAGGACTGGGCCACGATCGGGACATGGTTCCTGAAAGCCCTAAAGTGGATCGCCATCTCATTAGGCACCAACTATGTCGCCAGCAAGATCCTCGGCGTGCCCGAGGTCCAAGCATTCGAGAGTCCATCATCAAGCACTTATACATTCCAGAATCTACAGCAGACAGCCGCAGCAGGACTACCAATCAAGATCGCATACGGCACGCATCCGATCGCTGGGAATGTTCTGGAGATGGACCTGATCGGGAACAACCCGGCATCGTCAGGGAATCCATACGGGTCATCGCTCGACCTGACCATCGGACTTTGTGAGGGCGAGATCTCAGCGATCAACAGCGTAACGATCAATGGGAATGATGCGGCTGGTCTCGCCACTGTTACCAGCAACCTGGGAACAAACACGCAGACAGCCCTGGCGAGTGACGGGACACGCACCACGCAGACGGTGGGCATTGACCTGCCGCCCGGGGGGTTCATCACATCGCCCTGGTATGAGATCTCTGGCACCTTGTCGCCACTATCAAATGCACAAGTCGGCGCATTGGTCACGGGATCGAATGGCATCACAGGCACAGCGGTAGTCCTACAGGGGAGTTGGTCAGGCGGGTGGATTCGTGTTCACTCGGTATCGGCGTTCTCGAACATGGATGAGGTTCTGACGAGTGGAACCATCACCACCAGACACGGAACAGGATCGGCTGTACTGACGATGACGAATTGCACATCGTCCGGGGTAAGCGGTGGAGATGTTGATGGTGCGGAATCACCTGGCGCTCCGATTTCGTACACGACCACCACGGATGTCGACAAGGTGCGGCTCAATGTTCTATTCCCTGAAGGGCTGTACACATCAGGCACCAGCGGCGTGGTCGCTCGCACCGTGACGCTCGGGTACAGATACAGAAACACCAGCGAGGTGGACATCGACGAGAACCCGATCATCGTGTGGAGCGTGACGACTCCAGTGGTCATCACCGCCGAGCAGGTGGGGCCATTCCTGTACAGCATCGATGTCGTCATGACTGCTCCGGGATTACTCACCGATCGGGGCACCTACCTCTTCGAGTTGAACCATGAAAGCGTGGACACCGACATCGACGGATACCGGACACGCCTGGACAGCGTGGTGGAGATCCAGAATCAGGTCTACACCTATCCGAACATGGCAGTCGTGCGATTGCAGATCGACAGCGACAGCAGCATCAACGGCTCGGCGGTTCCCAATGTCATCACGAAGGTGACAGGGCGCAAATTCTCCAAGTGGGATGGGGCGAGCCTGACCACGCCATTCTTCATTGATGCGGCACCTTACGACAACCCGGCCTGGATCGTGTACGACCTACTGACGAACAATCGATACGGCATCGGGAACTGGGTGGAGTCCACTAACATCGATCTACAGTCATTCAAGGACTGGGCCGATTGGTGCGATGAACTGGTGGACGATGGGCAAGATGGAAGCGAGAAGCGAGCGATCTGGGATGGCGTATTCGACGGCAGCGTGTCGGCCTGGGAAGCCGCCCTGACCGTGTGCGCCACTGCTCGGGCTACGCTCTTCACTGTCGGCGAGTTGATCAAGGTGAAATTCGAGCGGAGCCGGACACCCTCGCAGATGTTCAATATGGGAAACATCATCAGCGGATCCTGGAGCCAGTCATACACGAGCCGCCTCGAGCGACCCACCCGAGTCGATGTGCAGTTCCTGAATGCATCGAACAATTACCAGGTCGATGTGGTCGGAATCGATGACCCGGATGCGGTGGCGGCGCTTCTCCCGCAGCGAGTCATTCGGCTCGAGCTACCAGGGGTGACCAGGGAATCGCAAGCCCTCAGGGAGGCGAGATTCCGAATGAACATCGAGAAACTCGGCGAGGTGGTGACCTTCGATGCAGACATCGATGCGGTGGCTTGCGAGCCTGGCGACCTCGTGCAAATCCAGCACGACATCCCGAGATGGGGAGAAGGTGGCCGGGCCACAGGCGGCGGTTCTTCAGCCATCACCCTGGACAGGGCTGTGGTCCTCGAGGCGGGCACGGACTACACCATCCTGGTTCGTAGTGGTGGTGATGACTCGAGGGAGACCAGGACGATCTCCAGCGCCGCAGGGGCGTATGCCGCCGGGGCATCGCTGTCCGTGGGTGCGCCCTGGACCGTGCAGCCCGCAGCCGGAGATCTGTACACGCTCGGGCCATACGAAACGCACAGCAAGGAGATCGTGATCTCGACAATCACCACGACCGGAGATCTCAGCCGGAAGATCGAGGGGTTGGTCTACTCGCCGGACATTCACGATGATGGCATCGTGGTGGCGGCCTCGACCTTCGTGGACATTCTCGATCCTGACAGCACGCCGGGGGAAGTCCTGTACCTGACCGCCGTGGAACTTCGCACCGAGGAGATCCAGGCGGCCATCTCCTGGCAGTATCCCGATGACACGGCGATCGGCAGTGCCCTGGTCTGGACTCGAGCGAACTCTGCGGCGAGGTATTCATTGCAGATGACGGTGGCCTGGCCCGCCAGCCAGGTGACATTGCCATTCGCCGCTGGAGTCTCGCAGCAGATCGCAGTGACAGCGGTATCGCCAACTGGCGCACAACTCCAGCCGACATCGACCACGCCGATCACCTTCGTGGCTTCGGGGATGCGAACAAGCCCAGATGCGCCGACAGGCGTGACGCTCACGCAGGACGATGACCTGCTCGAGATATCATGGGACTCGCCGAGCCAGACCGTAGACAGGTTCGAGGTGCGGCGTGGTCTCGACTGGGTGGGGAGCCAGGCGGTGGGAACCACCAATGATCGCAAACTGGTGACAGGGGAATGGTGTCCGACACTTTCGAGCGGGCTGACCGAGAAGTACATGGTGCGAGGGGTCACGAGTGCCGGGAATTTCGGAAGCGTAGCCATCGCCACTGAAACGAACACGCTGGCGGCCTGGACTGGTGGCACCACTCAGATAAAAGACTTCAGCGCCAGCAACTGGAGCGGCTCCACACCGAGCAACATGACACTGACAGCCGTGCGGACATACGAGATCACCACGCCGGGGACACAGGCGAAACTCCAGACCGGAGCATTCGACACGGGGACACTGGCGACCTACCGAATCGGGGCAATCGTCCACGCTCAATTCGAGGACTACACATGGGAATCGTTTCCTTCATCCTGGCAGAGTACGACAGCGGTGGGGAACACCTGGAGCGGATACGCTGATCCGAGTCAGTGGAACACAGCGGTGTCGATCCAGTTTAGTACACGAACAAGTAGTATTGCATCGTGGTCCGCTTGGCGGCCACTGACCGCTCGCAAAGTCGCCACGACCTTCAAGGAGATTCAGGTGATCGTTATCTTCAATCCTAGCAATACCGACCAGATCATTACCTTGACGGAGCTACTGCTGGTGGTCGAAGGCTAATGGCTTATTCACCCGTCATCAGCAGTGACACGCTCGCAGATTCCGTGGCGAAGTTGAACACCGCATTCGATCTACTCCTCGGGATGTCACACGCAGCGACTGCGCCGACTGCGCCGGAACCGTGGCAGCCCTGGCTCGACACCACGACCAGCGCCAGCACATTGAAAATCCGGAACGCTGCGAACAGTGGATGGATCCCGATGCACTGGCTCGAGGGTCAGAGCGGCCCGGTTGCCAGCGATGGAACCAACACGGTGAAGATCATCGGCCCGGCGAGCCTGACCGCTTCGTACACATTGACGCTGCCGAACTCCACCGAACTCCCAGGCAGCGGCACTCGATATCTGCTGGTGGATTCAGCGGGCACTGTGACCTTCTCGGCAACTGGCCCGTAGTGATGGAGGATCCACCCTGGGCATCGATCGGGATCGTTGGCGTGTTCGCCCTCCTGCTGGTGCGTGAGGTGTTCGCATTTCTCGGAGGGATGAAGTTGAAAGAAAACGGAAGCAAGGCGGCCTGGCTGATCGAGTCAACGAAGGCCATCACGCAGTTGGAAAATGAGATGCGGAAGTTGAATCATTCGATCAACAACCTATCCCAGGTACTGGGCAACCTGACGCACGAGGTCAAGGCGACCAGGGCCGAGGTGAAGGAGTGCCGCAAGGACATCGAAGAATTGAAAGGTAGGCTGTGATGCGTGGATTGATTTTGATCGTTGTGCTGCTCGCTGCGGTCTCCGGCTGCGCCTTCTGGGATGGCTTCACCCGTGCAATCTCCGATGATGCGAACCTGGAAGCCGCTGGCGAATATACTGGTGCAGTAGTTCGAGATTCGGTTCCACTACTCCCGTCACCGTGGCGGGAAATCATTGTCGGATGTCTCGCAGGGATCACCGGATGGGTGGCAAGTGCGAAGAAGAGAAAGGTGCGCTAAATGCAGTTTCTAAAGGATTTCCTGGTGTCGAGGAAAGCGCAAGCATTGTTGCTACTCGTAGGAATCGTATTGTTCGGTGAATCGGTCGGCCTGACTTCAGGCCAAGTCGATCTGAGTGCCAACGGCATCATGGCTTACATCCTGGGACGAGCGATCCATGATAATGGACTTGCGAAAATCTCCGGATAATAGCAGAACAGGCGAGCGAAAAAATAGCCCGGAGGCCCACCGATGTGGATCCCTCCAGGCCGACACAAAAGGCTAAGATAGAAACCAGACGGCCAGCCATACGGTGAACCAGACGGCTAGCACGCCAGCGAGGGCGATCTCCTGGACAGTGGGGCGATTGGTTGCCATGGCTATGCCTCCCTTTCCTTCAGTGGGCCGCACCCACACAGTCCTTGTCGGTTGTGTGCCAAGTCGGTCAGGTCATCAGCGAGGAAGACCCCACGGAGATTGAAGTCAGACCCACAGTGGGGGCACCAGACCTCAATTGTGGTGGGTGCTTCTTTGGTCCCATTCAGAATTAGTACCTGCCTAAGATTTGAACTCCCCATATCCTTCCTCCCTTTCTTCTTGCGTTTCTTTGCCTTTGACCAGTCGGACCTACTCATTTTCATCCTCCACTCGCTCCATGATTGTTTGCACGAGGCCAACGAGCGCCCTCGCCATTTCATTCTTCCAGCCACCACGCAGAACCTCAGCGTGTAGGGTGACGATCAGGCATTCCACCAGGAAGTCGATCGCCAGGGATTCGATCAGGCACAGGGCCGATTCTACCTCCGCAACCCATGGCGCTCGAGGCGGCGGGGTGCCACAAAATAGGCGCTCGAGATCAGCGAGCCGCTCATCATCTGCGAAGGTCTCGAGAACCCCGAGGCGGGCGCTGCCGATCACGGCCTCCGCAACTTCGCAGCCGTCGAGGTATCGGCGCACCAGACAGGTCGCCAGCAGCCGCTGCTGGTCCAGGCGCAGGGAGCGGATCATTCGTCTTCCTCGCTGACCATTTGCGGTGTCGGATTGATGACTCCATCCACTGGCTCGCCATCGACGACTTCGATCCACTCGCCGCCGAGCGGCATCTCTGGGAGTTCATCACGCTGCTGGGCGGTGTAGGCGGTCGCTTGATCGATCGAGGTCCAGCCGAGTGGTGCGGCTTCAGACCAGCAAGAGGGCGAAGTGTCAGGGCGACCACCGCAGCGGCGAATGTACCAGGGCGGGCAACCGTCGAGCCTGGCGTAATCGCTGGTCAGTTGCCACCGCTCGAGCGACTCCTCGCCGAGTTCCTCGATCAGGTCGGCCCATGCCACATTCCTGCGAACCTCCCGCTCGTGGTCTCGGTACGCTCCTCGGTTGGCTTCCGAGTGGCGATGGTGATCTGCGAATGAATACTCCACCGAGATCCGTCTTTCCCAATCTCCCTCGATCACCCAGTGTCCATCCCAGTCTACCTGTCGGCGGGGTGATCTCCTGGAGACCTCCTGAGTTGATGTATCCACTCCGATCAGCGGATACACGAGCGGGAGAATGTACCGCTTGATGAACCGGGCTGAATCTCCGAGTTCCCGGTCAAACTCGCCGAACGGTTCCGGCGCTGATACATTGATGATCGAGGGGGTGCGGAGCATCTTTCCGAATTCGGAAATCTCGATCTTGATCTCGGGCTGCGACACCTGCCGGGTGTCAGAGTCCCGCAAATCCCAATCGGGTACCCGGGTGAATAAATCCGTGTGCATCATTCTGCTACTCCTTCCACCTGAATGAACAGGCCGCCGCAATTCGTGTGGCGATATATGGCGGCTTGCGCCGTTGTGCGATGCCGCTTCATCGAGAACGATTCCCGATGGCCGCATTCCGTGCAGGAGTAGGGGACTCCTGGCCCTCGCAGCCGGGCGATCTCCGCCGCCACTGCCGGGCTGATGTTCCGGCCTGTTCGCTCCGCAGCGGCAGGGCCACCGCACGCCTCAGCCACGACCCGCCAGAGCGGCGTGTGGCCTCGCCCAGCCGTCCCAGCGCCGTCTGCGATCCAGTGGGCGACCTCGTGGGCCAGGGTCGTCAGCGCCTCGCTGTGGCAGCCCTGAGCCTTCAGCATTGCCGACACCTCAATCAGTGGCCCGGTGTGCTTCTTGTTTCCATTCGGGTAGTACACTCCGAACCGGGCGAAGGTCGCCCGTGCAGACCAGCGAATCGTCATCCCGACTTCGTGGGATGGTCCGTTGTCGAGCAGGATGATGTCTACCGCTCGCTGTTTCATACTCTGGTACGAGTTTGCCCGGTCCACGGTGTGCCGGATCTGCATCCAGGTCGGCCCTGGCTTCGAGGGAAGCCCATCCGCCCGGGCCACACCTTCGGAGTCGAGGAACCTTTGAGCGATGACACGAGCCGCAGCCCGCAGTCCTGTGTTAGTGGTCAGGAGATCCATTCGCCCGCCTTCCAGGTCACCGGAGTCGAGTCGGCGATCCGTTCGACCAGCCAGGGGGAGCAGACCGCTCCATACTCTGGCTCGAAGGACTCGCCGATGGCGAGGTGCATCGCCTTCACTTCGTCATCGTGATGATCGCCATCCAGGTCCATCCAGCATTCCCAGTCGAACCAGTCGGGAGCGGCCAGCGATTCGTGGGTGACCACGAGAATGCGGTTCGGGCGGTCGCCGAAGGTCACCCGGAATTTCCGATCCACTTCCGGCGGGCATTCACATTCCCGATGGTGGCATTCGTCAGTGGCATCTGTGTGGAAATGGGAATCGCAATCGAAACAGTAGATGAGGTCGGTATCACCGCAGGTGCCAACGGTGATCCTGTGTGGAGTGTTCATCATCCCCGCCCTTCTTCGTCGAGGGCTTCGCAGTCCATAACACGCTGGCACTCGGGGCACGCACAATCATTCTGACCGTTGCACTCATCAGTGTGGGGCCAGAACTCACCATATCCGATCGCCGCCAGGGCTTCGGAGGTGCGGCCATTGGCGAGGTGTCCCATCGCTTCGTCGATCACCTCGGCGGTCATCTCTGGCACCTCTTCGAGCATGATCGCTTCGGCGGCTTCCATACTCGAGTGAGCGAAGGCGAGGGCGACCCCTGCGGTCATGTAGTGGTCTGCGAGTCGCTTCTTCTGGGAGGCGTACCAGTTCGCCGATGCGGTCCCGTCTTCAATGATCGAGATGACCAGGGCGGCATTGCTGAAGTCATCCATCTTGAAGTAAACGGATGTGTCTTTGGTGCAGGTGCCATTGACGCTTCGACTGTCCATGTAGATGCGCCAGGATCCATCGTCTGCTACCCAGAGTGTTCCATCGACCAGGGCGGCCATCTGGTTTGGGGTGGGGTGGTTCATGATCTACCTCGCAGTTCTGTTTTGAATTCACTGGCCCGAAAAGCGAGCGATTCGAGTTCCGCAATCATGGCTGGCCCGTACAGAGACTCGGAGCGATCCCAGGCGAACCCGTGGCGCTGCTCTTCAAACTCATCCATTTTGTACTTCAACAGTCTTCTGGAGCCATTCCATAAACTGCGGGGCATCCCGCTGTCGGTGGCTTCCAACCACTTCGCCTTCTCGAGGATGAACCTCTCCCGCAGAGTCTCCGCATCCTTCAGTGCGTGCAACTTGCGAGCGGCGGTTAGTAGGTCATGAGTCGAGACGGAACTGCGAGATTCCGACCGCTGCCAGCACAGCAGCGCATCCGTCAGGGCGGACACCGCCGCACCGAGTTCTTCTCGATGCTTGCGGCCAGTCTTGCGGGTCGGGGAATAGAAATCGGCTGCGCCGAATCCCAGCAGGATTGCGATTGACCATTTGATCAACTTGCCACACTGCTCTGCGATTGCGTTCGGAGTGTACGCTGTCATTTTGTTCCTCCTTCTGTGTGGGGCGGTATTGCCCAGGAACAATGTAAATGTACCCGTTTCCGTCCTATTCCGCAAGGCGTGAAGATAGCCATCTCCGGCTGTTTCCTGCTGGTTTGGCCCTGGTGTTGCAAAGTTGATGCGCTTCTGGTCTCCTGAACAGCGAGCGAGGGGATTGGGGAATCTTGAAGCCGAAGCCGAAGAAACGATACAGCAACACGCAACTGACAGCGGCGATGTCGTGCGGGGAAAAGTATCGAAGAACATACATCGAGCGGGAACCTCGCACGGGTTCGAGCCTGGCGATGAAGCGAGGGAGCGCCCTGCACTTCGCTGCGGAAACCTACCTCAAACAAAAGCAAGCCGGGGAAGTTCTACCGCTCGAAGAGTTGCAACAGGTGGCGGCGGTTTCATTCACAGAAAGCATCGACGATGGTGTCGCCGACCTGGCAACCGATCCGAACCTCGAAGAGTCATCGAAGATGGTCGATCAGTTCGTCGAGGGCTGGCACACGAAAGTCGCACCGACGATCGGACACATCGAACTAGTCGAGCCGTACCTCGCAGGAATCATCGAACTCGATGGCAAGGAGTACGAACTCGAAGGATATCCAGACCTGATCGATGTCAACGAAGACGGCGAGCTACGGGTACGGGATTGGAAAACCGGGAAGACCTACAGCAAGGGGACATACGAAAACGGAATGCAGATGGCGATGTACACTCTGCTGGCTCAGTCGAATGGATACGACACCGACATCGTGCGAGTGGATCATTTGCGAGTGCTGAAGTCAGGGGTGAAACACGAACATCTAGAGATGACCAGGGGCGCAGATCATCATCTCCGCCTCGGGAAGATCGTGGCCGCCGTCGATCACATGGCAGAGGTCGGCGGGTTTGTCCCGAATCCAACAGGATGGATGTGCAATCCCACTTGCGACTTCTGGAAGACTTGCCCGTATCGAAGACCGGATGAACACTAAATGAGGCCGAGCGCCTCGGAAGGGGAATGAGATGGGGACCGAACAGGAAAGCGACAAGCGGATCCAGGATGGAAACAACAACATCCTGCTGACCTGCGATGTGGCGAGAATGCTGCACAAGTCGGAGGCGTGCATTCACAAGTGGCGAGCGGCGGGGATCGTGCCGGACTATGCGATGCCTACGAAAATCCATCCGGGCCAGCGCAGTTGGAATTGGTCGAAGCGGGCCATCCTTCGATGGATCGGCAACTTCATGCCTGAGGAGGCGAAATGAGCGAACTCGTGGATGTCGACAGGCAACTGGGCGAGGTGGCGACCGCTCGAGGAATGACACCGGAGGCGTATGCCGACCTGTTAAAGGGCACAGTGCTGTCTGGATTCAGCCAGGCGGAAGCAGCCAAGGCAGTCGGGGACATCTTCCGGACTAACTTAGATCCACTGAGCGAGGAGGTCATCTTCCTCCGCAAGGGCGGAGCGGTCACCACGGCGATCACCTACGCCGGATACACGAAGATCCAGCGGCGAGATGGCATCAGCAAGGTCTCGACGAAGTACGAGGATCTCGAAGATGGCGAGGTGTGCTGTACAGCCACCCTCGGGCGCTACACTCCCGCAGGACTCGAGGAGTACAGCCGGACGGAGTTCCTGAGCGAGTGCCGCAGGGGCGGACCTGTCTGGAAGCAAATGCCACGCAGGATGCTCGGGCATCGGGCCATCATCAGTGCGACCAGGCTGGCGTGCGGCATCAATCTTCCCAGCGCCGAGGAACTCGAAGAGGTGGGATTCACTGGAACGGTCGAGCCTGGACCGACAGGGGAGGCGACCGAGATCGTCATCAAGGAGTTGAAATGATCCTAGACAGGTTCGACCAACTGAAGGAACTGGGGACCACTCCCGATGGTGATACCGTCTGGAGTGCGTGCTGTCCTGTCCCTGGACACGGGAAGGGGAACGGCGACCAGAACCCATCCCTGTCGATCTTCCACACGCCAGGAACTGACCGCTACCGCTATCACTGTCAGGCGCAATGCTCGCCGGAGGACATCGCAGCCGCCATCGGCGACATTCGCCAGAGCGTGGACACACACACGCCGAGGAAACTCGAGTCGAAGCCATCAGCGATCTACCTGTACGAATGGCCCGATGGAACCGTCGAGTATCGAGTGTGCCGCAGCCACTACCTCGAGCCAGGCGGAGGGAAGAGCCGAGACAAGACATTCCGCCAACAGCGATGGGATTCCACACAGGAGCGATGGATCGGGTCGGTGGCTGGAGTCACTCGCCTGATGTTCAATCTCCCGCAGTTACATGGGATGGAATCGATCCCGTTGCTGTACTTCGTCGAGGGTGAGAAGGATGCCCTGCGGCTCAGGGAGGGCGGACACGCCGCCACCTGCATCTCGGGAGGGTCATCCGGGAAACTCACCGAGGCGCAGATCGAACAGGTACAGACGCTCCAGCCGCAAGCGGTGCGAGTGATCCGGGACAAGGACGAGCCAGGCCGAAAGTTCGCCAATCGAATCTGCCGACAACTACAGGAGAAGGGTCTCGGGGCCACCGTGTTCGAGTCGCCTGTCGGCTCAGGTCAGGATGGCGCTGATGTATCTGACCATCTCGACTCCGGCGCATCGCTCGATGACCTTGTGCCAGTGGAAAGCAACCCGATCGATGATCCGATCCAGGTGATGACCTGGCCGGGGAACTGCGGAACGCACGAGGAACTCGCCGGGTATCTGGTCGAGCATCTCGATGGCGAATTGATCTATTGCGAGGATCTCGAAGGCGGCAGGAACAAGTGGGCGGTGTACGAATCCGGCGTGTTCCTCCGAGGCGATGCCGAAGCCAGGGCCAGAGTCGGGCGATTGTTTGTCGAGCGGTGGGAGGCGTGCGAACTCGCTGGCGCACCTCGATGGGTATTGACAGCCCTGCGAACTGCTCAGAACAAGGCGGCGATCAGCGGCGCAATGGAGGCGGCACAGTCTCGGCTGCGGGTCCGGCTCGAGGATCTCGGTGACCATGTTCACTGCGAACTCCTGAATGTCATCAATGGAGTCGTGAACCTCAGGACGATGGAGCTATTGCCGCACTCACCAGATTATCGATTCATGTTGCGCTGTCCGGTGTCTTGGGATCCCGATGCCGATTGCCCGCTGTGGACTGAAGCGATGACTGTGTGGCAACCGGACTTCATCATTCGTGACTACCTCCAGGCCATCGCAGGTGTCGCCACCACCGGGAAGATGGAGCAAGCCGTCTACTGCAATCACGGCAGTGGGTCGAATGGCAAGTCGGCATTCATTAACACCATCGCCACGGTCCTCGGCGACTCGCCTGGCGGGTACAGCAGCCACGCACAGATCGAGACATTCATGGCTTGCCTGAATCGCTCGGGCGATAAGCCACGGCCTGAACTGGTCAGGCTCCGAGCGCAGCGGATGATCGCCTCGAGCGAGGTGACCACGGGCGGACTGCTCGACGAGTCGATGATCAAAGCGTGGACAGGCGGCGAGCAGATGACCCACCGAGGGCTTCATGTCGACGCTTCGCCCTGGAAGCCACAGGGGTCGATCTTCTTCGGCACGAATGCCGCACCGGGCATCCGAGACTCCAGCGATGGCATCTGGCGGCGGATGCGGTTCATCAAGTGGGGCGAGCAGATCCCCGAGTCGATGAAGAGGGACAATGTATGGGACTGGCTGGCCGAGCAGGAAGGGCCGGGGATCCTCCGCTGGCTGGTGCAAGGTGCATCGGACTACTTGACCAACGGGATGATGCCCACTCCCTCGAGTATCGAAGATGCTACAAAATCATACAGGCTCCGAGAGGACTGGCTCGGGCAGTTCCTCATCGAGAATATCGTCGAGTGTCCAGGGCATACCGTCACGAAGGATGCGCTTTACCGGGTGTACTCGCACTGGTGCGAAAATGGAGGACTGAAGCCACTGGGGAAGATCAAACTCGGGACTGCCCTGGTCGAGCGCAAAGGGTGGTCGATGGAGTGTCGGGACACCACTGGCAATCGAGCATGGGATGAGATTGCGCTGGTGAATCCTGATCTGTTGATTGACTTGTCGTAACGAGAATTTGACGAGATAGCGATGCAAAAGTCAAACCAGAACAGCAGCACAAGGCCAATGCCTACCTTTAAGGCGTTACCTTGACGACTTGACGAGATGATGATGTGTTTAATAATTACAACAACCGTGGATGGTAGATGTGATGCCAATTGAAACAAGATGGGGAAAACTCGTCAAGTCGTCAAACAGGGGTGCCTGGATGGCCTTCCCAGTTTCCTGAGCAACTACTAACGATCCGCTGTGATACCAGGGAACAGCATCCGTGGACATTCGCATCCTGCTACGGCCACTTGGCGACTGTTCGTGGAACCGTGCGGCATGGGGACTATGTTCTCGATATCGATCCCCTACTGGCGACTGTTGAGCGTAAATCGCTCCAGGACTTCGTGAGATGCTGCGGGACCGATCGGGTGCGCTTCTTCAAACAGATCGCAGGGATGCGGGGAGCCACGCAGTTCCCGCTGCTGATCATCGAGGCCGACTATGGGATGCTCGAGATGGGCGGTGGCTGGCGAGGGAAGATGACACCAGAGCAAGTGCTATCGGTCCTGCACAAGATCCAGAACGATGTGCCTGTGTTGCTGTGTCGCTCGAGGGATGAAGCGGAGCGAGGATGCTATCGCCACCTGCGCCTGGCCCTGAAGCATCGCTACCAGAAGTGCCGAGAGTTCGCCCGGGCGTTAGCGGCAGCCGATGCGATTGTTAGATAGGGGGAAGAAATGAGCGACTACGACTACACCTACTTGAGTTTCGGGGCAGGGGTGCAGTCCACCGCACTGCTGGTTCTGTCTGCCCTTGAGCAGCGAGGTGTGCCGAAGGTGGACGCAGCGATCTTCGCTGACACAGGCGACGAGCCTCAGTACATCTATGACTACCTGGAGATCATAAAACCGTGGTCAGAAGATCACGGCATCCCTCTACACATCTGCTCTGCTGGCAAACTCAGCGACGACCTACTCAAGACCGACCGAACCTTCGTGGCGATACCAGCATGGAGGCCAATGGGCGATGGCCGTGAGATGCCCATGCGTAGACAATGCACGAGGGAGTACAAGGTCACGCCAATCGAGAAGAAGGTGCGGGAACTCTTGGGCTACCAGCCTCGCCAGCGAATCAAGGAGAAGGTTCGGTGCTTCTTGGGCATTAGCATGGACGAGGTGAGCAGGGTCAAACCTTCACGCACTTCATGGGTGACAAACGAGTGGCCGCTAATCGACGCAAGGTTGAGAAGGACGCAATGCGTAGACATTGTGGAAGAAGCAGGGCTACCCAAACCATCCAAGAGCAGTTGCCACTATTGCCCTTATCATTCAAATAAATACTGGGAGTGGCTAAAGAAAAACCATACTGCCGATTTCCAAAAGGCGGTGGACTTCGACATAGCAATCAGGGAGTTGCATAAGGACGACCCGATGTATGTTCACCGATCTCTAAAGCCTCTTGGTGAGGTTGACCTTACCGACTACCAACTCTCTCTTTGGGATGAGGAATGCGAGGGCTACTGTGGGATCTAGGGGGGGGAAGAAGTACTCGGCTCTTCGACACCAAAGAACTGCAAAGAAGAAGCCGCCTCCCACAAAATACACAATCACCGAACTGATCCAGGCAGCGTTAAGCCTGGAGGAACAGCGGCTTCATGTTTCGCAGTAGTGTGGGATGATCGAGGTCCACCCATGTCAGGAGAACCATGCGCCATCCCTTCCAGTATCGTGTTCATGCTGTAGTCCATCAGAAGATTGCAGATCACCGTGTGGCCTCGGAGCTACTCCAAGCGGCGGACATTATGCTCGGCACGGATAGCCCGATGATCAAGTCTAATCAGTTGTGTATGGGAACTGACCGGGATGGGAAGTCGGTACCATTGAAGTTGGTGGTCGCTCGTGGCCGGGACTTCGATGCTGTCACGCTTACGATACCGAAGCCGCTGACCGATACGATGAAGCCCTGCACCGAGTGCGGGGAAGTCGGGTACATCGACATGGATGCGATGGAACTCTGCACGGAATGCAATGGCCTCGGGTACCTCGAGGAGCCGCTGTGAACTCCTGAGGCGTGTGGCTCGTGAAGCCACCAGCGAAGAAGAACAAAAGCCCTGGCCTGTATGTTGTCAGGTGGCTCGACATCCTCAGCGATCCGTCATGGCATTCCGGTTCGGTATCGAAGGCGGAGCCAGCGACCTGCATCACTGTTGGATGGCTGGTGTTCGAGAACGACAAGAAGATCATCCTCGCTGACAGCCGAGCGAAGGATGGCGACTGGGGCGGCCTGACCATCATCCCGATTGGTGTAGTCGCCAGCAGAACACGAATCAGCGGCAGAGCGCCGGAGTCATTCATGAAAGGAACAGCAGCCAAATGAACCACCCGAGCAGACACGAGGACGGATGGCACGGTGTGCCCGAGGAGCCGGAAGAGCGTGATGAAGGTGCGGATGATGACCGCCGCCAGATGGATGAGGAACTCGAGCGGTAGATGGCCGCCTGTGTGACCCGCTGACAGCCTCCGCCGCCGCCTGAGTGTTCCGAGTCAGGCCCGTACAGCAGCCCTGTGTGGCTCTCTGCGGCCACCCTCAATGGGTCCCTCCTGTGGGGGTCTACATCTCGGTTCTCCGGTTTCGGTCGATAAATATATTCCATCTTCCGTTTGTAGGCTGCGACCAGGACGACCAGAGCGCCGCCAGTCCATCCAAACCATCGATGTGGTTCCTACCTCGGGAGGCTCTATGCCTAGCATAGAACTGAATGTCGCAGCCTGAGCGGTAGACTGCAAACTGTCAAAATGAAATGAGGATGATGATGGACTACATCGCCGAGGAGTTGCGAGGGCTGGCCGTCCCCATCGGCTCGATCACCGAAGACCCGGACAACCTGCGAAAGCATGACAAGCGGAGCATCTCCTCCGTGCAGAACTCCCTCGAGCGGTTCGGTCAGCGCACGCCGATCGTGGCCCGCAATGGAATCGTCATCGCCGGGAACGCCAGGCTCGTGGCCGCCATCAATCTCGGCTGGTCGCACATCGCAGTGGTCTCGGCAGATTCGGATGATGACACCACGGCGAAACTGTACGCCATCACCGACAACAGGACGGCGGATCTATCCGAGTTCGATATGGCTGGCCTCGCTGGCGTGCTGTCTTCCCTGAAGGATGAAGACATCGATCTCGACTCCCTCGGCTGGAGCGATGAAGAACTCGGCGAACTGCTCGACCTGGAATTGCCAGGCGAGAATGAACAGGAGGAAGCGCCCATCCCCGAGCCGCCAGTGGAGCCGATTACGAAGCCTGGCGACCTGATTCTCTTCGGTGCCTACCTTGAGTGTGATGCGTGTGGCAAGCGGCAGGATTACGATCTCGCCAGAGTCGGCGAGCAGTGCTGCGATGGGTAGCCTCCAGGTGACCTGCTACGGCATGGAGATCGACCCCGGCTACTGCGATGTGATCATTGATCGATGGGAGACCCTGACCGGAGAAGAGGCGATACGATGACCGACCACACCTACCCATGCATACTCGATCGAGTGGTGGACGGCGACACGATGGATGTCGTGGTCGATCTAGGATTTAACATTTCGCATAAGATCCGAGTGCGGCTGGCCCACTTCAACGCTCCGGAGCCTCGAGGCGATACCAGGGAAGAGGGGCTGAAGTATTGCAAATGGGCGGCGTGGTGGTTCGAGAAACACATCCGGGAGGATATGTTCATTACCACGAAGAAGTCGGGAAAGTACGGCAGATGGATCGGCGACATCTACTACCGAGAAGAGCCGGGAACTACCAGGAGATACCTCCATGACTATATGTACCAAAAGGCCATCGGATGAAGCCGAGATGGGGAATCATCCTAAACACAATCCTCGACCACGCCATCTTCCTACTCGGTGCGGCGATCTGCTCGGGAACATTGTGGCTGATCGTCACCTGGCTGATCTCATGAAGTACATCATCCCGCTGCTACTGGTGGGCTGCACGGTCCAGGATATCGACAGCCAGCGAGCGGTCATCGAGACTCGATCCATCCCAATTGTGCAAGTGGTGATCGAAGGGCCAGGCGGTGACCTTGTGCCAGTAAAACATGAAGCGATCAAGGAGACCGTGGTGATGTTGCATTGGCAGTTCTTCCTATTCTGGATTGTCGTGCTGATGACAGTGCTGGTGGTCTGGGCCTGGGAGCGATTCAGGTGCCGCCGTGGCTAGGAGTCAGACCGTCGAGGAGTTGGCCGCAGCCCTTGGCATTGCGAGGTCGACCATCTACCGCTGGCGCAAGGACGGCTGGGGCATCGACGAACTGAACACCGGGGAAGGGTGGAACACCGAGGAGGTCAGGGCGTGGGCTGAAGATATGAAGCGAGCCAGGCGGTCAGTCCTGCGCCCATCATTCAATGTCCAGATCGAAGACGATGACGAGGACGATGCCGGGCAGAACTGGTCGATGGTCTACAGGAAAGCGAAGGCCGTACTCGCCACACTTCAGGCTCGAAAGTTACAGGACAGCCTCGTGGCTCGCAGCGAGATGGAGCAGCAATTCACGATGAGGATCGCAGAGATCACCACCGCCCTCGATTCACTTGCGGCGCAGTTGTCCCCGAGGCTGGCACCACTGACCAGGGAATCCGAGATTCAGGGAGTGCTGCGCCAGGCGTTTCATCAGTTGCGTGACCACTTCGCCCGCTCTGAGGTTTCCGACTAATCATTCCAAGTTCGCCGCAGTCGCCCAGGTTAGTTCATCCAGGTATGAACAGATGCGATATAATGCCCGGGCAAAGGGGCGAACGGGTGGGAACTCAAAGGCAAAAGACCATCCCGGATTCTGTACTGGAACTCCTCGCCGCATCAGTGGTCGAGGCGGAGACAGCCAGGCAACGGGCAAAGGTTGCGCTAGATGTGGTTTGCCACATCTACCACCTACAACGGGATGATTGTGCGGTACGGCTCTTCGCACGATTGTCATCGAAGGTGGGGGATGGTCCTTTGCCTGAGGGGGCACCATCGGGATCCAGCGCCTGTCCTCCGTCAGGCAATGGCTGATGGGCCTCCTCAATTTCACCATGAAGGGTGTAGCATGAGACTGAACAATGTAGTGTTCGCCGGGAAAGTGCAGGAAGTTACAGATCTGAAGCAATTGGGATCATCGCAGGTGTGCAATGTCCGAGTGTATCAGGCGTACCCGAAGAAACTCGATGACCAGGGGAACGCCGAGGAGTGGCATTCGGACTGGGTGACAATCGTATGCTGGGGGAAATCGGCGGAGATTGCACAGACGCTCGAGAAGAAACAGGAGATTGTAGTGGAGGGCCGCCTCCGCTATGAAACATGGGAAACCGGGGCAGGAGAAAAGCGAAGCGAGTTACGAATCACCGCATCGTTCCTGCACAAGGTTGGCCCGGCTGCGACGACACGATCCGCACCGCTTCCAGTGGCGCAGACATCATCGGCTGACGAGCCGCCATTCTAGCCTTCCGTTAACCGGGCTGGCAGCACGCACCACCTCGCTCTGCTGCTGGCCCGGTGTTTTAAGGGGCATCCATCCGCCTGACATTTCCGCCGGGATTAGTTGAATGGACCGCTCGAGAGCGACTCGCCTGGCATCCGCCCGATGATCTCACAGTGTCCGCCTGGGCGGATCGCCACAGAATCCTCCACCCACTCACCTCAGCCGAGCCAGGCCCGTGGAACACAAATCGCACGCCGTACCTCCGGGAAATTCTCGACGCATTCAGCGACCCTACCGTCGAGCAATTGACGCTTATGGCTTCGAGTCAGACTGGGAAAACTGAGTGCCTACTGAACATGATTGCGTACACGATCGCTGAGGATCCAGGTGCGACATTGCTGGTCATGCCACGAGAAGAAGACGCAGTGCAAATGGGGATGCGGCGCATTCGCCCGATGGTCGAGTGTTCGCCGGAGCTATCAAAACATCTGAGCGAATCCAAGTCAGACAATAAACTGAAGGAGATCCGATTCACTCGCTCGATGCTGTACCTGGCTGGCTCGAACTCTCCGGCTGACCTGGCGAGCCGCCCGGTTCGGTATGTCCTCGGCGACGAGGTGGACAAGTGGCCCGCATTCAGTGGCAGGGAAGCGTCACCCGTCGATCTAATGGTGGAGCGCACACGAACATTCTGGAATCGGAAGATCGTCCTGGCCTCCACACCCACCACGAGGAACGGCTACATTTTCCAGCAGTACGAGCGCAGCGACCAGCGGGTGTATTCCGTACCCTGTCCGCATTGCGAGCATTCGCAGACCTTGGAATTCTCACAGGTGAAGTGGCCCGACGACGAGCGTGACCCGGTGAAGATCCGCCAGGACCGCCTAGCCTGGTATGAATGCTCCAAGTGCAGCGGCGTGATCAAGGATCGAGACAAGCCCGAGATGCTGATGCGAGGCTCGTGGTCAGTGACCGGAACGCCTGGATCCCATCGAGGATATCGCATCAATGCCCTCCTCAGCCCGTGGCTCACCTGGAGCGAGGTGGCCGCCAAGTTCCTCGAGTCGAAGAGCAATCCAGCGAGCCTGATGAATTTCGTGAACTCCTGGCTCGGTTGGATCTTCGAGGAAGAAAGCCACAAGGTGGAAGTGGAAGACCTGAGCCAGCGAGCGAAGGAGTACGAGCGCTCCACGGTTCCAGCGGGTGCCCGTGTCCTTGTCGCAGGTGTCGATGTCCAGCAGGACCATCTGTACTACATCGTCAGGGCGTTCGGATATCGAGAGGAGTCGTGGCTGATCGAGTGCGGGCGATTGAATGCTGGCCTCGAGCAACTTGTCGATGTTCTGTTGCGGCGCACCTGGCCGGGCGAGCAGGGACCGCATCGGCTCCGGTTGGCTTGCATCGATTCCGGGTATCGCACCGATGAGGTGTATCGGTTTTGCCGATCGTGGCCGGAGATCTGCCGCCCGATCAAGGGGCAGAAATCTCTAAACGGTGTTCCGATCCGCACATCGAAGATCGACAGGAACATCGCAGGTGATCCGTTGAAGGGATCCGTGCGGCTGTTCCATCTCGACACCACGCACTTCAAGGACAAGGTGACTAGATTCATGACAGCGCAGGATGGCGAGCCTGGCGCATGGCACCTCCATCAGGATGTTCCAGCCGAGTACCTGAAGCAGGTTACCAGCGAGCATAAGGTGTTGACCAGGAACAGAAGAACAGGAGCCACCGCCAGCGTGTGGACAACGAAGCCTGGCGGGTCCGACAATCACTACTGGGATTGCGAGATCTACGCCGCAGCGGCAGCCGACATGGTTGCTGTGTTCGCACTCACTGAGGAAGCCCACCAGCCGCCAGAGCCACCACCGCAGCCATCGCAGCAGTCGCAATGGGTGAAACCAGGGAAGGGCTGGATCAATGGTTGAAAAGGAAAAGCGATGGAAGGTCGTGGAGTACACGCCGATCCGGTGCCCGGACTGCGGCAGCCGCAGCCATCGCCAGTACGGGAAAGAGGGGCGGCTGCGATATCACAAGTGCAAGCAATGCGCCCTGCGCTACCGATCATGGGAAGATGATTCAGGGGCGAAGAGTGCAGCAAAATGAATTGGTCCTGTTCGCTGGTGTTGGCGGCTGTCTTGGATCCATTGCTGCGGGACGGCGAATCGTTGCAGCAGTTGAATTCGAGCCGTACTGCCAGCAGCAGATCATGGCGAGACAGGAAGACGGGGCGCTCCCGGATCCCTTCCCAGTCTTCCATGATGTCGAGCAGGTCGATTTCCGATTCTTCCGAGGCCGTGTGGATGTACTTACATCGGGTTTTCCCTGTCAGGGATGGAGTAACGCCGGGAAGCGACTGGGAGCCGTCGATCCGAGAAATAAGTGGCCCGCCACTCTTCGAGCAATTGGAGATGTTCGACCAGCCGAGGTACACCTCGAAAATGTCCCAGGCATCCGACCCTACATCAGCACGATCGCCCGAGATTTATGGTCTATCGGGTATGATGCTCGGTGGCGTGTTGTATCCGCTCGAGACGCTGGAGCCAGACATCTCCGCCGCCGCTGGTGGTGCCTGGCCTACACCAACAGTGTCCCATGTGACGAGGGGCAATCATGATGAACCGATCGAGGACTACCTCGCCAGGGTCGAGGATTACAATGCTGGGAGGGCGAAGGGGAAGCCGGGGAAGTCGCTGGGCATTGCTGTTCGTATGTTGGAGCCTGGACAGCCGGGTAGATTACACATCGCCTGGTGCGAATGGCTGATGGGCTGGCCGTGTGGCTGGTCCTCGCTGGATCCGCTACCTGTCGATGTTCTGGACTCGTGGCTGGAGATGGTCAACGCCGGAACCTACTGGGATGTCGATCCAGCCGATACGGGCGAAGTGCCCAGGCTGACCGAGAAGAATGAACATCGCCGAGCGAGATTGATGGCTATCGGCAATGGTCAGGTTCCAGCACAGGCCAGGCTGGCCTTCCGGCTGCTGTCGTGATCTTCATCCTGGAATAGCAAGCCAGTGGACGGCCTCCACACTTCATCGTCACACTGTACGCATGGCGAACTCCACGGATACACGACTACAAAAGGTGCGAGATGCAATTGATGCCCTCATGGATGGCGGCGCTGTCCAGTCCTACGAGATCAACGGGCGGCAACTTTCGCATTACTCGCTGGCCCAGTTGATGGACCTCGAGCGCAGATTGATTTCGCAACTTGCCAATGAGCAGACCGACAACGCCACAAACTATGTCCGGTTCGTGAGACCGAAATGAACATAGGCCAAACACTAACATCAGCCATCGATCGAGCCATCGAGGTGTTCGCACCTGGACGGGCACTGGAGCGGCAAGCCGCCAGGACCGCCGGAGAACATTTCTCGCAAGCATTCCGAGGCGCACGGGAAACTCGCCTGAGCAACAATTGGGCGGTGACTCCCGGATCAGCGGATTCCGATCTGCTCCCAGACCTGAGCCTCCTGCGGGAACGCTCCAGGGAGTTGATGCGGAATGATCCACACGCCTCGAGCGTGGTGGGCAGCCTGGTCGACAATGTAGTCGGGACAGGGATCCGCCCGCAGTCAGTGATTGACGGTTCTGCGCTCGGTGTATCAGATCAAGAAGCGGCGGCGATTCGTAAGGCGTGCGAGTTCGCATGGGAGCGATGGGCACCGCACGCAGACATCGCCCGAGGGATGACATTCTACGACCTCCAGGCCGCAGTGATGCGGAGCATCATCGTTAATGGCGAGGCTCTGGTGCTACCAGTTAGAATCAGCCGAGTGTCGTCGCCTTACGATCTGGCGCTCGAAGTCATCGAGCCTGACAGGCTGGAGTCACCTGGAGATCTCGACAGCGTGAATGGGAAATTCAATCGGCGCAGCGGTGTCGAACTCGGGAAGTATGGGCATCCGGTGGCCTACTGGCTGCGGGTCTCACATCCCGGAGATGGCATTTACGAGCGCAGGAAGGATGCCAGGCACAGGCGAATCCGGGCGCTCGACAGCGATGGCACGCCGCAGATGCTCCACTTGATGAACAACACCAGACCAGCGCAGACTCGAGGCGAGCCGATGCTCGCTCCTGCGCTCCAGTCATTTAAGGATCTGAGTTCGTTCTCCGAGGCCGTACTGGTCAGGGAGCGGGTATCCGCTTGTTTCTCAATGTTCATCCAGCGGGACGATCCATACAATGCAGCCGTGAACAGAAGCGATGAAACGGTCAGCCAGCAGCGCATCCAGTCGATCGAGCCAGGCATGATTTCGTACTTGGCACCGGGCGAGCAGGTGACCTTCGGGAATCCAGGCACGGCGAATGGCACAGGGTACGATCAATTCGTAATGCGCCACCTCAGATCGATCGGCGCTTCGATGGGCCTACCTTATGAACTGGTGGCCAAAGACTTCAGCCAGACAAACTACTCGAGCGCCCGGGCCGCACTACTGGAAGCCCGCCGAGTGTTCACACGCTGGCAGCGGTACATTACAGATCACCTATGCACACAAGTGTATTCGATGGTGGTGGAGGAAGCGTGGATGCGTGGCGAGATCCCGGTGAAGGATTTTGAGCGACTGAAGCATCACATTGTCCGCAGCCGTTGGGTGCCGCCATCCTATGGATGGGTGGATCCAAAGAAGGAAGTCGAATCGGCCACGATGGCGATGGAAGCAGGATTATCAAGCCTGGCAATTGAAGCCGCAGCCCAGGGCCGAGACTGGCAGGAAGTCCTCGAGCAGCGGGCCAGGGAGCAAGCATTCATGGAAGAACTACAGATGAAAGGTAAGGATGACGAATGACGAGATGACCGTGCCGAGGTCAGCATTGATGATTGTGGATCCAGATCATTCCACCTTCGAGCTACGCAGCGATGAAAAGGATCGGGCGCAGTTTCGGATGGTTGCGAACTCGGGCGATGTCATCGAGAACCATCCGCATTGGGGCAACTTCGCCATCGACTTTGATGGATTGAAGATCGGTAGACAACGCAAGCCAGCCCTGCGTGACCACGACCCGCAGCGGATCGTGGGGCACACCTTTAAGATTGAAGTGACGGACGATGGCCTGGTCGCCGAGGGTACATTCCTGGACACAAAAGATGGCCTGGAAGTGCAGAGCATGATGGCTTCCGGATTTCCGTGGCAAGCCAGCGTTTATGTCCCGCCGAAGTCGATCGAGCGTCTGGAGGAGGGCGAAAGTTCCACGGTGAATGGTCGAGAGATTCACGGGCCAGCCCATGTGTTTCGCCAGGCATCTCTCCGGGAGGTGACATTCACCAGCCTGGGAGCCGACGAGAACACCGGAGCGGCATCCCTGTCAGAAATCAAAATCAATGCAGTCTTCACGGCTGCGCCAAAGGAGAAAATCATGGAACCTGAGAAGCCGGAAGCGCTAGCAGTTTCTGACCAGGATGAGAGTACTACTGATGAACAGTTCGCCGAGCGGTATGACTCAGGAGTCGAGGACGGCATCCGCTGGGAGCGGGAGCGAGTCAATGGCATCATCGGGCACTGCCTGCCGGATCAACTGTCCATCGTGACGGAGATCGTCGAGCAGGGAGTCACCCAGGAAGAGGGAGTTAAAAGGCTGATGGCAGATGTTAAAGAAGGGATCGAGGAGCGCCTCGCCCACAAGTTAAGCAGCACGCCGGAGCCAGTCGGCCCGCTTGATGCCAGCCCATCGGATCCTCGCTCCACCTTCGAGGCTGATACTGAACTCTCCGCAGAGTTCGGCACCTTCGAGGTCTGGGAAGCCTACACCAAAGCAATCGAGAACGGGCGCATCGTCCGTGGGAAGGCCAACTGATGGCAGCAGCAACCAAGGATGTCGCCAGGGCGTTCGAGTCGGGAGTGGAGCCAGTCTTCAACGATCATGCGCTGACCGCCAGCGCCACGATCTACGAGGGCCAAGTGGTGACGCTCGGAGCGACCACGAACACCGCCGGAACATTCGCAAGCACCGACACCTTCGCAGGTTTCGCCATGACCAAAGCGGTCCAGGCGGATGGAGCCACTCACGCTCATGTCAGAGCGCAGGGTGCGATCAAGTTGACGATAGCCATCGCCGCATCCGTTGATGTCGGCGATACCGTGTACGCATCTGACAATAACACATTTGATGATGTGTCGTCGGGTGGGCTGGCCGTGGGCCGTGTCCATCGAATTGAAAGCGAAACAGCATCCACCGCTGTGGTCATCGTTTCCTTCCAGGCTGCAAGCCTGAGATCATTAGCGTAAGGGGTTATTTATGGGACTCGCAGATCTCTCTTCACGATCGATCATCGGTCGCCTGTTTCTAGCCCTCGAGGAGGCGCAGCCGCCTGCATGGGTTTCTGACATCGGAATGTCGATTTCTTCAGACCAAGAATCAGAGACCTATCGGTGGCTGGCCGAACTGCCAGCCATGCGGGAATGGTTGGGTGGCCGCCAGGCGAATCGCCTGGATGTGCGTTCTCAGGTTGTCCGCAATCAGCGCTTCGAGGCGAGCCTCGAGGTGAGCCGTGCGGAACTCCGCAGGGACTCCACTGGTCAGATTCAACTACGCATCAACGAACTCGCCGCACGCAGTCAGCAGCACTGGGCGAAACTCCTGACCGACACCATCGTGGCGAATTCCGACACCTATGATGGGGTGGCCTTCTATGGCTTGAACCATGATGGGGTAGCGTCGAATGACAACGCCCTGGCACCAGCGGCAGCCTCGCCAGCAGCGGCGACCACCGCAGAATTTGAGTCATCCATCTTCGGTACTCTCGAGGCGATGCTGGGATTCAAAGATGCCGGAGGCGAGCCGATGAATGACGGACTCGAGGCGCTGACCGTGGTGGTGCCGACTGGCCTGTACGGCGTGGCACAGCGGGCATTGAATGATCAGATCATCACCGATGGTGGCGGAACACGCACGAACAGCGTGGCGAACCTGTCGGGATATCAGATGCGCCTGGCTGTCAATCCACGCCTCGCAGGATCCTCGACCTACTACGCTTACCGCAGCGATTCCTCGATCAAGCCGTACATCCTCCAGGAGGAGAACGCACCGCAGATCGAAGCCCTGGCGGAGGGTTCCGACTTCGCATTCCAGAACGATGCACACCAGTACGGGATCAGCAAATCGTGCGCTGTCGGTAACGGCGTGTGGCAGTACGCAGTGAAAAACACATTCGCATAAAGGGGGTGATCGTTGTCTCAGTTTACGAACGAGGGCGAGGTACAACTCCTGTCCTATGTGTTGAAGGGCGTAACGCTCAAGGCTGATGGGTTCGGTGGATCCACGGCGTTCACTCCATCCGATACTGGCGGAGCGAACCAGGGCGTGTACATCTCCCTGCATCACACCGCATCGCCAGGCGAGCAGGGCGTGGTGACCAATGAGGTTTCCACGACTGCCACCGGGTACTCGAGGAAACTCGTGGCGTTCACCGCCGGGACGGAATCCACCTCGACCGATACCGCACTCGGCACAGTGATGTCGAATAGCGCTACGATCTCGTGGACAGCCTCGGGGGATTGGAATGGGTCGAGTAACATCACCCACTTCGGTTTGCACTTCGGAAGCGGTGCGAGCAATGCGATGTTCATGTACGGGGCGCTGACCGTTGCGAAGCCAGTGACGAACGGCGACACGGTAACGATCGCAGCAGCAGACATTGACATTACGCTGAAGTAACTAGCCATCCATCTTCGTGCTTCCGGGGGTCGCTTCATCCAATGTCGATGGGGCGGCCCTCGATTTATAAGGGGATCGAATGGCATATAGATCGCTGACTTTCGATACCGAGGTCGTGCAACCGATCAACGGGATTCCTCCTGGAGTGGCTTATGCTTCGGGTAGCCAACACTACATCAACAAGGTGTATGTGCTGAAGCAGAACGCATCACCTCTCAAAATAGACATGACCGTTGGATCACCAAAGACAGAGATCTTCGGCGAATCTCTCGCAGTTGCACTTCTTGCGGATAAACCGATGACCTTCGGTAGCCCTTCAAGCGGAAGCGATGTCGAGACTTGGAAGTCGTGGTACAAGCCCGCCATCTCGGTAAGCCAAGCGACTGCGGCTGACCGTCCATCTTATTACAGGGTGGCTAGGGGTGGCGGTGCTGGCGGTCCTGCCATTGTACTCGCACCGGGCGAGTTCCTTGATTTGCCATCGGCCAACTTCAATTTCGGGGCAACTGATCAATGGACGATTTTTGTAGCCTTGGAAACAGTGACGCAGAACTCAAACGACGAAGGCCACTTGTTTGGAGGCACTTCAACAGGTGGGGATTTCTCATCCATCTGGGGGATCGACAACGATAAATGTGCGGTCATCGACCAAAATGGGAACGAAGAACTGTGGTCGGGAAGTCTGATGACAAACAATTGCGTGAGAATGCTATCACACAGTGCGAGCAAAGAAGTTTGGGACTACATGAACGGCGAAGAGGTGCTGAACAACACCTCGACATTCACAAGGTCTTTCGACTTCGACTTCCTGAACAAGTCAGAGACTACAAGCGGCACTGCTGGATCAGCAACTTTCTGGGTCAGAGAGATCCTGATCTATGAAGAGTCAATAGATGTCATGGGAGCAACGCAGCGGCAAGAAATCGAAGGCTACCTGGCCCACAAATGGGGAACGAATTCTTCACTTCTGAAGGCTGACGGAACCACAGGCCATCCTTATGTGACAACTGATCCAAGAGATGCAGAAGACTGGAAGTTTAGCAGTGCCCTGACGACTACAAAGAGCGGCTATGTCGAAGCCACTCCACCATCGCTGAGTTCATTCACCGATACTGATTATGACATCAGCACCTTCGGGCAGGGCACCAATGGTTTCAATGTCGCCGCCAATCAACTGGTCAAGTTCGCCGTAGTGGACATGGAGAAGCCGGGGAAGGTCTACATACGAGTAGAATACACGGGTGCTTAGATGGCTGTCGTTCAGATAGAACTAGACTTCGGTCAAGGCGCAAACAATACGACCTTCACCACGGCCGCTCAACCGCAAGATGGCGATCTGTTCATCGTGGCGTGTACTGGCGGCAAGGGTTCAGGCGGCGTGCCCTCAACGGCGGCACAAGCACCATTCTTTGGTACTGCTACAGATTTTGATTTGATTTCAACGGGCGACAACGGAGACATGATCGGTCTCACGATTTTCGCTCAGGTGTGGAACACTGGCGATTCAACAACAGTGACGATGGGGTCAGGCTGGTCCGGCAACGGCAATTCCTATATGTGCGTCTCTTATCAGGGCACAAATGTAACTACGACAGGTGCTGGCACGCAGATTTCCAAGAGTACCATGAACACTGGTGCTGGCGGTTCCGTAACCTGGAGCGGCCTGTCTCCGGCTACCCCGACTGGTTCAGGCAATATTTCACAAGTAGCGTTTGTCGGTGATGCGAGAAACGGAACTTTCACAAGCACATCTTTGCCTACAATGCTCGCAA
>Ga0302120_10000051_pt1 | contig 41225 bp, 33 predicted proteins | sample AG5_Bottom_MG_FD_203118 | JGI IMG/M metagenome (GOLD analysis project Ga0302120, IMG submission 203118) | Marine microbial communities from Western Arctic Ocean, Canada - AG5_Bottom | ecosystem: Environmental > Aquatic > Marine > Oceanic | place: Canada: Western Arctic Ocean | collected 2017-10-01 | reverse complement strand
TCAGGGCCTTCGTTCTGAATAATGGTTTCTAGCGCATACGCACATTCAATATTGCATTCCCCGTATTTCTTACCAAAGGGGCAGCGATAGCAACAGCAATGCGGCATTTCCACAAAGCCTGGCGCAAAAGGTCCGTATTGGTTTTTTCGCTGGGCATGACCAGTAGAACTTAAAGCGCCAATGGTTGTGCCATGGTAGTCACGATCGCGATAAATGATTTTGTGCTTTTTTCCGTTATTATAAGAATGGGCACGTTGTCTTACCATTTTGTAGCCCTTCTCGTTAGCCTCTGAACCTGAATTGGAGTAATAAACTCGTTCAAAGCCTGGCATGATATCGATTAATTGTTTAGCGTATTTTGCGCCAGGCTCGGTACCAAAAGCACCGGCAAAATATGGCAGATCCTGCAATTGACTAGACACCGCCTCCACCATGTCGTCCCTCCCAAAGCCGAGATTAACCGTCCACACGCCGCCTGAAGTTGCGTCCAAATACTCATCTCCCTTAACATCGGTCACCAACAACCCTTTGCCTTTGACAAACACCAAAGGATCACTGCTCTCGAAAGCTTTGTGTTGCGTTAAATGATGCCAAACGTGGTCTTTATCATTTTGTATAATTGTATTTTCAGACATACTTTTCCTTTGTAACAAATTCACAATATCAATACTTATTATTGTAGGATACAAGCTACCAAGGATAAGAATTTTTATAGACCCAACAACCTTCAAATAATAGACCAGACTTATGCATGAAATGTGGCAACAATTCTTCTCACTAAAGCTGGACAAGCCGCGTACGCTGCAATTGCAAATACGTAAACAATTAATTGAGGCAATAACCCAGGGTTTAATTGGGCCCAACGAATCCCTGCCGTCTTCAAGAGCCTTGGCCACTGAGTTAGGTGTTGCTAGAAATACCGTCATTGCAGCTTACAAAGAATTAGAGTTTGATGGCTATATTCGATCCGAAGAGCGCAAAGGGTATTTTGTCAGTGGCAAAATTTATGACAATTATTCGAATGCAGTTGAGCAAAAACCCCCTTCAAGCAAATCGCCAAAATGGTTTGACAGACTGATCACAAAAAAACCCTACACCAAGGCCAACGTACCAAAATCAGGTGACTGGCAAAAGTATCCATACTCGTTCACCATAGGCCAACTTGATAACAGTCTTATGCCATTTTACGAATGGCGAGAGGTGGTTAAACTCTCCTCTACCGTTGGTGAAATTAAAAAATGGAATCTCGACCACGTTGACCACGACGATCCAGAATTGATTAAACAAATACAATCAAAAGTTCTACCAAAACGTGGCATTTGGGCAAACAAAGAGCAAATCCTTATTACTGCCGGCAGTCAAAATGCCATTTACATATTGGCGAGCTTACTGGTAAACAAAAATACCGTAGTTGGTATTGAAAACCCGGGTTACCCAGACGTAAGACACATTCTTAATTTTGGTACCGACAACATCCACCCAATTCCCGTTGACAAGCATGGTATTGTTGTTGACAAGATCCAGCCAGAATTTGACCTTATTTATACCACCCCTTCCCACCAATACCCAACCGGTGCCACCATGAGCATGGAGCGTAGAAATCAATTATTAGAAAACGCTTATAAAAACAATACGGTTATTATTGAAGACGACTACGAAGCAGAAATCAACTTCCACAAGAAACCCAACCCCTCTTTAAAAAGCCTCGATGAACACAACCATGTGCTCTATGTCGGTAGCTTTTCAAAAGCGTTTGCGCCAGGGCTTCGCCTAGGCTACCTTGTTGCCCCTGAGGGTTTTATTAAGGAGGCGAGAGCGCTAAGAAGACTTATGTTAAGGCATATTCCTGCCAATAACCAACGCGCCGTTTCTTTGTTTATTGGGCTCGGTCATTATCACAACATGTTCAACAAAATTCAGTCGACACATCAAGAGCGCTGGCATTTGATTAATGAAAAAATTAGAAAAGAACCTTTTTTGTCGTGCTCGCCAACTTTGGGCGGATCAACTTTTTGGATTAAATTGCCAGAGTCAATTGACAGTACAATCCTAAGTGAAAATTTACTAGAAAAAGGCGTCGTGGTTAGGCCGGGAAACGTGTCATTCTTTGAAGAAAATCCGCCCAATAATTACCTCCATATAGGCTACTCTGCAATCGACACCAATAAGATCAACAGAGGTATGGATATTATTATCGAGCAAATTAAATCAATGATAACTTAGGTCTAAACTCGAATTTTTGTGTTTTTTGGATCAAACATCGGCGCAAGAGATACTTGGACAGATTGCACTTCACCCGCTACCTCCAAGGTGTAGCTGTCTTTTAAGATCTCTTCATCACTAGTACCAGGGCTACAATCAATATAACCAAGACCTACAGCAGCGCCGAGCGCGTGACCGTACGAGCCACTTGTTAGGAAGCTTACCACCTCGCCGTTTCTTAGAATAGGCTCGTTGTGATAAAGCATGATCTCTGAATCGTCCAGCAAGAATTGCATAAGTCGCCTTTCTATGCCTTTTTCTTGTTTCTTAACAACAGCAGATCGGCCAATAAACTGGCCAAATTTTGAAGGCGTTTTATTTACTTTGACTGCAAAGCCAAGACCCGCTTCCAGTACGTGATCTTCGTCGGTAATGTCGTGACCAAAATGTCGATACGCTTTTTCAGTGCGGCAAGAATCCATGGTGTGCATGCCACAAAGCTTCAGCGAATATGCCTTGCCTTTTTCTTCAATCAGCTCAGCGATGTATTGAGAGAACTCGATTGGAAAATACAACTCCCAGCCCAACTCACCAACATAGGTCAATCGATGCGCTCGCACGGATGCCATTCCTAATTCCATGTGACAAGTGGTGCCAAACGGCATATTTTCATGGCTAAGGTCATAATCCGTCATTGACTGCAGCAAATCTCTCGAATTTGGCCCCATGACAGCCAAACAGTTTTCACCGCTTGTGGCATCAAACAATGCGCAGTTTGCGCCTTCTGGCATGTGTTTTTCAAGCCAATTCATATCACGGTTGTTGCAAACAGCGCCACTAACCACCAAGTAGTCATCCTCAGCCAGGCGAGTAATTGTTACATCCGCCTCAATACCGCCCTTGTTGTTGAGCCACTGTGTATAGACAATTTTTCCAATCGGCACATCGACATCATTGGCACAAACGAATTGTAAATAATCCATTGCATCAGCGCCTTTAACGCGGATTTTAGAGAACGACAGCATCTCATACATGCCGACGTTTTCACGGATCGCCATGTGTTCGGCTCGATGATAATCAAACCAATTTTGCTTGCCCCAAGAATACTCGTATTTTGCCTCAATACCTTTTTCACGTTCGGCCTCTGGCACAAACCAGTTAGGCCTCTCCCAACCAGCAACCTCACCAAAACACGCACCCCTATCTTTAAAGAATTGATACAAAGGAGAACGTCGCAAACCGCGCGCTGTTTTGAACTGATGGTACGGGTAATGATTTTCGTACAAGTAACCCAAGGTTTCGCTGACACGATTAGCCAAGTAAATTTTGTTGTTTTGAAAAGGCTGCATGCGGCGGATGTCAACCTCCCAAAGATCGCACGGCGGCTCACCGCCAACAACCCATTCTGCTAAATATTTTCCCGCACCACCCGCAGCCTGAATGCCAATCGAGTTAAAGCCGGCAGCAACGTATAAATTTTTAAGCTCAGGGCACTCACCAAGATGGAAGTTATCATCTGGAGTAAAACTTTCAGGGCCATTAAAAAAAGTTTCTAAGCCCACACTTTCTAACACTGGCAGGCGGCTCATCGCCATTTCCAAATAAGGCATCATATGCTCAAGATCATCTGGAATTTGATCAAAGCAAAAATCTTCTGAAATGCCATTTTGACCCCACGGTTTTGCATCAGGCTCAAACAAGCCAATCAACACTTTACCTGCATCTTCCTTGTAATATGCACACTCATCTGGCACACGAACCGTTGGCATATCGCCCAAATTATCAACCGGTGACGTGAGGGCATAATAATGCTCACAAGCGTGCAGCGGCACATTAGCACCGGCCATCAGGCCAACTTCTCTTGCCCACATGCCGCCACAGTTAACCACTATGTCGGCTTGGACACTCCCTTCGGTTGTTTCAACACCCGTTACGCGGCCGTTGTTTTTAGTAATGGCTGTCACTTTTACATCTTCAAAAATTTTAACACCGTTGTTTCTAGCGCCCTTAGCTAGCGACATTGCGATGTTTGCAGGATCGCCCTTGCCATCTCTGGGAACCCAAACACCACCCACAACATCGTCGAGATTAAACAAATCGATTTTATCTCGTAACTCGTCTCGATTGAGCAAGTGAATATCAACACCGTGTACTTTAGCGAGCGAACTGTTTCTTTTAAACTCTTCAAAGCGCTCTACATTGGTTGCAAGCCCGATAGAGCCAGAGCGCCTAAAACCAGTAGCCATGCCTGTTTCTTTTTCAAGAGTTTCGTACAAATCGCCAGAATATTTGACCATTTGCGTTAGATTTTGGCTTGCGCGCATTTGCCCAACAAGACCAGCAGCATGCCAGGTTGTTCCAGAAGTAAGTTGTTTGCGCTCTAAAAGAACAACATCACTTTGGCCAAGCTTGGCAAGGTGGTAAGCTAAAGAGCAGCCCATTACACCGCCACCAATAATAACTATTTGCGCGTTTTTCGGAAAAGAATCAGACATATTATTCCACTTAATTTAAAGAAAACCAATACTTGGCAACTGGTAAACCTTGCCAAACTTCTAAACATAACGTGCGAATTATAATACCAATAAAAGTAAATAAATATTTGTAAATTGGTACCAGTGCAGGAGTAATTAATACGCCAGAAACTTATAGCGCGATCGTGACGGTTTTTTTTTCAACACCTCATCTATTTTTTCTCAATAAAATCTGTGTACAACTAACCATGAATATTATTAATAATTAAATGAAATATTACCATTTTTATTCATTAAATGATCTCTTTATAATAAGCGCCTAATCAACTCCATAGAATATCCCACAATCTAATGAACAATACAGCCAGACTAAAGCAACTCCTAGGCGAGCGCATCCTCCTCCTAGACGGTGCGATGGGCACTATGATTCAGCGTCACAAACTGCAAGAAGACGACTATCGTGGTGAACGGTTTAAGGATTGGCACACACTTATTCAAGGCAATAACGACCTTCTCACACTTACTCAGCCTCAAATCATTCGAGAGATTCATAAATCCTTTCTCGAAGTCGGCGCAGATATTATTGAAACCAACACTTTCAATGCCACACGTACCTCGATGGCCGATTATAAAATGGAAGACATTGCTTATGAGATTAATGTCGCCTCCGCTCAATTAGCAAAAGAAATCGCTAAAGAATTCTCCACAAAAAACAAGCCGCGCTTTGTTGCCGGTGTCATCGGCCCAACTTCACGCACTTGTTCGCTCTCGCCAGACGTAAACGACCCCGGGTTTCGTAACGTCACTTTTGATGAATTAGTGGAGGTTTATTCCGAATCGACTCGAGGGTTAATTAAAGGTGGTTCTGACATCATACTGATAGAAACAATCTTTGACACACTCAATGCCAAGGCGGCTATTTTCGCCGTACAAAAAGTATTTGAAGAGGACGATGTCGAGCTGCCAATCATGATTTCTGGAACAATAACTGACGCCTCAGGTCGCACCCTTTCTGGTCAAGTGACTGAGGCTTTTTATAATTCCCTACGACATGCTAAGCCGATTTCAATTGGCCTTAATTGCGCACTGGGGCCAGATGCATTGCGCCAATACGTGGCCGAATTGTCTCGTGTCAGCGAAACTTACGTTTCTGCACATCCTAATGCCGGCCTACCGAACGAATTCGGTGAATACGAACTAGGCGCCATCAACATGAGCGAGCAAGTCGGCGAATGGGCCAGTTCAGGCTTGGTCAACATTTTAGGCGGCTGTTGTGGCTCCACACCGGCACACATCAAAGCCATAGCCGATGCAATTGAAGACCTACCACCAAGGCAATTGCCTGAAATCAAACCCGAATGCCGATTGTCTGGCCTTGAGGCTTTTAATATTGGCGATAACTCCTTGTTTGTCAATGTCGGCGAACGCGCCAACATTACTGGCTCTGCTAAGTTTAAACGCTTAATCCTTAACGAAGAATATGAAGATGCCCTTGATATTTGCCGCACACAGGTTGAGGGTGGCGCACAAATGGTTGACGTTAATATGGACGAAGGCATGCTTGACGGCAAGGCTGCAATGGAACGCTTTGTTAATTTAATCGCCTCTGAACCCGATATTTCTAAAGTGCCGCTGATGATCGACTCTTCCAAGTGGGAGATTATCGAGGCTGGATTGAAATGCACCCAAGGCAAGGCAGTGGTCAACTCCATTTCCTTAAAGGAGGGAAAGGAAAATTTCATTAAATACGCCAACCTTTGCAAGCGTTACGGCGCAGCAATTATTGTCATGGCTTTTGATGAAAAAGGACAAGCCGATACGTTGCAAAGAAAGGTAGAAATTTGCACCAATGCTTACAATATCTTGGTCAATGAAGTGGGATTTCCCGCGGAAGATATTATCTTTGATCCAAACATTTTTGCCATTGCTACGGGCATTGAGGAGCACAATAACTACGGCCTTGATTTCATTGAAGCAACTCGTATCATTACCGAAACCCTACCTTACGCCAAAGTTTCTGGTGGCGTCTCCAACGTGTCGTTTTCATTCAGGGGAAATAATCCTGTGCGTGAAGCAATCCACTCAGCATTTTTATATCACGCCGTAAAAGCCGGCATGACGATGGGCATTGTTAATGCCAGTCAATTGGTGGTTTATGATGATATTGACAAAGATTTAAAAAAAGCGGTCGAAGATATTGTTCTTAACAAAGACGATGAGGCGGGTGAACGCCTCGTGGAGCTTGCGCCAAAATTCTCTGGTAGCGGCGAAGTGCAAGAAAACAAAAGAGATCTTGAGTGGCGAACATGGTCAGTCGAAAAACGCTTAGAGCACTCTCTGGTCAAAGGTATTACCGAGTTTATTGACTCGGATACACAAGAAGCTTTGGATAAATTGGATCGCCCTATCTTTGTTATTGAAGGGCCATTAATGGACGGCATGAATGTCGTTGGCGATCTTTTTGGCGCCGGCAAAATGTTCCTTCCGCAAGTGGTCAAGTCAGCGCGTGTAATGAAAAAATCGGTCGCCTACCTTGATCCTTTCCTAGAAGCTGAGAAGAAAGATTTTGGTGCTACTGTGAAGCCAAAAATTCTCATGGCAACGGTTAAGGGTGATGTCCACGACATTGGCAAAAACATCGTTGGCGTGGTTTTACAGTGCAACAATTTCGAAGTGATTGATCTCGGCGTCATGGTGCCGTCCGATACTATTCTCGAAACCGCTATAAAAGAAAACGTTGATATTATCGGCCTTTCCGGCTTGATCACACCATCGTTGGATGAAATGGTGTTTGTTAGTAAGGAGCTAACTCGGCAAGGTTTTGATATACCGCTATTGATTGGTGGTGCGACCACCTCTAAAGCGCACACCGCCGTCAAAGTTCAGCCTGAGTACGCCAACGGTGTGATTCATGTACAAGACGCCTCGAAAGCGGTTGGTATTGCCACCTCATTGCTATCAAAAGAATTAAAGCCTAAATTACTGCAACAAATATCGCAAGAGTACGAAGAAGTTAGAGTTAGGCGTGCCAACCGCGGTGCAAGTAAACTCATCAGCTTAGAAAAGGCACGAAATAATAAGCCCAAGCTTAAATTTGATTCCATAGTTAAGCCCAAGCAATTAGGTGTGCAGGTGTTTAATGATTACGATTTGGGTGAAATATTTGAGTTTATCGATTGGGTGCCGTTCTTTCGCACATGGGAGCTCGCAGGGAAATTTCCCGACATTCTCACCGACGAGGTTGTTGGCGAAGCAGCAACTCAACTTTTTTCCGACGCAAAAGAAATGTTCAAAAAAGTTATCGATGGCAAGCTACTGCAAGCAAACGCAGTGATCGGCATCTTTAAGGCCAACAGTGTCAATGAAGACATTAAAATTTACAATGAGGATGATAACACCTTAACAACACTCAACAACCTACGCCAACAATTGGACAAAAAAGGTCACACGCCTAATTATTGCCTCAGTGATTTTATCGCCCCAAAAGACAGCGGCAAACAAGACTATATGGGCGCGTTTGCAGTAACTACTGGTATTAATATAGATCCTCTAGTTGAGGCTTATGACGCCGACCTTGATGATTACAACTCCATTATGGTTAAGGCTGTGGCTGATCGACTCGCAGAAGCATTTACCGAATTAATGCACCACAAGCTACGCACAGAGCTATGGGGTTATAGTGATGAAGGTTTTGATAACGAACAGCTAATTGATGAGAGATACCAAGGCATTCGCCCTGCTCCCGGCTACCCCTCTTGCCCTGAGCATAGTGAAAAAGAAAAACTTTGGGCATTACTCGACGTCGAGAAAAACACTGGCATGACACTCACTAGCAGTTACGCCATGCTGCCAACAGCATCGGTTAGTGGTTGGTACTTTGCTCATCCAGAATCACGATACTTTGGCGTCGCTAAAATCAACCAAGGACAACTTGAAGATTATGCCAGTCGAAAAGGTGTTTCGCTCGAGCAAGCAGAAAGGCTACTTTCTCCTAATTTAGAATAATCAACCTGTGTTTGCCAGGCAAAGTAAAAACTGAATTGCGAATTACCTTGCACCAATAAATATTTTCTGTCTTTTTGCTTGCAATTATCAAAGTTTGGTACAAAATATAGCTTGGTTTTTTAACAAAAAATAGAGTATTCATTATGAGTTGGTGGACAACAGTTTTAGGTGGAGCAGTAGGCTTTATGCTTGGTGGACCGCTAGGTGCGATGCTTGGTGTGGCATTCGCGGGTAATTTTTCTAAAGGTAAATCTAATTTTGGTGGATTCTCCAATAATTTTAATCCTGGCGATCAACAGCGCGTTCAAGCGGCATTTTTTAGTAGTTTATTTTCAGTTATGGGTTATCTCGCCAAGGTCGATGGCAAAGTATCAAAGTCTGAAATCCTCTTAGCACAGCAAGTTATGCAACAAATGCAATTAGCAGATGATATGCAAAAGGCTGCAAAAGAATTGTTTAATCAAGGCAAGAGCGAGAATTTCAATCTAGACGAAGTTCTTGAGCAGTTCCGTGTTGAGACTCATAGGCGCACACACTTAATACGGATGTTTTTAGAGATCCAAATCCAAGCGACTTATGCCGATGGCGTGCTGGACGATAAAGAGCGTGACGCGCTTAAATACATCGCACAAAAACTGCACTTCCCTATTCATGAATTAGAAAATCTGATTCAGCAATTTTCCGTTTCCAGTAATAACGCCAGCAAACTAACCCTTGACGATGCCTACGTGATTTTGGGTGCAGAGAAAAGTCTAACCGATAAAGAACTAAAGCGAGTCTATCGCCGATTGTTGGCTCAACATCATCCGGATAAATTAGTTGCCAAAGGCTTACCAGAAGAGATGATGAAAATAGCCAAAGAAAAAACCCAGGAAATTATTAGCGCTTACGAGCTGATTGAAAAGCAGCGAGGCACACGCTAATTAAGCGTTAATTTCAACGCTACGCAAGTCTTTTGCGAGTTTGTCCAGAGCGGTGTTAACTAACTTGTAAGAGCCTTCTGCGCCAAACAGTTTTGCTATCTCAACAGACTCATTGATCACCACTTTGTAAGGCACTTCAATGCTGAATTTCAGCTCGTAGGCGCCAAGATAGAGAATTGCGTGCTCAACAGGGCCAAGCTCATCAATATCTCGATCGATGCACGGCGCGATTAGGTCGTCAAGTAATGTGATATTTTTTGGGATTTCACGAATAAGATTCGAGAAAAAAGCTTTAGAAATTTTGCCTTCTTTTTGCGTTAAAAACTGATGCTCAATACTGAGCAAGTCGCCGTCAGAAATACGCCATTGATAAAGCGCCTGAACAATGCGCTCTCTTGAGCGCTGTTTTGGAGTTTTGTAAGATTTTTGCATAGTATGAGTTGCGATTTAGTTGGCGTTTTGTTCATCTGCTTTGGCAAGCAGATAAAGCATTTCAATCATCGCAAGGGTTGCCTCTTCACCTTTGTTGCCTTTGTAGCCACCAGCTCGTCCCAATGTTTGTTCCATGTTGTCGGTTGTCAAAACACCAAATGCAACGGGCGTCTCAAACCGGTAAGAAACATCAGCAACACCTCTTGCGCACTCAGAGCATACATAGTCAAAATGCGGTGTTTCGCCTTGGATCACAGCACCCAAAGTGACAATGCCATCATAAACTGAGTTTTGCGCTAGACGCTTTGCCATCAAAGGCACTTCAAAAGCGCCAGGTGCGTAATAAACATCAATATTGTTGTCTTGAATACCGTATTTTCTTAGTGTATCTTCTGCAGCCGCCAAGAGCTTGTCGCCAATATCTTTGTAGAAATAAGCAATAATAATAGCGACTTTTGAATCCGCTAAAAAAGTGGCGTTGGCTTCACGATCAAATTTAAATGTTGACATAATTTCCTTATTTTTGTGTATCTACGTATCCACTAATTGTTAAACCAAAACCTTCAAGGCCGTGCAACACTCTTGGACTGCCCAGGATTTTCATTTGAGCGACACCCAAATCCGCGAGAATTTGCGCACCAATTCCAAACGTTCTAAGATCGTCTGCTTGCCTGTAGTTTGGGTTGTCAATACTTTCAAGAATGTCTTGATTGTTTTGCTTCCTTAGTAATAGAAAAACACCTGTATCTGCTTCTGAAATTTGCTCTAAAGCGCTGTCAATACTAAAGCCAGAACTTTTTTCTTGCAACACATCTGTAAAGATATTTTCCATATGTACGCGAACATGTGGCTCGCTCTTTCCGGTAATTTTTCCTTTGACGAGTGCGAGGTGCGTGTCGTTATTAATAGAGTCTAAATAAGAGACCAACTTAAAAGAACCAAAGCGTGTTTGGAATTGTCGTTGATTGATGCGCTCAATGGTTTTTTCATTCTCAACACGATAGCGAATAAGGTCTTCAATCGTGCCCCACTTAATATCGTGTTTTTCGGCAAAAACCTCTAAGTCTGGACGACGAGCCATGGTGCCGTCATCGTTTAGAATTTCAACAATAACTGATGCCGGCTCAAAGCCCGCTAAACGCGCTAAATCACATCCTGCTTCAGTATGGCCAGCGCGGATCAAAACACCACCCTGTTCTGCCATTAATGGAAAAACATGGCCGGGCTGAACAATATTTTCTGGTCTGGCGTTTGAAGCCACTGCGTCTTGTACGGTTTTCGCTCTGTCTGCGGCAGAAATACCGGTAGTCACACCTTCGGCCGCTTCAATAGAAACGGTGAAATTAGTGGAGTGAATATCGCCATTATGCGTCACCATCAATGGTAAGTTAAGTTGTTTGCATCGATCACGAGTCAACGTCAAACAAATAAGACCTCGACCGTAAGTGGCCATGAAGTTAATGTGCTCTTTAGTTACTTTATCGGCAGGCACAAGTAAATCGCCTTCGTTCTCACGATCTTCGTCATCCATAAGAATGATCATCTTGCCTTGTCTGTAATCTTCTAAAAGCTCTTCAGTTGTTGCTTTCATATTGTTTTGTTCTCTAATGATTCTAAGCGTTTTTTGTTGCGTTTAATAACTGCTCTAAATGTCGAGCAATAATGTCAATTTCAACATTGACCTCTGTACCAATATGTAAGTCACCTAGCGTCGTGACAGTGAATGTATGTGGCACAATATTGACGCCAAATGCATTGCCTTCAATACTGTTGACTGTCAAACTCACACCGTTAATACAAATTGAGCCTTTGCGAGCGATGTATTTTACCAAATCTTGCTCGACAGTAATCTCAAAGCGCGTGCTTTCGCCTTCACTGTAACGATTACTAACAACACCCACACCGTCAACATGACCACTGACCAAATGACCGTCAATGCCTTGATTAAGTCTTAATGCTTTTTCTAGATTAACCTTATCGCCTGTTTGAAAATTAGCAAAAATAGAGCAATCTAGCGTCTCCTGAGAAACGTCTGCTAAAAAGGTGTTGTTCGTTAATTCGACCGCAGTCAAGCAAACACCATTCACCGCAATACTGTCACCAATTTTCGCATCATTTAAATCAATAGCATTGGACTCAAAAACGAAACAAGCACCCTTTTCAGAGGCTTTTACATCTTTGATTTTCCCAACGGCTTGAATGATTCCAGTAAACATAAAGTATAGGGCTTGTAAATTAAGGCGAATTTTACGCTAAATATAAATAAAAGAACAATTAAGACTTCTTGTCTAAAGTGGCGCAAACACTCGCCCCAAACAGAATAACCGCCCAAGCGATATACACCCAAAAGAGTAATAGTAGCAATGTCGACAACGTGCCGTAAATAACCTCAAGATTGGAATAAACAAACAAATAACCATAAATTGAGTACTTGATTAACTCCAATATGATGGCCGTCATAATGCCGGCTTTCAGGGCGCTAATAAATCGCACCTTAGTCAAAGGCACCAAAAAATACGTCAGACTCAAACCCAAACAGGATAGGCCGAACGCCACTATGTATGGCGTGTATGCGTAATCAGAAACGCTCGACAGCAAATCCAAAGCCAACATATAAGAGCTAAGGAATAAAGAAATACCCAGTAAGATTGGCCCAACAAATAAAATAAGCAGATAGGAAAGCAAGCCATTAAGCCAGCTGCGTTGAGACGCCCTGTCCCAAATTAAATTCATTCTTTGATCAATGCTGAGCAGCAAGAATGCGCCGGTCACAATAAAAAATACAATGCTAGGACCGCGCAGAGATTGCGCCTGACTAATGAAAGTCGACAAGTAAGATTTTGCTTGATCGGCGTCACTTGGTAAGACGTGCTGAAACAAAAATGCCTCGAGCTGTGGCTGAAAATCGACAAAAAAATCGCTAAGCGAAAAAACACTTAAAGCCAAGGCCAAGGCTGGAACAAAGGCAAATAAAGTCTTAAAAGATAAAATCGCTGCCGAATCAAAACCTTCTGAATTGACGAATCTTTTGGCAGCAGCAATTAGCATTTACTTTTGGGAAAGCAAGTAATCCTCATAATTACCAGAGTAGTAGTGCGCCCCATCCTCTTTAAGTTCAATAATGCGAGTTGACAAAGACGAAACAAATTCTCTATCGTGACTTACAAAGATAAGTGTACCCTCATAATTATCAAGTGCGAGATTGAGTGCCTCGATTGACTCCATATCCAAGTGGTTTGTCGGCTCATCCATCAACAAAATATTGGGTTTTTGCAGCATCAACTTACCAAAAAGCATACGGCCTTTTTCGCCGCCAGAGAGCGATTTAACGCTTTTCCTAACATCCTCTTTGCCAAAAAGCATTTTGCCAAGAACACCACGCATCACCTGTACATCATCCTTTTCGCTCTTAAACTGACTCATCCAATCCAACACGGTCATGTCTTTTTCAAAATCCGTGCTGTTGTCCTGGGCGTAATAACCGATATTAGCGTTTTCACTCCACTTCACCATGCCGCTTTCTGGTGTATGCTCACCCATAAGCGAGCGTAGTAAAGTTGTCTTACCAACACCATTTTGACCAATAATTGCTACTCTTTCACCGGTTTCAATCAACAGGTTAATATCATTAAGTACCTTTAGGTTACCAAAACTCTTGGAGACATTTTTAACCTCAAGAACATTTCTAAACAATGCTTTAGTTTGGTTAAAGATAATATAGGGACTGACTCTTGATGACGGTCTAATGTCGTCAAGTACAATTTTATCAAGTTGCTTTGCGCGCGAAGTCGCTTGTTTTGCCTTGGATGCGTTGGAAGAGAAGCGTGATACAAAGTGCTTAAGATCTTTGATTTTCTCTTCTTTTTTGGCATTGTCAGAGCGCATTCTCTCTTGAATGGCTGTTGCTGCCACCATGAAATCATCGTAGCTCCCAGGAAATACATTAAGTGCGCCGTAGTCAAGATCTGCCATGTGCGTACAAACACCATTAAGAAAGTGTCTGTCGTGAGAAACAATCACCATCGTTGCTTTACGAGCACTTAATACGCCCTCCAACCAGCGAATAGAATTGATATCCAAGTTGTTCGTTGGCTCGTCCAATAACAAAACTTCTGGATCCGAAAACAGTGCTTGTGCCAAAAGCACACGCAATTTCCAACCCGGAGCAAGCTCACTCATCAAGCCGTAGTGTTGGTCTAGTGGAATATCCAGGCCAAGTAGTAATTCGCTCGCCGAAGACTCAGCCATGTAGCCATCCATTTCTGCAAATTCCATTTCAAGTTCGGCAACTTTGATGCCGTCCTTTTCACTCATCTCAGGCAAGGCATAGATGCGCTCTCTTTCGGCTTTAATTTTCCACAACTCTTTGTGACCCATGATGACAGTGTCAACAACGCGACATGACTCAAAAGCAAACTGATCTTGCGATAGAACACCAAGTCTCTGGCCATCGCCAATCATCACCGAGCCTGCGCTCGCTTTTAATTCGCCGGTTAAGATTTTCATCAAGGTAGATTTACCGCAACCATTAGCGCCAATCAAACCGTAACGATTTCCATTCTGAAATTTAACTGAAATATTTTCAAATAAAGGCTTTTCACCAAATTGCATGGTGACATTTGCAGTAGAAATCATGGGCTTGGGGGTGTTTACAAAAGCCAACTATTATACCCTGAGAGCAATTATTGCGTAAGACTGGATACTCTGAAATTAATAGCGACGGCTTTTGCTACAGAATTTATAATAAGACGAACTTTTATGCAATCAAACCCAGTAATGAAAACCAAACAAATGCCTGACAAGTCATTGTTATCAGTGATTTTACTGTTGATTGTATTTGGCTGGATTATGTCTTTTTCCGCCTCACTCGCCTATTTCGAAAGCTACTCCTACTTCTTTAAGCAAACACTTTTTATTTTGCTTGGCCTAACAGCAGGATTAGTAGTTCTGAGGACACCAATCTCAATTTTCCAAAAATATTCAATCCCACTGTTTGCGCTCACTCTAGTTCTTTTAATCATCGTATTTTTTCCTAAGCCCATTGGTCATGAGGTTAACGGTTCGGCGCGTTGGATTAACTTTGTTTATTTTAAATTCCAGCCGTCAGAATTGATGAAATTATCCATGATTCTTTTTATGGCTGGTTTTCTTATTCGCCAAGAAAAAGATGTGCGTAGCCCGTGGATGGGATTTGTTAAAACCCTACTAATTGTTGGTTGTGCTGATATCTTATTATTGCTTGAGACAGATATTGGTGCAACACTGATAGTTACTTTATCGGCGATGGCAATGCTTTTTGCGGCAGGCTCTTTCCTTAAGCAACTTGGAATAGTTGTTACTGCTTTTGCTGGTTCCATTGCAGTTGTTATTACTTTTCTTCCAAACAGAGTTAAGCGCCTAACTTCTTTCTGGCAAAGCGATTCATGGGGTGCAGACGTACATCAAACACAACAAGCCTTAATTGGCATCGCACGAGGTGACTGGCTTGGAACAGGCTTGGGCGCAGGAGTGCAAAAATATGGCCTACTACCAGAACGCCATACCGATATGATTTTTGCTGTTATTGGCGAAGAACTGGGCGTTATCGGCATGCTATTTGTGATATTGAGCTTTGCTTTTATTCTAACAAGAGGCTTTAACATTGCCCAAGCAGCATTGAAGAAAGGTCGAAAATACAGCTCGTATGTAGCGTTTGGTATTTGCACTTGGTTTGCGATGCAAATCACCGTTAATATTGGTATGAATCTTGGCTTGCTACCACCAAAAGGATTTACCCTGCCCCTTCTTAGCTATGGTGGCACATCAATGATTTTTGCCATTATTTCTCTAGCCATTATTCTGCGAATCGACATGGAAAGTAAAACCCATTACTCAAAACAAAGAAAATATGTCTAACAAAATATTAATTATGGCGGGTGGCACCGGCGGGCATATTTTCCCTGCACTGGCGATTGCAGCTGAGCTTAAAAGTCGCGGTGCAAACATAACATGGTTAGGAACAAAGCAAGGAATGGAAAACACGCTTGTGCCAAAGCACGGCTATCAGTTGCACCGAGTCAACTCCTCAGGTGTTAGAGGTAAAAACATCGGCACTTTATTCAAAGCATTTTTCATCTTAATTTTGAGCTTCTTTCAAATACTCTTGGTCTTTATTAGGGTTCGCCCAAACCAAGTGATTGGCATGGGAGGATATGCCTCTGGTATCGGTGGCGTTGTTGCTAGAATACTTTTTATTCCACTGGCAATTCATGAACAAAACACCGTTCCAGGCACAACCAATTTGATTCTATCAAGGCTCGCCAGAAGAACCTTTCAAGCTTTTAAGGGTTCGTTTAAACCGGAGGTTGGGGCAATTACTGTTGGCAACCCCTTGTCGTTCATCGTAAAACCAAAAACACCGTCAGAATCAGTAAAAAACATACTGGTGTTAGGCGGCTCCTTAGGCGCCAAGAAAATAAACGAAACCGTTGCAAAGATAACAGCACCTGTTAATATTTGGCATCAAACAGGCAGGCAGCATTTAGATTCGACTAAAGCCTTGTATCAAAACCATACGATTGCCGAACTCAAAGTTGAGGCGTTTATTGAATCAATGAGTGAGGCTTACGAATGGGCAGATGTGGTTATTTGTCGCGCAGGTGCAATGACAGTATCTGAGCTTATTGAAACGAAAAGTATCGCTATACTGGTGCCCTTTCCTTTTGCAGTAGATGATCACCAGACATCCAACGCTAAACACTTAACAGACGCTGGTGCTGGAATTCTTTTACAAGAAAACCGTTTAAGTGAAAAGTCGATCGATGAGATATTACAATCTCTTGATAAAGCAAAGCTTAAGGCAATGTCAGATAAACTGGGGGCGCTACAACAGCCGAATCCAGCAAGGGCAATCGCTGATTACCTATTAATGCCTAAACGCTGAAAAAGCGCTTGATCGTCTCCTGCACTCGGATTGTCGGTTGTCAGTAATTGCTCACCGTAGAAAATCGAGTTAGCGCCAGCGAAGAAACACAGAGCTTGCATGCCCTCGCCCATTTCTAATCTACCCGCGGATAGGCGAACAACAGCTTTTGGCATTAAAACTCTAGCAACAGCAATAGTGCGCACAAATTCGCTTTCACTTGGCGGCTCAACACTCTCAAAAGGCGTGCCTGGAATTGGCACTAAGAGATTGATTGGCACACTGTCAGGATGCGCCTCAAGATTGGATAAAGATTGCAGCATAGAGGCACGGTCAACCTGTGTCTCACCCAAACCTAAGATACCACCACTACAAACATTGATGCCAGCATTGTAAACAGCATCAAGCGTGTCTAATCTGTCTTGGAATTTACGCGTAGAGACAACGTTGCCGTAGTGTTCTTTTGAGGTGTCAATATTGTGATTGTAGTAATCCAGTCCTGCCTCTTTCAAAGTGTCTGCTTGGGTCGGTGTCAACATGCCAAGTGTTACGCAAGTTTCCATACCCATCGCCTTAACGCCTTGAATCATTGGAATGACTTTGTCGAGGCTTTTGTCGGTTGGGTTACGCCAAGCAGCTCCCATACAAAAACGCGTTGCGCCCTTGTCTTTGGCCTCTTGTGCTTGTTGTAAAACCAAGTCAACATCCATTAATTTTTCGCGTTCAAGACCTGTATCGTATTTTGAACTTTGCGAGCAATACGAACAGTCTTCAGGACAAGCACCAGTTTTAATATTTAATAACGAGCTAACCTGTACTTGGTTAGGATCAAAAACTTCGCGATGAATGCTGTGTGCCATAAAAAGAAGATCATTAAATGGCATCTCAAAAAGTGCGTTGATTTCGTCTAAGTGCCAGTTGTTTCTAATTTCTATCATGTTATTTTTAATGGGAAATAAGGAATTAATTATTGGGTTATTTTACCGCAACCCGTAGCGTTAATTTAATACAAAAAAGCCGCGCTTTGCGCGGCTTTTAAACAATTGTTAACGAATTAACAGCTGTAGTACATGTCGAACTCAAGCGGCTGAGGTGTTGATCTCATCGCAGTAATCTCTTGCATCTTTAACTCAATAAATGAATCAATAACACCATCAGTAAATACGCCGCCTGCCTTCAAGAAGTCACGATCTTTATCAAGCTCTTCTAGGGCAAGGTGAAGCATGCCACACACTTTTGGGAAGTTAGCAGTATTTTCATGATACAAATCTTCATCCGTTGGCTCACCAGGGTGGATTTTATTTTTAATTCCGTCAAGGCCGGCCATCAACAAAGCTGCAAAAGCCAAGTATGGGTTAGCAGTACAATCCGGGAAACGCACTTCAATACGACGGCCTTTAGGGCTTGATACAAAAGGAATACGAATCGCAGCAGAACGGTTTTTAGCCGAATAAGCTAGAATTTCTGGCGCTTCAAAGCCAGGAACCAAACGCTTGTACGAGTTAGTTGAGGCATTAGTGAAAGCGTTCAAAGCACGGGCGTGCTTGATGATGCCACCAATGTAGTAAAGTGCGGTTTCACTTAAGTTGCCATAACCATCGCCATCAAATAAGTTTGTGCCGTCTTTAGAAATTGACATGTGAACGTGCATACCGTTACCATTATCAACCGCAATTGGCTTTGGCATAAATGTCGCTGTTTTGCCATAAAGGTGGGCAACGTTATGAACACAGTATTTAAGAATTTGTGTCTCGTCAGCTTTTTTAACCATGGTGTTGTATAGTGCACCGATTTCACACTGACCCGCAGTACCTACTTCATGGTGATGGACTTCAGTTGTCACACCCATTTCTTCGATCGCTAAACACATTTGTGAACGTAAATCATGCAATGAATCAACCGGAGGAACTGGGAAATAACCGCCCTTAATGCCTGGACGGTGTCCTTTGTTGCCACCTTCAAAATCGTGGCCAGAAGACCACGCGGCCTCTTCTGAATTAATCTCGTAAAACGCCTTACCCATGCCGAAACCTGTATCCCACTTAACACTGTCGAATACAAAGAATTCTGGCTCGTTACCAAAATAAGCAGTATCACCAACACCTGTTTCAATAAGGTATGCCTCTGCACGCGACGCTAAAGAGCGAGGGTCTTTTTCATAACCTTGCATGTTGGCGGGCTCAATAATATTACAACGAATATTAAGCGTTACTTCTTCTGTGAACGGGTCAAGAATTGCAGTTTCAGTGACAGGCATCATAATCATGTCTGAATCGTTGATTGGCTTCCAGCCAGCGATCGAAGAGCCGTCAAACATTTGACCTTCTTCTAATTTTTCTTCATTTACTGAATGTGCAGGCACACTAGTATGCTGCTCTTTTCCGATTGTATCGGTAAAACGAAAATCAATAAACTTAACGTTATGATCCTCGATCATTTTCATTACATTTTTTGCAGACATGCGTATAACTCCTATGGTTAATATAATTTAAAAAACACTGACAAGCATTGCCAAGAAGTCTGCGCCGTTGCAAACAAGAATGAAAGTTATTTAAGAGATTGTTCTTAAATAATTTCAGATGAGAATTATACCTTGTTTATTTCCACAAGCAAGATAATCTGATCATCCTTTTCAACCATGTTGAGCACAGCGTGGCCATGCACTCTACACCAAGCTGGAATGTCATGCTTAACACCTGGATCCGTGGCGGTAATTTCAATCGTATCGCCCACTCTTAACTCGTTGATTTTTTGACTCAATCTAATCACCGGCATGGGGCACATTAAACGAATCGCATCTAAACTGTGTTGCATTACACCCACTCCTTAGGTTTTAAATAATAGTTGACCAATTTTTCCTCTTTACTACCCTCTTGCGCCTCAAACTGATAAGACCAGCGAACTTCTGGTGGCATGGACATCAAAATAGACTCAGTTCGCCCACCACTTTGAAGGCCAAATAAAGTGCCACGATCATAAATTAAATTAAATTCCACGTAGCGGCCACGACGGTGTAATTGAAAATTTCGCTCCCTCTCGCCAAAAGACACGTCTTTACGCCTATCAACTATCGGAAAGTAGGCTCTAGAAAATGCGTCACCCACGCTCTGCATAAAGGCAAAATTTTGCTCGAAACCACCCTCGTTAAGATCATCAAAGAAAAGGCCACCTACGCCCCGAGGCTCTTCTCTGTGTTTCATGTAAAAATATTCATCACACCATTTTTTGTATTTTGGGTAAACACTTTCACCATAAGGTGCGCAGGCATTTTTAGCCTCACCATGCCAATGAATAACGTCTTCGTCAAAGCCGTAATACGGGGTCAAATCAAATCCACCGCCAAACCACCAAATAGGCTCTTCGCCGGCCTTTTCAGCAATAAAAAAACGCACATTAGCATGCGATGTTGGCACATACGGATTTTGCGGATGAAGCACCAAAGAGACACCCAAAGCACGGTAATTTCTACCCTCCAATTCCGGCCTGAGTGCGGTCGCTGAACGCGGCATTTTAGAGCCCTCAACGTAAGAAAAATTAACCCCTGCTCGCTCAAAAACCTTACCATCACTTAAAACATTGGTTTTGCCATAACCCGCACCATTCTCTTTTTTCCATTCATCCACAGCAAAACTTTCGTCACCATCTATGCGCTCAACTTCACTACAAATGGTTTTCTGCAATTCCAGTAGATAGCTTTTGACTTGCTCAATCATCGAATGCGCTCTCCCGTTAGCAAGTTAATAATCGTTGAAGCTTGATTATTATACTGAGTAGGTGCTAACGCAAACGAAAGACCATTGTTGAAATGAGCTTGTAATTGCAACAGGCTGGTGGCCGTCTTTTGTCCTTGCACGTTAGCACTACTCGATACCAAAGCAGAGCCAGTATTCTCACAAAAATACTGCACCAATGGATTGTCGGTGATGCGCACGGCAATCAGCGGCCCACCGCCAGTTAGAAGGGTTGATGTATCTGAATCCGCCGGCACTAAAAAAGTTGTGGGCTGGTTGTTTGCCATTTGTACGCCATCCACAAGATCAGAGATGAAAGTCGAGTCGATATAAGGCACTACATAACTAATGTCAGACGCCAGCAAAATAAGACCTTTTGCACTGTCTCTGCGCTTTAGTTGAATCAACTGACTCACCGCAAAAAGATTGCTTGCCAAACAAGCAAGACCATAAATTGTATCTGTCGGATGGGCAATCACTCCGTTGCACAAATATCGCAAAGCCAACCTTTGTCTGAAACTGGGGTTCATTTTTTTGCCCTCGGATGACAATCGTCGTAAACTTTGGACAATTCTAAAAAATCCAAATGCGTATACACTTGAGTGCTCTTAATACTTTTATGCCCCAAGAACTCTTGTACCGATCGCAGGTCGTGACTGGATTGTAAAAAATGCGTTGCAGCAGCATGCCTTAACATATGGGGATGCACATTAAAAGTAATACCAACCTCAAGTGCGCGCTGTTTAACGATGTTTTGTACTGATCTAACGCCCATTCTATTTTGCTTCAGATTAATAAATAAAGCGCCACTTTTAGAAGCCGGTCTTTTTAATAAATAACGCTGAATAGCGGCAACAGCACTTTGGCCGACAGGCACAAAACGCGCCTTCGAGCCCTTACCCATCACCTTAACAAAACCCTCTTTTAAATCTATATCACTGATATCAACATTAACCAATTCGGAAACTCTTAGTGCGCAGGAGTAAATAAGCTCTATTATGGCCACGTTTCGTAGTTCATCAAAACGACTCGACTTAAGCTGCATCATCTTATTCAACTCGTCATAGTCAATCGTTTTCGGCAGGGTTTGTTCAAGCTTTGGCGAGGCGATGTCTTTGGCGCAATTCTCACTAAGCACGCCCTTCCGAAGTAAAAACGCAAAAAACCCTCTAATGGAGGACAAATGCCTGCGAATAGAGCGATTAGAGGTGTTGGCATGCCTGAGCCTCATGACAAATAAATTGAGTATTTTTGCATCAATATCACGCCACTCAGCCACATGACTACCTTGACAGAAGGTTAATAATTTAGCCAAATCTCGTTGATAGGCAGAAATCGTATTGTCTGCATAGTTCTTTTCCACCTGAAGATGGCGAATAAAAAGTTCGGTTTGCTGCGAACAAAGGTTGCCGCTACACTTGTTTTTTTGAACTTTGACCATATCTTAGCATTTTACGTTAAACATATAAGGAATTCAGATGAGTCAAAAACAAACCCATGCTTTCCAAACAGAGGTATCACAACTTCTTGATTTAATGATCCACTCTCTTTATTCAAATAAAGAAATCTTTTTAAGGGAGTTGGTATCCAACGCTTCTGACGCCATTGACAAACTTCGATTCGAATCTATTTCTGACGACAGTTTGATTGAAGGCAAAGAAGAATTAAACATTCACATTGACGTCAACAAAGATGCCGGCACAATTACCATTAGTGACAACGGTATCGGTATGACGCAAGACGAGGTAATGGACAATATTGGCACGATTGCCAATTCCGGCACCAAGAAATACCTAGAAAGCCTTGATAAAGCCCAAGCGCAAGATTCCAATCTTATTGGTCAATTTGGTGTTGGCTTCTATTCATCATTTATTGTTGCCAACACAGTGACACTGATCTCAAGAAAAGCCGGTGACGACAAAGCCAATGGCACCAGGTGGGTATCTAGAGGCAAAGGTGAATATTCCCTAGAGACAGTTGAAGTTAAAAACTTCGGTACATCAATCATCCTAGACATCAAAAAAGCCGAGAGCGAATTCCTCGATGACTTCCGTTTAAAGGGTATTGTCTCAAAGTATTCCGATCACATCACTGTGCCAATTATGATGGTAAAGCCATCTGAAGACGACGTCATTGAATACGAGACCATCAATAAAGCCACGGCTTTTTGGGCGCAGGACAAAAGAGATCTAAAGCAAGAAGATTACGATGAGTTCTACAAATCATTAACTTACGACTTTGACGGCCCTTTAACGCAAATTCACAACAAATTAGAAGGTAAGCTGGATTACACCTCTTTGCTTTTCATCCCAAGAAAAGCACCCTTTGACATGTGGGAGCCAAAGCGCAAAACAGGCGTCAAGCTTTACGCTAAACGTGTTTTCATTATGGAGGGAAATGAAGCCCTTCTACCGCAATATTTGCGTTTTATTAAGGGCGTTATTGATACGGCCGATTTATCTCTAAACGTCTCTCGTGAAATTCTTCAAGGCTCTAAAGTCGTTGACACCATTCGCAAAGCCTCGGTTAAAAGAATTCTCGGCGAATTGGATAAAATGAGCAAAAACAAGCCCGAAGACTACGCCATGTTCTGGAGTGAATTTGGCATGGTAATGAAAGAAGGCATTGTTGAAGATTTCGATAACAAAGAAAAAATTGCCGCCCTTTTACGTTTTGCAACAACCGAAGCAGGCAACACCGATCAAAACGTCTCACTTGCGAATTACATCTTGCGCAAAAAAGAAGGGCAGAAGGCGATTTACTACATCACTGCTGATACGCATGCAGCAGCTAAAGGCTCGCCGCACTTAGAAATTTTTAAGAAAAAAGGCATTGAAGTATTACTACTTACCGATCGTGTTGACGAATGGCTGGTAGGTAACTTCGGCGAACACGAAGGCCTTGAGTTTAAGTCCATCACCAAGGGCGATCTTGAAGATTTGGACAGCGAAGAAGACAAGGCAGAGAAAGAAAAAATCACCAAAGACTTTGATAAGGTCATCGAAAAGGCGCAGTCCATTCTAAGCGCCAAAGTAAAGGCTGTTAAGGTCTCTAGTCGTTTGAGTGAGTCACCGTCGTGTCTTGTTGCAGACGAAAACGAACTGGGCTCCAACATGGAGCGAATCATGAAATCACTTGGCCAAGACGTACCTGAAACCAAGCCAATTTTGGAAATCAACCCCGATCATCCATTGGTCAAAAAATTGAAGGATTCTGTCGATGAGGATTTAGTGGAAGTGCTATTCGATCAAGCCGTTCTCAGTGAAGGCGGACAAATCAGCGAACCGGCTGAATTTGTTAAGAGAATCAATAAATTGATGATGAGTTAAAAATAAAAGCCCGGTTTTACCGGGCTTTTTATTGGGTGCTTTTGCCTATCTTTTTTCAAAAGGCTTGATGTTGCGCAAAATACCTCGCAATATCGCCACCTCTTCTTGCTCTGGTTGCGCTCTGCCGAATAACCGCCTTAAACGCCTCATGAGTAATGGCCTTGGTCGTTTTTCTTCAAAATACTCAATGTGCTCAAGAGCTTGTTCTAAATGCTTGTAAAAACCCTCTAACTCGCCAAAACTTGCTAGGGTATTTTCACTGGATTCAAAATCGGTTTGCGAACTACAAACAAAATATTGATAAGCAAAGACCTGAATTGCAGAGGCCACGTTAAGAGAAAAGTACTCAGGGTTGCCAGGAATTGTCATCAAAATATGACACAAATCCAATTCTTCATTGGTGAGTCCTGATCGCTCTGTACCAAAAACAATAGCCACTTCCTGACCATCGTGTTCAAGCGTTTTTTGAATTTCCGCACAACTATCAACAACATCAAGTTGGCGCCATTTCATCGATCTTTGCCTAGCACTGGCGCCAATCACCAAATGCACACCTTCAAGCGCCTCTTCCAGAGTAGAGCATATCGTAGCATCGGCCAAGAGATTGTCAGCACCACTTGCCCTTGCTGTAGCAACAGCAGAAGGGAAGTTGCTGGGATTCACCAAATACAAACGTGACAAGGCCATATTTTTCATCGCTCTGGCGCCTGCACCGATATTGCCCGGTTCAGTGGTGTTGACCATGACAATCCTCACTTTATCAAAGGGTGTCAAGGTATAATTCGTGTCTTTTATTTGTTGGCTCATTAACTATGCATCCTACCGTTAATATTGCAGTTCGAGCTGCTCGTGCAGCTGGTGATGTTATCCTCAGGTATCACAACCAAATTGATCTACTCACTATTGAAAACAAAGCCGCTAATGAATTTGTTTCAGAGGTTGATAAAGTCGCTGAAAGTGCAATTATAGACGAGATTAAAAAAGCCTTTCCACAACATTCTATTTTGGCTGAAGAGAGTGGTGAAATTCTTGGGGATGGCGAAAACCAATGGATTATTGATCCCTTAGATGGCACAACCAATTACCTACATAGTTATCCTCAGTATGCAATTTCAATTGCATTATACGAAAATAATGTTGCCACTCACGCCGTTGTTTACGACCCTTTCAAAGAAGAGTTGTTCTACGCCTCCAAAGGCGAAGGCGCCTATTTAAACGACGAGCGCATACGTGTCACGAAATCCAACGGCCTAGAGCACGCCTTAATTGGCACAGGCTTTCCTTTCAAGCACCCTCAACATTTAGATTGCTATCTTGATACTTTCAAGGCAATTCACCCACAAGCTTCGGGCATTAGACGCGCTGGCTCTGCTGCACTTGACTTGGCCTATGTTGCCGCTGGACGATTGGACGGCTTCTGGGAAATTGGACTAAACAACTGGGATATGGCAGCAGGCGCGCTGTTGGTTAAAGAGGCTGGCGGCTTTATTGGTGACTTTTCGGGTCGTGACCAGTACCTAGAAACAGGTAATGTTGTGGCTGGCAATGGCGGCGCCTTTAAAGAGATCCTTAAAACCATTCACCCGCATTTAACACCAGACTTACAGCGCTAAAAAATTAGCCGTCAAGTGTCAATTGCTGACCTTGGTGGCTTGCACCATTCGCACCCATTAAACCTACAATTGCTGAGCTTTTGTCACTTGCTTGAGGGTTGCTACTCGCATCCTCTGCAGGATAAGCTGCGCGTCGAAGCTCGGTTTGCATTTTACCAGGATCAAGCGTATTGACTTTAATGTTGGTTTTTTCTAACTCTTCAGAAAGTGTTTTGGCAAAGCCTTCAACGGCGTGCTTGCTAGCGCCATAAGCGCCCCAATAGGCTCTCCCTTCTCTGCCCTGTTCAGCTGAGATAAACAACACCCTGGCATCATCGACTTTATTGAGTAACGGAATTAAAAACTGCGTCAACATGAATGGTGCACTAAGGTTGATTTGAATAGTTGAATACCAAAGTTTGATGTCGTACTGCTCAATAGGCATCATCGTGCCCAAAATAGCGGCATTGTGAATAAGGCCATCAAGGCGACCAAATTGGCGCTCAACGTTATCCTGTAATTCTTGGTATTGTTCTGGTGTTGCACCTTCTAAATCAAGCGGATAAAGAATGGGCTCTTCAAACCCAGCATCGACCACGGCGTCATAAGCATACTCAAGCGAGCCCAAATCTCTGCCAAGCATAATAACCGTAGCGCCGGCCCTTGCTAAATCCTTAGTGATGGCTAGGCCAAAACCCCGGTTAGCACCAGTCACCAAGATAACTTTTCCTTTAAGTTCGCCCGCTACAATTTCGTAGCTCGATGAAATATTCATTCGCTAATTTCCTTTTTTGTGTGCACGCCAAGTGTCTTTAATTTTTCAGCACGACTGATTAAGCTCCCCTTGCCGGTCGAGAGCTTATTGCGTGCCTTGGAATACCCCTCTTTAGCCTTATCTAGTTGGGCTTCAATCTTATCCAACTCTTCAACAAATAAAGCCAACTTGTCATACATTCCAGCGGCTTGTCGTGCTATTTCTTCGGCATTTTTATTTTGTCTGTCTGTCTGCCACATGAAATTAACAGTCTTTAAACTCATGCTCAACATTGAAGGAGAAACCAACATAATATTCTTCTTTAGAGCGTCGTCAAATAAACTGTGTTTGTGCTGCAAAGCAAGCAACAAAGCACCCTCAATCGGTATAAAGACAAAAATAAAATCAAGACTTCTAACCCCCTCAAGATTTTCATACTCTTTGATACTAATATTCTTTATCTGAGTTTCTATCGATGCAATGTGTTTTGTTAGGGCCAACTCATTTGTTTGATCGGCAATGTATTCCACATAATCTTTTAGTGAAACTTTCGAATCGATGACCAAATCTTTGCCATCTGGTAAATGTAGTATTACATCAGGTTTAAATCTTTCACCACTTTCGTTCTTGTACTGTTTTTGTAAATCAAACTCAACACCCTCTCTAAAGCCATAACTGGACAGAAGCGAGCTTAGTATTTCCTCGCCCCAATCGCCTTGAAATTTATTATCATGTGTTAGTGCCTTAGTAAGATTTTGAGCAGATTGCTGCGTCTCCAAATTTGCCTTATGTAAGCTTTTGATTTGCTCGCCAAGTGAAGTTCGATCTTTAACTTGCTCAGTTGTTATTGTCTCGATACGCTCTCTAAAACTATTTAATTGAGTCTGAAGTGGTGTTAAAAGTTCACTATTCTCAGTCTTGAGTTTACCAAGATCAGTTTTAAAAATATCGGTTGCAACTGTTTTAAAATCAGTGCTCATCTGCGATTTCATTTTCTCAACAAATTGCATTTTTTCAGCAAAATACTTTTCTTTTTCACTCAGCGTGGCTTGCAACTGGATGTTTTTTTCGTTAGAGCGCGACAATTTTGAGTTGAAGAACAGGAAGGCAGCAAATGCACCAAACAGTAGTGAAATTAAGACGATGATGATTTCCATTAAGCTTGCCCTTACTCGAGAGCCTATTTAGGCTATATAATTACTAAAATTTTAGCTTAATCAAGTACTCATTTGTAAGGTTTAACCCCAACTCAGCATGCTATTTCTCAGATCCTTATTGTATTTTATTGGCTCAATCACCAGCCTTACTGTGATTGCGCTTTTTGGTTTATTTTTCTATTTTAACCCTTACCCATCTCGTTATAGAGCTCTCTCGAAATGGGCGCAGTTTTGTATGTGGTGGCTGCGTATTGCAACGAATATAACAATCAAAGTGGAAGGTGAGGAAAATCTTTGTAGCGAGCCTTGTGTTATCGCATCAAATCATCAGTCCACTTGGGAAACGCTTGCCTTTCAAACAGTCTTCCCACCTCATACTTGGGTGTTAAAAAAAGAGTTACTGTCCATTCCGATATTTGGTTGGAATCTTGCCATGCTGAGCCCTATCACAATCAATAGGAGTGATAAATTTCGCGCAATGAAACAAGTCATTAGACAAGGCAATGACCGGCTTAACAACGGCATCTCGGTGGTCATCTTTCCCGAAGGCACACGCCAACCCCATAAAATGCTTGGAAAGTATCAAAACGGCGCAGCAGCGATTGCAAAAAATTCTGGAAAACCCATTCAGCCGATCTTCCATAACGCCGGCAAATGCTGGCCCAAAGGCGGCTTTCTCAAAAAGCCCGGGGTCATTACCATCGTTATTGGCAAGCCAGTCTCCCCAAGTGATGGCTCTGCAAGCGAAATTACCGAAAAAATCAAGGCTTGGACTTTAGAACAATCACAAAGACTTGACTAGCAGATGCGACAAAAGATTGTCATAATCAACGCGCGCATGATGATACTCAATTAGCTCGTCGTTGTAATCCAGCTTTAATTCCAAAACATCGGTTAAGCGCTCAACATAAGGCCTCACTTCAACAGCTAACAATCCCTTAAAATCTATTACAGCTACATCTAGTCGACTTAACTGATTATTGATAAAATCAATCCCCTCTAAACCAGTCTGAAGCCCTAACTGGAGTTCTTTCTGTTTTGTTTTTAAGTCCTTCAGTTTGGAGTTATATTTAATTTCCAATTGCCGCGCTTTTAACTGATATTTTCGCAACAAGGTCTTTGCACCAACATCCCCACTTAGTGGGTATTCAAAACTTAGGGAGATTTCAACATCTGTGGTGTCCGACTCCGAGTAAGAAGAATAATTGCCTTTTTGCACCGCCCTACTTGCATTAAAAGCGAAATCCAATTCTGGCTTTAGTGTATTTTGATAATAGCGTATTTGTCGCTGGTTTTTCAATTGCTCTATTCTGATGCGTTTAAGGTCGACCGATTCTGCCTCAATATCACCAAAAGGATTCATTTTTAAGCGATAGAAAATTAGCTCAATAGCTTCCAATTCACCTGTATTTAGTACACTTTTGAGCTTGTTAGTCAGCGCATGCGTTTCGCCCTTTGATGCCATCAATCGCGATTTTGCTTTACTTGCTGCTTGCTCGACAGAAGAAACAAGCTTCTCATCAAGCGCGCCATCTCTAATATACGCAACAAGCAAATCCAGCTGACTGATGTGCATTTGCAAAAGTCTGAGATTGTCGCCCAATATGGCGTATTCAAAATAGCTCTTCAAATAACTGGCCACTATGTCTTCTTGAAACCGTCTAAAAACCCACTGTTCATCTTCAAGATCCAGTACAGCAAGGTCATACGTTCTTTGGTCCAGCGCACCACCCGCGTTACGAAGTAATGGCAACTGCCAATTAATTTCAGCATCCACAAGTGTTGCACTGGTTACAACGTCGGAATAGTAGCTTTGATTTTTATATTTCTCTTCGGATGTTTTTGGGAGCGATCCACTGAGGGACAATGTTAATTCAGAGCCGTTAGAGAAGAAACGCTTACTCAACTCTGTAGAAAGTAGTTGGTCGGACTTTATTTGCTGATGGGTATATGTGTAATTAGTGTCTTTGTTTTGTAAGCGCCCCGACAGCAAAACCTCACCATCTAAATCCCAATGCCAGTTGTTGTACTGGCGCTCATCGCCGAGCAATTCAATTTCTTTAATCTCTAGATTAATGGCTGCATTTTCAAACAAATGGGCACTTTGTAATATTTTTTCAATAAACAACCCTTCATTTAACGCATGAGTGTGACTTGATGCGAGAAGTAGGATAAAGCTATAAGCGAAATTCCTGTTCATTGAAAATTTTACAAAAAAGCTCGGCAGTTTTTTGAGTATCGTAAAGCGCAGAATGGGCCTGCGAGTCATCCCATTCGATGCCTGCTTTGACCATTGCTTTTGCAAGCACTGTTTCGCCATAGTATAACGCTGAAAGCGTCACTGTGTCTAGCGTAGAGAATTGATGGAATGGGCTTTTAATTTTTACTCGCTCGGTAGCGGCCTTTAAAAAACCCAAATCAAAAAATGCATTATGTCCAATAAGGATAGCGCGAGTGCACTCTTGTTCATTCAGCTCGGCTTTCACTTTTGTAAAAATTTCGCTCAATGCTTGCTTTTCACTCACTGCCATACGAAACGGATTGTTAACATCAATACCATTAAACTTCAATGCAGAGGGCTCAAGATTAGCACCTTGAAAAGGCTCAATGTGGAAATGAATCGGCTCGGTCTGGACAAATTCTCCCGCCTCATCAATGTCTAAAATAATGGCACAAATCTCTAGCAGTGCGTCTTTTGATTCATTAAAACCAGCGGTTTCAACATCAATAACAACCGGTAAATAGCCGCGAATTCTTTCTTTTAATTGCATGAAGGGTATTATGCCTGTTCGTTAGCAGTGCTAGACTAGCAATGTTTTTGATAAATATAAGGACCGCGCTGATGATCGTAAGTAGCTTGACGCTCTTTTGGTAAATCTTCAACCTCAATCACTTCAAAATGATTACGAACAAAGAAATGACCGCTGTATTTAGAGAGTGCAAAAACACTTGTAAGACCCAAACCACCTGCTTTTTCAAATAACAGTGTCATTAGTTCAGCCGATACGCCAGTATTGTAATAACCGGAATTAACAACTAGGGCATAGATTTCACCGGTGTTTTTCCCAGGGTAGTATTTAAGGCCCGCACAACCAACAATCGCACCTTCTCGCTCAACCGTAACAAAATCACTAAGGTCTTCTTGCAACTGTTCAGCGCTTCGCTCGAGTAGGTGCCCCTCATCAACCGAGGGCTGCATTAACGCTAATAATTGTGCGACTGTATCCAAGTGTAAAAAGATAAATTGGCAATAGAATTGCGTTATTTTAGTCTAAAATTTGTATTTTTTTCTATTTTAAAAGTAATGGCAGATACAAGAAAGTTTTCCTCGCAAGTTGTTGATGGCTATGAAAGAGCAGCTTCTAGAGCTATGCTTTACCCCGTAGGATTCACAAAAGAAGATTTTTCTAAACCACAAGTGGGCATTGCTTCCACCTGGTCAATGGTTACCCCTTGCAATATGCACATTAACAAACTTGCTGAAGAAGCCGAAAAAGGGGTTAATTCTGCTGGCGGCAAGGGTGTTATTTTTAACACCATTACCATCTCAGATGGTATTTCTATGGGCTCCGAAGGCATGAAGTATTCACTAGTCTCTCGAGAAGTCATTGCAGACTCCATTGAAACGGTTGTCGGCTGTCAAGGTTTTGACGGCATTGTTGCTATTGGCGGCTGCGATAAAAACATGCCAGGCTGTGTCATGGGTCTTGCTCGTCTTAATCGCCCAGGAATCTTTGTTTACGGCGGAACGATTCAGCCAGGCAAAGGCCATACCGATGTGGTCAGTGTATTTGAAGCCGTTGGTAAACGCGCCAGCAATGCAATTTCCGATATCGAGCTTGAAAACATTGAAAAAACCGCCATCCCTGGTCCGGGCTCTTGTGGTGGTATGTATACCGCCAACACCATGGCATCAGCCATTGAGGCGCTTGGTATGAGCCTACCCAATTCATCAGCTCAAGATGCAATCTCAGTGGATAAAGACAACGACTGTATTCAAGCTGGCAAAGCTGTGCTGAACCTTTTAGAAAACGACATTAAACCACGCGATATTATGACAATGAAAGCGTTCGAAAACGCCATTACTGTCATTATTACTTTGGGCGGCTCCACCAATGCTGTATTGCATTTAATCGCCATGGCAGATGCCGCAGGGGTTGATTTAAATATTGACGACTTTACTCGTATCGGCGCCAACGTCCCTGTACTTGCCGATCTTAAGCCCTCTGGTAAATACATGATGAGTGAATTAGTCGCTATCGGTGGCACACTACCTTTAATGAAAATGCTATTAGACGCCGGTATGTTGCACGGCGATTGTATGACGGTAACCGGACAAACAGTTGCTGAAAATTTATCCGATATTGCCCCGTATGCTGACGATCAAGACATTATCCGTGCACTTGACAACCCAATCAAAGAAGATTCTCACTTAAGGATTTTGCGCGGCAATCTCGCCCCTGAAGGCTCTGTTGCCAAAATCACCGGCAAAGAAGGTTTAAGTTTCCAAGGAAAGGCCAAAACATTTGGACGTGAAGAAGAGGCACTTACAGCGATTCTAAACGATGAAATTGCTGAAGGTGATGTTATTGTTATCCGCTACGAAGGCCCTAAAGGCGGCCCAGGTATGCGTGAAATGCTGGCTCCTACTTCTGCCGTAATGGGTAAAGGACTTGGCGGTAAAGTGGCGTTGATTACCGACGGTCGTTTCTCAGGTGGTACGCATGGCTTTGTTGTCGGTCACATCACTCCTGAAGCCTTTGAAGGCGGTGTTTTAGCGATTATTGAAAATGGCGATGAAATTCTAATTGACGCAAAAAACAACTCTCTAGAGCTGTTAGTCGATCAAAGTATTATTGACAAGCGCTTGAGTCAATGGACACAACCCAAGCCAAATTACACCAAAGGTGTTTTAGCAAAATTCGCCAAACTGGCCAAATCCGCCTCTGAAGGCGCGGTGACAGATTGATCAATCTATTGAAGTAATTAAAAAAGGAGGCTTTCGCCTCCTTTTTTAATCTCTAAATTAGAATAAATGCAATCCTACGATCATCCAAACTAACGGAGGCTATTTTTACCTGCACGGTATCACCCAAACGAAAAACCTTGCCAGTTCGTTCGCCTTTTAGTTGGTGATGAATGTCATCATAAACATAGTAGTCGTCTTTTAAATCACGAAGGGCAATCATACCTTCAACGAAAATATCGGTAAGCTCGACAAAAAAACCAAAACCGGCAACACCAGAAATAACACCACTGAATTCTTCGCCGACTTTATCACGTATGTACTCGCATTTAAGCCATTGCTCAACATCACGAGTGGCGTCATCCGCCCGTCTCTCGGTCATTGACAGGTGCTCGCCCATCTCGCTCATGCGCTTGGACGGTGATCTTTTTTGTTTTTGTAGAACGCGCTTAATCGCCCTATGCACCAATAGATCTGGATAGCGGCGAATTGGTGAAGTGAAGTGTGTGTAATCATCAAACGCCAAACCGAAATGACCTTCATTGGCAGGCGTATAAACCGCTTGTTTCATCGTTCTTAACACGACTGTTTTGATGATATTTTCATCTTCTCGGCCTTTAGCGGCCTTGAGTACTTTGGCAAAATCACGAGATTCTGGTCCTATACCACCCTCTAAACTTAAGCCTACGGCCGACAAAAACTGGCGAGTAACCTCGACTTTTTCAGCAGTTGGTTTTGGGTGAATGCGGTAAAGAAAATCTTCATCGTGTTTTTGCAAAAACTTAGCAGTGGCTTGGTTAGCCATCAGCATGCACTCTTCAATAAGTTTGTGTGCGTCGTTTCTTGAGCGGGCAATAATGTTTTCAATCTTGCCGTTATCATTAAATAGTATTTGACTTTCAATACGATCAAAGTCCATAACACCACGCTTTTGACGTGAAATTCTCAAGGTCTTGTAAAGACCATATAACGATTCAATATTGTCAATAACACTGGCGTACTCTTCTCTTAGTTCGCTGGAGTTATTTATCAGAATATCGTTGACTTGAGTGTACGTAAGGCGTGCATGTGAGAGCATTACCGCAGGATAAAACTGGTAATCGAGCAATTCCCCCAATGAATCCATATTCATCTCACAAATCATGCAAAGTCGCTCTACCTCTGGATTAAGCGAACACAGACCATTGGAAATAGCTTCTGGCAGCATTGGCACAACACGGTGTGGGAAGTACACAGAATTACCACGCTCAATAGCGTCGATGTCAAGTGCAGAGCCTTCAGGAATGTAGTGAGAAACATCGGCAATAGCCACATAAAGTTTCCAGCCGCGGTCAGTCGGTTCGGCAAAAACAGCGTCATCAAAATCTCTCGAATCTTCACCGTCAATGGTAATTAATGGAATGTGAGTCACGTCAACGCGACCCTTCCTGTCTTTAGCTAGGACTTTATTTGGTAGCTTGCTGGCCTCATTCGAAGCCGCCTCGCTAAAGTTGTTTGGTATTTGGTGACGATAAAGCGCCGAATCGACTTCCACACCCTCGTCTAAAAAGGCGCCAAGTATTTCAACTACTCTACCGGTAGCTTCAGACTCGAGTGTCGGCGAAGTGAGAATCTCCACAATGACTACTTGGTTATCTTCACAACCTTCAATCATTTCAGTAATTTTGATGTTGTGCTTAATGCGTTTATCGTCAACCACCACGTAGGGTTTTCTCGCATCAGTATGCAGTCTGCCCACCAAGGTTTTAACCGATTCAATTACCTCAACAACTTCAGCATCTAAGCGTTTATTCAATAGTCGAACTTTTACTTTGTCGCCATGAAAAACCAGCTGCATTTGTTTGTGTGAGAGTCTTAAGTCTTTTCCGCCCTTATCAAGCGCAACAAAACCAAAACCTTTTGGGTTGGCAATGATGGTACCTTTGAGCAGTCCACGATTAGAAAAAGGTCGATAAACACCCTGCTTATTACAGTTGAGCTGCTTATCACGAACCATCGCCTTAAGGCGTCTGGCGAAAGGTTTTTTCTGTGAGTCTTCCAACTCAAGCAAATCAAACAGTTCATGTTTGCTGTGCGGATTAACTTGAATAAAACTTAGAATGTGTTCACGAGATGGAATAGGACTTTCGTACTTTTCCGCCTCACGATGGTAATGGGGGTCAGACATAATATTTTACAGTATGGTCCTTATGACTAATCAAAAGGATTGTTTAAGATGAGTGTTTCGTCGCGATCAGGGCCGGTTGAAAGGATATCTACGGGCACTTGAGACAGTTCTTCAATTTTGCGAATGTAGTTTTGTGCTTCGATTGGCAATGTATCAAAATCGTGCGTGCCGACCGTAGATTGCTTCCAGCCCGGCATTTCAATGTAGATTGGTTTTGCTAGCGCATAACCTTCGGCCGAGTATGGTGGAATAGTTGTTCGCTCACCATTGATTTCATAAGCAACGCAAATCTTCAACGAATCCAATTCATCGAGAACGTCCAGTTTGGTTAGACAAAGTCCCGTTACCGCATTCAGTTTAAACGAGCGATTAAGGATGACCATATCCAACCAACCGCAACGTCTTTGACGCCCTGTAGTCGCACCAAACTCATGCCCTCTGGCACAAAGCTCTCTGCCCACCGGATCACCTTCATCCGTAGCAACATCGTAATTTAGCTCGGTTGGGAACGGACCGCCACCCACTCTCGTGGTGTAGGCCTTAACAATACCCAATACGTAATCAATATCACAAACACCAATACCGGAGCCGGTTACTGCACCACCTGAAGTGGTATTAGACGAAGTTACAAAAGGATAAGTACCTTGATCAATATCTAGCAATGCGCCCTGGGCGCCTTCGAAAAGAATATTTTCGTTGTTTTCCATGCGCGAATAAATTTCTTCAGCAACATCAACAATCATTGGTTTAACAAGTTCAGCTTGTGTCAAAGCCTCCGAAAGTGTTGTATGGTAATCAACTGGCTTTTGCCCGTAATAATTCTCTAAAGTAAAATTGTGGTACTCCATCACTTGCTCAAGTTTTTCGGCGAATAGCGCCTTGTCTAGCAAATCACCCACCCTAAGGCCACGTCTAGCGACTTTGTCTTCGTAGGCTGGACCAATACCATTGCCCGTTGTGCCAATAGCAGCGTCGCCACGCTTGACTTCTCTGGCATTGTCAAGGGCAACATGGTATGGAAGAATTAATGGACAACCCGGGCTAATTTTAAGGCGAGATGCAACATCTAAGCCTTCACCGTCCAATTCAGCCATTTCTTTCAAAAGAGCCGACATGGACAAAACCACACCATGGCCAATCAAGCAATCAACACTCTTTCTCAAAATACCAGAAGGGATAAGATGAAGTACGGTTTTTTGGCCGTTTATCACCAGCGTATGGCCAGCGTTGTGACCGCCCTGAAAACGGACAACCGAGCTTACTTTATCAGTGATTAAATCCACCACTTTTCCTTTGCCCTCGTCGCCCCACTGGGTGCCGATAATGACTACATTCTTTGCCATATTAATCCTTAATAATCCATTCGTTACCACTCTTAACAATGTCAGTATTGTTGGAGTTTTCAATATCTTGTTTGACGACAACACCGTTTAATCTCAACCCTTCAACAAAGACCTTGAGAGAGGCGTCATTTGAATTCGGCGCAAGTAATATTCTTGGGCTAAACTTAGATGCTAATTGTTGTTGTATTAAAAATTTTAAATCCAGAGAAAAGCCCGTGGCATCTCTTGCAACACCAAATGACTGACTTAAACCGTTATAACGCCCACCTTGTGCTAAGGCCTTTGAGAAGTCCGTATGATAAGCGGCAAAGACCACGCCATTGTGGTATTCGTAAGCCTTTACTTCGCCAAGATCAAACATAAGATCAATATCTCGATCAACAAACGCCTCATTCAATTTGATCAAGGCATCAATGGCCTCAATCACTTGCGGCAAATCAGAGAAAAGCTGTCTTGCACTGTCAAGAACAGTGGCGTCGCCCTCAAGTGAAAGCAAGGCCTTGAAACGATCACTCTCTTTAATATTGTTTTGTGTAAGAAATATAGCCAGATCAGGAACGGATTTGCGCTTAAAAACATCCCTCAAAGTCGCCGAGGTTTCGCCATCAAGTTCAGCGGCCTCCGTTAGGGCGCTAAAAATTGCGGTATTTCCCAAGCTTAGTGTCAAATCCTCAATATCCAAAATAGACAGTGAAGAAATCATCATTTCGATCACTTCGATATCGGCATCAATTCCTTTAAAACCGTAAAGCTCAGCACCTGCCTGAATCGGTGAACGAGAAGCATAAAAATCATCGGCCTTTGTTTGCAGAATTGCATTTATATAACAATAGCGATCAACACTGCCTTTTTCTGATCGCTTAGAATCAATCCTTGCGATTTGCGGGGTAATGTCGGCATGAACACCCAACATTCTGCCACTACAAGGATCTAGGAATTTAAAGGTTTTTTGGTCAACAGAATCCGACGTTAAGATCAGTGACTCAACGTATTCCACCATTGGCGGTACCACAAGTTCGTAGCCCCAGCTTTGATACAAATCAAGCAAGCGGCGTCGAATCACTTCAAAGGATGCTGCCTGTGAACCCGCAAGCTCATCTATCCCTTCAGGCAGTTGCCATTTATTCATTATTAGCTTTTAGTCAAAGCTTGGGCTAAAGTGACGGAAAAACTCACTATCAGGACTCAACACCAAGATATCACCGGATTGGCCAAACGATTTTCTGTAAGACTCTAAAGAACGATAGAAAGAATAAAACACGGCGTCTTGGCTGTAAGCCAAGGCATAATTACTGGCCGACTCTGCATCACCTTCACCTCGAACTTTTTCAGAATCTCTGTAAGCATTCGCCAAAATAATGGTACGCTCTTTTTCTGCAAAAGCTTGGATCTTTTCTGCCTCTTCCGAGCCTTCTGAGCGTAGCTTATTGGCCAAGCCCTTGCGCTCTGTTTCCATTCTCAAATAAACTGAATCTCGCACTTCTGGAGAAAGCTCAATTCGCTTAATACGAACGTCGACAACTTCGATACCGTATTCGGCTTCCGCAATCGCTTGCAATTTAGATTTTACCGTGGCCATAATTGCATCACGCTGATCAGAAACAACCTCTCTAATCGTGCGCTTAGAGAATTCACTCCTAAGGGCGTCCTGGTTGTTTTGTCCTAATCTAAGGTTGGCCGATGCTATGGTACCACCTGTCGAGATGTAGAACTTCCACACATCAACAATACGCCACTTAACATAAGAATCCACAATAACATTTTTCTTCTCAATCGTTAGGAACGTCTCTGGTGCAGAATCTAGCGTTTGAATGCGTTGATCAAAGAAAACCACGTTATTGACAAACGGTGTTTTAAATTTCAAACCAGGCTCTTCTTCAATTGACACAACTTCACCCAATCGAAGCTTAATCGCCACTTGGGTTTCATTGACGGTATAAAGCGCAGAGCTAGCGAGGATTGCAAGAATTGGAATAAGAACAATCGATATAATGCTAATTTTTTTCATTATCTTACCTCCCTAGAGCGTAATATGCTGGTGCCACTACTCGACTGAGTTTGGTTGTTTGATTGTGCAGAAGTTGATGAAGTTGCCGCTCTAGAGGAATTGACTAACTGATCAATAGGTAAATACATTAATGAATTTGCACTACCATCAATAACAACTTTATTTGTCGTACTAAGCACTTCTTCTAATGTCTCCCTGTAGAGTCTTTCTCTAGTAACTTCTGGCGCTTTTAGGTACTCCGCCAAAATTTGCTTAAAACGATCGGACTCACCTTCAGACTTCGAAGTTACTTGTGAACGGTAAGCCTCTGCTTCCGCCATTATTCTTTGGCTTGCACCACGTGCTTTCGGCAAAATATCATTCTTGTAGGCGTTAGCTTCATTAATGTATCTTTGCTGATCTTCGCGCGCTTTAACAACGTCATCAAAAGCATCTTTCACTTGAATCGGTGGCTGAGCATCTTGCATCGTTACCGCAGTAATAATCAGGCCTGTTTGGTATTCGTTAAGTAGTGCTTGTGCACCTCTCTTAACTTCTTGAGCAACTTGCTCACGACCTGTGGTTAGTACAAAGTCCATCGAGTTGTCACCAACAACTTGTCTGATAACACTTTGAACAACGTGACTCAATGTTAATTCTGGCTGCAGAACGTTAAATAAATAGGCTTGTGCGTCGACAATTTTGTATTGCACCGCCAAATTAACATCAACCATGTTTTCATCTTTGGTCAACATTAAAGACTCTGAACTGACGTTGCCGCCATAGCTAGAATTCTGAATATTTCTAAATCCAATTTCCGCCGCACGAACTTGCTCTACGTTAACCTTGTATTCCTGTTCAATTGGATACGGTAGGCGCCAATGAGGGCCCTGAGAAGTTATTTCCTGAAAAGCGCCAAAACGCAATACCACGCCACGCTCAGCCGGATCAACAATATAGATACCCGACAAAAGCCAAACTAAAATAGCAAGAATAATTAAGTATTTAGCGCCGCCTTTGGTAGATTTTCCTGCATTAGCTGTGCCAGAAGAGTTGCTCGAAGAGCCGGTGCCAAACGTCGCATTAAACTTGTTTTTAAAGTCTTTAATAACTTGGTCTAATTCGGGTGGTGTTTGGTTGTTATTTCCCCAAGGATTTTGGTTGTTCGCCATGGACGTTCCAGATAATAAAACAATGGATATTTTACCCAATTAATACCAATGAAAATACTGATTATTTGCTTTGATCCTAAGAAATAAAGTGATAAAATAGTCGCATTTGAATTTTCCGAAGACAATATGAAAAATCTACTGATTTTTTCGACACTTGCCTTAGCCACTTCATTAGTTCATGCCCAGGGCGTGAATTTAAGCTGCTCCCAAACACAAGCCCTATTCCCTCTAGAAACATTCACCACCGATACCGATGAATTAGACATCGAGGCAGATCAAAGTGAAATAACCGGTAAAGACAATTATCATTTTAGTGGTAACGCCCTTCTTAGGTCAAGCGAGTACTTTTTGGCTGCCGACGACATCGGCATATCAAAATCCGACCAATCTGCAAGCGCAACTGGCAACGTCCAGTTTCAAGACTCAACTTTTCAAATAACCAGTGATGCGGTAAACGCCAAAAAGCAAGGCGATACCATGGTGGCGTCAATTGATAACGCTCGCTACTTACATTTAGAATCCAACGCCAATGGCTCTGCTGGAAGCATTGAAAAAACTGCTGGTGGCGTTAACTTTATCGAAGCAACCTTTACTCTTTGCCCTATTGGTAATTCTGACTGGCTGATTAAAGCCGATAGTATTTCAATCGATGAAGAGGCAAACCTTGGTGTTGCAGACAGCACTGTTATCGAATTTTTAGGTGTGCCTGTTTTTTACCTACCGCAATATCGATGGGTATTGGAAGGGCGAGGCAGCGGCTTCTTAGCACCAACTATCGACACTTACACAGAGTCTAGCAACCAAAAATCAGGCATTCAAGTTAGAATTCCTTATTACTTTAATCTGGCAAGTGACCGTGACCTACTATTAGCGTTTAACCAGCTCTCCACTCGCGGCAGTGTTATTGAAGCTCAATACCGTCAATTAATGTATGCCAGCGACGGTGAAAGCAATGGCGACTTAAGCATTGAAACTCAATACCTTTTTGACGACTACATTACCAATCAAGCACGCTGGCTACTTAATACCTCTCTTGAAGTTAGCCTTAATGATGAAACTGCACTGGACATTAAAACAGCACGTGTTTCTGACAGCAACTACTACAAAGACATCTACCAAGACGCCGATGCTGGTAACACGCTTACTTCGTACCTAAACCTAAACTTTGAAGACGAAGAGAGTGGACTTAAAGCCAGTCTTTACGGTGAATCCAAGCAAGCTCTTAATGGCACTGCCAATCAATACAGTAAGTCGTTTGAAGTTAGTGCTGAAAAAACATTAGAAACGCGTCTAACGCCACTTGACGCATCCGTTGTTGCTACAAGCTTTAGCCATAAAGATGCTGGTAAAACAACCGGCACAAGAATGCACGGCGAACTTTCAACAGATAGGGCCTATGAGTTAGATTCTGGCACAATGACAACCAACGCGTTCCTTTCAACCAGCAGTTATTTAATTGACGGTGCCAGCAATCAATCAAGAATTATTGGTGGCTTTGGCGTTGATGCAAACTTCCCATCGAAGGGACAAGCAACATTGTTTGGCAATATCACAAATACAACACTTACCCCTAGAATTGCCTACCACTTTGTACCGAAAACCGCGCAAGGCTCACTTCCTATTTTTGACACCACGGACAAGTTTGACAGTTTACTAACATACGAAACACTGTTCTCTGGTCAGAGGTATTCCGGCCTCGACAGAGTTGCTAACGCAAACGACATAACCATTGGACTAGAATCAGACTACCTTGATCCTGCTTCTGGTGACAGTTTGTTAAATGTTAAAGTCGCACAAAGCTTCTATATTAGTGACCAAGTTGTGAGCAACACTGCTGGTATGGACTATGAAGCGAGAAAACATTTTTCTGATATTGCCGCTTCTGTCGATTTAGCGCTGAATGAATTAAGCTTTAGTAGCGCCATACAATTCGATCCATCAACAACCTCTATCAATAATCGCAAAACTTCTTTAAGCTATAAGACCAACTCAAGAAACTTTATCTCACTTGCTCACGCTAACAACAACATAAATGAAACGATCGAGCTTTCTGGCGCTTATCCTATCAACGCATCTATTCATGTATTTGG
>Ga0302120_10000050_pt1 | contig 41564 bp, 54 predicted proteins | sample AG5_Bottom_MG_FD_203118 | JGI IMG/M metagenome (GOLD analysis project Ga0302120, IMG submission 203118) | Marine microbial communities from Western Arctic Ocean, Canada - AG5_Bottom | ecosystem: Environmental > Aquatic > Marine > Oceanic | place: Canada: Western Arctic Ocean | collected 2017-10-01 | reverse complement strand
GCTCGTCACAGCTAACCCCGATCTCAACGGCGTCACCAACCCGATCGACGATGCCGACATCGGACGCGATCAAGAATCCGATCCCGACTTTCGAGTACGTCGATCGGTCGAGTTGTTTGCGGGCAACGTCGGCGGGCTTGCGGCGATCACCGCTGTAGTTTCCAAAGTCAACGGCGTGACATCGGTGCGGACGTATCACAACCCCAACGTGCCCGGCGCGGACCTCGATGGTATCCCGTTCAAAGCGTTCAACGTCGTCGTCGAAACTAACCCAACGCCCCCCGGCATTGCGCTTCGACAGTCGATCGCGGATGCAATCTTCTCAGCTACCGGCGCGGGGGGTGAAGCGTACGGCACCGACTTTCCCGAGACCGTCACCGACTCCGAGGGCATTGTGCAAAACGTCGCTTTCGACTTGATCGACGAGGTCGACGTCTTCATCAACGTCGACATCGACACGACCGGCACCGAGCAAGTCGTCTCGACTAACATGGCCGATGTAGTCGCGGCGCAAGTCCTCGCCACTGCCAACGCAAACTTCAACGGCATCGGTAAGAATCAACTCACATATGAGTACGTCGCAATCGTGTCGGGGCTGCAAGCGTCCGGCGAGATCACCGGGGCCGTGTCGGTAGCCGTGACGCTGTCGCGCATCGCACAGATCGGCCCGTTCTTTGACCCGCTAGAGATCGGGATCCGCGAGCGTCCCGAGTTTGACTCGGGCCGCATCGTCGTCACGGTGACGCCATGAGATTCGGCATCGGTGGCACGTGGGGGCTCAGCTCCTTTTGGGGGATCACGCACCCCTTTTGTGAGCTTGCAGATGAGCGCGTGCTCATTCAGATGGACGATGAGACGAGCAACCGAAAGTTTCGGGATCTGATCTGCGATCTCGTCGAAGGTCTTGAACAATACGTCGACGTTCTCAACGCGGTCAAGGTCGCTTTCGATATCGACAGCGCGGTCGGCGTACAACTCGACGCGATCGGTGGCGTGGTCGGCTTGCCGCGGCAAGGATTCAACGACGATCGGTACCGTGTTTTTCTTGAGATACAGATCGAGTTGTTGATCTCCGCGAACCGTGACGACGCGGAGTGGACCGGCACGATCGCCAACCTCCTCACCATCTCCCGCACCTTCATCGGCACCGGCATCCTTGCGCCGGTTATCTACACGGCATCCGGCCCATCCTCGTACTTTCTCACCGTGCCCGGCATCGTGCTTGCGGAGTTGTTGATCTTGATCAACTTCATTTGCCGCGCGACTTATGCCGGCGTGCTTGGGCAAGTGCAAGTTATCCTTGCCGACGACTCGCTATGGAATAGCGAAAGCGTCGGACCGTTTCTCAACGAGGGCAATTGGAATTCCGCAAGCGTCGCCGTTGCTCCCCCGATGATCTGGAATTTCTCCGTGCCTATTGGCACCCAACCTTGCGAGTAGAATCATGGCAACGAAACCCGGATCCACGTACACCCACGCGACCGATCTCACCTTCACGAGCGGCCCGGCCAACACCTTCGACACGAAACTTCCCGTGCCCTTCCCGGCGCAAGGCTTCATCCCCGGCACGGGTGCGGACGCGGAGCACGTCAACACACTTTTCAATATCACCGGGGATTGGATCACAAGTTGGCTAGCGCTCGGGTCTGCGGTGGCCGGACTGGACGCGCATCTCGTCGAGACTAGCGGATCGGGAGAGACCCGGATCGCCACCGGGATCTTCGGCGGCACACTTGCCGCGGGCCCCGGTCTTGTCGTCACCGAAAACGCGGGGATTCAAAGCGCCACGATCTTCAACTCAAACGCGGCGGGCAATGCCCTCGAAGTCGGTGCGACCTCGACGATCGCCGCGGCTATCATCACCAACAACGGCAACGGCGTCGGGCTCACCGTTGACTCGGTCGGCGGTGAGGGTGTGCGCGTCACGGCGGGCGGGACTCTCACTGGGCTCGTCTCCACCGGTGGCCCCGCGGGCGGCACCGGTGTCACGGGCATCGGGCTCGGTGGGGGCTTTGGTCTCAACGGTGTCGCCGGCCCGACGGGCGGGGGGGTGCAAGCGCTCGGCATTGCGACCTCACCTCAACCGGCGCTTGCGGCGCTCGGGTCGATCTTCCCCGCGGCTCAAGTCCGCGGCACGATCTACATGCAACCGACGGTCGTGCCCGGCACCCCGATCGATGGCGACTTTTGGAAACGCCCGGGCACCGTGTCCTTGGAGCGCGGCGGGCTAGAGTGGCAAGACCCCGCGGGCGGTGCACTCGGTGCGGCACCGGGCAAGCAACGCGCGCACTCGACGACCGAGGGCTTCGGGTACGGGTACGCGGAGTCGCTCGGGGACACCTCCGAGGCTGCGACGAGCACGATCAACAAGGTCACGATGTCGATGGGCTCATCGTCGGGCAAATTCAATCAACCCAACGGCAATTACATCGTCGAGTATTCGGCAACGGTGCGACTCGGTGCCGGTGCCGGTCTTGGCATCCGGGCGGTGGTGACTTTCTTGAGCCCGGGCAGTGGGTCGGTCGCCACGTACACCGACTTCGCGGCGGTCGGTGAGCGCAAGACCGTTTCGTTTTTCATGCGGCACACGTTAGCCAACCCGGGCGGCCCCGATCTTTTCCATCTCGCCATCGCATCGAACGGCGGTGCACCGGGCCCCGCGTCCGAAGTGATCATCGACAACGCGCGCATCGTTGCGCGGGGATCGTACGAGTAGCATGTCCGGTCCGCTCACCCTCACCGATCGCGTGATCGAAGAGGCCGCCGCCATCGTTGGCGCCGGCAACTTTCGGTACGTCGCTTTTCAGCGGCTCGGCATCCCGGTCGCCACGTTTCAAGCGTGGATCCGCAAGGGTCTCAAGGCCCGGCGCGAGGGTGTGGACAACATACAGGCGAAGCTAGTGCGCGCGCTCGACATGGCCGAGGGGGAGTGCCATGCGCAACTATTGCAAGACGTGCTGTCGGCCGACGATCCGCGACTCAAGATGGACTTCTTGCGGGCTCGATACAACAAGCTGTACAGCAACAACCCCAACGCGCACCTTGACGACGAGACGGGTGAGATGATCAAGCGCGAAGCGGCCGAGATCCTAGCGGAAAAACTGTCGAGGTTTCTCGATGGAAACTGAGATGCCGATGCCGGAGATCGTCCGGCGTCTCTTGCCTTTGACGCCCGACAAGATCGCCAAGATCGTCGAGTCAATGGAGGTCGACGAACTCGATACTGTGCTTTCAGATTGGTCGTTGTGGCGCTTGCCGTATCAGACCTTGCCCCCGGGCGATTGGCGACGGTGGATCTTTCGCGCCGGTCGAGGCACCGGCAAGACGCACACCGGCGCCGCGACTACCAACGACGTCGCCGCGGACCGCACGAAGATCAAGCGCGGGGAGATCGCCTTGTGGGGACGTACCCACGACGATGTGCGTTTCACTATGGTCGAAGGCCCGTCCGGCATCCTCGCCACGGCGCCCCGAAACTTCCGACCCAAGTGGGAGCCCGGAAACAAATTGCTCACGTGGCCCAACGGGGTCAAGGGTCGGATCTTCTCGGCTGATAAACCGGAGCAAGGTCGAGGGCCTAACGCCGCTTGGGTGTGGGCCGATGAGCCCGCGCACTGGCCCAACTTTGCCAAAACATGGTGGGAAGTAATCGAGCCCGGCTTGCGTGCGGGATGGGCTCGCGCGATGCTCACGACAACGCCGTTGCCCGCGTCGGATCTTCGTGCACTCGAAGACGAGCCGGGCACCGTAGTCTCGCGCGCGTCGACCTTCGACAACGCCTTCTTGCCGAAGGAGGTGCGAGATCTTTTTCGTGCGCATTACGAGGGCACGCGCATCGGTCGGCAAGAGTTGCTCGGTGAGTACCTCACAACAAACGAGCACGCGCTTTGGGACTTCGACAACCTCGAAGCCAACCGCGTCAAGGATGCGCCGACACTTCGCCGCATTGTGGTCGCGGTCGATCCGGCTGTCACTGCTCACAAGGACTCGGACGAAACCGGGATCGTTGTGTGCGGCATCGACTCGACGAAACATGGATACGTGCTCGCGGATAAGTCGGGCACCTACTCACCCCACGCATGGGCCAAACAAGCGATCGCCGCGTACCTGAGATACGATGCCGACTGTATCGTTGTCGAGGTCAACAACGGGGGCGACCTCGTTGCCGCGAACATCCGCGCGGTAGATCCCCGGGTCAAGGTGAAGAGCGTGCGAGCAAGTCGCGGCAAGGTGACGCGAGCGGAGCCCGTCGCCGCGTTGTACGAGCGCAACCTCGTGCACCATGTCGGGGTACACGACACCCTCGAAACTCAACTCACCTCGTGGGATGCTTCGATGTCGAAGAGCCCCGACAGACTCGACGCTTTGGTGTGGGGCTTTCACGAATTACTTTTGCAATCCGATCGACCGGCCGGACCTCTCCGGGCCTATCTCTAGGACACGATGAACGACAAAACAAAACTAGCCCCCGGAGTCACGATGCAAATTCGCGGCGACGATTACGCCAACGCCATCACGGGACTCGCGGGCGCAAAAGATAAGTCGTCTTACGGGTACGTGTTGGAGCGCCCCAAACTACAGACCGAAACGCTGTCGGTGTTGTACGAGCAAGACGCAATGTCGGCGCGCATCGTCGACCGACTCGTTGACGATGCGACGCGCGAGGGCTTCACCCTCACCGGCACCGACGAGGCTTTCGACTTCGCGTCGGTACAGTCCGAACTCGAAGACCTCGATGCGCTCAACGGTATCGCGGACGCGTGGCGGTGGTCGAGATTATACGGCGGTGCGATCTTGATCATGGTCGTCAACGATGGGCAGACGATGGACATGCCGCTCAACCTCGACACCGCGACGAAGTTGTCTTCGTTGCAAGTCGTCGAAGCGCCCTTCGTCAACCCGTCGGGCTTCAACCCCGGGCTCGGTGCTCGCGCCTTCCGTCGCCCGAGTCATTACGACATCACGGTGCCCTTCGGGAGCAACGCGATCCGCAAGGTGCATCGGTCCCGCACGATCCGCTTCGACGGCATGCGCGTCGCACCTACGCGGATGATCCAAAACAATGGTTGGGGCCCGTCAATTTTGGAGCGCGTGTACACCGAGATCTCACAGCTTGGCGAGGTGATGGGCTACGCCCGATCGATCATGCACGACATCTCGATCCAAGTGTACAAACTCGAAGGCTTGCGCGAGGCGTTGTGTGGGTCGGCTCAGGATCAACAAGACATCAAGGGGGTGATGGAGGCGCTCCGCATGAGCGTCGACAATTTGCACGTGCTCGCGCTCGACAAAAACGACGAATATTCGGAGGTCAACCGCAACGTGTCGGGGCTCGACTTGTTGCTCAATCAATTCATCGACGGGCTCACCCGCGCGACCGACTACCCACGGCCGGTGTTGCTCGGGGAAACACCCTCGGGGCTCAACGCTTCGGGGGATTCGACCATGCGATCTTACTTCGATTGGGTCGCCTCGCAACAAGGGCTCAAGCTCACCCCGGTCCTCACCGAATTGCTCAACGTACTCTTCGCCGTCCGCAAGAACAACAACGAAGACGTGCCCGAGGAATTCACGATCGACTTCAACCCGCTTTGGCAACCGACCGCGACGGAGAAAGCCGATACCACGCTCAAGAATTCTCAGTCAGATCAGATCTACATGCTCAACGGTGTCACGTCGGCGGATGAAGTCCGCGCGCGCTTGATCTCCGAGGGTGTACTGTCCCCGTTGGAGAGCCCCGATCGTGCCGGAGAAACCTAGTACCCTTAGCGGGCTCAACCAAGAATTCCCCGAGCGTCTTGCCGACGAACTCGCGCGCAAGTACGGGGCGATGAATGCGGTCGCCCTCAAGATCATCGCGGACAAACTTGTGCCGGCGATCCGCACGGGTAGCAACGCGGAGATCTTCGCGGCGATCGTGCTCGTCGAGGCGGCGCTTGCGATCGCGTTTCCCGACTCGAAGATCCGCGACGAGGCGCGCTCGGTTGCGACGATTCAAAACGACCGACACCGGCGCTTGTTTTTCGACGCGTTGCAAAAGCAATTGAATGTCGAGGTGATCGGGAGCGATGAGCCCGGCACCGAGATCAACGTGCCGACGTTCTTGCCGACCGCGGCGCTACCTCGCCCGGGCTCGGTGCGACTTGTTGTCCGCGCAAACATGTCGCCGCAATTGCTCAACGATCAATTCGTCGACGACAACGTGCGGCTCGTGTCGACCTTGCGGCAAGGCGTGCTTGATGGGCTCGGTGATTCTGTCACGCGCTCGGTGATGCTAGGTGAGGGCATCGAGGGTGAAGACCTCGGGCCCAACCCAACACGCGACGAGCTTGCCGATCGACTCCTCGACAAGTGGCAACGCTCGGGGGTGCCGTCGAAGATCCCGATCCGCCGACTTCGCAAGGATGGATCCCCGGTCTTGATCACCCTTGAGAATCACGCGGCACTCATCGCACGCGATCAAGTTTCAAAACTAAACGGCCAACTCAATCGCACACGACAGACCGCCGCGGGCATAACTAAATTTGTGTGGGAAACGCAGAAAGATTCACGCGTACGCTCGCAACATGCGGCACTCCAGAGCCGCACGTTTACGTGGGCCGATGGTGCCCCCGGTGTCGGTATCCCGGGTCAACCAATTCAATGTCGGTGCTGGGGTCGCGCGGTAGTCGATCGCGCGCAAGTCTTGAGTGATGGCGACTTCATCAACATAGACGATCCCAACGTGCGCGGTGAGGTGCTCACCGAACGCCCCGGACTTGAAGCCAACGACCCCGGCCCCGGTGCTGCGCTATAAGCGCACCCCAATTTGGGGCTCAATACGCTCGGGGCCCGACTAAGACGCCCCCAGATACACCTTAGAAGCCACACACGCCTCGCTGTGAGGTTCTGTCGGAGGGGTGGCGTGCTCGGACCTCCGAGGTTGGAGGGGCCTTAGCGTGGCGCCTATGGCTTCTCAGGATAGGGGGTACCCGAGGTGCGCCATGCGCGCGATGGCATCTTTGCTACCATCGGCCGCGAACGCGACCCACCCAACGCACTCAAGGTCCGCGATCCACTTGGCTTGTGTGGCGCTCACGCGCCCCCCACGGGCTCGCTTCATCTCGACCCCTACGCCCCGGGCCCGCGTGTAGGACTCGGCACCGTCGATCGTGACGACACCCAAGACGAATTTCGGGGGTGGCGAGAAGACGAGAAAGTCCGGCACCCCCGACGAGACACCCATGCGTTGCAGCGTCGCCGCTTCGCGTGCGCCCCGTCGCCCCTCGTTGGGTACGTGGCAAAACAAAAGTCGACGACGTCGAAGCCATCGCGCGAAGTCGATCGACTCTTGCGTTTCGGTAAGCTCGCCCGGCTTGCGCTTACTCATGCGAGCGCCTTCGAGATCCGCGGACCGAGATCGATCGCGTCTTGTCGATCTTGCCCATGCTTGCCCGCGTGTTGTTGGCGAAACACGTGCGCGCTTGCTTCCGAGAGGAGCGCACGCGCGTCGTCGACATGTCCGAGATCTTCGAAGGCAGCACGGACGAGAGCCGCGTCGACGTTCCACACCGCGAGCACCGACGCGAACGGGGCGGACTGCGCTTCACCGTATCCTTCGAACTTGAGGCGCTTCGAGAAGAAGACTCGGACGTCCGCACGCCACACCGCCGCGAACGCCTTCGTCGAAGTGTCACACTTCAGCAAGGCGATCACCGGGCCGGCGTGCGCTTCACACTTCTCGATCCACGGTCCCGGCTTCGAGTAAGGCGGATTGACCCACACCGAACCGAGCCACGTCGCGGCGAGACCGTCTCCGAGTTCGTCGCCATCGCACGCGAGCAAGAACGGGCGGACGTGGCTCTCGGGATGCCAACATGGATCGGTGTCGATCCCGTCGAGAAGCGCGTCGACGATCTCGACAAGCCACGCGGGGGTGAAGCTTTTATCTCCGCGACCTTCTCGCGCGGTTCGTCCGAACGACTCCATGTGTTAGCGCAACTCCCGAAGCAACGGTTGCACGTACTTGCGAGACCATGAGCGGCGCCGGTATCCGGTGTCAATGTGCACGCGCGTGCCTCGGTGGTAGCGGTACAGACCAAGACCAATTTTCAAGTCGCGCCCGAGGGTCAAGTACAACTCACCCGCGGCACGGTACAGACGCTCTTGATCTTCGCGGGACTTGTGCCCATCGGGGAGGTCGAGATCGAGGGCTCGGAAGTGGAGGTGCATCGAGTTGCGTGCGCCGCCGACTTGCTTGTTGTACGGGTTGGGTCGGTATCCGTTGCCGACGATCAAGGGGTGCCCGCACTTGCTTCGGATCCGCTCAGCCAACAAGAGCGTCGGGATCATGCGCGGCCACCATGCGCGCGGCGGTGCGTCGACCGTCACTCCGAGGCGGCGCATGGTCAAGACCTCACGCGCCGAGAAGTGATCGATGCCGTGCCGCACGATGTACTCATCAAGGGTCTCGCCTTCCCGAACCGATGGAGCGTCTATCGCTTCCACGTTGCGTCCTCCGTCAATAGGTCGAAAAGCTGCTCAAGGTTGAGAGATCGCGCGGTGTTGTAGTCGACGATTCTATTGAGGTGCAACGCCTTCGCAACATCGTGCGGCACGCCGATCTCAGACGCGGGGATCTGGTGCGTCTCAACGGTGTCGTCTTCGTCGGATAGGATGTCGACCTCGATCTCTCGCGCCGGCTCACGCGGTGGCGTCGACGGTCGAGACTCGACGAAGGGGAGGGAAGAGCGGGGACGAAGGTGAATTACTTGGGGGTTGCTCATTGTGGATTTATCCTCTCGGCTTGGCGACTCCACCACCAAGCACGGTTATCAATTCGACCGATGCGCCGGCCGATCTGTCGTTGCTTTCGTGCGTGAAAGCGTCGGGTCTTCTTCGACCCGTTGCGACTGCTCAATTCATGGCGTCGCATCTCGGTCTTGAGTGCGTCGGCTTGATCGTGCAAGAGCCTCGCGCGCCCCCGCATCGACTTCGCGCGGACCTTTGGATCTCGCGTCTTGATCCTGCCTAGTAACTTGACGACCTCAAGACCTAGGGAGATTAGCTTGCCGGGTTTCACTTGATCGCCTCGCGGATCTCCGCGCTTGCCTGTGCCGCGGTGCGTGCCTCTTCGAGAGTCGACGCGGCACCGTGCCCGGCGATGCCAAGCCCGTCGTCGTGGAAGTGGCTTTCGGCCCATCGCCATCGCGGCGTTGTGATGCACTTGAAAAACGTGTGCCGCCCATCGGTCAAGGTGCCGGGGCGGTCGGGGTCGTGGGTTAGTTCGATCATCGTTTCTTGTTTCCGTGGTTGAGGTTGAAGACGTCCAAGAGTGCGGCTTCTTGGCTGTCGTTGACGAGCGGATCTTCGATCGCCGCCATGAGTAAAAGGTGCGCGCAGTCCTTCGACTTCGCGTCGACGATGAGCGCATGATAAAGCTCCCAACGATCGACGGCGCCTAGTTGATCAAACACGGGGCGCGCACGGTCCTCGGATAACGCAGCCTCGATAACCTTGCTCACCTTGCTTGCCGCACCGGGGGCAGACCCAAGATCGGATCTCGGAAGATCGACCACGGCCCCGCACGCGGCGATCGGGAGGAGTAGAAACGGGCGGCGCTTCATCGTTCACCCCTCCCACGGTATCAGTCGATCCCCGTCCCAAGTTTGCTTTGCTTTCTTGGACCAGTAGCGCATCACAGTCGGCTCGGCTTTCGTGGGCACGTCGGGCACGAAGCGGTTGAAGGCTCGCTCCATCACGGCCGACAACGCGAGGGCCGCTTCGTGTGCCGTCTCCTCGGGTGCTTCGACGATGATCTCGTCGTGAATAAACGCGAGCGAGTACGTGCCAACGAGCGGCCCCGGTGCGCCGCACCGTTGCGCCTTGGCGACCTCGTACGCGGCCGCCTTCGCACCGTCCGCGGCGAGTCCTTGAAAGTAAGAATTGCAAGCCGAGGTGTACGTGCAACGGGCGCGCAATCTTTCGGCGCGTAGTTGCTTCACCCAATAGAAACCGCGGTCGTCTTCTTGCTTGCCGACGTAGTCGAAAAACGATCGCATCTCGGGCCACGCCCGGAGCCATGTTGCCTTGAGTCTTGCCGCGTCGCGGATCTCGATGTTGAGCCCGTACCCGTGGGCTTGTCCGACGAAGCGCTTGGCACCACACCCCCCGGGGAAACCGAAGTTGGCGGCCTTCGCAAGTTGGCGCGCGTCGGCGGACTCGACGTCGCCGGCTTTGATGAGCGCAACGAGGTCGGCGTAATCGATGCCGACGATTTGAGACCCAACGAGCGCGTGCACGTCGATGCCTTCGTTGAGCGCGTCGGCTAGCTTCGACTCCCCGAAGAGATCGAGGCACACTTGCGCGAGCGTGTGCAACTCCGCGGCACTGTAATCGCAAGCGATCAAGACGTACCCCGGACGCGGCACGAAACACTCACGCACACCGGGCGCGCGTCGAAGGTTTTGCACGTTGGGCGCGCTCGATGAAGTGCGCCCCGTCTCCATCAAGATCTCGTACCGTGTTTGGATCGGCGTCGTCACTCCGCGGCGCAAGTGCTTGACCGATCCGGTGAGCAAGTTGCGGTACCTCGTGTACGTCGAGTACGCGAGCAAGTGAGGGTGCGCCGACAACACGCAAGAGTCCTCGGACAGTGAAATAAAATTGGCATCCTCGCGCAATTGCTTGCTCGACTTCTCCATCTTTTTCAAGAGGTCTAGACCCTTCGTCGTGAAGACGACTTCATCCCCGAGGGTCTCGACCATCAACCGCTTCGCGGTCTTCGTGTCGCGCGATCCATCGGGGCGGACAAGCCCGATCTCTTCGAGGTCCGCGCGCACTTCGTCGATGCGCTCGCGCACCATCACCTCAAGGCGGTCGACCGCTTCGGGGTTAGTCCGAAAGCCACGGCACGCCATGAGATGCAAAGCGAAGTGCGCCCGCACTTGTGCGGTCGCGTTGCCGAGGTACTTCTTGAGCGACTCTTGCGCCTCGAAGATCTGCAAGGTCGACACGGCATCCGAGTCGGCGTAGTCGATCGCGCCCGCGGGCCACTCTTCGATCGGCACGTCCCAAAGATCGTGGTAGCGCATGCGCCATTCGTCCTTGTCGAGCTTGCGCCCAAGACGACGCAACGCGAGATCAAAAAGTGAGTACCCCTTCGCGCGGATCTTTCCGTCTTCATCCTCCTCGAATCGGAAGGTGCCGCGGGCGAGATCAAGAAGTTTCTCGCGGGTCTGTACGTCGTGCACTCGGTCCTCATCGAGTGCCTTGAAAATATCGGGGAGGAGGGTGGGCCATTTGCGAGCAAAGACCGCAAGGTCGAAAGGTGCGTTGGCGTAGATCGTGTGCCCTTCGTTGATGGCATGGGCAACGATCTCAAAGGCGCCGGGGTCGTTCGCATGAACGACGCCCGACGCGGTATCCCGCGCCCAACTCACGCACACCATCGTCGGGGCAAGGTTGCCCGGTGCGATCAAGAAAGTCTCCGAGTCGAGCGCGGTAAACATTAGGCGTGCACCGCCCAAGTGTGCACGACGAAGGCGTAGCCGCCCTTGGTCTCCTTGGGTTGCGTCAACAACCCAACGACCGACCCCGCAAGGGGTTGGTCTTCGCCCCATGCCTCTTCGACGCTCGACCGATCAAGCGCCTTCGCTTCGTCGCTCTTCGCATCGAGACCGACCGCGGCCGCGATGAATTGCTTTGTGTTAGCAGCCCCGAAAAACTTGTTCGTCATATCGTGGCTCCACGTGTACTCGGCACCGACTTTGACCATGTCGGAAGTCGTCTCGACGATCTTGAAGTCAACGAGAAAGTAGATCGCGTTGTACTGATCAGACTCTTTGTATCGGACGGACGTGATCTCGACGACGTGCCGACCTTGCACGTTGATCTTGTCGTTTTGTCCCGAGGTCTTGGAGGGGTCCGCGTCGTCGAAGTCCGAAAATAATTTGTCCATGTTTGGCATTGTGTTTTTCCTTGTTGGTTTGGGTTCTTGTTCTTGTTCTTGTTTCGCTAAGTAAGATCAGTTTGTAAGAGCTTTTGAGGTTGTCGCGTTGTCGCCTCGATGAAGCGCGCATCGTCGAAGGCTTGCCGAAGTTGTCGGCGGATCATCCCGTGCCCAACGAGCACGTCGACCGACACTTCGTCGGCGGTCTGTCCTTGTCGGTGCGTGCGGCCTAGCAGTTGCTCCCACGTGCGCCCGTTGGCGGGGGGAGTGATCACGAGGTTGCGGTGCCACGCTTGGAGGTTGCGCCCCTCGGAGTTGCTAGCGATCGACGCGACGATCACTCCGCTCGCGTCGTCGATAAAGTTGCCCGCGTCGTCGAGTCCGAGCCGGTGAAAGTAGGGCACGCCCCACAGCTCCGAGAGCTTGCGCCCCGCGGCTCGGTGCTCGACCCAAACGATCGTCGGCTCGGTCGGCTTGTCGACCGGTGGATCGTGGATCCATACCGGCACAGAATTCGGTTTGAAAGTGTCGCGCACTTCGGTCCATTCTTCGAGGATGTCGGCGCCGTAACTCACCGCGCCCGATCGTATCGCGTTCGCAATTTGTAGTTCGCTGTCGAGCCCTTCGTCTTCGCGCTCAAGGATGTCGCGGGCTAGGCGTTTCCAGTTGCGTCGACCATCAAGCCAGTCCTCGGGCGGTGCCGGATCCCAAACGTAATAGAAACCGCACGCAAGCGTGCGGATATGCCGGGCAACATCCGCGGGAAATGCTTCGTCCCCGTTGGGTGCGATCTTGAGGTTGATCAAGTCGTCGACTAGGATCTCCGCGCTCGGGTGCATCTCGGTCTTGCGTAGCTCCATCACGATCGACGCGTCGACGCTCTTGCGTATCGTGTTGACCACGCCGGCCGTCTGATAGATCCGCGAGCCGACCGCCTCGCGTATCGCTTGCAACGAGGGGCGCGTGCCTTCGTCGAGTAGCAGCTTGAGCGCACCGGGGCGGCCCCGCGTCGTGATCTTCTCGTCGACCGCACGCGCCCACGTCTTGCACTCGGTGCGTGCTTGCGGCAAGGGCATTTGCTCGGGCCCAACGGTGAGCGCAAGGAGGTGGTGAAAGTCCATCAACGATCTCGACGCCACGGTCCCCGACAACGCAAGGAAAGCGACGCCGGGGTTGGCTCGCAAGTACCTCACGACTCGTCGAGTCACGGCCGCGCTCGGGTTGCGGATCTTGTGCACTTCATCCGCCGCGACAAGGTCGAAGCCATCGAGAAAGTCGGCCGCACCTACGCGCCCTAGCCACTCGTACGAAACGATCTCGATGGCCGGTCCGCTTTGCCAGTCCTTCGACAGTGCCGCAAACTCTCGCGCGGTCTTCTCCTTGAGCTTGGCAGGCACGATCAACAAGGGCCGCCTTGCACCGAGCACAAGAGGTGCGAGATAGGTGATCAACGTCTTGCCCTCACCGACACCGATGGCACCGAAGCAACCGCGGATGTCGTGCAAGGCTTCGAGGGTCACGGCTTGGATCGGTCGCAACACCATCGACCCCGAGGGTGTCTTGTACTCCGCGGTGAGCAACGCAACGAGGTCGTCGATGTCGGTGCGCGTGTGCCAGTCTCGACGGGGCAGATCGTGCACGCGTCGGAAGTCCTCGGTGTTGTTCACGTGGCCGTGCGTGTCCCCTTCGTACCCGGGGATCGTTGCCGGCTTTGGAGCGAAGGCGGCATCAAGTGCCGCCGACACCGACGCCGGTGTGCCGGGCTCGGTGCCGATGGCGTTGCGAGTAGCTTGCGCACGTCGACGCGCGCCCGCCTTCATCCTTTCGATTGTTGCGTTGCCCACGGTACTCGCACTTTGAAAAACAACACGCGACCACCGGCCCACTTGCCGGCTCGCCCGGTGGCGATCATGCCCCGCGTGTTGCCCTTGTTCTTGTTCTTATTCTTGCTCATCGTTCCACGTCCTCGATCTGTACTTGTGCCACTCGTACCCCACGACGATCACGCCCGCCGCGAAGGTTGCCGAGAGTGCAAAGGCCACGCCCCACGCGGGGGACGCTAGCCAAAACATGAGCACAAAGAATGTGCCCCAACGGATCATGCGAAGCGCCCATCAAACGCGCTCATCATGCTCTTCGCAAGACCGACATCGCCGCCCGAGTTGATCAAGAACATTGCGAACGCTTGGCGGTCCGACAAGTCGGCCGCCGTGTCGATCGTCCCCGCCACCGGTGGCGGGTTGTTGCCCTTGCGCTTCGGTGCCGGGTTGTTGCCCTTGCGCTTCGGTGCCGGGGTCTCCTCTTTTTCCTCTTGCCGCAAAGCCTCCTCACAAGCCCTTGCGGCCAATGAGGGCTCGGGCTCGGGCACGAGTGCCGCGCGTCCGATGTCCGACAAGCGGACCATGCGAACGCCGGGCGTTGGGTGGTTGTCGCGGTAGTTGATCAACCCCTTTTTCTTCATCGCCGCAAGCGTGCGACCGTTGACGAAAGGCTGCTCGTCGGTGGCCTTGGCACTTGTGCTTGCGAAGATCCCCTCAACACTCTCGGCAACGAGCACAAGCACCTCGGCTTGTGTCGGGCTCTTGCCCTTCGGTGCTGCTTTCTCGGGCTTCGCTTCAAGCTCTTCGAGTTTCGCTTTCACGATGCGCGTTGCCTCGATGGCGGACGTGATACCCGCGACCGCGTCGGTGAGTTGTTTTGCTTTTGCTTTCTTGCCCGCCGCGTTGCCGGTGAGCTTGCCGATCGCCCGAGATAGCACGCGCTCGACGGCGATGTTGGCCGGCTTTTCGGGTGCGTTGATCGTGTCCTCGTTGGCGGCTTCGACGATCTCCGCGATGCGTGGCGGCGCTTGCTTCTTGCCGTTGGTTTTTGGAGCGCCATTCTTGGCGCGTTTTGCTTCGAGTAATTCCTTGAGTCCCATATCGTTCTTGTCCTTGTTCTTGTGTTCACCGAAGACGGCGGTGATGCGTTCATCGGGGGATCGTTCACAGTATTCGGCATGCGGGCAACCCCCAAAGTCCCCGCATGCTTTCGTGTTCGTCGGCAGGAAGTCATTGGACTTCTTGCCTGTCTCGTTGTGCTCGTCTCGTGCGCGGACAATGTCCCGCGCGATCGGTAGCGCTAGTCGTCGGAAGTTTTCGTTGGCGGTGTCTCTGGTGATGCTGGCACGCACGGGGAAAGCGGAGGCTTTGCCACGGGTGCGAAAGTAGGTCCACTGCAATCTTACCTCATCGACCTCCCAAAAGTCTAGCCCGAACACGGCATACGTGATCGCTTGCAGATCCTCGGGCATCTCGGGCGGTGTCAACCCGTAGCGCTCCGGGGCGCTCGATGTTTTGTGATCGGAGATCCACACCCCGACATCGTCCTCGAAACCGAGATCAACGATGCCGCGAAAGAGGATCCCGTCGACGTCGAAGATGAATTTGGCCTCGACGAAAGTTGCCTCGGAAGGGCCCGGGAGAAACTCCAACCCGGGCGCGGCGATCTTCCCCTCTCGGGTGTCGGGCAACGCCGCACCATCGCGGAGATACTCTTCGAGAAGAGTGTGCACGCGCGTCCCTAGCTCCGCGGCTTTACTCGACCCACCATCAAGCCCATCGATGTATCGAAAGCCCCACTTGCGGGGGCACGCCGAAAACACTTTGAGCTGTGACGGCGACACCTTCCACCGCGTGTCGTTTTTGAAGTCCTCGGCTATGCCGAGCTTGTTTGTGATGCTTCTTTTTTCCATTGCGTCCTCCACTTTTCGTCCTCGATCTTGTCGTGTGCTTCGACGAGTCGCTCCGCGTAGGCACCCGCCAACGCGTCGACTCGAAGCCACGATACGCGCTTGCTTCGGTTTGTGTTCTTGCCGTGCGTGAGGAGTACGGCGCCGAGGGATCTGAGACGATCTCCAAGCCACCGCACCTCCTTGTCTTTGCTCGGTCCTTTGAGTCGGGGGAAGAAAGTTTGCGCGCGCTCCCGGTTGCGTCCCCACCATGCGCGGACCGGGGCTCGCACGGTGCGGACATCGAAGTCGATCTCCTCACCGTCGAAGCCGTCGAAGATATGCGTGAGGAGATCGACCATCAACGACGCCTTCGCGTACGCGTGGGACAACTCGGTTGGCTGTCGACCGCGTGCGCGTTGGTGATCGTGATACGCGACGACGTCGGGCAACTCGACGAGCAAGCGCGCGTGCACGTAGGCCCGGACCTTCGCCCGATAGCGTCCCGCGTTGTCTAAGATCACAAGCTCGGGTGTCACCTCCATTCCATAGAACACGCCGAGGGTAGCTTTGTCCAGTTGTTGGCGCTCACCATCGGCAAGCTCCGCGGCTCGCTCAAGTCGATCGCGCTCACCGGACTCGATGTCGTCGGCGCGTACAACTTCGTCGGCGTTGATCAGTGCTCGATGCACCTTGGCGGCCGAGACGATCGCGTTGAATTCCTCGCCGTCTCCTTCTTCGTCAAGGTCGACATCGACGTCCCAACCGTGGCGCCTTGCGCTTCGCTCAAGCTCACCGATCGGATCGGCGTACGAGCGCAGCGACTTGCGAGCGGTGATCCGCCAAGACCATAAGAATTCTTGATCGGTCTCGGTGTCGTGCACGAAGTCGGGAAACGATTGTGCAATCGCGCGCACTGTCGTGCGGCTCCGCTTCGCAACGAGGTCGTCGAGATACGGCCGATCTGTGCGGTGCGGTTGCGCTACCCATCGAGGCACCCCGACAAGGATGCCCGCGTCGATCGGGTTGCGTGCGCGTCGGGCGATCTGCAAGACAGCATCCGCGGGGATGTCCCGGTTGCCGTGGAAGATAAACACGCGCGAGATCTCAGGGTCCAAAGAGACGCCGGACTGTACCGCGGGCGAGGTCACGATCAGATCGTGCGACTCGACGAGCGACCGAGTATCCGCGAGCCATCGCACCGCTTCGCTGTACCGGTTGTTTTCACCGCTCACAAAGAACGGCGCAACGACCTCGGTTGTGATCTCGTCGTCGATGTCGTCGGCAACATCCGCCAAGGGGTACGGGCGCGGTGAGTCGACGACCGAGGTGAGCGTCGAGACCTCGTCGAGATCGATCGTTTCGTGTGCTCCGATCGACTTGTACCCTTGCGCGATCTGTCCCGCGAGCTTGCGCGTTGTGATGCCCACAAAAGTCGGGTGCTCTTGTTGCTCGTCGAGGTGCGCGTGCAATTCTTGTTTGACGAAAGCCGTGGGACGTACGACGAGCGTGCACCGCGTCCGCGTTGGGACGCGGATGATCACTCGAAGCCGGCGCGCCGCGTTGCGTTCGCGGATCGCATGTACGAAGAGTGCGATGTCCTCGAAACTGAGATCGGCGCTCGACATCAAACAACGCTTCGACAGTGCCGCGAAGTATGCAAGCACGCGCCACGCTCCAAGCGGATCGTCGACCTTGCCCGAGTGCAAGAAACCGTGCACCGCGTCCGCTTCGTCGACGTGGAAAAACTCGGGCGGTGCGTCGTACCGATGGAGCGACGGAATACAGGCCGACCCCTTGGGGTGCGCGTCGACCCCTTCGTACACCGGACGCAAGCCGAGCACGCTTGCGTTGGCTAGCGTTAGGGCTTGCGTGTTGCACACCGAGATCGACGTCGTCGCCCGGTCGTGCTCGCGTCTTGCCATCACTGTCTTGCCCGACCCGTGCGGGGCGATCACGAAAACCGTTTCGTCGTCTCCAAGCATCGGCACTTGGTCGGCTAGGTATCCGGTGTCGTCGACGATCTCGACCTCGACACCGAGTCGATCTCGGAGCCCGGCTTCGAGTGCCGCAACGGTGTCGCGCTCAAGTTGTGGATCTGTCGCACTGTCGAGCGCGTCGATCATTGTCCAATATCTTTTTGGCTCGGTGGACATGTCCCAAAAGTATCGGCGCCCCTTGTAGTCGGACACGTGCGAGGACGGGTGTGCGTCGTCGCGGTACGTTGCGAAACACTTGGCGCCCGCGCTCACGCTCCGCATTTCAACCGGCCCGTCGATCGTGTTGATCAACGTGGCCGGCAAGACGTGCCCGCACCATACAGAGTCCCCAAAGTCTAACGGATCTCGGACGTGCACGAAGCCGACCGCGCTACCCTCGACCGGCTCCGCGGATGCAAGATCGGTCTTGATCTTTCCGCGTCGCTCGGTGCGTAGTTTCTCGACGTGCCCGAGGTCGATCTCGGGGAGGTCGTCGAGGTTGCCGTGCATCGTGTACGTGCCGCCGTCCGCATGCACCGACCCCGGCAAGACGACGCCGGTGGTAGCGATGAGATCGACGGTGCGCTTGCCGAAGGCGCCCATGAGATGCGCGCGCTTTGGGTGCTTCGTTTTGAAGTACCGGTGCCGCACTCGACCGGAGCGCGTGACGTACACCGGGGAGTCCCCAAAGACTTCGACCGCTCGCGCGTCGAAGGCTTCATCGTCGACGTCGACGATCGCCATTGCGTAATGCTGCCCCGACGCGGGCAAAAGGTACGCGCCAACAACACCGTCGAAGCCCTTGCGCTCGAAGGTGCGTCGCCACTTCGCGCGATCGTCCGCGGTCACGCGTCGGGAGTCGGGCTTGTTGAGATGCTTGAAAAGAACGCCCGACCCCGCGAGCCCTTTGGCTTGCGGTGGCAAGGGGATCACGTTGAACCCCGCGAGCCCAAAGATCTCGGACGCAACATCGAACGCTTGCCAGTCTAGGGGCATTGAGATCCGGTTGGCATGGGGGCTTGCGCCCCGGTCCCAAGTCGGGCACCCTCGGGGCGGTTAGAAGAGCCGACAGTCTGCCCCAACGCTTGCGCCGGGGTCAAGCCCCCGCACGGTCCACCGTGCGGGGGCTTTGTTTCGAGGCTACCCAACGAGGGCCCCCCGCGGGGCGCGGCGCACCGGGGCGCGTGCGGCCGCGTGGCTCATGTCACCAACCGATCGATCGTCACCTTGAAGACGTTGGCGATCTCGACGGTGCGCGCGAGGCTCGGCAACCCGTGGCCGGTTTCGATCTTGGAGACCCACGCGCGCGTTACCCCGAGGATCGTTGCGAGCCCTTCTTGAGTTAAGCCGGATTTCTCGCGTAGGATCGTGAGGTTCGCGGCAAGGCGTGGGGGGGGTTTCTTCTTGGTCTTCATCACCTCCGAAAGCCCGACCCCTTGCGGGGTACGGACCGAGGGTCGATCGGTGCGCGTGGCCTAGAACATCGAGGGAAAGCAAACACCCTCAAGTTGCTCGCAAGTTGCTTCAAGCTCTTGCACCGCGGACTCAATCTCGGTGTGTTGCTCGTCGGCTTTTTCGTCCCCCTCGGGGACGGTTAGATCGCCTAGCTCTTCGAGTGCCGCACGCATCGCCGCGAGTGAGTTGCTCATGCGCATCCATCGAGGGTATCCGCGCCCCTTGTACGGTTGCATGTTTGTATACGAGATCTTCTTGTCGAGGAGGTCCGCCCACGGTGTCTCTTCAAGTGCCGTGGCTAGCTCCTCTGCTTGGGTCTCAATCTCGTCTTGCGCTTCAAGCTCTCCCGCGCACTCTTCAAGCTCCTCGAATTTGGGGAGGTGCTCCATCGAATTATCTTCGAGACTGCTTTTCCACTCTTCGATCTCCTCGCGGAGATCCTCGACCTCGCCCGCGTCGCTGATACAGTCGCGGAGTGTGCCTTCGTGCTTGATGATCTTGTAGTTTCTTCGTCCCATGTTTTTGTCCTTGTCCTTGTTGGTTGTTGCGGCTGATCCTAGTATGGGTCGGTTGTGGGGAGTGTCAACCCCCCGGTGTCGATTAGTTTGCGAATAGCCTAACGATGAGCGCGTTGATCTGATCTCGCGCGTCGAAGTCATTGGCATCCGCACACGCGGACGAGACAGCGATGAGGGCCATCTCAACGCGATCGTCGAAGGACTCGGTGCCATCGCGAGGGCCCGTCGAAACGAGGGTTTTGATTGTGTCAAAAAAGTCTGGTGTGTTTGTCTTCATACACTCAACTTAAGACCGCTCGGGGGGGTGTCAACCCCCCGGTGTCGGATTACTTGCAAGCGCATCCGCTGTACAGCGGGTGCCCGTCGCACCGGTTGCAACGAAACACGGGGTACCCACCGGTGCACACGCGGGGGGTCTTCTTGGCGGGGAAGATCCGGGCGAAGAATTTCTCGACGCGCTCGGCCGCGTCTTCGTCCGCGTAGGGCACGTGCCCGATCCCGCTAGGGGTTCGCTCGGTGCGCTCGGGGTTGGCGGTGATCGTGTACGCCCCGCCCCCGTTGCGGGTGAGGAGGTGGCCGCATATCGCGGTGAGGTACCATTGCGACATCGTCGCGGGCTCGGTGTTTGTCTTCATACACTCAACTTAAGACCGCTCGGGGGGTTGTCAACCCCCCGGTGTCGATTGAGGGGTGGGGTCTATTGAAGCGCTGCGATCTCCCGGCCAAGGTCTGTAAGTCCCCACCCCTTGCTTGATGATGCCGCGAGACCTTGGGACTCTAAGCTCCAGAAGTCTTTGGCTGAGACTCGCGTCCCGTCTCTTGACGCGATGAGAGCCCTACGATCTGAGGGTTTGAGGTGCTCGGGGCAGTGAGTTTTTGTCTTCATACACTCAACTTAAGACCGCTCGGGGGGTTGTCAACCCCCCGGTGTCGATTACATCCTCCACATGGTAAGCGCGTGCTGCTCGTCGGATCGCGCGCCCCGGTCCGCGCGGGGTCCGGTGTAGTGAGTCGGGCGGATCGTCCCGTGGTAGTTGCTCCAAAAGCCGATCACGCGTCCACCGCGGCGGATGTGTGTGGCGTCGGTCGACTTGCACGCGCGGCCAAGTTCAGCGAGGATCTTCGCGGCTGCGTAGAGGGTGAAGCGCTCGCGAGGGTCTTGATCGGGGTTGCCCGCGATCGTGTACCGGGCTTCGTGGATCCTGCTGGTAGGGCTTGCTTCGAGGTCGTTGAGGGTGTCGGTGTTTGTCTTCATACACCTAATATAAGACCGCTTGGGGGGTTGTCAACCCCCCGGTGTCGGATTATTCGGTCGAGATGAGCAAGCACCGGCTCGCGTGCGCCGCTTCGTCGTCACCGAAAACGAGGTCGCCAGCTTCGGAGATCCGCACAATGCGATCGGTGCGCCCCGTGAGATAGTCCGCGGTGTACCCCTTGCCGGTGAATGCGGGCCCGACTTGGACGATGCTACCGACGTGGAAGGTGGTGTTTGTTGTTGTTGTTGTCTTCATACACCTAATATAAGACCGCTCGGGGGGTTGTCAACCCCCCGGTGTCGGATTATTCGGTCGGGTACGCGGCCTCGATGTCGTCTCCGCACTCGTCGCACGTGGTAGGGGTCTCGTAGTTGATGTGACCTTGCACCGGCTCTTCGGTCTCTTCGGTGGCACAGTCCGCGCACAGACAGTCGTTTGTGGGAGTGAGGTACAGGATCGGGTAGCTTCCGACGTTGGTGTATCGGGGGAGGGTTTTTGTTTCCGTGTTCGTCTTCATACACCTAATATAAGTCCGCTCGGGGGGTTGTCAACCCCCCGGTGTCGGATTATTCGGCCGGATAACAGCCGATCGTGTACCGGTGAAACGACATGAGGTGAGCCGCCGCCCATGCGTGGCACTCTTCGACACTGTCGAAGCACCCACGCACGAGGGTCTTGATGGTCCTCGGGTGCCACTTGGTGGGCATCTTGTCGGTGAAGGGGATCAGGACTGAGAAAGTGGTGTTCGTCTTCATACACCTAACTTAAGACCGCTCGGGGGGTTGTCAACCCCCCGGTGTCGGATTATTCTGCAAGGTCCGAGATCGCGGCCTCGATGTTAGCTAGCGTGTACTTGGCACCGTCGGGGGTTTGGGTGGGGAAGATCTCAAGGAGGGCTTGTGCCGCGCGGCGCGTGGTAAAGCCCGGGATGTTGAGACACGCGAGCGCGCGGTTGTACATGGTCTCGTCGTTGGCGATCCAAAGCGCCACGTTCCAAAAGTCGTAGTTTTTGTGTCCGTTGTAGCTGTTTGTGTTTGTCTTCATACACCTAACTTAAGACCGCTCGGGGGGTTGTCAACCCCCCGGTGTCGTTTAGTTCTTTTGAACAAGCACCCAGACATAGCCGCTCTTGATCGATCCCCCGACGATGTCGAAGAACTTGTCGTTGTTGGCGAGTCGGACCCGGGCGGCCGCTTCGTGGTTGTCGCGGACGTCTAGCTCGCAAGCCCAACTCACGTACACGCGCTTGCCCGACTCCATCCATGTTGCGGAGATCCGCGAGGGCTTGTGGTTGGTAGGGCCGTGGTACTTAGTTTGAATTGCTTGCATGCACTCAATCTAAGTCCGCTCGGGGGGTTGTCAACCCCCCGGTGTCGGAACCCTCGGGTGTGGGGATCCTCCACCGAGATCTCGGGCATAGACGCACGCGCCCGCACGGTGTATCGTGCGGGGGCTTGTCGTGGTGATGCTCGACGGGTAGGTCCGGCCACCGACCCCCTTCGTCTTCATACACTCGGGGGTCGGTGGCTTTTTTGCGCGTCCGACACCGCACGGTTGACGGGGCGTCTTGACGGCGAGGGGACAGTAAAAGCTAAACGAGGGGGAGAACAATTATCCTTACCCTTAACTCGTTTAGCTTTTACTGTCCCCTCGGCATGCTCATCGAGATCTTCGTTTATCTTGCGTCGCTTGCGGCTCCCCCGGAGCTTGCGGCGCATATCGCTGTGAGGGCACAGGGGCTCCCCACAGCGGCCGCGGTTGAATTGGTCCGAGTGTGCCACCGGGAGTCTAGGGGCCCTGGTGTTGGCGCGTGCGGCTCCGTAGGGGTACATAAACTCGACGCGGGGCATAGCCGCAAGGTTTGGGGCAACGCGGCGCGCGTTGGGTGGATCGATCCCGCGTGCCAGCCGTACGGGCCCGGGGGGTGGTCAACCCGCGGGGCCTTCGGACTCATGGCCGCCTACCATGTGCGGCTCCTCTGGCCTTGTGCACCCGCGTGGGTTCTCGATGTCCCTATGCTTTCGGCGTGGGTCGCGGCGTCGAAACTTAAGACCTTGTGCGAGACGCCCCCGGGCCGTAGGCACCCCGCAAGCGTGCGATGGGGGCGATGTAAGTGGAGACGGCAACCCACCGGTGTCGCTCCTGTGTGGCGAGAGGATCTCGAAGCGTTGGCTATACCTTGACTCGGGGCCGGGAGTAGGGCCACCCTCGGAGGGTGGCACGCCGATCCCGCTATCCCTTGACCCGAGCCCAACGGCTGCAAGCGAGCACGGCAACGCCATCGACTAAGGTGCGGATCGATGTACCGGTTGAGCCCAAGCACGAGATCGAAAGCAAGCCCGAAGAGCCCCCGGAGATCTCAACCGATGAAGAGCCCGAAGACAACACCGACCTCGACCCCGGCGACTACGACCCCGGCGACTACGACCCCGACGACTTCGACGACGAAGACTGACGCGCGGGGCTTACCGATCGTCGATCGACTCGACGACGAGAAGCAAGACGCACCGGTGCGGAGGATGGGTTAGTGGGCAAGGACTTGGTCGATCGTTTCGAGGCATGCGTCGAGATGCTCGACGCGGCCGACGGATCGACGGTCACGCGGATCGATCGACTCGGTGAGATCCACTTCGACCCGGAGCGCCAAGACGGCATGCTTGCGCGCGTCGACGCGGGCACCGGCTTTCTTCGAGTAGATGCAAAGATCTCCCGCACGGGTGTCCAGCTTTACAGCGACGCCGACGGCAACACTTGGGGGGAGTACCGCGACCCCGTCGAAGTGTTCCACCCCGACGCGCTCCGCTCGTTTGAGATGAGCGTGTTGACCAATGATCACCCCGCGGAATTCGTCACAGCTCGCAACGTGAAAGACGTTCAAGTTGGGCACGCCGGATCCGATGTCCGACGCGACGGCATACACGTCGCCGCGTCGATCGTCGTGACCGACGCCGACACGATCGCGGCGATCAAGAAAGGCAAAACAGAACTGTCGTGCGGCTATACGGCGACGCTAGTTAGAGACACGGGCGCGACCCCCGAGGGTGCGACCTTTGCCGCGAGGCAAACAAACATCCGAGGCAACCACGTTGCTATCGTCGATCACGGAAGAGCCGGGCCCGAGTGCCGGCTCCTGCTTGCTCGCGGTGACGCGTTCAACATCACCCAAAAGGCCAACATGCCACACGAAGAAATTACTACCGACACCGTCAAGGTCGACATCGAAGGACAGTCCTTCGACGTCGCGCCCGAGGTCGCCAAGGCGCTCGCCGCCAAGGTAGACGCCGGGCTCCCCTTCGACACCGACAAGGACGAAGACGAAGAAGACAACATGCCCAACAAGAACGACACCGGCGATCTCGTCGCCATGCAAGCCAAGATCGACGCACTCGAAGCCGACGCTACTTCGCGCCGTAACTCCGAGGGTGCACGCATTGACGCACGCGTTGCACTTGTGACCGACGCGCGGGAGATCCTCGGATCCGACGCGAAGACAGACGGCGCAACCGACGACGCGATCCGCCGCGCGGTGATCGTCAAGGTCAACCCCGGGCTCAAGGATCGACTCGACGCCAACAAGAACGACGCCGGATATTTGCGCGCCTCCTTCGATGCGTGCCTTGACCTTCATCGCTCGCGTACCGACGCCGTCGAAGAGACGGGGCGGGTGATCTTCGACGCCATGCAAGCGGGTGAGCGCGAGGATCTCGACGCTATCGAAACCGCATACCACGACCGCTACAAGCACACCGGCAACGCCGTCAAGGCGGAGAGCTAAGACGATGCCACAATTCAATTACGATCGACCCCTTCTACAACTTGGCCAGTTTGGCACGGCGTCCCCTTGGACCGTTGACAGTTACATCAACGAATTGCTCGCACAGCAAAGCACGCTCACCGCGGGTGGTGTCGCAACCGCGGGCACGTACACGCTGGAGATCGTCGCCCCCGAGGGCACTTTCTCCGTCGACGTTGTTGCCGTTGGCGGTGAGTCGACCGCGGTGTTGCTAGGAGCTATCGAGGCGGCGATCCTTGCCGACCCGGATTTTCTAAATATCCTTGTCCCTTCGCTTGCGGATCCGGTCCTCACCTTGGACTTCATCCACCCGGGGATCGCGTACGCGCTCACCATGATAAGCAACCCCGGCGCGAACATTACGATCGCAACGGCGCAAGCACCGGGCGGGACTTTCTTGCCCATCGGTGTCGGGCTTGTCCCCGGCTCGGGTGACGGCTTTGCAACGCTCCCCGGAGCCGCTACCGTCGACGCCGATTTTCTCGGCGTCTTCGTGTGCGGTGTCGTCGACGTTCAAGTTGCAACGGGCGTTGCGCCAGATCCCAACGGTGTCGCGGCTGGAAATTGCCTGTCCGCGATGTCGATGGGGGATACGGTTGTTTCCGTCGAAGACGCGGTTGCGTTCAACGGTCAGGTCTTCATGAGGACGCAGAACCCCGGACTTAACCAAGCGGTCGGAAACTTCCGATCTGACGCGGACGGCGGCGACGCCATCGCACTCACCGGCATCCGATTTCGGAGCGTCACCACGGGACCGGGCCTTGCTCGCGTTTCCATCAACCGCGTCTAATCCGAAGGACTCAAGACCATGAAGATCAAAAACATTTGCGACGCGGTTGTCGGCTTGGACATGTTCCGGGGCGACTCCCAAAACGGCATCTTCGCGCAACAACTTGTGCGCGCTACTTTTACCGAACTGTTTCGCTTCGAGTACCCAGATTCAAAATGGATGAACGGGGGACTGCTCCCGTTCAACACGTCGATCAACGAGGGTGCGACGGAGTACAGTTACACTGAATTGGGCACGGTAGGTGAAGCCGAGATCATTGCCGATTGTGCTACCGATCTGCCGATGGCAGACATCGAGGGGCGCAACAACTTGCGCGAGATCAAGACCGTCGGGATCGCGGTCAAGTACAGTCGACAGGATATCCGCACCGCGCGGATGCAAGGCACCTTCGACATTGCAGCGGAGAAAGCCGCGGCCGCTCGTGAGGGTCACGACCGGGCGCTTAACCGCTTCATCAGATCGGGCGTCCCGGGCACTTCGCTCGTCGGCGTCACTAACCAACCCGGGATCATTGTCGCCAATGCGGTCACGGGCAATTGGGCCACGGCCACCGGCGCACAGATCGTTGCCGATCTTCGCACCGCGATCAACTCGATCAACAACGCAAGCGACGGAGTCGAGATGCCCGACACGGTCGTTTTCGATGTTGCCTCGTGGAACATCGTGAGCACCGAGGTGCACTTACCCGCTGCGAGTGATCGCACGATCCTCTCGTTTTTGCGTGAGGCTTTCCCGATGATCACGCGTTGGGATTGGGAGCCGGGCATGGACTCGGTCTCAGCCGCGGGTGGCGCTTCGGTGATGGTCTATCGAAACGACCCGATGCGCATGCGCGCGGTGTTTCCGATGATGATGGCCGCCGTGCCACCGGAGCAACGCGGGCTTGCCTTCGTGCTCAATTTCGAGTCGCGGTATGGTGGCGTTATGACACCGCGCCCGCGCTCGGTGCTTCGTCTCGACGGCGTGTAAATCCGCCACGCGTCCCCGGCTTCGCGTGGCCGGGGGCGCGTATTCTTTCAAGCGCTTCGGAGCAACATGGCGACGATCATCAACCGGACAAAATTCACCATCGCTGTACTCGCTAACGAGTACACCGCGATCATCAATTCCGACTCAACGAAGACCGACGTGCCCGAGGATGTTGCGCTCGCGTGGAAAGCCAAGACTGACGTGCGCGCCTTCATCGACGCGGGCACCATTGCCGTCGCAACCGACGCGCCCAAGGCCGTCGCACCCGTCGAGAATCTCGACGACGATGCTACCGACATCACACTTTTGAATTGGCGCAAGGTCGTCGCAATGGTTGCGACCGAAGACGACCTTGACGTGCTATCGGATTTTCACGCGGTCGAGTCTCGCAAGTCTGTGCTCAAGGCTATCGAGTCGCGGATGTTAGAGCTTCGCGCATGAGCCAAGCGTGCGCCACGATCGACGAGTTTGTCGATCTCGTTCCCGAGTATCTCACGCTCGGGGATGCGTCGACGGGCACGTTGACGATCACGGTACAGCCGACACCGGGCGACACGATCACGCTCACAGATCCGTACGCCTTCCCGCCGATCGTCGAGACCCTTGCCGCGGGCACCGACTACGCGATCGGTGCGACGACCGCCGACACCGCTACCAACTTGCTCGCGGCGTTGCTCGCGTTGCCCTCGTTGCTCATCTCGACGACGAGCGCGAGCGCGGGCTCTTTGGTGTACCTCGTGAGCGCCAAGGAGGGCGCCGCTGGGGCCGTCCAACTTGCGGCAAGCAATCCCGCGGCGCTCACCTTCGACGCGCTCACGTTGACCGGTGGCGATGCTCTCGTTGTGTTCTCGTTGTCGTGCTCGTGCTCGATGATCAACCTCGCATGTTGGGGCGTCAAAGCCTCATGCGCTTCGGTGTATCTCGCGGCGCACATGCTCACCGTTGCGGGGGGTGGCGAGGGGGGTGCGATCAACCGCAAGAAGATCGACAAGATTGAGGTGAGCTTCGCGGCCACGGGTACCGCGACAGGGATCGACGCGGACTTTGGATCGACGCGTTGGGGCCGCCTATATCTCGCCATGAAAAAAACGATCTTCGTCGCGCCGATCGCCGGTCGTCGAGGCGCCTTCATCCCGGGATGTGGGTGCTAGCGTGTCCGTTGAAGTCACGCTTGATCTCGACAACCTTGTGCGCTTCAAGCGGACGATGGAGCGGCTCGGCAAGCTCACCTTGACGATCGGCTTTCAAGGCAAGGACGGGCGACAAAAATACCCGACCGGGATCAATGTGGCGACCGTTGCGCTGTATAACGAATTCGGAACCGATGGGCACGGCGGCGGTCGAGGTGCCAACCTCGGCATCCCCGCTCGATCGTTTCTCCGCGGTACACTCTTCGAGAGACGCCACGACATCGAGACGGAGATGGCGACCTCGTTGGGCGCGATCGTCAACGGCCGCACCACACCGATCGCGGGCTTGTCCGACGTCGGACAAAAGGTCGCGCGCATGGTGACGGAAAAGATCCGAGGGTCTCGCGGATGGGCCAAAGGCAACGCCGCGAGCACCATCAAAAACAAGGGCTTCGATTGGCCCCTACACGAAACACTTAAGCTTCGCGACTCGGTGTCGTGGGCCGTTCGCAAGGGCTCCGCGAAGGGGTCGATCATCGCGCAAGGGAGCGCCTAGCACATGCCGATCTTCAAAAACAAATTGACCGCCGCCGACTTCGACGGGCTCACCGATCTAACCGGGCTCTTCGACCCCGGCAACAACGGCAACACCGGGGACCGTATGATCGAAACGCGGATCAACTCGATGCGCTTCCATTGCGACGGGGCGCCGGTGACTTTCGAGGTGCGAACGATCGACCCGACCGACCCCGGCAATACGCCGCTAATTCTCAACGAGGGCACGGGCGGACCGATCAATGATTTCACCATCGAGGGGATGATCATCGCAACCGAAGACGACGCGGCGGGGGACTCTTGGTCGCTCACGTTCACCACGGTCGGGCTTTCCTCGGATGGTTGGCTTACCATCGACTATGACTTCGTCAACACCGAGGGTTAGGGCATGGGACTCGCACAAAGTTTGATCACGATCGGCGGCGTTAGGCTCACCGGTTTCATCACGATCGGCGGCGTGATCCCTGGTGGCGGCGGCGGGTCGGTCACCCACGCGTCCACCACCGGACAAACTCCGAACGATCACCACGCGGAGATCCACGCGGCGACCCATGACAAGGGGGCCGCGGACCCTCTCACGGTGGAGGACCTCTCCACCGCGTCCGCTACCCTCACGCATGTCCTAGCGCCGGACGGAGCCGGTGGGCTCACCATGCGAGCGGAGGCGAGCGGGGGTACCGTGTGGACCGTCGCCATCGAGGCAACCGCAGCACGCTCCGCGGCGGGAGGGGAGTTCGTTCTTGTCAACGCGGCGACGTGTGTTGTCACCCTCCCCGCGCCCGTGGCGAACGCACGGGTGGCGGTCAAAGCGATCGCGGTCCCTGCTACTGCTACCAGTATTGAGATCCGCACTAGCGGCGCCGGGATCACGATTGACGGCACAGACTACAGCGCGACCGGGCTCCCGCTTGCGGAACAATTCGAGATGGTCACCGCGATCTCGGACGGCTCGAATTGGTGGATCTACTAAGGGGAAAAACATGGCGTATCAACCAGCAGAACCCGCAGCCTTTCAGGCGTACCTCACAACCGCTCCTCTCGGGATCGCTGGCGTCTATGATTCGGGCGTCCTCGACCTGCAAGGATTTACGCAAGTCGACACGCACATCGTAAGCGACGTGGACGGGACGATCACCGTTCGATGGTACTCCGACGCGGCAGGCACAGATCAAGTCCGACTCCTTACGATCCCCTACTCGGCTTCAAACGGTTTTCAGCTTTTCAGCGCCCCGGCTTTTACGCCTTTTGTAAGATACGAATACACAAATGGAGTCGCGGCCCAAGCCGACTTTTTCTACGAAACTAAGTTCCTCCACACCGCTCTCTCGCCTCAAATTCTAGGGCTCACGGCCTTCATTGCGGGCGGCATGGTCGCCCAACTCAACCGATCGATCCTCGTTGGCACTGACATCGGAGGAGCCTACAACAACGTCTCGACCGCTCCGACCACTAACGCAGCCGGAACTTCGCAGAATCTTCAAGTCGTCTCCGGCGCTCGACCGTCGCAGCTTCCGGGCCGAACGCCGATCGTGATCGTGACTGACGCGATCACCGTCCCGACGCTTGAGTACACTGTGACGGCCGGAAAGACCCTATACATTACGGATATGATCGTGACAGTCGAGCAGTCGGCAAACAGCCTAGGACAGCTCCTGATCCGAGACGGACTCACCGTAGCGGGGCCGATCGTCCTTCCGATCTTCTGCCCAGATCCCGGCGCGGGATCGTCGACGGTAACGACCGTCTCTCATACTTTCGCGGAGGCGCTACCTTTCACCGCGGGAGTTTTTTACGATGAGGCATCGGGCACACTCACGATGAGCGGCACACTGATCGGCTATGAGGAGTAGATGGCAGACCTAATCAATCCATTCGACTTTGCAACCGAGACCCTGGCGACCTTCTTAGCTAAGATCGTCGACGATGGCACCTATGCTGACGTCGTCGAGGCGCTGAAGATCGACCAGGTAGGCGAAGAGGCCAAGGCGACGGAGATCAGGATCGCGGCGGGTCAGATATACGGCAACACGATCGACGATTTCGTGCTCGCGGCCTATCCGCTTTTGCGCACGGTAGCGACGGGCGGCGGCGGCGGAGGTGAGGACCTAGCCGCTACGCTCGTGTTGGGTGATATCACGGGCCCGCGCGATCTCAACGTGAGCACCGGCCAAGTGATCGCCGGAGTCGATGAGCTAACATTGCGAGGCTTCGACGCGGCCACCGGGATCGCTGGCGCCACGGTCCTCAGAGGCGGAGACGCCACGCTAGGCACGGCCGGACCTTTGTCGATCCGATCGGGCGCAAGCGGTGACGGCAATTCGGCCGGGCTCACAGTCAGTGTCCCCGACTGCACGTTCGCAAATACCACGGCCGATCAGATCGACATTCTTGGAGGCGCGGGCAACGGCTCGGGCAACGGCTCACCCATTATCATGCGCGCCGGCACGGGTGGCGCGGGCCTTGGTGGCGACGCTGGCGATCTATTGTGTGAGGCTGGCACGTCCGGTGGTGCAGGCTCTGCCGGTGGCGGCGCTACGTTTCGCACCGGCCCAAATTCGGTGGGCAATACGCCGGGCCTACTTCTGATTGAAACGCCCGATAACACGGGCGCGGACGCTGGCGCGGCTACGTTTCGCACGGGTAGTTCGTTTTCCGTTGGCGCGGGTGGTGACTTGAATTTCACCACTGGCAGCGGCTTCTCAAACGGTGGAGACATGGCATTTGTTGCCGGTGGATCGGCTGGCGTCGGTGGGCTGATATCGTTCACGCCGGGCGGTGGTGCCACAAGCGAGAGCCTATATCTCAACACGCCAACGGGACCTCTCACCGAAGAGCAGCCGATCGTCCACCTAAGAAATCAAGGCGTGGGGACGGGTGGCGGCGAGGATGTCCAGATGTTGACGGGGACATCGGACCCGACGGGATTTGCCGCTAACCCTGATACCGCCTCGCTGTTTTTCCGCGATAACGCGGGGCTCGGTGAGCTTTGGGTCAAGCGCGGCGCAGCCGCTAGCGCGTGGGAGAAATTGGGCGCGCTCGCGTACACACTAGGCGCGGCAAAAGGCGCGGCCTACACTGCCGTCGCAGGCGAGCACGTGCGGGTGCTAGCAGCGCTGGCGCCACCGATCACGATGCCCGCGTCGCCACTCGCCGGGGAGCGGGTGGGGATCGTGGACACGAGCGGATCGGTTACCACCTATACGATGGACGGTAACGGAAATAACATCGTCCAACCCGGAGGATCACTAGTGGCGACGGCCACAATTCCCGGCAGCCGCGGATCGTATATCTGGAAATTCGATGGGGTGGATAGCGTTTGGAGACTGGAATAGTGAATGATCTTTTGACTCAAGTTGGTGTCGGTGGGATTTTCGCAATTCTCTTGATTGATCGCGTTCTGAAATTCGTGAAAGATTGGAGGGCCCAAGACGCGACAATCCCCAAAGCGGTGGACTCCACCAATACCGGGCCCCACGACGCTCTTATGTTTTCTTCCGCCACCAGAAAATTGGAAGATTTGCACCGCGTGATCGAGGCCCGAGATGATGATGGAGTCCCGCGGGTTTACACTCCCCGGAGACACTCTCAATTGCTTGAAGAGCTAATCGTCCTAACGCGCGAGTCCGAAAACACCCAAACGGAATTGCTCAAAGCGGTTAACCTTAACACGTCCGCAGTCAACCACCTCCGGGACGCGGTGAACACCCTGTCTCGGAGGGATTCTGGAGTCCCGTCTGGGGTTCACTTAGCACCGGAGCGCAAAAAATGAGACGGCCAACGATCGACCAAAGCGCGGCCACCACGGGAGCGGTCCTCGCAATTCTTGGAGTTTTCCACGTGGCCGCATTCTTGGGGATCTCCGGGGATGATTTGGCCATTGTAGTGGGAGCGCTCGCTACTCTCGGCGGGGTTATCCGCCACCGCTTCGAGGCCGGGAGAGACGGACCCGCGGAGGATATCCTCCCCGCTGATAGCGAGGTGGACCCATGAGTCTTCCGATCGATGTCGGCTCGGTCGTGGTCGACTGCAATGTCGGACCGCTTACCGTCACGCGTCGCACCGTGCCGGTGCAAAACTCATACGGGGGTTTCGACCCCGCGGCGTCGGTGCTGTTTCTACTCGCTCCCGTCGCGGCGCACGTCGCCACCGGGCGCGACCTTGAGCAAGTCCCCGAGGCGGATCGCAACCGAGAGACGGTGCAATTCTACGCGAGGGATGCCTCATGGCCAGCGGGTCAAAGCATCGGCTTTCGCGTGGCCGATCAAGGGCACGCCCCCGACGTGATCACGTATAACGGGCGAGACTACCGTTTCACGACATCGCAAAACTACAGCACGCAAGGTGCGGTATGGTGCGGCCTAGCAACTCTAGTTGATCTACAGGCAAAACCGTGATCCCCGTACCCCTTCGACTCGACCGCGTGCAAAGCTCGCTCTTCAATACCCTCGGAGACGCGGTCGATCCGGTGCGCGTTGCGTGGGCGTACGGTGAGCAAGTCTTCGAGGATATCCCCGACGAAGGGCTCGTTTCGTTGACGATGTTGGGGGGCCCGTCTCCGCATCTTCGAGGAGGCAAGCGCGGCACGATCCTCAACGCCGCCGACTCGATCATCGTAACCGTGGACGCGGTTGAGGTCGGCAAGCGGTACATCGTCCGATTGAATTGTTTTGACTATCGCACCGACGCCGTGCTCGGAGATACACCGACCACGATCCGCGATCGACTACGCGACGAGATCAACGACGACGCACTCGAAAGCGTGACCGCGTCGGACAGTGGCGTCGACGCCATAACACTCACCGCCGACTACCTCGGGGGTATGCGTGATCTCTTCTTGATCGGGGCACTGTCGTCGTCGGGTAAAGTGCTCAACGGGAATTCGGTGCTCGTCGTCGAAGGCTCGCAATCGATGCTCGTGAATGTCCAAGTTTTCTCGAAGTGCCGCGAGCCTCGAAACGGGGCTTGGGCCATCGCGCAACAAGTCCTTGCCGCGCTTCAATCCGAAGACTACATCGAGACCCTTCGACGCTTTGGCGTTGGCGTTTGGTCGAAGGGAGTCTTGACCGATCTTTCTGCCATCGCCGGGGCGCATTGGGAAACGCGAGTTTCCTTCGACATCAACATTGCCGCGCGTGCTTTTTGGGTTCGTCCCGTTGCGCGGATCGACACTCTCACCGCCAACATCACGGTCAACAATCCCACCGGTACACCCGCGGGATCTAGTACGTTCACCAACACCCCGTAAAACGAGGAAACATGCCCGCCGCAATTATCGAATTCATCGACGTAAACGTCACACTCACCGGGGTTTCGGTGGAGAAATTTTCCTTCGGGGCGTTGCTCGGTGTCTTCTCGCACACCGTCAACACCGATCGACAGAACGGTCCGTACTTTTCACTTGCCGAAGTTGAGTTGGCGGGCTTCGACTCGGGCGCGGAGCCCGAGGTTCACGCATGGGCGTCGGCAGTCTTCGCGCAAGACGACGGGGTCGATCAACTGATCATCGGCTTGCTCGCCGTTGCCGACGCTGGCGACTACGGTGTTGCCCTCACCGCCATCGAGGCGGCCGGGCCGAACGATTGGTACATCACCAACATCGAAAGCCGACTAGACGCGGACCTTGCAACGGTTGCCGCATGGACTGAGACGCGCGCCAAGATCTTCGTCGGACAGTCCGACGACGCAACGCTCGTTGCGTTCACGGCATGGCAGGGGCTCGGGTACAACCGAAGCGCTGGCATCTTTCACGACACCGACAGCGAGTACCTCGATGGCGCATGGTCGTCGAGTGGCGGCGGGCTCAATCTCGACGCCCCGGACGGCGCCGGAATTTGGGCGTACCGACAGCTTGAAGCCGTCCCCTTCGATGCTGTAACGGGTGCATTTGCGACGACCTTGTACGCCGTCGATGCCAACCTCTTTGGTCGGAACAAAGGCGTGTCTTTTACGTCGAAGGGCACGATGGCATCGGGCCGCTTCATCGACATCACGACGTCGATCGATTGGGTCACGGCTCGAAGTGAAGAAGCGTGGATCGCTCTCGCGGTCGGGACACCCACAAAGATCCCGTACACTAACGCGGGGATCAACCTCGTCGTCGCCGCGTTGCAAGACGTGCTCAACCGCGGCGTAACTTTCGGGCACTTCTCGCCCGACGTGCCGCCTATCATCACCGCCCCCGACGCCTCGGAAGTATCGGGGCAAGACAAGATCGATCGGCTCCTCACATTACAAGCGGAAGCCGTGCTTGCGGGCGCCGTGCAAAAGGTTGTCTTCAACCTGAACTTGACTTTCTAGGATAAGGAAAAACACCATGCGCCAATACTCAATCGACACTGTGGAGCTTGGTTGGCTCGGACTTGATCTCAAGCCCGGCCTTGCCCAAGGCTCCTCAATCACCGAAGCTCGCAACGCTCCATCGTGGACCATGAAACCAACGGGGCAAGGCAAGGTTGTCCGCGTGTATAACCCCGACCGCACGGGCACCGTGTCGGTCGTCGTCGATCAAGAGTCGACCACGCACCAACAACTCAAAGCTATCGCCGCGTCGGACCGCGCTCCCGCTACGCGCGATCAAGTCTCGACGATGCGAATGACTGACGCGTCTTCGGGTGAAGTGATCGAGTGGAAAAACGCCTTCATCATCACCGAGCCCGACGCGTCACGCGCGACAGAATCGGCAACCTTCACGTGGGTCTTCGGTTTTGAGAGTCGATCAAGCGTCGCGCTTGCGGACAACTTGACCAACCTCGTTGGTACGTGAGAAGTGAATGCGACAGTTTGCAAGCGACTTGATCAAGGTGTCCTTTTTTGGTCTCGACATTACGCCGGGACTTGCACAGGGAACCTTTCTCCAAGTCACAAGAAACGCGGACGCGTGGTCGCAGAAACCCAACGGGATCGGCGGGGTGTTGCACCTCTTCAACCCCGACAAGTCGGGGGAGATGTCGTTGCAGATCGACGGCGAGTCCCGCACCCATCAAGAGCTTGTGACGTTCCACAACGCGGACCTCATCTCGCGCTCGCTCGCGGGGCCGCTCATGGTGTGGGACGTCAACACAAAAGAGATCTCGTACTACAACAAAGCGAGGATCAAGACGCTCCCCAATTTGCAAAAGGGAACGCAAAGCACGATCTACACTTGGGTGTGGATCTTCGGTCAAGAAGTCCGGCAACCTTTCGGCTTCAACAACAACGTAGTCGGCTCGTAAGAGCGACGGAGAAAAAGCATGGCGATCACAAAGACGCATACCAAAGTAATCGAAGGAATCACGTACACCACAACCACGCTCCCCGCCTCGGCGGGGTTGACGATCTTGCCGAAGGTAATGTCGATCTTTGGCGAGGCTTTGATCGGGCTCTTCTTTGCAGTCGACGACGAGTCGAAGGCGGAGGTGTTTGCCAACCCCAAAGTGCTCGGGGCGATCATCGCAAAAGTCGCGGAGAACGCCGCGGCCGACAACGCACTCCTCGTGCTCAAGGATCTTTTGGTCTCGACCGAGTGCGACCGCGTGAGCATCGGGGATGCCGAAGTGCCGGGCAACGTGCACTCACATTTCGATGGGCATTTCGCCGGACGCTATCGACACTTGATGGAGGTCGCCTTATGGGTCGGCACCTCCAATTTCATCGCGCCCTAACCCGCAAGCCGATCCCGGCTTGGTCGAGGTACATGGGCGCAAGTGGAGCCCACCGAGGAATTGAAGCACCCAACGTGCCGCGAGAGATCATGCTCGCGTGCACGACCGGGGATCGCATCGATGTCGCAACCTACGTTGCGTTGCATACGTCGATCGACATCGATGGGCTCTTCGATCTTTTGGAATTGCAAGAGGTGCATCAGTCGTGGTCGCACGCGGCACTAAGAAACAACTCGGAGCAACATGGCAGGTAAAAACGTAATCGCGGAATTGCTTGTTGCCATCGGCGTCGACTCGAAGGAGGCGGTGAAGTCTGCCGACAATATCGGCAAGGCTTTGAACAAGGCCAAGAAAGCCGCCGACGAAAACACGAAAGCGACCGAGAAGACCGAGCAAGCGTGGCAACGACTAGGCAAGGCGGGCGAGCTTGCGGGTAGCTTCGCGGCGGGGCTCACAAAGATCCTCGCGGGCACGGGCACCGTGCTCGCGGGACTCGGCAAGGGGGTGATCGGCACCGCTGCAAACTTCGAGAAACTGCGCGCGCAACTCAAGACCGCGACCGGCTCCGCGGAGGGTGCCGAAAAAGCCTTCGGCTTCGTCCGAGAGTTTGCCAAGAATACGCCGTTTCAAGTTGAGCAAGTTGTCGGCGCCTTCATCAAACTCACTAACCTCGGACTCAACCCGAGCGAGCGAGCCCTCACCGCGTACGGCGACACCGCGTCCGCGATGGGCAAGGATCTCGATCAACTCATCGAGGCGGTAGCCGACGCAACGACCGGGGAATTTGAGCGGCTAAAAGAATTCGGCATCAAGTCGAAAAGTGAGGGAGATAAAGTCTCCTTCACCTTCCGAGGTGTCACCACGACAGTCGGCAAAAACGCTTCGGAGATCGAAGAGTTTTTGATCGGGCTTAGCGAAAACAATTTCGCGGGCGCGATGGCCGAACAAATGGAGACGCTCAACGGGATCATCTCGAATCTCCAAGACGCTTTCTCTGAATTCATGCTGGCCATTGCGGAGCAAGGACCGCTCGAAGAATTCAAGGCGCTCGTGATGGATCTACGCGACGCGAGCGGAGACAAGGAGGGGCTCGCCAAGACGCTCGCCCGCGTCTTGGTCAAGGCGATCCGCACGCTACGCGGCGCGCTCAAAGGCGACTTCATCGAGACGCTCAAGACCGCGGCGAAGACCATCGAATTCGTCGTCGACAATTTCAAGCTCTTCATCGGCTTGATCGCGGGGGCGAAAACCTTTCAAGCGTTCGCGTCGCTTGCAACGGGGCTCCGCGCTATGGGCTTCGCGGCTAGTACCGCGCTAGGACCGATCGGTCTTATTGCGACGGCGATGATGGCGTTGATCCCGATCGCCGGGGACGTCAACCGTGCGATGGGCGAAGTCTTCGGCGGTGCTCAAGGCAAGGCCCCGCCCGTCGAGCCGGAGGAGGAGATGGGCGCGGCGGATTTCGAGGGTGCCGGATCGTTGCAGTCCCGCGCCTTCGCTCTCGACAAGAAGATCTCCAAGGCGCGCAAGCGTCTCAGCAAGCGAGGCGCGGATGTCGGCGGGCTCGCATCGAAAGATCTCGAAAAGTTACAGGCACAAAAGCGCGGGCTTATTCGGGAGAACGAGCGAGCCAAGGCGAGCGCCACGGCACAGGCGGCCGCCGACGCGGAAGCCGAGGGGCAACGACAACGCACCGCGGCCACCGAGTTGCTCGCGCAAGGCGGCGGCTCACTTGGGCAAGTCCGAGCCGCGCGGGATACTCTCGGGCTCACGCAAGGCGAGGAAATTGCGAGCGCCGAGGATGCGCAATTCGATCGGGATCTTGCGACCGCGCGCCAACGTCTCAACATCCGCGAGGGTGCCGAGCTAACCGACCGGCAACAATCGGTGCTTGACGATGTCGCGGTCGGATTGTCCGAGGGCAAGTCGCTCGAATCGTCGCTATCGGCCGCGGACAAGACGACGCGCAAGCGTTTCGGCGGGGGCAAGAAGGGCAAGAAAAAGAAAAAGCCCGCGGTTACATCGGCAACGTCGATCTCTGAGTTCTTTGCACAGGCTTCGCGCGGTGATCTTGGACCCATCGCCGCACGTACTCCAAGCGTCAAGGACATCGAGCCAACGGTTGCGATCGACATCACGAACAACAACTTTGATTTCAAGGTAACGCAAACGATCTCGGGGGTGATGGATCCCAAGGCGGCGGGCGCCGCTTCGGTTGAGGCGATCAAAAAAGAATTCGATACGCGGCTTGCGGTTGCCGGTCAACAGATGGACTCGAATCTCGTGAGGTAAAAACATGGTTTCTCCCTTCATCGAATCCCCCCTTGGCGGCATCCTCGGTGCACGCACCGCTTCGTTTTTTCGACTCGACCGGTTGACCCTCACGCCGATCGAAGCGCTCCCCGATCTTGTACCGGCGCGGCTCGGTGGACTAGCCAACCGCGTCGTGCTCGATATGGTCGACTCCGAGGATGTCGAGCTATCGTATCAAGTCACTGAGAATCCGTTGCAAGATTTCACGACCGCGACGAGCAACGTGCACCGAGCGCTCAAGCGTATGACCCTGTCGGGCACACTCATCTCGGGCATCGATCTCCCGCTCATCGGAGCCACGGGGCTCGGGGGCATCCCCGGCTTCGGCGGGGGTCTTCGTGCGGACCTTTTGCGGCTGGCGAAACTCGAAGAGATCGCGGACCGACGCGAGCCGATCATGGTCGTCACCCCGCGTCGATCTTTCCCCACGGCTTTCATCGAGTCGATCTCCCCTTCGTGGACTCCCGACCAAGGCGACAACACGCTCGTAACTATCACGATCGTCGAGGCGCGGATCGTCTCACCGCTCACCGGTGCGACGGTGCCCGATGTCGCCGGCTCCGCGACCGGCAACAACGCACCGACCGGCGCGGGTGCACAGGCACCAACGCCCGTGCAAACTCAATCCGTCACCCCGCAATCTTTCCCCGCCTCGCCCGAGGTGATCCCCGCGTTGGACTTCTAAGCCATGGCAATCGTAGCGATCACGGTACAGTTTCGAGAAGACGAAACGCATACGTCGCAGACGCTCACCCTCAACGGTGTCCGCTTCCGACTCGACACGTACACAAACAAGTACGATGGTTGTTGGTATCTCGACGTGTACGATGGTGACAACGTCGCGCTCGTGCAAGGTCTCGCGCTCGTCACCGGGCTTGATCTCTTGTACCCGTACCGGTACCTCGATCTCCCCGCGGGGCTGCTCTTCGTCAATGACTTAACGGGCCCGAGTGAAGACCCCGGGCTTGACACTTTTTTTGATCAAGGTGCGGCGCTGTATTACGAGGAGGTACCGGCGTAATGGTCGCGGCTTTTCAGCGTTTCTTCATCCCGTCGACGAAGCTAATGACAGCCCAAGGGATCATCTTCAATCCAGACGGCCAAGGGATTCGGATGCAATGGACGATCACCCGCGACAACACGCCGACGCCGGACACTGGTGAGGTCGTGATCTTCAATCTCTCCCCCGCATTGTCGGGCGCGATATACGAAGCGTGGTCGGCTTTCTCGAAGTCGTCGGGGTACCTTGTCGACTTCGGAATTGGGTGGGAGAGACTCTCGCAAACTGTGATCCGCGGAGACGTGTGGCGCTTCGTGCCAGCGAAGCGAACACCGACCGATGTACTTTCGATCTTCTCGATCGGGGACGGCATCAAGAACGTACGCGATCAAGCGACGGGCGCGTCTTTTTCCAAGGTCGATCTCGGCACGGTGCTCACCGCTTTTATCACCCTACCGCCCAACCCCGGCGACACCGCGGGGGGTGGGCTCGGGTTACTATATCCGCCCGAGTCGAAGGCGCTCGTGAGCGCGGCCGCGGCCGCGCTCAAGGTGCGCACGTTCAACAACATCCCGGCCGGGTACAACACGCGCACCTTCATCGACTTCGCAATGGCCACGCTCGGGCTAGAGTGGCGCGTTCACAACGGCGCCTTCGTTGTGATGCGCGGCGGCATCTCGGACAGGCTCCCACCGATCCTCGCACCGCGCACCGGGCTCATCGAGTACCAAGTCCGCGACGATGGTGGCATCGATCTTTCGGCACTCGCCAACCCCGACGTCGAGCCCGGCGTGCAAGTCCTCGTGCAAGACGATCGCGGTGTGCCCTTCGGGGCCCCCGCGTACCGCGTCGACAAAGTCATTTTCACCGGAGACACAACCGCCGAGTCGCTCATGCAAGTCTCGGCATCGAAGGCGCTGATCTAATGGGAAACCGCGAGCAACAAGCCGGGCTCTTCACGATGCCCAACGATCCAAAGATCCCCGATCTTTTTCGGGTCGCGTTGCGGGGTCTTCAACTCACCATGCGGACGCACACCGTGTGCACCGTGACCGCGTACAATCCGGCCACGCAAAAAGTCTCGGTGCTCGTCGACATCTTATCGGTGATGGTCAACAACGCGGTACCGCCGACGCGTGCCAACCCGCTCCCGACGACGACACAAAAGCCGATCACGCTCATCGACATCCCGGTTGCGTTCACCCGCACCGCGGCGGGGTACTCGACGCTCCCGATCGTGCCCGGCGACAAGGGGGAATTGCACGTCCAAGATCGGAGCCTCGATGCGTGGCTTGATCTCGGCACGGCCACCGACCCCGTCGCCGCGTGGACCCACAATCTAGCCGACTCAATTTTTCACCCCGCGATCTTCAACGACACCAACCCGATCGTCCCTCCCACCTCGCTCACTCATCACGTGATCGAGGGCCCTCTAATTGCACTCGGTGCGCTCGCCACTTCCCTCCCCGTGGGCGCGCCCCTCGTGAGGGGCACCGAACTCGCCGCCGCTTTCACGACGTACACTGCGACCGTGGCGACCGCTGGCGCTACCCATGCCGCCGCCTTGCCGCCCAACCCCGTCACCAACGCGGCGTACCTTGTCGCCATCACCACGGCCACGGCTACACTCGCGGGCACGATCGCCTCGTGGCTTTCGGTCAAGACTTTCACCGAGTAGCAACATGGATCTTTTACTCACCGATTACGACATGGATCTCACCAACGGCGAATTGACTTTCGTGCTTGGGCGCGAGGCCATCGGACAACACGTCGAGATGCGCTTGCGGACGTGGCTTGAGGAGACAGTTTACGATGTCACCGCGGGGGTGCCGTGGCTGCAAGTTATCTTCAAGGGCAAGAATCCAAACTTGCCTTCGATCCAATTCATCCTTGAGCAAAATATCCTACGTACGCCCGGCGTTGAGGGGGTGCAATTCACGACCTTCAATCTGGACAGTGGGACGCGCGTGCTCAACATCGCCGGCACCATGCAAACGATCGACGGCGAGATCGACTTCTCCACAATCATCGAGGCCACACCATGAGCTTTCAATTGACAGCGTCCGGGTTAGAGACCCAAACACAAGCCGAGATCGTCGACGAGTTGTCCGCGAAACTTCGCGCGACCTTTGGCAACAACCTCAACACCTCGACCTCGTCGATCATGGGACAATTGGTCAACATCGTTTCGGAGTTTCGAGCGCTTGATCAACAAGTCGCGCTCGCAATTTATCGGTGCTTCGATCCCAACGGGTCGGTCGGCGTCGGACTCGACCGACTTGCCGCGCTCACCGGCTCCATCCGCAAGGGTGCAACGGTGTCGGTGGTCGAGGTCGTCTTCGACTTCAACGCGCCCGGCGTTGTTGCCAACGGTGACATCTTCAACAACGACGATACGTCGACGCTATGGCAAGCGACGGGCGGCCCGTACGCGGGCGGCCCCGGTGCGGTTGCCGGTGTCTTGTCTGCCATCGACACCGGACCGCTCATCGCAAACTCCAATACCAATTGGTCGCTCGTCACAGCTA